>Ga0334882_1001458_pt1 | contig 28087 bp, 21 predicted proteins | sample GraSluR1_MG_5_FD_207226 | JGI IMG/M metagenome (GOLD analysis project Ga0334882, IMG submission 207226) | Sludge microbial communities from methane-producing bioreactor in Wageningen University, Netherlands - Granular Sludge_15_04-R1 | ecosystem: Engineered > Bioreactor > Anaerobic >...
CTCGGTCCTTCGGGCTGCGGAAAAACCACCCTCCTGCGGATGCTGGCGGGTTTTTATCAGCCCGATAACGGGTCCATCATGATCCAGAACAAGGATATGGCGGGAATTGCCCCGGATAAAAGGCCGGTGAACCTGGTTTTTCAGCAGCTGGCCCTGTTTCCCATGATGAACGTTTATGAAAACGTCGCCTTTGGTCTGAAAAGGCGGGGAGAACGGGGTCCTTCGGTGAAAACCAAGGTGGAGAGTATTTTGGAAAGCGTGGGTCTTCCCGAATACGGCGCCAAAAAGGTGGACCAGCTCTCGGGTGGGCAGAAGCAGCGGGTGGCCATCGCCCGTTGTCTGGTCCTGGAACCGGAGGTTCTTCTCCTGGATGAACCCCTGGGAGCCCTGGATGCCAAACTGCGGGAGCACATGAAGGTGGAACTGAAAAAACTTCAGGTCAAGGTGGGCACCACCTTCGTTTATATTACCCACGACCAGTCCGAAGCCATGGTGATGAGCGACACGGTGGCGGTGATGAACTCGGGCCACTTTGAACAGCTTGATACTCCCCAGAACCTCTACAACAAACCGGCCTCTTCCTTCGTGACCCAGTTTGTCGGAGAGAACAACAAATTCATCGTCCGTCTGGCCAGGGATGAATCGGGGAATTTCAAGGCGGAAACCAAAGGGGGTGTCCGTTACAACCTCTCCGATTCGTTTAACTTGAAGGACGTCGATGAGTTTGAGATGTTTGTCCGTCCCGAAGCGATGATCATCAATCCTTCCCATCCCAAGCCCTCCTTCAATGTGCTGAATGCCGATGTGAAGGCCATCCTTTTTGACGGCGGCAACAGCCGGCTCCTGGTGACCCCGGAAAAATCCGGTACGGAACTCATTGTCGCCCTGCCCCAGAACCGGCAGTTTGACTATATCCAGGCCAAGGACAGCATCAAGATAGGCTGGGACCCCGATGCGGCGGTCTGCTTTAAGAAATCCGAACAGAGGATCTATAAAGATGAAATCTAACCGCGCCCCGGTCCGATGGAGCTTTTTTGTCTTTTTTATTCCCGTTTTCCTCTGGCTTTTTCTTCTGGTGGTGCTGCCCCATCTGGAACTGCTGCGGATGTCTTTTCTGGGAAGCCGGTCCCACGCTTTCACCCTGAATAACTACAAAAACTTTTTTACCGAACCCATTTACTGGCTCACCTTTGCCCGCACCGCCGGATATTCCATCCTGGTTACCCTGATTGTCCTGGCTATTTCCCTTCCTGTGGCGTTCTACATCACGAAAATTGCCGGATTCAGGACCCAGGGGCTTCTTATGGTGATGATTTTGGTACCCTTCTGGGTGAGTGAGCTCATCCGGGTTTACGGCTGGATGATTTTGCTGCGGGAAAGCGGGGTGCTCAACACTTTTCTGGTAGGAATCGGACTCTTCAAGGAGCCGGTGGAAATGCTCTACAACGACATCACCATGGTCATGGGCCTGGTTTACACCTCCATGCTGTTTATGGTGGTTCCCATTGTGGGGGTCATGGGAAACCTCGATGATTCCCTCATCGAGGCGGCCCACGACCTGGGAGCCAAAAAGATCGTGATCTGGAAGGAAATCGTCATTCCCTACTGCATGCCGGGGATCATGTCGGGGAGCATCATGGTTTTCATGCTGGTCCTGGGAAGTTATCTGACCCCGAAACTGATGGGGGGGAAAAACGCCCTCTGGTTCACCGAGCAGATTTACAACCAGATTGTGGTGTATTTTAACTGGAACCAGGGCAGTGCCTTCGGGTTTCTGCTGTTGCTGCTGTCATCCCTGATAATCTGGATCGCCCTGAAACTGACAAAACAGGAATTCAGTAAGGTGGTAAAATGATACGAACCCTGCCCAGCTCAAAAGCCTACAAGGCTGCCTTTACCTTGTTCATTGTTGTTTTTATCGTTTTTCTCTTCGCGCCTTTGGTAATCACCATGATCCTGGCCTTCAATGATTCCATGTTTCCCTCCCTGCCCTGGAAGGGGTTTACCCTGGACTGGTTCTTCGGTGAAGGGCCCCAGAAAATCGGTCTTTTCAACGACAGCTCCAACCTGAGGGGAATTTTTACTTCCTTCAGGGTGGCCATTATGGTGTCCCTTCTGTCCACCACCGTGGGCACCCTGGCGGCGTTTCTCTTTGAACAGGAAAATTTCCGCTTCAAGGGGGTTCTCTACTTCCTGATGCTGGCCCCCCTGGTAATACCCGGGGTCATTCTCGGGATTTCCATCCTGCTTTTCACCAATTCCATCAGTAACTTTATCGAAGACACCTTCGGCATCTACCTGAAGTTTTTGACCCCCAGCACGGGGCTGGTTGTCCTGGGACAGTTTTCCTTCATCACCACCATCGTTACCATGGTGATCCTGGCACGGCTGAAAAAGTTCGACCGAACCCTGGAAGAGGCGGCGGCCAACCTGGGGGCCAACCGATTTCAGGTCATCTGGTTTATTACCCTCAAGTATTTAAGGCCATCGATTATCGGCGGAGCGGCCATCGCCTTCCTGATGTCTTTTGAAAACTTTAACACCACCATGTTTCTCATCGGTTCCCAGTCCACCCTGCCCATCAACCTCTATCGGCAGGTACGGGACGGTTCCACCCCGGTGATTAATGCCATCTCTTTTATCCTGATTGTCACTACCTCGGTGGTGGTAGTGGCCACCACGCTGGGTCGGGGAAGGAAGAAATCAGCCTAGGCCTTGGCTTTGCCGAGACCAAAAAACCCTGGGAGGAGAATTCTGTCATGGTAGATTGGAAGAAATACTTCACCATCGCACAAATCACCGATTTTCACGTGGGCCGTAAGATCGCCTTTCCCTCCGGAGAGATCGATCTTTTCGATCAGCTGGTCAAGACGGTGAACCGTATCAACAGCCTGGACCCCTTACCGGACCTGGTGATGGTAACCGGCGACCTGGTCAACCATGGCATGCTGGAGGATTATCGCCGGGTCAAGGGCGAGCTGGACAGGCTCAAGGTGCCGTACCGTATTGTCACCGGCAACCACGATCAGCGGAAATCTCTGGTGGACGTCTTCAGCGATCACCCCTGCCTGAAGGGGGAGGGCGGTTTCATCCAGTACACCCTGGATGATCTTCCCCTGCGGGTCGTGGCCCTGGACACCCTGGAACCGGGCACCCATCATGGCCTGCTCTGTCCGGCCCGGCTGGCCTGGCTTGACCGGGTGCTGTCGGCCCAGCCCGGTCGTCCCACGATGATTTTCATGCATCATCCCCCCTTCGAGACGGGGATGCCCTATCCCGACAGCCTGGGAATGCACGGCAAGAAGGAGCTGGGTGAGATCATCCGGCGCCACCCCCAGGTGGAAGGGGTGGCCAGCGGTCATACCCATCGGGAGGCCGTCCTTCGCTGGAACGGAACCGTGGCTTATACAACCCCCAGTTCCTCCTTCAGCTATAAGCTGGAGTTTCATGATGTGGATGATCTTGATCCTCTGCTGGAGCCCACGGCTTTCCGCCTGTTCCGCTGGGATCCATCGGTGGGGCTGGTTTCCCACCTCAGCTACATCGGAAGCTATGAATACGGCCTGACCGAGGGGGTTCCGGAACCGCCTAAGGAGTAATCACCCGGCGGGATAGCAGAGGGTCCGAGCCTTTCAGGGGCCGTTTTTCCTTGAGGCTCCGGGGTTTTTATATACCACCTTCCCATCCATCACCGTCATCTCCACCCGGGCTTCCCGGATTTCCTTAGGACCGACCTCAAAGAGGTTCCGGTCGATGACCACAATATCCGCCAGTTTTCCCGGTTCCAGGGTGCCCAGTTCTTCTTCCCTGCCGACGCCGTAGGCCGAGCCCCAGGTATACCCCCGAAGGGCTTCCGCCAGGGTCAGCTTCTCCGTGGGGTTCCAGCCGCCTTCGGGCAGTCCGTCATCATGGACCCTGGTGACTGCCCTGTGAAGGGCCAGGAAAGGATTATTATCCACCACGGGACAGTCGCTTCCCAGGGCCAGGACCCCCGCATGCTCAAGGAGGGTTTTAAAGGGCCAGGTGGTGGCGGCCCTTTCCTCTCCCAGATTCTTCCGGTATTCTTCCCCCTCCCAGGTGGGCATAAGCCCCAGGTGTTCCGGCTGCACCGAGGGGATAAGCCCTAATTCGCCGAAACGGGGCCGGTCGTCGGGGTGAATCAGTTCCACATGTTCCACCGCATGGCGGGTACCGTTTTTTCCGTACTTTTTCCGGGCTTCTTCATAGCTGTCCAGGGTGAGACGGATGGCCCTGTCGCCGATGGCGTGGATCTTGACCCAGAGTCCCCGTTTATGGGCCTCCAGGATGGCGGTCTGAATTTTCTCCAGCTCAAAAAGTTGTTGTCCACGGTTTCCCGGGGCGTCAAGATAATCCTCCAGCAGAAGGGCTGTGTGGGTGGTGATGACCCCGTCTACGAACTGCTTGAGCATGTGGGCCCGCAGCTTGCCGGAATGATATTTTTTGCTGTTTTCCAGGGCCTCATCAAGGTTCCCTAAAAGGTTTGTGGCGGCGGTGATGCGGATGTCCAGCTCTCCTTTTTCTTCCAGGGCGGCATAGGCCTCCAGGCTTCCCAGATCCCTGCCGAAGTAGGGCTGGACGTCCACCACCGAAGTGATTCCCAGCCGGGAGGCTTCTTCGGTATACTTCTTAACGAAAACCTGCTCCTGTGCCTCCGTAAAATCCAGGGCCAGATGAGCCACCAGGGCAATGGCGGATTCATAGAGAAAACCCGTGGCTTCCCCCCGGGCATCCCTGTGAATTTCACCGCCGAAGGGATCGGGGGTGTCTTTTGTTATGCCGGCCATTTCCAGGGCCCTGGTATTTACCCAGGCTCCATGGGCTTCGGCGTTCAGGAGAAAAACGGGCCGGTGGGGAAAATATTTATCCAGGGTTTTCCGGTGGGGCAGGGTCTGGCTCTTCCAGTAAACGTGATACCAGTTGAATCCGTAGCACCAGCCTTCGCCGGGGTTCTGATCGTAGTATTCTTTTACCAGCCGGGCGGTCTCTTCTTCGGACCGGGCCGAACCCAGATTGGGGTAGATTTTGTACATCCCCGCCAGAAGCAGGTGGGTATGGCTGTCATGAAAACCCGGCATGATGAGTTTATTTTTCCAATCCCATACCTCGGTTCCGGGTCCTTCGTACCCCCGCCACTCTTCCGGGCCGCCCACCGCAAGAATTCGGTTCCCCTTGACTGCCACAAAGCCGGGGAAAGGGGCTTCGCCGAGACTGTCAAAGATGGTGTTACTTTTCAATATCATGTCAGCTATCATGGAACAATCTCCCCGCAAAAAACATTTGACTTTCCCAAAATACCATGCAAAAATCCTATAAAGCCAATCTAACATGCCGAAACGGAAAAGTAAAGTAACAAAAACGAAATCAAAATTGCATATGGCTGTTATGTTGGCCTGACAAAAATGAAAAGGAGAGATTTATGGAAGAATTTGTTCACCAGGGAATCATCAGTCTGATACCGGTGGTAAGCGTCATTGTTCTGGCGGTGATTACCAAACGGACCTTTGAGCCGCTGCTGGCAGGATCGCTCATCGGGTTCCTGCTGCTGAAAGGAGCAGGTTTTTTCCCCGCCTGGCTTGATGCGGTTTACGAAGTCATGATGGACGGTACCACCGTCTGGATCGTCCTGGTCTGCGGGCTTTTCGGGAGCCTGATCATGCTGCTGGAAAAATCCGGCGGAGCCTTTGGTTTTTCCGATATGGCGAAGAAATTCACCAAAAAACGGGGAACCTCCCTGGTGGCGACCTGGATCCTGGGTATTATCATCTTTGTGGACGATTACCTGAACGCTCTGGCGGTGGGATCGGCCATGCGAAAGGTGACCGACAGCCACAGGGTGCCCCGGGAATTCCTGGCTTATGTTATTAACTCCACCGGAGCCGCCGTCTGCGTTCTGATTCCCTTTTCCACCTGGGCGGCCTTCATGGCGGGACAACTGGATGCCAACGGGGTGACCGTGGCGGGATCCGCCACCGCTGCCTTCATCAAAATTATTCCTTACGTTTTTTATGGTTGGATGGCAGTTCTCATTGTTCCCCTCTTTTCCTTGAAAATCATCCCCCTCTTTGGCCCCATGAAAAGAGCGGTGAAACGGGCTGAAGAAACGGGAGAAGTCTTCCCCGAAAGCACCCGGGACAAGAAGGAAGAGTTTGATGAGGTGGAAACCAGCTTCAAGGGAAAACCGAAGGTTCTCAATTTTCTGATTCCCATGGCCGCCCTGGCCATCATCACGGTCATCACCCAGGACATGCTGCTGGGAGTGTTCCTCTCCATCGCCATCTGCTTTGTTCTTTTTATTCCCCAGAAGCTTTTAAGTTTCGGCGAGTTTTTTGATTCAGTTTTGAATGGATTCAAGGATATGCTCCTGGTCCTCTGGATTATCGTGGCGGCGTTTTTCCTTCAGAAAGCCAATGAGGGGCTTGGTTTAACCCCCTTTGTTATTGAATCGGTGGAACCGATCCTAAGTGCCCGGCTGCTGCCGGTGGCCAGTTTTATCATCATCGGATTCCTTGCCTTCGCCACCGGAAGTTTCTGGGGGGTAGCGGCCATAGCTTTTCCCATCATCATTCCCCTGGCTACCGCCATGGATGTCAATGTCTATCTGGTCTGCGGGGCCATCGTTTCCGCCGCCGCCCTGGGAAGCCATACCTGCTTCTACGGTGACGCTGTCACCTTGAGCTGCGCTTCCTCACAGATACAGAACTCAGACTATGCCAAAACCAGTATTCCCATCATCGCCGTGCCTTTCGCCCTGGCGGTGGTGCTCTACCTCGTATTCGGATTCATTGGATAAATACATCAAAGGAGAACAACAATGAATAAAGGAAAGATCAGTATTGCCTTAATACAACACCCTTGCGGCATCGACCAGGATGCCAATGTTAATGAGGCGGTCCGTCTGATCCGGGAGGCTGCCGCCGGGGGCGCCCAAATCATCTGCACCCAGGAACTTTTTAAAGGCCAGTACTTTCCCCAGACCATCGACTACACTAAATACGACTGGGCCGAACCCATCCCCGGGCCCACCACCAACCGGATGCAGGCCCTGGCCAGAGAACTGGGAGTTGTTATCATAACTTCGGTATATGAATATGCCATGGACGGCGTGTATTTCAACACCGTGGTGGTTTTTGATGCCGATGGAACCGATCTGGGAAAATACCGGAAAACCCATATCCCCGAAGGACCTCAGTACATCGAAAAGTATTATTTCACCCCCGGAGACCTGGGATATCCGGTTTTTAAAACCAGATTCGCTACCATCGGTGTTCTGATCTGCTGGGATGAGTGGTTCCCCGAACCGAGCCGGATCCTGGCTCTCAAAGGGGCGGATGTGGTTTTCTATCCCTCCGCCATCGGCTCCGAACCGGACAACCCCGATCTGGATACTTCCCAGTCCTGGGTGGACGCGGTCAAGGCCCACGGTATTCACAACAACATGTTCATCGCCGCGGTTAACAGGGTCGGTCGGGAAGACAGTAATGAGGGGCATATGGATTTTTACGGCCGCAGTTTTATCAGTGACCCCTGGGGCAACATGGTAACCGAATCCAGAACCAAGGCCAGCGAAGTCGTTATGGCGGAAATTGATCTGGATGAAATCAAAAGATCCCGGGATATCCTGCAGTTTCACCGCGACCGAAGGGTCGATCTTTACGGCGAGATCCTTAAAATGGTCATTCGGGACTGATAAAGTTTCAACGGCACCTTATCGGGCCTTTCCTTCGGGGAAGGCCCTTTTATTCACTGGCGTCTTCCCGATAATCGGATATATCCGGCTCCCACTCGTAAAGGTTTCTCAGAACCTTGGGAACCAGGGCGTGGCTTTCCACGGTGATACCGGGGTAGGCGGGGAGCTTGAAGTGGATGAATTCGTCCATCTCTTCCAGTGTTTTGAAAAGCGCTTCGATGGAGAGGCTCTCTTTTCCGTTTCCGTAGGCGAGATAGCTTACCTGGGGAAGGTTGATGAGGCTTTCATAAATTTCATCCGCCCGGTCGGCTTCAATTTTCAGGAAAATGTCCACGGAGATGACGTAACCGAACGCCTTGGGCTCGAAAACCCAGTAGGGCCTGATGCCGCCGGAGTCGACCATCCTGTCGATTCGGTTCCGTACCGTCCGGGGGTTGAGATCAAGCTTTCGGGCTATCTCGGAAGAAGAGGCCCGGGCGTCCTTTCTTAACTCCTTAGCGATTTCCCAATCCGTTTTGTCGAACTTGAAATTCCAGTTTTCCTTCATGATGACTCCGAACACTCAACTTATCATTCAGTCTATACCGGAACAGGCCTCTTTTCCAACTAGGATCTTCGGGTTATTAATCTTTTTTACAGAAGAAATTAGGCCATCAGGAAAATTAAAGGAGTCATGAAAGGATTTATCTGCTTTTTCCCCTGTCCACTTTATTCCCGGCGGCAGGTTGGGTTAGAATAAGGGTATGAATGCAAAAACCCTGAAAAAGCGACACCATCTTCTCATCGATCATGTTCATCATACGCCGGTACTGACCAGCCGGCTTCTCGATGAAATGGCCGGTGCCAGTCTCTATTTTAAATGTGAGAACTTTCAGAGAGCCGGGGCTTTTAAAATACGGGGCGCCCTTAGCGCCCTTTTGGCCCTTCCGGAGGAACAGCGGGCCCGGGGGGTGGTGACTCACTCTTCGGGAAACTTCGCCCAGGCCCTTGCCCTGGCGGCTCGTCTCACCGGAACCACCGCCCACATCGTCATGCCCCGTACCGCTCCCCGGGTCAAGCAGGAAGCGGTGGCGGGTTACGGCGGTATCATAACCCTCTGCGAGCCCGCCATGACGGCCCGGGAGGCGGCGGCGGGACAGATACGTTCCGACACGGGGGCGGTGCTGATTCACCCTTCCAATGACAGGGATGTGATCATGGGAAATGCCACGGCGTCCATGGAGCTGATAAAGGATCTGCCCGGGCTGGATGCCCTCTTTGTTCCCGTCGGCGGCGGAGGTCTCATGGCAGGGGCGGTGCTGGCAGTCCAGGCCTTTGAGCCTGGTTGTGTCATCTGCGGCGGCGAGCCTTCAGGCGCCGATGACGCCTATCGCAGCCTGAAGTCGGGGCGTATCGAATTCAATGAAAATCCGAATACCATGGCCGATGGCTTGAAAACTCATCTGGGGGACATCAATTTTCCCATTATTCAGGATGGCGTCAAGGAAATATACCGGGTATCGGAGGAACAGATCCTGGAAGCCATGAAGCTGATCTGGGAAAGGCTCAAGGTGGTGGCTGAACCTTCCGGTGCGGTGGCCCTGGCGGCCCTGCTGGCCGCTAAAGAATCCTTCCAGGGCCTCCGGGTGGGGATCATGATTTCCGGGGGGAATGTGGATCTGGAGAATCTGCCTTTCTGACCGAGAAGAACATAAGCCCCGTGGCCAAGAGCCCCACCGCGGTGATGGTCACAAAGACGGCCGTTTCGGCGGTGCTCAGGGTGACCCCGGCTCTTACCATCATGATCATCATGGCATCCAGGGCCAGCCCCATGGTGAAGAATTTCATCAGCAGAACCCCTGAGAGCACCGTTCCCAGGGGTTTCCGTTTAAGCAGCAGCATCCCCGAAATGAAGGCAGCAGGCACGACAATTCCCAGATCCATGGCCTGGATTACCAGGGTGGTGTAGATTTCCAGTCCCGCCGGCGGAATGTCTCCTTTCATACTCGGGGCGATCCGGCCCAGCCACATGAGAAGCAGCAGTACTCCCAGGATGATCTGAAAAAAACCGAGAAACCGCCGGGGGAACCGGGGGGAAAGCCGTTTTTCCAGAAAGGGGGCGTCAATATTGGTGAAGGCCAGGATGAAGGCAAAGAGAGAAGCAGAAAACAGGAAGGTATAGAGGAGAAAGAGAGAATTGAAGGAAACCAGGAACACATAGGATGTGTAGGTGTAGAGGAAATAGCCCAGGGTTCCGGCCAGGAGCAGGCTTCCTCTGAGAGATCCCCGACGGGAGAAAAAAAGCCCGATAAGCAGGAGGGGAATCCCCACGGTCAGGGTGATCAGATCCTGACCCCGGGCCTGGGCGGCATAGGAGACCGTGTCGTTGCGGTAGATTCCCCGGCCGTCGAGCCTGTAGGATTCACCCCGGAGCGATTCCACCTGGGGGCCGGGATCTCCGGAGAATCCGGAAAGGCCGGCCAGCGAGGCGGCGGCGGCTCCGATAATAATCAGTAAGGTCAGCAGGGCCAGGGTTAATTCCGGTTTCTTCATGGTTTCTCTTCTCCTTTGTCTTATTATGAAGGGGTTCAGCCGGCAGCGGTTTGGAAGAACTCCAGGATGGCCGATCCATATTTCTTCAGTTTTGCCTCGCCCACACCATGGACCCGCAACAGCTTTTCTTCTGTTTCCGGTTTCAGCCGGGCCATGTCTTTCAGGGTGGCATCGCCGAAAACCATGAAGGGCGGCAGGCCGGAGCGGTTGGCCAGGGTCCGGCGCAGCTTTTTCAGCTCCAGGAAGAGCTCTTCATCCACCCCCTCCCAGGAATCAAGCTCCCGCTGGGTGGCCTTGGGGGCCTGGCGGTGAGATTTTACCAGGGAAGCCGTTTCGTTGCCCCGCAGCAGCTCCCACCCCCGGGGGGTGATCTTGAGGATGTTGTACTCTCCCCGGCGGACAAGATAGTCCTGGGCTTCCAGCTGGTCCATCCAGTCCCTGATGGCGGGCTTCCCGAAATCCTTGAGGAGGCCGTAGGTGCTGAGTTCATGGTGGCCGTATTCCATGATTCGCTTATCCCGGCTGCCCGCCAGCACCAGGGCATTGTACTCTGCTCCGAAGCCTTCTTTGAGCCGGGCCACACCGGAGAGAATTTTCCGGGCTATCACCGTGCCGTCGTCCTGCTGCGGCAGTTCTCCCAGGCAGACATCACAGGCCCCGCAGTTTTGATTTTTCACGTTTTCACCGAAATAGGCGGACAGATAGGCGTGCCGGCACCGGGACCCCGCGGCGTACCGGTAGACGGCGTTGAGCTGTTCTTCCGCCGCTTCGGAGGCGCCGTTTTCCTCCTGGCCCTGCATGTACCGCCAGAACGCCAGGTCAGCACCGGAGTAGAGGAGGGTACAGCGCGCTTCCAGACCGTCCCGGCCCGCCCGGCCTGCCTCCTGCTGGTAATGCTCCGGGCTCTTGGGAAGGCCCAGGTGGATGACAAAACGGACATCCGATTTGTCGATACCCATGCCGAAGGCCACCGTGGCGGCGATAATCCGGATTTTGTCCTTTTGGAATCTTTCCTGCACCTTCCGGCGTTTGGCGTCATCCAGTCCGGCATGGTAGGCGGCCGCCCGGTACCCCCGGCGGGTCAGTTCCGCCGCCGCCGCTTCGGCATCTTTCCGGCGCAGGCAGTAGACGATGCCCGAATCGTGCTTCTGTTTTTCCACCAGGGCGATGAGCTGGTCAAATCCTTTCTGCCGGGGCAGGGCGCGGTAGATGAGGTTGGGCCTGTCGAAGGATCCCACCAGTATTTCGGGGTTATCCAGTTTCAGCTGTTCCCTGATGTCGGCCCGGACCCGGGCGGTGGCGGTGGCGGTGAAGGCACCCAGGGGAACCCGGGGGAACCGCTCCTTTAAATCCTGAAGACGCCGATAATCGGGACGGAAGTCGTGACCCCAGAGGCTGACGCAGTGGGCCTCATCCACGGCGATGAGGGATATTTTTATCTCCGCTGCCGCTTCATGAAAAGCTTCACTGGCGAGGCGTTCCGGGGAAAGGTAGAGAAGCTTAATTTCGTCCTGCCGCAGGCGGCGGCGCAGGTTACCGTACTCCTCGGTTGTCAGGGTACTGTCCCATCGGGCAGCGGAGATTCCCATCTCTTCCAGGCTGTCCACCTGATCTTTCATCAGGGAAATGAGGGGAGAGACCACCAGGGCGGTTCCGTCCATGAGCAGGGCGGGCAGCTGAAAACAGAGGGACTTGCCTCCCCCGGTGGGGAGGACCACCAGGCAGTCCCGTCCGGCCGTGAGGGCCTCCAGGGCCCGGCGCTGGTGGGGTCTGAATTCGGTGTAGCCCCAGTATTTTTTCAGCAGCGATCCGGCTTTGTCCATGACCCTTTATACCCCGAAAAGGAGGGAAGAGAAAACCGCCGCCATCAGGAAAACAGCCCGGCTTTCCGGTTTTGTTTTTTCCAGAACCGGGTGAACCGGCCATCAGGAGCCGCCTGAACCCGGCAGGTCCACTCTCTTTCGGCCTCCCACGCCTCTTCCCAGAGCCTGCGGCACAGCGCCTCTCTTCCGGCGGCGTCCTCGTTACCGGCCCGGGCCCACTGTTCAACCATCTCCTCTTCTTTGCGGTTCCTGTCCTGGCGGTAGAGGGCTATCCGACCCCGGTAATCAGCCATGACCAGGCGGTGAAGCTTCTCATGAAGCCACCAGAGACTCTCTTCATCAAAACGGCCCTCCGGGCGACCAACCTGGGGGGGGGTGATCCCCAGAATCAGGGGCTTGAAGAGGGAAGTGCACGGGGCGGCGGTGGCGGTAACCCAGATATCCGGCTCTTCGCCCTGGATCAGCCTCACCACAAGACTTCCGGTGGTCTGTCCGGCGTGACGGGTGATGTCATTCGCCCCGTGGGAACAGACCGTTGTTCCCCGAAGCCCCTTGAGGGGGTTTTCTTCCCGGGTACCGTGATCCCTGAGCCGGGCAAAGGCGTCGAGAAGGTCCCGGTCTTCCCCGAGGCCGGCATTATTTGATGCCTGTCTGACCTTACAGGCGGAAAAGTAGGTGTAGATCCGGTCAGAATAGGCTAACCGGAAGCTGAAGTTTTTCTTCCGCCAGCCTTTCTCCCGGGCGTGGGATTCCAGGGCCGGGTGGGCCAGGGTGAAATCATCCTCCAGTGTCAGGCCGTTGCTGATGGCATAGGGGCCGGTGAGTTGCCGGGCTCCCCAGTAGACCCCGGCGGTTTCCAAAACCCAGGCATCGGAGGGGTCGGCGATGATGAAACTGTTATGGTAGAACATTTTTTTGTCTTCATAACCGCAGGCCCCCCCCTGACCGTAGGTGGAAAGCAGGGCCGTAATCGTGTCCAGGGCTTCCCGGGCCGTTTCGGAGCGCTCCAGGCCCAGACGCAGCAGGTCCATACCGGTCAAAACGTTTCCGGTTTTATACCGCTCCCGGGTGAAAACGGCTTCATTCCCGATCACCACTCCACGGTCGTTGATTCCCATTTCGGCCCCCCACATCCAGAAGGGACGGCAGAGAAGGACGCCCCGGGTTGTTTCGGCCTGGGGAATGGTAAGATAGGTACACTGAAGTTCTGTTCCTTCGGGATAACCGGCGGGAGGATGGTACTCCACCAGCTGGGCTTCGTTAGCCTCCCTGTCGCTGTTCTTTCCGAATATCCAGCCTCTCTCTACGGGGAAGATGAAGGTGTCGCACATAAAAACTCCAATAAAAACACGGCGTTAGCCGCGAGCCGGGAGCTGCCTGGCAGCTCAGATGGCTGAGAATGAGGAGAAGAAAAGCGCTGATTTTCTTCTCCAGAATGATAAAATACACGGAGGTATTTTATCATTCCTCCTTAAAATCCGGTTTTACGCCGTGGGTCATAGTATAATATATCCGTTGGAAATCGTCCGGCATTAATGAAAACAGAAAGAGTCCGGTCCGGCCAAGACGATTCCTGGTATTCAGATTACCCTGCCTGACCGGGCTTGCGGGAAAGGCGGTGTTCTTTTGGGAGTAACGATGAATAAGAGGTGTGTGCGCATTTTTTTCTTGACGGTCTTGACGATCCTTTCTGCCGCCGCGCCGGCGGCGGCCTTTAACCTTGAAACCGATATTATTGAAAAAGCCCAGACTTATCTGGGAACACCCTATGTTTACGGCGGCGAGTCACCCCGGGGGTTTGACTGCAGCGGTTTTGTTTATTTTCTCTATAAGGATTACCTGTCCAGCTGGCCCCGGGCTACCCGGGGTCAGTCGTCCATGGGAGAACCGGTGTCCCGTTCGGCCCTGAGGCCCGGTGATCTTACCTTCTGGGCCACCGGCAGCGATCCCGGCAGGGTCACCCATGTCTCCATCTACCTGGGAAACGATTCGGTGATCCATGCCCTCTCCGAAGGCCCCCGGCGGGGTATCGCCGTGAGTGATATGAACTCCCGGTACTGGAAGAATAAGTATCTCTTCTCCCGCCGGGTCCTTCCCGCGGCCGTCGCTCCCGCCGTTACGGTGAGCTCCTCCGATGCCGTAACCCGGGTTTTTCCCCGGGGAACCTATCGGGGAGCCTTGAAGGACGGTGAACCGGACGGAGAGGGAACCATGGAGCTGAACAACGGCGATGTCTACACCGGCGGCTTCAAGGCAGGGCTCTTTCACGGTTCCGGACGTTACACCGCCGCCGACGGCAGTGTCACCGAGGGGATCTTCTCCCAGGGCTACCTGAAAGAAACACCCCCGGGGAATCCCGCCCGGGTTGCTCCGGACAGGTTGACCTACGTCCATCAGGATAACCCCTGGGATGACCGGGAAGGGACGGCGGATATCCCTGCGGACTGGGAAACCCAGGAAACCTTCCGAAAGGTGTGGCAGGCCGACATGGATGCCTTCGAGGCGGCCCGCAAAGCCGAGGAAGAGGCTCTTAAAGCCTGGCGTTAGGCTGCCTTGACAACAGGAAGAAGATCCCGTTATATTTTTTCTGGATTCTAAACAGGCTGAACATAAGCGGAAGAAAGCTTGAATAGCCGCGGAATCCGGAACCAGACCCCATTGTTCTCCCCATTAACCCTGCGGCGGTCTGTGTCTGGAGGTGCGGCATGTCCCCAAAAACCCCGGTTCTCAGAAATATTCCCATCTCTTATTTTTTCGCCTTTTGGGGAAATCTCAGTTTTACCCATGGTGTCTGGATGATTTTTCTGTATTCCCGGGGCTATTCTCTGACCCAGCTGGGTATTCTGGAAGGATTTTTCCACGTTACCACCTTTCTCATGGAGGTTCCCACCGGTGCGGTGGCGGATCTCTGGGGCCGTAAAGTCAGCCGGATTGCCGGCAGGCTGTTCTTTTTTACCAGTCTGCTGTTGATGTACTTCGGTCAGGGCCTCTTTGTTCAGATTCTCGGATTTGCCGTCTGTGCCATCGGATACAATCTGGAATCCGGGGCCGGAGAAGCCCTGATATACGATTCCTTGAAGCAGCTGGCTCAGGAAGACAGGTTTATGAGAATAAAAGGCCGGCTGGAACTGATTTTACAGACCGCTTTTGTCATCAGTTTTCTGGGAGGGGGGTATCTGGCGGTAAGGGATTACGGCCTGCTGTTCCTGCTTTCAGGAATCGTGGTTCTGCTTTCGGTCGTCTCCGCCCTTTTCTTCATCGAACCGGCCATCGACAAAACACAGTCCCCCGGGGATCAGGAGGACACCAGGGATTCCCGGAGCGATTCTTCTCTGGGGGTGCGGATTTTTCATTCCGTGGTCCGACAAACCCGGGATGCTTTCACGGTTTTGCTGAAAACGCCGTCACTTTTTGCCTTGATTGTTTTTGTGGAACTGATTTTTACCTTCGTCACCATCCTCTTCTTTTTCCTCCAGACTCACTGGAAAGCCGCTGGTTTTTCTGAATGGGATATCGGCCTGGTTTTCGCTTTCCAGTGCGGACTATCGGGGATTACCGGTCTTTTTGCTTCCCGGGTGGAGAAGAGGCTGGGACCCCGGGGTATCCTCCTTGTCATGCCCCTCCTGCTGATTCTTGTTCTTTGGGGGGTAGCCCTGACTCCCTGGAGTCGGCTTTTCTTTATCGCCACAGGACTGCTGGAAGGGGTGATCATCATCGCCGTCAGTGATTACATCAATCGGAAGATACCCAGTGAAACCCGGGCTACCGTACTTTCGTTTCAGAGTATGATCTTCAGCGCCTTCATGATTCTGCTCTTCCCTCTGGTGGGGCTGGCGGGAGACCGGTTTTCCCTTGGCACAGCCTTTACCATGCTGGCTCTTACGGGGACGGCCGTTTATCTGGTGTATCTTATTTTCTTTCTTCGGGGGAAAAGGGAGGTTCGGAGTGTTCCGGAGGGCGATGGTGAAACGGTTCGGGTTCCCTGAATCCGGAAGAATGGGGTCATCTTACCGTATATTGCGGTAAGATTGCGGTTTGGTCAGATCCGTGCGAACGCCCCCTCCATGTCGGCTATCAGGTCTTCGGGATCTTCCAGGCCCACGGAGATGCGGACCATCGACTCTGTAAGCCCAAACTCCGCCAGCCGGGCTGCGTCATAGCCCCGGTGGGTCATGGCGGCGGGCAGTTCGATCAGGGTTTCACAGTCCCCCAGGCTCACCGCCAGCTGGATCAGTTTGACCTCATCGACGAACCGCTTCGCCATTTCCAGCCCCCCTTTGATCTCGAAGCTCAGGACGCCGCCGAATCCGGACATCTGTCGTTTCGCCAGGTCGTGGCCGGGGAATGAGGGAAGTCCCGGATAAAGAACGGTGTCCACCTTGGGGTGGTTCAGGAGATACTCCGCCAGGGTCTGGGCATTGGCGGCATGCTGCCGCATTCTGACCGCCAGGGTCTTCAGTCCCCGCAGCAGGAGCCAGGCGTTGAAGGGGCTTAAGACTCCGCCGAATTCACACATATACTCAAACTTCAGGGACTGGATGTAAGCGGTGTCCCGGGATACCGCCGCCCCCGCCACCACGTCACCGTGGCCGCAGATGTATTTGGTGGCGCTGTGGCACACCACATCTGCCCCCAGCTCCAGGGGACGCTGGAAGTAGGGAGAGGCGAAGGTGTTGTCCACCACCACCTTGATGTTCCGGGATTTGGCGAACCCTGAGATCTTTTCAATATCAATCAGGGCCAGGCTGGGATTACTGGGGGTTTCAAAGTAGATGACCCTGACTTTTTCGTCGCAGAGGGCGTCCAGGTCGGGGGCGCCCGACAGATCGGCGATGATATGGTCCATCCCGTAGCGGGTAAGGAGCTGGGTAATCACACTGTGGGAAGAACCGTACAGGGTCTTGTGGGTCAGGACCTTATCGCCCGGTTTCAGCAATGAAAAAAGGACCGAGCTGATGGCGGCCATTCCCGAGGCGAAGGCCACCGCTCCGTTACCGCCCTCCAGGTCGGCCATGCGGTTTTCAAAGAGACGCAGGGTGGGATTGTTCCCCCGGGTGTAGACGTAGTCGCTGCTTTTGAAGGACATCACATCTTCCACGTGCTGGACATTGTCGAAGACGAAGGTTGAAGTCTGATAGAGGGGAGGATTCAGGGCGTTGTGGGCATTCCGGTGGTCCCCGCCGGCGTGGATCGATCGGGTTTCAAAGCTCCAGCTTTTTTTGCTCATCTCATCCTCCTCGGGAAAACTCTCTGTACGGTTTCATCTTACCCTAAACTGTGGAGTTGGAGAATACCAATGATGGACTCTTTCCGGGAAGACAGGGAAGCCTGCCGATACCGATGGGGAAAGCCTGTTGATCAACCCGGCAAAAATCGGGTAATCTCGGTAAAATTTCTCTCAAAGGAATTGCTTCTGTCCTGCCTCGCCGGGTTCGTGGTTTTTCCTTTAGCAAGGATAGAAAGGGTGTTTGAAAAAGTTAAAAAAAGTTGGAAATCCTATCCCGGATCCTTCTGGATCCTGGTCCTCTCCACCTTCATAGACCGCCTGGGAGGCACCATGCTCTATCCCTTTTTCACCCTCTACATCACCCGGCGGTTCGAGGTGGGTATGACTGGGGCGGGTATTCTTCTGGCAGTTTTCAGCTTTACCGGCATGGCAGGAAGCATCGTGGGCGGAGCCCTGAGCGACCGTTACGGCCGGAAGAAACTGATTCTGGCGGGTCTGGTTTTCAGTGCCTCCACCAGTGTGGTCATGGGGCTGGTATCCGAATTTTACCTGTTTTTCGTCCTTGCCTTTACGGCGGGTTTTTTAGGTGATCTGGGCGATCCCGCCCGGATGGCCATGGTGGCGGACATCCTCCCCGAAGAAAAACACTCTTCGGGATACGGTCTGATGAGGATATCCGGAAATCTTGCCTGGATTTTGGGTCCATCCCTGGGAGGCCTCCTGGCCCTTCACTCCTATCTTCTTCTCTTCATCAGTGACGCGGTCACCAGCTTCATCACCGCCGCCATTATCCTCTGGAAGATTCCCGAAAGCCTGCCGGCCCGGGGGGAGGGAGAAGCTCATGAGCCCTTCCGCCGGACTCTGCTGGGGTACCGTGAGGTTCTCAAGGACCGGACCTTTCGCTGGTTTCTCATCTTCATGATCATCATGCTGGTGGTTTACCAGCAGCTCTACAGTACCTTCGGTATCTTCCTGCGGGATGTGCACCACTATCCTGACCGGTTTTACGGTTTCCTCCTGAGCCTTAACGCCCTGGTGGTGGTGTTCATGCAGATGGGGGTGACCTCCTGGGCCTCAAAACACAACCCCTACCTGATGATGGGGTTCGGTACCTTCTGCTTCCTCATCGGGTATACCGCCTTTGGCTTCGGCGGAGGAACGGCCTTTTTCATCATCACCATGCTGATCATCACCGTGGGAGAGATGGTGATCGTCCCGGTGAGCCAGGCCCTGGTGGCGGGGATGGCTCCCGAGAAGCTGCGGGGACGATACATGGGGCTCTTTGGTTTTTCCTGGTCCGTTCCTTCCCTGGTGGGGCCCTGGGCAGCGGGGCTGATTGTTGACAATATGAATCCCCGGATCGTCTGGTACGTCTGCGGGGTTCTCTCTACGGCGGCTCTTCTGGGTTTTCTGGCGCTCTGGAAGCGGGAAGACCGGACCGCGGATCCCCGGGAAAAGGTGTCCCCGGTAAAAGGAGACGGGTAAAAATCCCAACCCTCTGATTTTCCCCTTTTACCGCGCCTTTAAATCCGGTATTATCCCCTCATGAAGATTCAGGAACCCCTTTTTCTTGACGGATCTGAAGAAGCGATCCGGGTGTACCGCGAGAAAATCAGCACCGCCGCCGCCGCCCTGGATACGGAATTCCGGGGCCAGGACCGGGCTTACGGAGGGCTGACCCCGGAAGAGCTGGAGACCCTGCTCCAGGGTGATGAACTGCTTCCCCTGGAGGGCTGGGGTTACGGGAAAACCATGGAAGTCGCCGGGCGTCTTTTTGTCAGGAACAGCCTGAAAGTGGGCAGCCCCGGGTATATGGCTCACCTCCACGGAGCTCCCTTGATGGATTCCCTGGGGGCGGAGCTTCTTCTGACCGCCACCAACCAGTCCATGGATTCCTGGGACCAGTCGCCCATGGCCACCGAAATGGAACGCCGTCTGGTCCGGCAGTTCTGCGGTCAGGCCGGGTTCGGCTCCGGCTCGGACGGTATATTTACCTCTGGAGGAACCCAGTCTAACCTGATGGGGATCCTTCTGGGGCGGGACTGGTTTATTGAAAACAACCTGGGGTGGCCCGTCCGTAGGTACGGCTTGCCCCCGGACGCTCCCCGGCTGAGGATCTACACTTCAGCGGTGAGTCACTTTTCGGTGGAAAAAAGCGCCCAGCTTTTAGGCCTCGGTTCCCGGGCGGTACGATCCGTTCCGGTGGATTCTGCTCAGAGGATGAAACCTGAGGCGCTGGATTCGATGATTCAGGAGGACCTGGGGTCGGGGCTGATTCCCATGATGGTCTGCGCCACCGTGGGTACCACCGATTTCGGCAGCATAGATCCCCTGGTTGCCCTCAGAAAAATCTGTGACCGCCGGGGCCTGTGGATGCACACAGACGCGGCCTACGGCGGCGGTCTTCTGGTTTCAGGAAGATACCGCTCGCGGATTGAAGGCGTGGAAAATACCGATTCTTTGACCGTGGATTTTCATAAGATGTATCTTCAGCCCATCAGCTGCGGCGGTTTTTTCCTGAAAGAGGGGGCTTATTTTGAGGGGCTCACCCTCCATGCAGATTACCTCAACCGGCAGGAAGACGAGGAGGAGGGATACCATAACCTGGTGGGTAAATCCCTGGCCACCACCCGGCGGTTCGACGCCCTGAAGGTGTGGGTGAGCTTTAAAAGCCTGGGAAGACGGGGATGGGAGGAGCTCATGGACCGGACTCTGGATAACGCCGCCGCGGTTTACCGTATCCTGGAACAGGATCGGCGTTTCGAGACGGTGGCGCCGCCGGAAATATCTTCGGTGGTGTTCCGGTTTGCCGGCACCGGTCCGGGGGCCGGCTTCGATTCCGGTGAAGAGCTGGACCGGATAAATGCGGCGGTAAGACGAAGTCTCATCCATCGGGAAGGAATCATTCTGGGCCAGACAAGGGTGAACGGAAGGGTTTTTCTCAAGATGACCCTGCTGAACCCCCGGGTGGAACCGGAGAAGATTGCCGGTCTTATCGAGATGGTGGCGGACATGGCGGTTGACATACATAAAGAATAAACGGTTTTTTTTGTTGTACTCCGGCTTCTGGAGTGATAGAAAGAGAATCATGAAAAAAATATTCATACCAGCTTTGTTTTTTGTAATCGCTGCTTTTCCGGCTGTGCCGGAACCCCCTGAATGGGTCCACCGATTACCCTTCTCAGACGATTGTTTTTATGGCTCCGGGTCCGGTTCTTCCCTGGAAGAATCTATGATTGCTGCCCGCAGGACCATTTTAATGCAGTTAAGTTCCCATGTTGAATCGGCGGTGACGGTGGAAGAAATCAGCGGCGGCAGGGAACGACACCGGGAGCAGCTCGATTCTTTCTTTGGTTCCAACAGCCTTCGGGGGGCGGTTCTGGTTGATGAACATTTTCAGGAGGGGGTTTACTGGGTCCTGATGCAGTATCCCGCCGAATGTGGGAAAAGGCTGATGGACAGCGCCATCCTCCGTTTCGAAGAAGAAGCCGTCTTCGACATCGAGGCGGCCCGGGAATATCTTTCTTCTCAGCGGGTGGTAGAGGCGGTTCGTCTCAAGTGGCGGCTGGGGGAGTTAAATCTGGACGATTACCAGGTTCAAAATATTCATGTAACTCTCAAAGACAAGAAGATGGAGATCTCCCTGTACAACTTTTTACCCGATACGGCGGATTTCTCCGCCGCCCAGGCCCTGGCACTGGAGCAGTTGGGGGCTACTCTTCTTAAAGAACTGCAGTCTTTATCCTACCAAGCCATCGAACTGATCGGTCATGCCAACCCCACCGGAAAAGAAGGGGAGGAGGAGGAGCTGATTTTTCTCTCCCGTCGGAGGGCCGAGATTATGGCGGAAACCCTTGCAGCCGCCGGGTTAACCGTCCACGGGATTTCCTGGGCTGGAGGGGATTTCCCTCTGAATCAAGGGGAGACCGATGAGGAGAGGGGGAGGAACAGGCGTGTTGAAATTATCGTGTCCTTTGACGAAGACTGAGCCGGTAATGGCCGGGAGAAAAGCTTTACTCGTCCTTCCCCTTGCCGCAGCTCTGGTTATGCTTTCCTGTGTGAGTACCGGCGAAGCCGCCGATCCTGAGGGTGCCGGGGCGGCTTTGTTGACGGAGAAAGAGAAAATCGCCCTTCCCGAATGGTTTTACACCCCCCCCCGGGAAGAGGGGGTTATCTTCGGTATCGGTACGGCGGAGAACCTGTCCGATGCCCGGCAAATGGCGCTGGTAAGCGTGGGGCAGCAGTTCGGTGTGAGCCTTCGATCGGCCCTGGAAACCCGCTCTTCCACGGGGCAGGATGGCAGTGCGGTTCATCAGGTCACCGAACAGTTGAGCGATCAGAGGGTTCAGGGGGCGAAATTTGTCGATCAGTTCGTGGACAGCCAGGGCAGCCACTGGGTGCTGGCCCGGGCCCCGATAAACTGCCTCCTTGACGTCACCGAGGCGGTTCTCTTAAGTTACCGGTTGGACTTGACCATGGAAATGGAAGAACTGGTGGCGGCGGTAGATTCGGTGGAGGAGGTCCTTTCAGACCAGGAAGAGTGGCCCCCCGTCATCCGGGAATCCTTATCCAGGAAAGACCTGTCCGCTCTCTACATACCCCGGAAAGCTCCGATTAAAATTGACGGAAGGATCAAGGACTGGGAAGGAGTTCCCCCCTTCATGGTTTTGAGAGACAGGGATTATTCTCCCTCCCTTCCGGGGACGGCGGCGGACCGGCTCTACCTGGCGGTGGATGACCGGTACGTTTACTGGCTCCTCACCCTGCGGGACGGGAAGCCCGATGTCAATAATGATGTCTGTTATGAGGTTTCCATTGCATTTATGGGAGAATCCTGGCCCGTCCACATAGGACTGAAACTGGGTACGGGATACTCCCACACCCCGCTGCACATCCACATGCCCGTGGGCCCGGCGGATAAACCCGACGGCAAGCAGTATAACGATGCCTGGCAGGGCCGGGGAACCCCCCGGGACTTCCGGGTGGGGGACGGGTTCATCGAGGCGCGGTTTCCCCTCTCCTCCCTGTTTCGCCACATCGAGCCGGATACCGTTTATATGACGAAGATCGGTATTTATCCTGAACGGGAAGAAAACTGGAGCCGGCACTGGGACGCCCGATGGGGATACAGCTCTCTGCGGCAGGAGATCAAGTTCGTCCGGTAAAGGCGTTAAAACAGAAACGCCCCGTCCTTGATCAGATCCCGGGTTGTCCCGTCCTTGAGACGGGCCGTCACCTCAACATCACTGTTTCCGATCATCATGTCTTCATGGACGTTGCCGGTGTTCAGGCCCAGGTCCAGCAGCTCCTGGTCGCTGTACTCGCCTCCTTCCCGAAGGGTTGAGGGGTAGGCCTTGCCCAGGGCCAGATGACAGGCGGCATTTTCATCGTAGAGGCCGTTGTAGAAGGTAATACCCGGGGTAGCGAAGGGCGACCGGGGATCCACCAGGGCCAGTTCCCCCAGGTAGCAGGCCCTCTCGTCCATGGCGAAGAAGGCATCCAGACTCTCTTTGCCCCGTTCGGCGCCGTAATCCACCACCTTGCCGTCTTTGAATTCAAACCAGGCATTGATCGGAACCTCGCCGATGTTCTTGTGCATCACGAAGGGGCGTGTCAGAGCCACCCGTCCCTCCGCCCGGCGCCAGTCCGGCGAGGTAAAAATTTCATCGGTGGGCAGGTTGCAGACAAAACGGTTACCCGCCGCATCCCGTTCGAAACCGCCCACCCACCGGGCCCGGGGATTGACCGCCACGGAGAAATCCGTGCCGGGACCCTGGAAGTGAAGCGAGTCCAGGTCCATGCGGGTCAAGACTTCCGCCCTGCGTTCGTCTTCCCGAAGCTTGTTTTCCCAGAACGCCACCGGATCGCCGGTGTCAAGCCGCATGATGCTGATGATGGCCTCCCAGTATTTTCCCACCGCCTTATCGGCGGGAAGACCGGGAAAAGCCCTGGAGGCCATGGTCTCGGAGGGGAAGTAGGTAAGAACCCAGGGAATGGCATTGGACATGAGGGCTTTCATCCGGGGCTGTTTGACCCTTCCCAGGTGTCGGAAATATTCGGCTCCCCGGGCGGCGGGAAGACCTTCGAAGACGTCGGCATCGGCTTCGCTGATCAGGGCCACATGTTTCCAGCCCGCCCCGCTGGTCTCCCGGTATCGCAGGGAGAGGTATTCGGGAAACCAGAAATCTCCTTTTACATGCCCGATCCGCCCTGCCCCCAGACGCGGTTCATCATAGGCCAGGTCAACCCAGACCGCCCCCCGGGCACAGGCCCGTTCCGCCAGGATCAATGCCCCCTCCCGGCACGGGTAATCCAGGCTGATAAGCAGCTTATCCCCCGGAGAAAGGTTGATCCCGAAGAGCATCAGGTTGGCAATTTTTTCGTAGATTTCTTTATTCATGGGCCCAGTATAGGCCGGGGAGGGGGGACATGGCAATGCAGAAACGACCTGCACCAGAAGTCCTGGAGGACGATCGGGAAATCTCCCGGCAGATATTGAAAGAGTCAGTCATCCTCGGTACCTTCGGGTTCAACAAAGCGGTTCCGAAGAGAGAGAATCTCCGCCAGTTGTTTCTCGAAAATATCTACAAGGAGGGGATCAAAATGGATACCCTTGTTCGATCTGATATACTCCAAAGCGGAGTCGGTGGACCACTTGCTTTTATAGGTCCTTCTTGAAAGAAGGGCATCGAATACATCCGCCAGAGCCACAATCCGGCCGGAGAGGGGAATTTCTTCTCCCGTCAAACCCTTGGGGTATCCGGTACCGTTCCAGCGTTCATGGTGGGTCAGGGCGATTTCTCGTCCCAGCCGTATCAGGTCCGAGTCGGACCCTTCGAGAATATGGGCGCCGATGATGGTGTGTTTCTTCATCATCTCCCACTCTTCGGGGTTCAAGCGGCCCGGCTTTAAGAGAATATGGTCGGGAATGCCGATTTTACCGATGTCGTGCATGGGGGTGGCATGCAGCAGGGTTTCACAATGATCACCACTCCAGCCCAGCTCCCGGGCGATCAGAACGGCGGTATGGCTGACCCTGAGAATATGTTTTCCCGTTTCGTTGTCACGGTACTCTGAGGCACGACCGAGCCTCTGCACCACCTCCAGCCGGGTTTGAAGAAGTTCGTCGGTGCGGGCTTTGACGGTGGCGTTCAGAATCTCTTTCTGTCTGTACAGATGCCGGTGGGCCCGGTGAACATCCAGCATGTTCTGGACCCTTAAAAGAAGCTCTCCCATGTCAAAAGGCTTGGTCAAGTAATCTCTGGCTCCCATTTTCAGGGCTTTAAGCATGAACTCCTGCCCCCGCTGGGCGGTGAGTACCACCACCGGGGGCATCAGGGGGTCCTCAAGTTTCTTCAGCTGGTCGAGGACCTGATAGCCGTCCAGAAAAGGCATGTTGATGTCCAGTAGGATCAAGTCCGGGCGGCTTTGCCGGTATTGATCGACCACTTCCCTGGGATCCTGAATGGCTGTCAGGTTGGTATAGCCGTTGGTTTCAAGAATTCTGGTAAGGAGCTTCAGGTTAACAGTTTCATCATCCACCAGCATGATGGGAGAATTTCCTGGTTCTCCGCTCAAAATATCAGTTGTCATTGATTCGTCCCCAAGAGACGGCCAAGAACCTCAAAAAACTGCCCCATATCAAGGGGTTTTGCGAGGTATTCGGTAAAACCTGCCTCCAGTCCTTCTTTACGGTCGTGGGGCATAGCCCGTGAAGTCACCGCCACCACAGGTATGAGGCGGCATGAGTCGAGACTTTTCAGTTTTGACAAGACCGTGTAACCGTCCATCCCAGGCATATTGATATCCAGAAGGATCAGGTCAGGCGGATCGTTCTGAATGAGTTCAAGCCCCTGAACAGGATCCTGGCTGGTTACAAGGTTAAATCCAGGTTTTTTGCTCAGAATTCGCTCCATCAGTTTCAGGTTGGCAGGGTTATCTTCCATGTAGAAGATTCGATGTCCCTCAGTTGATTTTTCTTTCTGCCCATCGGATGGGGAAATGATTTGACCTTTCCCCGGGGAATCTTCTGAAAGGCCTGCCGGCAGGGTCAGGGTGAAAACCGAACCCTTTCCTGTTTCGCTGAAAAACCCTAAGGTCCCGCCCATCATCTCCACCAGGGTTTTTGCTATGGATAGCCCGATGCCCGTTCCCTCAATTTCGGTGGCCTCCGCCCCGAGTCGGCTGAAGGGCTGGAATATCTGGTCCTGTTTATCCTCGGGGATACCAATGCCCGTGTCGATCACCTTCAGGGTATGCCAGGATTCTGAGTTGGTGCTTTCAATTTTGACCTGGCCCCCCGGTTTGTTATATTTTATTCCGTTGGAGAGAAGATTGAGGATAATCTGTTTCAGTCTTATACGGTCGACGTGGAGCAGACAGCCCTCTGTAAAGTCCGTCTCCACCGTGACTTGATGTTTTTGTGCCAGGGGAGTAACGAGCATCATACATTCCTCGATAATATCTTTACAGAAGACCGGCTCAAGGGACAAACTGATTTTTCCTGCTTCAATTTTTGAAAGATCAAGAACCTCATTGATGAGTTCCAGCAGATGGTTGCCTGCCTTGATGATTTCCGAAACAGAATCCTGGTTTTCTTCGTTTAAAGAAGAATCAGCATGAAGAAGCTGGCTGAAGCCTATGATGGCGTTCATGGGGGTTCTAAGTTCGTGGGACATCCGGGAGAGAAATTCTGATTTGGCCTGGTTCGCCCGGCGGGCTTCTTCTCGGGACACCAGCAGGGCCTGCTCGGCTTCTTTCCGATAGGTGATATCCTGGACCACCCCCAGCATGTGGGTCGGCTGCCCCGATTCATCCCTTACTACGTTGCCGTTTTCATGCAGCCAGTGTACGGTTCCGTCCGGCCAGAGACAGCGATGCTCTACATCATATTCTGATTCATCGGTCAGGCATTTTCCTACGGCGGCGACGACTTTCTCCTTGTCTTCCGGATGAATGACATCCAAAAAATTCTTGAAAGGCACCTCTATGTTCCTTTCAGCATAGCCGAAAAGCGGGGGAGTCCGCTCTGAAGCCATCACCTTGCCGGTTTTAAGATTGTAGTCCCAGGAACCAATATTGGCAAAGTTCTGACTCAGCCGGAGTCTTTCCTCATTAATAATGAGCTCTCCCTGCATCTTTCGAAGCTCCGTTACATCATCGCTGGAGCCGATGAAGTGGGTAACCGTCCCCCTTTCATCTTTAACAGGGGTGATGCGGATTTCATTCCAGAAAGGATTTCCGTCTTTCCGATAGTTTCTCAGCAGGGCACGGCATTCTTTCCCTGTCTTTAAACCGTAGCGAATCGCTTGGAGTCCCGGCTGATTCGTGTCCTCTCCCTGAAGAAAACGGCAGTTTTTTCCCGCCACTTCCTCATTCGTGTAGCCAGTCATTTTTTCAAACGCCGGATTAACATAGGTGATGGGGTTATCTTCTTTTTGAGCGTCACAAATAACGATGGAAGAAGAGCCCAGCTCGATGACCTGGGCAAAGAGCCGCATCCGCTCTTCCAGATCCTTCTGGAGGGTGATATCTTCCTTTTCCGCCAGATAGTGGGTAATCTTAGCCCTGGAGTCGAGAATGGGGGCAATGACGGCGGATTCCCAGTAGAGCTCACCATTTTTCCGCTTGTTGTGAAAAACCCCCCGCCACTCTTTTCCCGAGGTAATGGTGTCCCAGAGATCCTGGTATTCCCGTGCCGAGGTGTTGCCGCTCTTTAAAATCCTGGGGTTCTGACCTAAAGCTTCATGCCTGGTGTAGCCGGTGACCTGGGTGAACTGGCGATTGACGAATTCAATGTTTCCCCGGGTATCGGTGATTATCACCGACACAGGACTCTGCTCGATCGCCTGAGTCAGGGTTTGGAGGCGGTCCTGTTCCTCCCTTTTTTCTGTAACATCCTGGAGGCAAACCAGTACCATGTTTTCTTCCTGATCCCGGACAATGGCGGTGGAACCGGTGAAACTGAATACATTTCTGACACCGCCTGAAAAACGGGTCAGGTTATATTCGATATCCTTTTGAGGACTGAGGGTTCTGAAGGTTTCTTCAACGGCAGCCAGGAGTGAACAGCGGAGACAGCCTTCACTGGAACCGCATTCTTGCAGTCCTTCGTTGTCCTGAAGACACCCTAAATCGCCGAAAGCCGATTTTCCCAGAATCTCGTTTACAGGGAGGTTGAAAAAATCACAGAAAGGCTGGTTAACCTGACGGATTTTCCTGTTCTTATCGAGAAGACAGATCAGCAGGGGTACCACGTTGTATGCGGCCTTTAGTTCAGAAACGAGGGCGTTGAGCCTTTTCTTCTCGGAAACCTTTTCGGTGATGTCGATGCTGTACTCGATAACCGACATCACCCGTCCCTCTTCATCGAAAACAGGGTGATTGTGTACCTCCACATTCTGGATGTTCCCATTCTTATCAAAATGGAGATGTTCAGAAACGTGGGATTCTCCGGTTTCCTGGACAATTTTCAAACCGCAAAGATGGTTTTCCCCGGTGCAGGGGGACATCCTGTCATGGGTGCGTTTATGACAGGTATCACCCTTTCCCAAACCGGCCTGGTTTGAATAAGTGATATGGTAGGTTTGGGGGTCTATGACCAGGAAAGGGAAAGGAAGGGCATCGAGAACAGTGTTAAAAATTTCTTCCTTCCTCTCCTGTTTTATATTCTGAAGAAATTCTCTCGATATGATTTTGGGTTCATTATCATTTGTCTTCAAGAGCTACTCCCTGGATGCTTTTCCTATTTCAAGTATCGATCTGATTACACCCTCTGAAATGGAGAGAAGCTGCGAG
>Ga0334882_1001460_pt1 | contig 28031 bp, 20 predicted proteins | sample GraSluR1_MG_5_FD_207226 | JGI IMG/M metagenome (GOLD analysis project Ga0334882, IMG submission 207226) | Sludge microbial communities from methane-producing bioreactor in Wageningen University, Netherlands - Granular Sludge_15_04-R1 | ecosystem: Engineered > Bioreactor > Anaerobic >...
ATTTTGTTCTTTGAAATCCTTGATAATTCACGTTTAGCGAGTTTTTTTACACAGTGACGATTTGAATTGATTATGTTAGCCTACAAATATGGCTTACAATGAATCAGGGAAAATATGTTTTTGCTCAAATCGTTGAGTTCTTGCCACAAAGGATATTTGACAAATTTGTCTTGCAATATGATGGGAACAAGTATGTAAAACATTTTACTTGTTGGAACCAACTACTCTGCATGGTTTTCGGACAACTCACCACGCGTGACAGTCTGCGTGATCTTATTGTAGCAATTAATGCGCATAGCGGTAAGTCATATCATCTTGGCTTTGGTAAAATTGTCACTCTTAGCAATCTCGCAAAAGCGAACTTAAGCCGTAACAGTAAAATCTTTGAAGAATTTGCTTACCATCTTATCGCTATTGCCAGAAAGGACAGAACAACAGATGATTTTCAAGTTAAAGGGCAGGTATATGCTTTTGACTCTACCACTATTGATCTTTGCCTTAGCGTATTCTGGTGGGCAAAATTCAGGAAATACAAGGGAGGAATAAAGCTCCATACCCTTTTTGACATTAACACCCAGATACCTGCTTTTGTGCACATTACACCTGCATCTGTGCATGATGTAAATGCTATGGATGCTCTGCTATTTGAAACGAATGCATACTATATTTTAGACAGAGGCTACGTTGATTACACGAGGCTTTACAGAATTACACAACACTCTGCCACTTTCGTAGTCAGGGCAAAAAGTAACCTTAAGTTTAATCGTATGTATTCTAGAAAGCATGATAAATCAACAGGCGTTAAATCTGATCAGGTGGGTAAACTCTCAGGCTATTACGTCTCGAAAGAATACCCAGCAAAACTACGAAGAGTTAAGTTCTACGATATAGAAACGGAAAGGACCTTTGTTTTCCTGACCAATAACCTTGAACTTACTGCTGAACAGGTGGCATTCCTGTATAAAAATCGGTGGCAGGTTGAACTATTTTTCAAATGGATTAAGCAACACCTGAAAATCAAAGCCTTTTGGGGTACTTCCGAAAATGCGGTTCGAATACAGGTGTACTCAGCCATTATTGCATATTGCATAGTAGCCATCGTTGGGGCAAAACTTAAAATTAAGCGTTCAACCTACGAAATTCTACAGGTTTTAGGTATATCGCTATTAGACAAAACCCCTGTAAAAGAGCTCTTTATAAATATGAATTACAATGATGTCAAAGAACCTTTTGATAACCAACTGTCCCTCAGTTTATTTTAAGTGGACAGCAATGATTTTAAATATTATATTCATTATTGTCCGAATTATTCGGACAATAATGAATATAAAATTTAAATGAGCCTTCAATTAGATTTTCAAGTGGTATAATAATTGTAATTTTGCTGTGTGAACTTTTTACATTTAATTTTGTTTTTTCTTAAAAATGAGTATTCCGGGAATAAAACAAGAAAAACAAACTCTTTAACGAAAATGAAAAAGATAATCTTATTTTTTTTAGGTTTAATATTGATAATAGGTTGTACAGCACAATCACAAAAAACAACGGATTCTGCAGTAAAATGGTACACTTTTGAAGAGGCAGTGAAGCTCAATGAAACAACTCCAAAAAAAATATTTATTGATGTATACACCGACTGGTGCAGCTGGTGCAAGGTAATGGACCAAAAAACCTTTAGCCACCCTGAAATTGCCGCATACCTTAATAAACACTACTACCCTGTTAAATTTGATGCTGAATCAACAAAACCAATTACATTTAAGGATGTGGTTTTCGAGAATACTGGAGAGGGACGCAGAAGTCCTCATCAATTGGCAGCAGCCTTACTACAAGGGAAAATGTCGTATCCGTCAATAGCCTACCTCGATGAGAATAATCAGCTGCTAACAGCTGTACCCGGTTACTATACTCCAGCGCAAATTGAACCAATTTTAGTATTCTTTGCTGAGGATCACTACAAAACCAAGAATTGGGAAACGTTTAGCCAATCATTTAAAGGGAAAATTCAAGAATAATATCAATCAGGTAATACTCCGGTCTCTACTAAAAATTGCCTAATTTCTCTCCGAATAAATTTTAAATCATTGATTTATTCATCGAATCATATTCGATGGCAAACGAATTATCGGTCCTAGCTGATAGATTGTCATTGTTTTGGATATAAACTCTGTTTGCGAGTCGTAAATCTTGATATTTGCAGGAACCGGAAGCCTATAGTAAACCAGATCGGTTCGTGGCGTATCCTTTTCTTTAGCTAAGACATTTAATACCTCTAGGCCTTCCCAGTCATCGGTTGTTTTAAAAGAGATTAAAACCGGGCTTCCGCTTAAATCAGTTGGTGGTAAAACCCCTCTTGCATTGGAAAAACGGAAGAGAATAGATGTTTCCTCATCATTGGCAATGGGAGTATAGCTAAACCAATGTGTTGTTGTGGATACCTTAGACTTTCCAATAAAAAGGGAAAGGTATTCTTTCTCAAGCCTTAAAATTTCATTCAAAACCGTTTCAACGGCCTTACCCTCAACAACAAAATCGGCATCACCTGCAAGCAACTCATATCTTCGTTTACGAAGAGAAAAGATGAAATCAGCCGCTTCTCTCGCTTTGTCTTCTGTCGATTTTTCAACCACTATGGTTTTATGAACAGGCACTCTAATAAAAACACTATCCTGCAATACTCTTGAATAGTGGGTTGTACGCTCAGCGGCAATGAATGGAGTTGGTGATAAATCAAGATAATCTAAATCTACTGTTGGTGTGGATGGAGTCAGCTTCCAATCGGGTTTATAAAAATTTGCAGATTCTGCTGGTATTATCAAGCCTTCTTTCGTTAAGTGAAGAAAATCAGGGTTAAAATCGGATGAAGGCTCCAATACAAACAGAGCATTAATGTCGGCCTCGTTGTAAGAAAACAAATCAATTTTACTTACTTCCCATTGATTTTTAGAAACCAGTGGTACATTGGCAATGCCCATGTACTTCTCGGCATACTGGGCATAAGGCCCAGGAATTATGGATATATGTTCAGCATCTACCCTTACCAGTAGGCATGTTTTAGGGAGAGCATAAATCATTCCTCTTGGTGAAAGTTCTTGGACTTGATTAGCCGGAACAATGGTAGTGGTAGTTTTCTTTGAGCATGAACTAATTGATATCAGCAATATGATGATGCTTAGGATCGCTTTTACTCGCATTTTTATTTCGATTTAATTGATTAGATAATTAGTATCAGCTGCAAATATAATTGGTTATTTGTCTATCAGCAAAAATGCATCACCCAGATAATCGATAATATCTGAAGCCAGAACCGACTGTTGACCTTTAGCTTTGGTGGCAATATCGCCTGCCAATCCATGAAGAAAAACCCCGGCAAGAGCAGCATAAACAGAGCTATAACCCTGACCAATAAACGAAGTTATAATTCCTGTAAGGACATCACCGCTGCCTGCGGTAGCCATACCCGGGTTGCCAGTGCTATTGAAAAAAACCTTGCCATTGGGACATACCACCTGAGAATATGCCCCTTTTATAACAATTACAACATTTAATTCATTTGCCTTTTTTATGGCTAACGATAAACGTGAAAAAGCGCAGTCAGACTTTCCAAATAAACGATCGAACTCTCCAACATGAGGCGTTAGTATCGAATTTGGAGGTAAGTGCCCTAGCATATCGGGTAGCTGAGAAAGAATATTTAACCCATCAGCATCAATTACAAGTGGGCATTTTGAAATGCTTAGTAATTTTATCAAGCCCATTTGGGTTCTTGATTCTTTTCCTATTCCAGGGCCTACTCCAATAGCATCAAATTTTTCACAATCGTCAATTCCTGTAAAGAACCAATCGTTTTCGTCAACCTGAACAATTGCCTCAGACACTTTAGTTTGCAGTACAGAAACTCCTTGTCGTGGCACATGTACATTAACCAAACCCGCTCCAGCTCTTAAGCATGATTTGGCGCTAAGTACCGCTGCACCAAGCATTCCATAGTTACCCACAATCAGTAAACAGTGTCCAAAATTGCCCTTATGCTGAAATTTTTTTCGGGGTTTAATGATCTCGTTGATTAAATTTCTGTCAACATATACGAAAGGGGTGTCTGTTTGCTCAATTGCCTTTGGGTGTAACCCAATATCAATGATATGCCATTGACCAACAAACTGATAATTCTCGGCAAAAAAGAAGCTTAACTTGGGAAATTGAAGTGTTAGAGTATTCGTGGCTTTTATCACAGGGTTTTTATTAGGATATGGATTCTCCTCTCCAAATAACCCTGATGGAATATCAATGGCAACAATATGGCAGCTGCTTTTATTGATATGTGCAACCAAATCGGCAGCTATTCCACTTAGAGGTTTTGATAGTCCAGAACCGAAAAGGCAATCAATAATAAGTGAACCGATAGAAAAGTTGGGAAAGTCTTCTTTTGAACCAATAGTTACAGGATGCAAACCCACGTTTATTAACCTTGGGATGTTGAGGTTTAAGTCGGGTGAATATTTTGTTGCTGAAAGCACAAAAACCTTAACATCATAACCAATCTGATGAAGCATTCGCCCAATGGCAACTCCATCACCACCATTATTCCCAGGTCCCGAAAAAATATATATGCTGTTTGTATTTCTGTATTTCTTTACAATCCACTTAAAAAGTTCAAGAGCAGCTCGTTCCATCAAGTCAACCGAAAGAATTGGCTCGTTTTCGATGGTAAAAGCATCAATGCTTTGAATCTGCTTACAGGTAAAAACTTTCATTGGACGAATTGCTAAACTACTAACAAATATAGTGATTTTTCAAACCCGTTGAGAGTAAAAGAAAACTGTTGCTATATAGCCGATAAAATTTGTAAATTGCCATCAATTTCCCAATGGCTTTTTTATATGAAAGAATTCATACTTGAAACCGATTTTATACCTTTAATTCAACTACTTAAGGTTATGAGAGTTGCTCAAAGCGGTGGTGAAGCTCAAATGCTTGTGGAAATGGCTGACGTTACAGTGAATGGAAAACCCGAAAGCAGAAAACGTGCTAAACTTCGTCCGGGCGATATTGTGAAATGCCAAGGAGTGAGTATTATGGTTACAAGGATAAAGGATAAAGGATAAAGGTTAAAGGTTAAAGTAATCAAGGTTAAAACTTGCCTTCCGAAGGCAGGGGTAAAGGATAAATGGAAAGAAATGTAGAATGTAGAAGTTGGAAGACTGAAGACGGAAGACCGAAGACGGAAGTAAACTAGTAACTCAATAACCTAATAACCCAATAATTCAATAACCAAGCCATAGTGTAGTGTAAATATTAAACCGGTTAAATGTAATGAACAAAAAATATATATTATGAATAGATTATTTTTAATAGCTGTTATTACTCTACTGCTGTCGCAAAAAGTAAATGGGCAGGACAAATATATTGTTTCATTTGTTGATAAAAATGGAACACCCTATACCGTTGAAAATCCTGAAGAATTTCTCAGCCAAAAATCTGTTGAAAGAAGAGCAAGACAGGGTATTGAAATTACAGAAAAAGATCTACCTGTATCACCAGAATACATTGAACTTGTTAAAGGTACAGGTGCAACGGTGCTATACCCTTTGAAATGGTTTAATGGTATTGTTATTGAAACCAGCTCCAACGAAATTATTCAGGAAATCCTGAATCTTGAACCTGTGGTTATGGTAGAACAGATTTTTGAATATGGTCTTAAAGCTCAATCGCTTCCAGAGGATGAATTCTTTCCTGTATATACTGTGAAAAAAGACCCTAAGGATCACTACAACTATGGCAGCTCATCAACCCAAATCAAAATGCTTAAAGGTCATTCTTTACACAATTTAGGCTTTAGAGGGAAAGGAATGATCATAGCTGTGCTGGATGCTGGGTTTTTCAACGTTAATAGCCTTCCCGCTTTTGATAGTTTGAATAATGAGAACCGAATTATTTTTACCAGGGATTATGTAAATTCCAACTCAAATATTTACGATGAGCATACTCATGGGATGATAGTACTCTCTGCAATGGCAGGGAATATTCCGGGTCAACTTATTGGCACAGCACCTGAAGCAGATTATATTCTTATAAGAACCGAAGATGGTAGTAGTGAGCAAATAATTGAAGAGTATAACTGGGCCGCAGGAGCCGAACTAGCTGACAGCCTAGGGGCAGAAGTAATTAACTCATCACTTGGGTATTACACTTTTGATGCAGAATGGCAAAACCATGTATATGAAGATATGGATGGGCAAACCACACCGGTTGCAAAAGCTGCAAATATTGCAGCAGAAGTGGGAATGCTTGTTGTTGCCAGCGCAGGTAATGAAGGAAATTCTGCCTGGCAACATATCATTAGTCCATCGGATGGGCTTTTCTGCCTTGGAATAGGTGCAGTTGATAGTGAAGGGCAGTACGTTTCATTCAGTTCCATTGGCCCATCGGCTGATGGGCGAGTAAAACCCGATGTGGCAGCCATGGGCAGAGGCACTGTTGTCCAAGGCCTTGATGGTCAGATAAGTTCTGCCAATGGAACATCTCTCTCTGCACCCATAATTTCAGGTTTGGCAGCATGCCTTTGGCAGGCACTGCCAGATATCACTGTGGCTGATCTAAGAGAAAGAATACATTATTCTTCGAGCATATACGAAAACCCAAACCCACTAATTGGATATGGACTTCCCAATTTTTTCAATGCCATGTATCCTCTAAATGTTCCCTCTGATGTGGATAATAGTCAGCTTAAAGTATTTCCAAACCCCTCGAATGGACAATTAATGGTTTCGTTACCATGGCAAAACAACACTGAACACTCCATCAAAGTAATGTCGATTGAAGGTAAAACCATTATTAATCAAAACTTTACTCCAACCACTTCGGTATATTCTTTTAATATTCCTTCAAATTACCCGTCAGGGATATACCTGATAAAGCTAACATCAAAGCATGGAACAAAGTTTGGAAAAGTAATTCTTCATAACTTCTAAACCATGTACGAAAACGAGCGTTTAACGCTTTTCGATATCTGTCAAAGAATTCAGGAAACGATATACGAAGGTTTCCCTGAAAGTATTTGGGTTATTGCCGAAATCGGCGAGATGAAAGAACACCGTACAGGACACTGCTACATGGAACTGGTTGAAAAAAATGACAATAGCGAACAGCCAAAAGCCAAGGCAAGGGCAACTATCTGGGGTGGAAAGTATAGAGCTCTAAAACCATTCTTCGAGACGGCAACTGGTCGTAAGCTAATGGCTGGTCTTAAGGTATTGGTCTTATGCGAAGTTAACTATCATCCCGTTTACGGGCTCTCCCTTAATATTCAGGATATTGATCCAAATTTCACCATTGGGGAGATTGAAAAACGTAAGCAGGAGACCATTCAAAGGCTTATTGATGAAGGGATTTTCGAAATGAATAAACAAGTTGAATTTCCCGTCTTACCAAAACGTATTGCTGTAATCTCTTCAGCTACAGCTGCTGGATATGAAGATTTCACAAATCAGCTCGAATCAAATGTGTATGGCTACAAAATTCAACATCAACTTTTTGAAGCCATAATGCAGGGCGATAAGGCTGAAAGTTCCATAATTAATGCACTTGATAGCATTCATCGACAGATAAATCAGTGGGATATTGTTACCATTATCCGGGGCGGTGGCTCGCAAACTGATCTTTCTTGCTTTGACAGCTTCATCGTTGCAAGCAATATAGCGCAATTCCCCATACCAATAATTACCGGTATTGGCCATGAAAAGGATACAACCGTCGCTGATCTTGTTGCACATACGCGTTTGAAAACTCCAACCGCAGCAGCACAATTTATAATCGGAACTTTTTCAAACGCTGAAAATCTGCTAATTGATGTTAAGGATGACTTTATCGAATCTATCGATAAATTGCTCAGCGAAAGTAGTCATTCTTTAACAAAACTTCAAGGAAAATTAGCTCCTCTGCTAATAAGAAGAACAAACTCAATAACTTTAGAGTTACATCATGTAACCCATTCATTGAATGAGGCCTTAGATCGACTTTTAATAATTTCGAATACTAATTTGTACCAAAAAGCAATCGCTGTTAAACCTAAATCTCAACTTGTTTTAAATAGCTGTAATCAACAAGTAAACAGTTACAAAAAAAGAGTATCAAATAGCACTAATAATTTTTTGAAATCCAATTTGGAATTTATTACTAATTACAAGAAAATGCTCAACTGCCTTGATCCAGAAAATATTATGAAAAGGGGTTTCTCCATAACCAGGATAGATGGGAAAATTATTAATCAAATAGAAATTGTAAAACAGGGAGAGATAATCGAAACAACATTAATAAACGGGAAAATATACAGTAATGTTCGGTCCATTAAGAAAACAAGGCGTAGCCTTGGATAGAAATTAAATAATTCCTATATTTCCAGAAAAAAAGAGGATTGAATTTTAGAGTTTCCATATTAATAGCTGTTTTTTGCCTAATAAGTACTTATAGTATTTGCCAGTCATTCCATTCTAAAATTGACAGTCTTAATCAATTAGCAGAGAAATCGCCCAACAACGAAAAAGTAAATATTTACGATCAAATCTCAAGGATGTACTGGGGTTATTCAGCCGATTCATGCTTTTTATTTGCTCGTGAAGCTGTAAAGTATGCCAAAATTTCAAAAGATGTTTATTCTCTTGGGAAGGCATACAATAGCTTGGGAAACGCATACCTAGAAGCAAGACAGCCAGAATTAGCACTTGAAAACTATTTTATTTCAAAAGAATATCGAAAACAGCTGGATAATAAAATTGAAGTTGCTCATTCTCACAACAATATTGCTTTGGCTTACATGGAATTAAACATGTTTTCTGAGGCGCTGAGTTCATTAAAAGATGGTATTGGTATATGTCAGGAAGCAGGAGACCTAACCAATGAAGCCTACCTAATGATGGGTATTGCAGAAATTTATAAAGATATTAACGACAATAACAATGCTCTCGAATATGCCATTAAAGCAGCAAATATTTTTATACATTTCAATAATACTTTAGGCTTAGCCAGAGTTTACACCCTCATAGGCACTCTTCATAAGAATTTGAATAATAATCCACTAGCACTTGAATACTATAAAAGAGCGTACTCATTATATCTTCAAAACGGAAACGAATCAAATCTTTCCTCTGCTGTTAATAATTTGGGAATTGTGTATGATGAGCTTTCGGACTACCAACAAGCATTAGCTTTTTTTACAAAATCTTTGGAGTACGCACAAATGAATAATGATAAAATCGGAATATCAACTGCATACAACAACATTGGTTATATTAATTCCAAATTAAAGAAGTACCCAGAGGCCCTTGAATCATACTTCAAATCACTTAATATTAGTCGTGAAATCAACGATATTCCAAGTGAAATGAACACATACAATAATATTGCCTGGGTATACTTCCACTCAAATAACATAAATAAAGCCGAAGAGTATGTTAATAAAGCTTTTGTGCTAATTCCCCTAAATCAAAATATCCTTTTCACCTCCGAAACTCATGAAATATATAGCAAAATAAGGTATATTCAGGGTCGTTACAAGGAAGCGTTTGACCATAAAGCAAAATTTATGGAGCTTAAGGACAGCCTTTTCAACATCGATCGAAACGAAAAATTTATGGAGATGCAAGTTCGTTTTGAGACTGCTCAAAAGGAAAAAGAGATTGAAATCCTTAAGAAAAATGATGAGATTAAAAACCTAACCATTCAGCGCCAAAGGAATTTTCAAATGTTCTGGATTGCGCTTCTAGTATTACTTATAGCCACAGTTGGAGCAATCTATTATAACCTTCTATCAAAGAAAAGAACAAATGCCTTGCTCTTTGATAAAAACAAAGAACTTGAACAGGCAAATGAAAAATTATTGAAATCTGAGAATGATCTTAAAGAGCTTAATACAACCAAGGATAGGTTTTTCTCCATCATTGCTCACGACTTAAAGAATCCCTTCAATGCACTTCTTGGCTTCAGCGAACTATTGAAATTGAATATTGACAACTACACAAAGGAAGAAACAAAGAAACAGGTTGAGATAATCCACGAATCCTCTCAAAGCCTTTTCAAACTTTTGGATAATCTACTTAACTGGTCACGAACACAAATTGGATCTATAGTTTATAAACCCGATTTATTTCCATTACATCCATTGGTTACTCAAGAAGTTGAACTACTGGAGGCCGCTGCTGAACGAAAAAATATAAAGATTGTTGTTCGGATTGGGAGCCATATTATGGTTTTTGCTGATAATAATATCATCAGCATAGTTATCAGAAATCTTATTAATAATGCCATTAAATTTAGCAACCCTGGAGGTAGAATACTTGTTAATGCCGATGAAAAGGACAATATGGTAGAAGTAGCCATATCTGACTCAGGAATCGGAATGGAACAAAATGAACTCAATAAACTTTTCCGATTAGACGAATCCTTTACTTCAAGAGGAACTGCAGATGAAGAAGGCACTGGATTAGGACTACTTCTTTGTAAGGAATTTGTTGAAAAAAATAGAGGCCATATTAGGGCTACCAGCGAAAAAGGGAAAGGAAGCACTTTCTTTTTCACACTTCACACCCATCGTTGGACTTAATATTTAACTCCTTTTTTTTAAAGCAAATACCTAAATAAGCATTAACCATTTTATTCATTTAATTAATGTCGAAAGTTTAATTCCTTTTTATGTTACATATAATTTTCTCATTATTTATTTTAATTTCTTTACCACTAGTGGGTTGGGCTATTAACCCAGACAACTTACGCGCTAACTTTTCTAAAATCGATAAGCAGCTAGCCGATGCTCTAGATTTTATCGATGAACACCCACAAAAAGCCTTGAAAATTAGCGAGTCCTCTCTTTTGCTTGCAAAAGATGAGAACAACAATCAGAAAACTATGCTGATATATTATATTCTCTCAAGGGTAAATCACAATTTAGGATTTTTTGATATAGCATTCCAATATGCCGATTCGGCAGAATCAAATGCACTAAGTTTGAATGCCCTTGATCTGCTTTCACATATAACCAAAAGCAAAGTTGATCTATTGCTTCAGCTTGGTAAGGAAAAAGAAGCTTTAGACCTCATCTCAAAAGGTTTGAATAATGCAAAAAAGATGTATAACAATCAGCTGCTTTCAGAATTTATAATCCTTCAAGCATATCTTCTCGAACAACAAAATAAATCAGAAGAATCATTACGAACTATTGACAAAGCCATTGAAGTTTCCGAAAAAACAGGTGATAGATCACATAGGGCAGAATGCTACCACAGAAAGGGTAGCATGTTTTTCCGATCTAGTCGGTTTAATGAGTCCATAGATTGGTACAGCAAATCAAAACAAATTAGAGAAGAAATATCCGATACTTTAGGGCTTATTAACATACTTAAAAATATAAGCTTGGCAAATAGAGATCTGGGTAAACTCAACGAAGCAAATGCTCTGCTAAATGAGGCGCAACAGCTAGCCTACAATTTAGGCAACAAGAAACAAATGGCTGATATTTACAACCTTATGGGAAGCCTTGCCCTGAGAGCAAAGAAAAGCACTGAGGCGTTAGAATACTACAACCAAAGTCTGATTATTAGAGAAAAGGAGGGATATCTAGCTAGTGTTGCCTCAACTCTCGAAAACATATCAAGAGTGCAACGGGATTTGAATCTTTTTGATGAAGCCACCAGTAATCTTCACAGGTCCATTGATATTCGTAAGGAACTTAATGATTCAAAAGGATTGGCATCGGCTTATAACGATATGGGAAATCTTTTGTCGGAGAAAGGCGAACTGGCAGAGGCTTTGAAATACTATTTATCATCCCTAAAAATTAGGCAGGAAAACAATTTACAATCTGAAATCGCCCGTTCACTAACAAACATAGGACTTACATATCGCAAGTTGGGCTCACATAAGAATGCACTTAAATACTTTGACCAAGCCCTTGAAATAATTTCCGATAAGCAAGATCCTATTGGCAAAGCCTATGTTTTTATACATCATGGAAACACCCTGATTGATATGGGCGATCCCAGCAAAGCTCTTGAAAGCTTTAAGCAAGCATACGAGCTTAGAAAGAAAACAAACAATCCCGTCACAATATCTCAAACTTTCCGAAGCCTTGCCAATGCTTATAGTGATCTAAATTCATATACACTAGCTAAGAATTACCTCAACAAAGCCCACGATTTACTTGACGAAATGGGCGATGAAATTGGAGTTGCCGATATCCTCAACGAATTGGGAAACATTGCCCTAAAAGAAAATGATTTTGACGAGGCTTTGCTTCGTTTCCAACATGCAGCATTACTTTACGGAAAACTCTTTCAACTTGATAAAAGAGGGCTTTGCCTGAGGAAAATTGGAGAAATACAAACCAAACTTGGGCATTATACCGTTGCATTGGAAAATTTGAAACTTGCTCTTTCTCTTGGTGAACGAACCGAAAATGAGAAGTTGGTTGAGTTAACATTATTGGCACTTCATAATTTTCACCTTGCTCGGGGTGAGTACAAAGAGGCTTTAGATTACTATCATCAGCACATACAATCGCAGGAGAAGTTAAGTGCTAAACACCATCAGGAGAGCATTTGGCAAGCTAGCCTTGATCTTGAGCTAGACAAAAAGGCTGAGGAGATTAAGAGAATTGAGGGTGAAGTTGAATCGCTTAGAACAGAGGCAAAGCTAAAATCCGTTGAACTTCAACAGCAAATGCTTATGCGAAATTTTTTCGCAACAGTTTCGATTCTTGTTATTTTACTTGCAATGGGTAGCGTATATGGGTATTTTGTAATCAGGCAAAAGAATAAATGGCTTTACGAAGCCAACGAAAAGTTGTCGCAATCAGAAGAAAATTTAAAGAGAATGGTGCATACCAAAGACAAACTTTTCTCAATCATTGCCCACGATTTACGTAGCCCTTTTACTGCTTTGGTAGGATTAACAGAGCTGTTCTCGCACAACGCCTCCCAACTCGAAACTAAAGAGATTTCAGAGTATGGCTCACTTATACACCAATCGTCGCAGAAACTTTTAAATCTAATTGAAAACTTACTAAACTGGTCGAGAAGCCAAACAGGAAAAATTAAACCAGAACCTCTTAAAATTTCACTAGGGAAATTATCAAGCGAAGTATTAAACATTCATTCGTTGCAAGCCGATGCAAAATCGATTACTTTAAAAAATAATATTCCCAATGACCTTTATGTATACGCCGATTACGAAATGATGTCGACCGTTCTCAGGAATTTGGTTTCGAACGCCATTAAGTATACTCGAGAGAATGGCACTGTTGAACTGATTGCTCTTCGCGAAAACGATGTAGCTATTCTTAAGGTGATCGATAACGGTGTTGGTATTAGCCCAGAAAACCTAAAAAAACTATTTAAACTGGAAGAAAACTTCTCCACGCAAGGAACAGATCAGGAGTTGGGAACAGGCTTAGGGCTTATTGTATGTAAAGAGTTTATCGAGAAAAATGGCGGTAAAATATCCGTTGAAAGTAGAGTTAATGAGGGCACAACCTTCATAATATCAATCCCGGTTTCGTAATTTATTATCACATCAAACTGTGAATTTGAGATTAATAGATTAGCTATGACAAATAAAAAGATCACCTATTCTGAAGCGATTGCTGAAATAGAAGAGATTACTGAAAAAATTGAGAATAATGAGTTCGATGTTGATTTATTGGCACAAAACGTAAAACGTATTGCCGAGCTTATTAAACTCTGCAAAGCCAAACTTAAATCCACCGAAGAAGAGGTGGAGAAGATTTTAAAGGACTTTGACGAATAGTTCCCTGTTCAATCAAAAAGTCAATTTTCCCGGTTTAATCATATTCTCAGGGGCAAGTATCTTATCGAGTTGATCCTTGGTAAGCATCCTGTGCTCCAGCACAAGATCATATACACTTTTCCCGGTATCTAAAGCTTCCTTGGCAATTTTTGTTGACTTTTCGTATCCAATTATGGGATTCAATGCTGTAACCAAACCTATACTATTGTGGACCAAATTGCGGCAATGATCCTCATTGGCTGTTATCCCATCGATACATCGGTACTTCAAAGTATTCATGCCATTCTTAAGCATCTCAATGGATTCGAAAAGGCTTTGAACAATCACGGGTTCAAATACGTTCAATTCCAGCTGTCCGCCTTCGGCGGCAAGGGTAACGGTTAAATCGTTTCCAATTACCTTGAACGCAATTTGGTTCACAACCTCTGGAATTACTGGATTTACCTTGCCTGGCATGATTGATGATCCGGGTTGCATTGGCGGTAAGTTGATCTCATTGATCCCCGTTCGCGGACCCGATGAGAGCAAACGCAAATCGTTGCAAATCTTCGATAGCTTAACGGCCAGTCGTTTAACCGCTGATGAGAACATTACAAAGGCCCCTGTATCCTGTGTAGCCTCAACAAGGTTTGATGCCAGAACAACATCAAGTCCTGAAATACGCTTTAAATGAACCATAACCTTCTCAGCATACTCGGGCTCCGAGTTTATACCCGTGCCTATGGCTGTGGCTCCCATATTCACCTCAAGAAAAAGTTTGGAATTTTGATTCAACCGTTCTATCTCCTCCGATAGAGTAACAGCGTAAGCTTCGAAGGCTTGCCCCAATGTCATGGGTACTGCATCCTGCAGCTGTGTACGCCCCATTTTAATGATATGAGCAAATTCATTTGCCTTTGCCTGAAATGATTCAATAAGGCTCTTCAATACCACAACTAATTTTTCGTTTGAATGTATTAAAGCTATTTTAACGGCTGTAGGATATGCATCGTTGGTAGATTGGGATAGGTTCACATGGTTGTTTGGATGACAATACTCATACTGTCCCTTCTCGTATCCCAATAATTCCAGAGCACGATTGGCAATTACCTCATTGGCATTCATATTGGTTGATGTACCTGCACCTCCCTGAATCATATCAACCACGAAGTGGTTATGAAATTTACCATTTTTAATCTCTTGGCATGCATCAACGATAGCATCTCTTACCTTATGATCGAGCAAGCCCAGTTCAAAATTTGCCTCAGCCGCTGCTTCCTTTACCATGGCAAGTGCATCGATTAGCATAGGAAAAAAATTCAGGGGAACTCCGCTTATGTTAAAATTTTCCAGCGCCCTGAGGGTCTGAACTCCATAATAGTATTCATAAGGAACATTCCTGTCGCCAAGTAGATCATGCTCTTCACGGGTTCTTCCCGATTCGTACTGTGCTGCCGGATTTATCATACGGGTGTTTGCATGGCGCATGCGCCTCGAGATAACCCGTGTAATATTTGAAAAGATTTTTAGGGTAGTGGATGCATTTTTGTTGAATACCTCATTCTCCAAAGTTAACACAGTAGTGGGGATTAGAGTCCTAGCCGATGTTGAATGAGGTGAATCGGTAGCCCACGATCCTTCACCAAGGAAATCGCCCTTGCTAAAGTAAGTTAACTTCAGCTCAACACCATATGGATTACTCTTGAAAAGTTCAACTTCTCCGTCGTAAATAATATAAATACTCTCTCTTCTACCATTCTCTCGGAATAAGAACTGATTTGCTTCAAAGGTTTTGAACTTCACACAACATGTTAGCATTTGGTACTCATCGTCGGTGAGCCCACGAAAAAGTTCAATTTTTTTCAGAAATTCAATTATCTTATTGTTATCCATGGTTTTATACTATTTGTGATTAGTTCTTTTGAATTAATTTGATGAAACGCAAAGTTATGGAAGTTTAAATTATCATACCTTGTTAAATAGATGATATTTCTCTACTTTGATAAAATATCAAGAAAATTGAAATGATAATATTAATAGTGATCAATTCATAAAAGGTAAGGAAAATAAATTGAGCTCACCCCAGAACAGGAAGAGCTCAACTCCCAGATAATAGACTATGCACGAAAAATATCTATCTCCTCTTCGGATGAAGAAACTCTTCCGGTTTGACGTACGGCATTCTCATTGAAAAATGTAATAATTCTGTCGAGCATTACTGCTTGAGAACTACTGGTCATGGAATATTTGTAAATATTTGTTGCAAGAAGTTTTAGCTGATTCTGATTGGCTATCAGGACTTGAATTGGCTCAATTTCACCGAATTTAATGGATGTTTGAACCTTTTTAAGTTCATTTAGGTTGGAAGTTATAATATCAATAAGTTGCCTATAGGAGTTTGCCGCAGGGGTATTTCGACGCGATATAATTCCAATAACCTTATTGGTCTTTGGATCAATAAGAGGTGCCCCACTATTACCAAAACTGGTATGCCCATCGAACAGGATAAACCTTATCCCTTCATTGTTAGTATTAAATGAAGATATATAACCAGTACGAAGACAAAGGCTTGAAGATCCACAGCAGAAGGCTAAGGATGCAATTTGACTTCCTATGCTAAAATTCCGATGCTCGCTAAGTTCTAGACTAGGAATAGCTTGAAATTCGGGAAAATCGATGTGATAAACAGCATAATGCCCGTTGTTGTTTAAAACTCCAATTCGATGCTCATTATTGAACTCAGCATATGGTATTCTCAAGGATGCGGAAACTGTGTTGGCGTCATGTCCCACAAAGGTGATCTCAACCTTATGAGCTTTTTCAATGGTAAATGCACTATGGCTGGTAACCAGATAATCCTTAACTTTAAAACCAGTAAGAATATCAACGCTTACACCGCGGGCGTTCAAAAAGTTTAATTGGCAAACGGATGCGTGGCTTTTGTTCCAAACTTGTGTGAACATTCTGAAAAAAGTTTAAGGTTTTTAGGGTAAAAAAGCGTAATGATTCCTAGAAAGAGCGCACAATAGTGAAAACAAAAAGAATGGTTACCAGAAAAAATACGATGAAAACAGCTGCATCGATGGTGAACTTGTCAATTAAATTCGACTTTAAATATGCTCCTAACCTTTTCATGGCATCGTTTTTTGTTTAAGCTATTACCTTGTTACTAAATAATATTTGAAAAACGTTAATCCTTACAGCGACAAAAATATTGTAACCCTCTTGCTTGTCAAGTGGTCAAAAAAGTCTTTTTTTTATTCATGGCTTTTCTTATTTCAAATTAGATCAGTACATTTGCTAAACTAATTGTTAATGACGAAGTTTTACGATTTCTAAATGGCAAAATGCCACAGTTATGATCCAAGAGTTAAAAGAACAGGTTGAACTGAAGTTTGGCAAAAAGATTACCTATCAAAAGGATTGTAAAACTTTGTCGGACAGTATATTGAATGAATCTGGATTATATATCAGTCCATCTACTTTGAGAAGATTCTTTGGGTTCCTCAAAACGAATTCTAATCCTTCGCGTGTCAGCCTCGATACCCTTAGCCAATACTGCGGTTTTGCCAATTGGGATGATTTCTTTGCAAATAATTCAGATTCAAGGCCATCGGGTGAAAAACTCATTGATTTATGGGAAAAAATCCGTAAAAAGTCAGAGACAATAAGCAAGAAAAGCTGCGAAGTGATTAAAAGACAAATTCCCATTGACTTTTCAAACACTGTGATCAGATCTTTTGCAGAGGAGAGATTATCGTACTTCATGAAATCCAAATACATAGCTACACCATTTGTGGGTCCTGGCGGGTATGGAAAATCTACCCTGCTAGTTGGTTGGTACTCAAAGTATTCATCCCTGCCTCAGAATCGAAAGGATATTATCCTTTTTATCTCTGCCTCAACCCTTGAAAGTGTTATTAATGCTGGCCCATATTTTGAAAATTGGCTGCTTTCAATTCTTAATATTGATGCAGGTTCAGATTTTTTCGACCAAGTTGCCAACCCCTGCGCAATCCTTCCGGGAAAATTTATCCTTATTATTGACGCTTTGGATGAATTAATAGATGTTGGAAGTAAATCCGAAAAAATATTTAATGGCATCCATAAGTTCATAAATCAAATTTCATCTCAGAAACAATGTATTAAGCTAATAATTTCATCGCGCCAAGCCACATGGCAATATTTTTACAAAGAGGAGACTTCCAAAGATCAATGGTACTATGCTGGTAAAGAAAATTTCACTTCGGCAGATGCCAACATGCCTCCCTTCAGCGACTATGAAATACAAGCCATTCTGGATAATACAATCAACAAGGGATCAACTGCCAGGGTAGTTGTTGAAGAGTTAACCCCCGATTTACTTCAAATAATATCCTATCCGTATTATATTCAACTCTTTATTAAAATATTCAATCCCTATACATCTCATCTTATTGGTGATAGGCTAGATCTTCTTAATGAATTTATAAACAAAGAACTGTATAAAAGTCAATTTTCGGATGAGAAGTTTGATATACTCAATAAAATAATTGATCTCTCATTAACCAACAAAACACCAGGAATAGCCATAAAAAATGTACTGAAGGAACTATACCCTATTCACCTAAAACTTTCGGGAAATTACTACCATGCATATAATCAATTGCTTTCATATGGGTTGCTCAGCGAGGAACTCGTCGAAAATCGCTTTGGAGCATATACTAAGCAAATAAGAATTTCGCAATGGGCGATTTACGAATTACTGCTGGTGCAAAAACTAATTCAACAAAATAAAGAGATCAATTTCTTCCTTTTTAAAAAGATTGAACTCGATTTTGCCCAATCGCCTATATTACCCAATCTTATATGCATGCTTTTTGAAATTGCTTACAAGAATAAGAACCTTGAGGCCCTTGAGAAATTCTTCAGTCTTTCTGACGAAACTCTTTCGTTGGCCTTAAGCCAACCCACAATACCACTTGCCCTACGTCGGGACGATTATATGCGAAATGCTCTCATCCCATTTTACGCAAAAGATCCCAGAGCAAGAAAATATCTTTTTGAAGATGTTGTCAACATTAACACCATTGCCACTTCATGGAAATTCATGATATTCAATTACCTTCAAAGGGTAACGAGCGAAAAGGATAAATTCTATGCTAAAACCTTGCTGTGCATTTCAGATTTATTGAGACTTGACCTAAACTGGGTAAATAGATTTAACGATGAGTTTCCCAATCAAACGCCACATAACGAAGTTAGCCCATATGTAAAAGGCCTGTGGTTTTCGTGCAAATTAATTTGCCTGTATTTCTCTGACTCAAATAGAATTGAAGAAGCACTTGCACAAGCTGAACAATATTCAAAGCATCAAGAATCAACATGGAACGAAAATGACCTTAATAATTTTGACTACGGACTAGTTATTGGTTTACTGGTTGCCAAACAGTACGATAGAATACATAAGCTTCTTAAACGATTTGCCAAACCTAAACCCAAGGAAAACCTGATAGCCCTAGAAAAAGCATTAATTCTTACTTATGAATACTCAAAATGGTTAAATGAATCGACTTTTGATGCCGAGAAAATGCAGGATTATGAGGGTTTTCTAAACGAGATGCCCCAATGGAATAGCTATATACCCATAATTATAGGGAAAAATTGGCTTGCCATGTACTACCTATCCCTTGGAAAAGCAGAAAAAGCATACGAACTTTTCCGTAAATCCATCGAAATTAGCAATATGGCAGGTTATCTGGTTTTTGAGGTAAGAGTTCTGAAACAACTATACTCTGTTCTACTATCACTGGGTGAAAAGAAAAAAGCATACGAATGCGAATCGTTTGCCAAAGGTTTGGTTGAGAAGAAAGGTAATATTTTCGATTTGCTTTAGGTATTCTCTAAATGGTAATTCACAAGCTCATCAATGGGATACCGGACTATACGTAAAAGATGACCACCATGTTTTTCAATAATCTGAACTAAATTTCGCTGAAAAATTGCTCCCACCGATCCCACAACTCCAATGGGTAAATGCCTAAAATTTTCGTACTTCAGAAGATGGTGATGGATAAAAATCTCAAAGGCATTATCAACCAATTTATTTATAAATTGATGATCTGAGTTTCTCTCGATAAAGGGGATGAAACTTGCCAAAAAACGGCTGGGAAACGGTTCAAAGTATATTTTTTTTAGGATTTGACTTATTGAAAAGGGATATTCCTGTTGCAGTTGCAATGATAATTCCTTTGGGAGTTCATTGTACTGCCAACTCCTAATCAACTCCTTTCCGAGGTAGGCCCCACTGCCTTCGTCACCCAATGCATATCCCAGCGAGGGGGTTTTGTGCTCAAGCCGCTCTCCATTATAATACCCCACATTGGAACCAGAACCAAGGATTATTACAATACCTTCATCTTTTCCAAACAGAGCATGAGCAGCTGCGAGCACATCTGTACTAACAGCTAAAATGGCATTTTGAAAGAAATGATTCAGACCTGTTTTCACCATATCAGCCATCTCTAAACTTGAGCAACCCGCTCCATAAAAATATACTTTACCCACTTCATTAGCATTATACTCCGTTGGAAAGCTATGCATCAATGCAATTTTATAGGTATCGGGGTTGCAGTAATATGGATTCAATCCCTGTGTTGAAAACTCTGCAATAACACTTTTGTTATCAAGGAGTTTCCAATGTGTTTTTGTTGATCCGCTATCCGCAATTATCATCATGGCCGTTCTATCTTTTTAACCCTTTTAATTACCAGTAAATTCATTGGATTACTACCCAAACCAACAATATCGTTACCCGTAAACCGTACAACCTTATCGTAGTACAATGGAATAACTGGCACGTGGGCAATAACGAGCGAATCCATCTGTCTGTATATTTTGAAGCGAAGAGAATCAATGGGTTGAGTAAGGGCTTCTTTGTATAGCCTATCGAATTCCGTATTGGAGAAATGGGTGTAATTGGGCCCGGCAGGGCTAAAGTTGTCGGTATGGAAAAGGCTAAGGTAATTCTCGGCATCGGCATAGTCGGCTACCCAACTCCCCCTGAAAAGCGTTAAACGAGAGTTTGCCATCATATCGCGATAGGCAGCACCGGGAAACACTTCAATGTTAACACCTATTCCCACTTCACTTAGCTGATGCTGAATGAATTCAAAGATATCAACATAATCGCTGGTTGTGCTTATGGTAATGACTGGTAACCCTTTCCCTTCGGGAAAACCAGCCTCTGCAAGTAGCTTACGAGATAAATCGGGATTGAATGAAAACCCCTGTAGTTCCGATGAAAAACCGGGCATTCCCGATGGAACAAATCCATTGTGTGCCGGATAGCCCATATTACTACGCAGATATGTCATCATTCTACTTCTATCGAAGCCTAAGGCTATGGCTTTCCGCACTTTCACATCGTTAAGGGGACTATTCCTTACACTTTCGAGTGTTGTATCGACAAGAAATCCCAGGTATTCAGTATTAAGGTATGGTCCTGTGATCATCTTTACCCTATCCTTATAATGCGGGTTAAGTTTTCCTGAACGGGTCAGCAGTTCATCCTTGGATGCTGCATGTACCCCCGAAAGAAAATCGGCATTACCCTTTAAAAACTCCAGAAATTCTGATTGCTTGTCGGCAATAAATGTTATGGAAATCGCCTCAAGGTATGGAAGTTGAATACCTTCATCATCTACCTCAAAGTAGTTGGGATTCTTCCGTAAAATAAGCTTCTCCCCCTCCCTCCACATTTGAAAACGGAAGGGACCCGTTCCCACAGGGTTGCTCCGAAAATCTTTACCATACAATTCCACTGCTTCCTGCGGAACCACATAGGCATAGGGCATGGAGAGCAAGCCCAGAAAGGCAGGGAATGGTTTGTTCAAGTGAATAATCAGCGTAGAATCGTTATCGGCACGACAACCATTAATCGTATTGGGTCTTTGGGTATCTAGCACGCTAAAGATCCATGCACCTGGGGAGGCGACCAGAGGATCAATTACTCTCCCAAAGCTGTAGATAAAATCGGAAGCAACCACGCTCCTGCCCTTTCCCTCAGGAAAGGCTGGTGAATTGTGGAAAAGAACATCAGTTCTAAGGTGAAAGGTGTATACCAAACCATCGTCCGATATCTCCCAACTATTTGCTATGCAAGGTACAATAGTAAGCGAATCGCTAAGTTGAACAAGGCCATTGTACAGCTGGTGTACAGGCCAAATCAAGGGTAAACTCCGGGCAAAGGCAGGGTCAAGGGTTGTTATCCCCTTACTCTCGTTGTAGCGGAATACCAAATGTGAGTTATCCTGCTGGTTCCGTGTGCAGGAGAAAAACAACAGTAATAAACCAGCTATGTAAAATACTCTTTGCATAATAATGCTCCTGTTTACAAAAAAATTAACGATGTAAACAAATTTGGTATGATTAAATAAACCCACGTACTACGATAATGGGAGTATTAGCATCTCCACTCCCCGAAACCAGATCTGCCAGCGAAGCAACAAGGTTTTCAATCTTTCGTGGTGTGGTTCCCTGAGCGCTAAACCCATCCTTATCCTGCTTTTCGATAAATTTTCGCTTCTCCTCCTCAATGATTGCTGCGATTTCCTCCCTGGTTTTGCCCTCATTGTATAGCTTCTGCATAAGATATTTGGTTTTCACCCCGATTCGGTTTCTGTTCTTAATGCCTTTAGTGCAACCAAAGCACGAAACGGGATCGGCAAGCTCATAGATCCCCGATTCAGGATCCTTGTAAGCACCATCGCCGTATATAATCACCTCAATATGCTTTTTAAACTCATTTTCAACCATTTTCTGGATTTCATCACACACTGCATCCGTATTTTTGGGGCACAACTTAAGCTGCTCGTTGGCAGGGTCCAGAATGTTGGAACCTAGCAACCCGAACTCCGAGTAAGCACCCTTGCTGGGTGTGGAGCAAATATCCTGTAATGTTATGGCATTTTTATACCCCAACTGTAATATCTCTTCCAAAACTTCAAACCGAGAATGAACATTACTCACAATTATTGCATCGGGCTGTTTATTAACCATATGTTCAACTCTATTGGATAAGAAGATCTCAACGTCACGGGCACTTTCCTTCACTATTTCCTCATAAAATTGTATGTAGTCCATACCCGTTTCGGGATGTGGTAACCTATTGTTCTCCATTTCCTCAACCGTAATTACATCGTCGAAATTCTTGTTGATATCCCTCAGTGTTGCCTTTGCCATAAGAGGATTTCCCTGCTCATCGGCAGGAAACATAAGCTGGATTACTACTTTTCCTTTGGGAATAGCCTTGGCAATTGCCTTAAGCATCATTGAGAAACGGTTTCTCGACAGGATTGGGAAAACAACTCCTATTGTGGAGTGATCATTCAGCCCCAGTCTTGTTCTAATCTCCAACGACACATCATCCAGCGTCACAATGTTATGCTGTGTAATGGCAACCACGGCTTCGGTTACACAAACAATATCGCTATCGCGAATTATATCAGGATTCTTTGCCATTGATCTTCTCACCACGTCCACCATGTTATCATCACCTGTAATAATTCCGGTTTTCACACCAAATGCTACAACACCTACATCCTTATCGGGTATATTCATAATGTTTAACCTTTTGATTATAAATTTATTGTTTTAAAAACAGATTGCTTTGGCAACCAAAATGTACGCCTTAACAAAGTAAATAAAAAAGATCAGCATTCCTTAAAAAAATGGAATTCTGATTTTAATAAAGTAATCGGACCTGCTTTTGTTGAGCATGAACTGTTTTTAATAATTGTTGATTTTAATATGCAGGTGCAACCTGCCAGAATATATGACCGAGTTAGCACATAAGTCGAAAAGAGGAAAAAACTGTACAAGTCATGGTAAACTTAGCGATATGTTGGTACTAAAATTCAAAATTTTTTGCTTTTCGTTTTTAAAAAAGAGCATATGTTCGCAATCGTAAAACTGCCGTTTATCAAGCTTTTTGGAACTGGCAGCATTAAGCAATTCAATTTTTAGCTCTTGTGGTGTGTTGATGTTATAACGGTTGCTCAGGTAACTGTAATTGGGCTTTGTAAAAGTTAACAGGTGAATAATGTCAAAGAAATCCCTATCCTTTTTCCGGGTTAGGGCAGCCGAAATTTTTGTGGCAAACATTATATCAATCGGAACAACCCTAACAGGAACGGTAACACCAAAACCATTTAAAATCTTTACATCGGGCGAATAGTTGAGTTTATGCGATTCAGCTTCGATTTTGATGAAAAATTTCGCACCCTTCTGTTGGCTTAAGCCCAATTTATATTTCAACTCAGGAAAGACCAGTACACGGCGAAAAGCATTTATCTCTTCGTATTTCTTCTTATCCTCAGCTACCACATTTATCCCGTAATCCTTTAAATCGGAAATTACCTTATCGGTGATCTCAACAAATTGCTCCCTCGATAAATCGTAGCAGTCAAAGTCCAAGTCTTCCGAAAATCTTTTCAAACCATAAAAGAATCGCAAAGCTGTCCCTCCCAAAAAATTGAATTTTGTAGCGCTTTTCGAGCTGAATAAACTTTGAAGAATATAATGATGAAAGAATTCCTTAACCATTTGGTCGTAGAACTCAACCCTTTGCAGCTCCTTTGGGAATTGCCTGACTATTTCGGATAGTTCAATCATGCTTATAAATTTTTTTTAAAATATCAACTTTCGATGTAAGGGTTTTGCTCCTAAACCGTTCGGTGTAACTTTCCAGTTTGATCCAGTTAATTTCTGTTTCCATTATTTGCTCATTAAGCCTTAACCCTTCAACATCATCGGCCGATCTGTAGAAACTATAAAGGTAGAGCAAGTCGAGGATGGCTTTCTCCATATCTGCTATATTGACCCTACGTTGTATACCATTAACATTTAGCGGCATAAGCCGATATCCAAAAAAGAGTTCCGCTTTTACCGAGTAGTACTTGTAGTTCCTCTGCAGTATTTCAAAGCTGTTGGTTTTTTTTGTGGTAACGGAGGTGGAATCGACAATATGCTCGGGGATTAACCCGTAATACATCAAAGCCTGCTGGTGGCTAATGTACGATGGCAAATATATTTGATTTGCAATAAGATAATGTGAATCGGGTACAGCAAGAAACTCCTTGAAGCAATACCATTTATTGCGAAGTTTAACAATATACCCTTTCTTTTGCCACTGCAGCAAGTTATCGGGGTTAAAGGATGGAAAGAATAGCCGAATATGATCCGTTGAAAAAACTCCCTGTTGGTAAAGTATCTCCCTAAAATGAATGAAACTAAGATTCATTTCGTTTCTATTTTCCCGCAAATATACGGATAAAAAGAAACGAAAGCAATAATATTAAATTTTTATTTGCAGGAACTTTTGATTATTTAAAAAATTTCATTTCTACCTAACAGCTAGTGGCTACAGTCCCGATTTTCCTCAGGGTTTATAAATAATAATTTTAATGACTGTCCGCTTTGATTCTAAAAATATTATTGATTGATTGGATTATAGGTTACTTAAATAAAAGCAATCCCTTTATAAACAGTCAATATATGATAGAATCTCATCGATACTGCTTACGGGGATGAGTAGATCTTTTTGTCTCGCATCCAGATCGCGTCCTGCGAGTTCCTTTGCCCACCCGTCGAAAAGGGTAACACAAAGAACCTTTTTACCCAGCTGCCAGGAGTATGCGATCTCCGACAGGGTTCCCGCTCCGCCTCCCGCTGCGATTACGATATCGGCGGTGCGCACAATGATAATATTCCGGGCTAACCCTATTCCGGTGGGAATGGCAACATCCACAAACTGGTTGGCATCATCTGTGTTATCGTTGGGTAAAATTCCAATTGTCTGCCCGCTGAATGTGCTGGACGACTGCTTTACCCCCTTGCACACGGCCTCCATAAAACCCCCACGACCACCACAAATAATAACCCTGTCTGTTTTGGCTAGCCGCAAACCCAACTCCACACCAAAAGAGTAAAGTTCGGAACTACACAGGGGACTATTGGGACCAATAATTCCAATTTTTAGCATAATAGTACAATTCTACTTTTCGAGCCATTAAAATAGTGAATAATGATGGGAATATAAGAGTAATATGTGAACTTTTTTAACTTACAATCTGTCAGGTTTTTGATATAATATTTTAACATTTTCTTAGTATGAATAAATGATTGATTGACCTACCTGCCCTGCCTTTGCTTGCAGCAGGCAAGCTGGTTTAATCTCTGTAAGACATTCAAAATTTCTTCCCCCTTGCTACCCCCTAACCCCTAAAGGGGCAGCCCAACGCACCTTTGCGGGTTAGCCTCCCCTTTAGGGGAAATAGGGGTGAGGGTGGCAAAAATTTAACTCGCTACCCTGAATGCAAATAGGCAGCAGGCAGGCTGGTTTAATCTCTGTAAGACATTCATAATATCTTCCCCCTCGCTACCCCCTAACTCCATAAAGGTGGAACCCCCACCCCACCTTTGCGGGTTAGCCTCCCCTTTAGGGGAAATAGGGGTGAGGGTGGCAAAAATTTAACTCGCTACCCTGCATGCAAATAGGCAGCAGGCTGGTTTAATCTCTGTACGACATTCATAATATCTACCCCCTTGCTACCCCCTAACCCCCTAAAGGTGGAACCCCCACCCCACCTTTGCGGGCTGGCTTCCCCTTAAGGCGGTGCACTGAGCAGTTCGACAAGCTAACTGTAACAATTGTCGAAGTGGGATTGAGGGGTGCGCACAGGCAAACTCTATTACATCCAGGGTTAACACCGTTACTGAAAAAACAGGCACAGCCTGCCACGATATATACTACCGTGGCACCCACGATAGCCATTGGGACTTGGCTAAACGAGGGTTCAATAAGCAACCTAAAACTCCACATTATCTCTCTTACAGTACCATTCCGGGCTATCTTGCTTAACACAGCAACCGCCAAGTTTAACTAGACCTTTTTCAGCCTCCTCAAAAAGCTCATGGCTGGGGAAACCGTAAACTATGGGGATTACCATATCGGTTTGGTGGCATTGGGGGCAGGGTTTGGGTTTGGACTTGGTTTTCATAGCAAAACTTTCGATGCATAGTAAAACCTTTTTGGATAATATCTACTGAAGTAGAATCTCGGACTAACGGGGAAGAGGCGGAAGCTCTTCCCGCAAACTTTGGAAACTTGCTTGGATATGTGCGGTTTGCGGGATGTGCTAGCGACTGTGGGCTTGGCTTATTGAATTATTCAATATTTTTTACCTTATTTCCAAGTGCTTGGCTTCTTTATGATATAGCCATTAGGTAATTGTATTTCTTCCTCCATAATAGCTTTCTTAAACCTCTGCTCGTAACGAAGTAAGTTTATGCTGTTGTCACAATGGTTTGCCAAATCGGTTGAGTACCTGTTGGGGGGGAAGAATACAAAAATCTTATGCTCAGGTGAAAGTTCTCGTAATAAATTTATTGGTGGTAGCAAATCGCTGTCGGCACTAACAAGAATTGAAATATCGCATTTGTTAAATACTACATTTCTAATCATTTCAACAGCAATATTCACATCGGTTTGTTTCTCCTCGTAGGTTTTAAATTCCTGACCACAATACCTAACGGTTTTTTCGAGGTACTTACCGAATATTAGCTTAAATTTTGGGTTCAGCTTGTTTGCGCTAAAAAACAGGTCTTGCCTGTCCTTTTTAATTGTATTCTTTGGAACAGCGGTAAAGTAGTAAACCTGCTCCAATACTTGGTTTGGCTTGATAAACTGCTCAAAAAACCTCACAATATCAATCCAGTAGTACTTTTTCCACTTTTTCGATTTTAACCCGTAGTACAAGTTAAAACCATCTACATATACGTTAACTCTTTTATCCATAGCAATATAAAAAGCCCCCATTAAGAGGGCTGGGTCTAACGATTTCTCACGTTAGAGGGGTAATTGTACTGCAAATATACAACGGTATTTTTCATTTTACAAATATTTTTTTCGAATAAAACTTGATTATCATTGGTAAATTCTATAAGGCATGAAAAACTTTAATAACATTTGTAGTTAATGCAAGCGAATAATACTCAAATACCGAGAAAAAACACTCTGAATATAACTTGCCTTTAAAAACCTTGTGAAAATAGGAAACAGTATATCTTTACCCTTTATTCTTGATACAGTGCCAATATACAGGTTCTACTACCATTTTAGTGGATAAAGTTCTAACCCTCCATGAAAAAACAGAATTGCACTTCTAAAATTCTCAAATCTACGATAGCCTCTTGCGACTAGTTTTATTTCCTGAATT
>Ga0334882_1001461_pt1 | contig 28027 bp, 22 predicted proteins | sample GraSluR1_MG_5_FD_207226 | JGI IMG/M metagenome (GOLD analysis project Ga0334882, IMG submission 207226) | Sludge microbial communities from methane-producing bioreactor in Wageningen University, Netherlands - Granular Sludge_15_04-R1 | ecosystem: Engineered > Bioreactor > Anaerobic >...
CTCGCCTCTAGCAAGAAAGCACTTCGGAGCGTCTCAAGAGCTCTCGCGGGAGAGATGACCCTGTAACGCATGGGTTTTGAGTGCTGAACCTCCACAATACCCTTCTTCTCAAGTTTTGCAAGCGCACCATAGACGGCCGACCTGGGAATCCCGGAGATCTGGTGAATCTCTGAGGCGATTCCAGTCTTGGTCCTTGCAAGAGCTGTATAGACCCTTGCCTCATATTCTGTAAGGCCGATATCCTGTAGTGCTTCTATTGCACTCTTTTCTGACATCTCTGACATATGCTATAGACCACAGCTACCATAAGGTTTATATATATTTGTATCGAACGGCATTGGTGTTATTATGATGATAACTACGATAAATAAATTGACGCATTCTCTCTGCCCATACTGTCTAAAGGTAGTGGAAGCAAGCGTTTTTGAGAAAGGTGGGGTCGTAAAGATCGAAAAAAAATGTAAAGAGCATGGTGTGTTCAGCGATATATACTGGTCTGACAGCAAGCTCTACAGAAAGTTCAGCAGATACTGGAATAGTGGCAACGGGCTTGACAACCCCAACACCCGCGTGGATAGTGGCTGTCCCTTCGACTGCGGAATCTGTCCAAACCACAAGACCGGTACACTGCTGGGAAATATCGATCTGACCAACAGATGCAATATGGCCTGTCCAGTCTGTTTTGCAAATGCTGATGTCTCTGGCCATCTATGCGAGCCCACTCTAGATCAGGTCCGGAGGATGATGGAGAACCTTCGAGGTGAGCAGCCAGTCCCCTGCCCAGCAATTCAGTTTTCAGGCGGCGAGCCCACGATGCGTGAGGATCTACCGCAGATAATTGCTATGGCCCACGATATGGGATTTGCACAGGTCCAGATCGCGACAAACGGCATAAAACTCGGAGGCAGCCTTGAGTTCTGCAAGAATCTCCAGCAGGTCGGCCTGCATACTGTTTATCTCCAGTTCGATGGCGTCACGCCTGAGCCCTACAAAATTCTGCGGGGCTACAACATCCTTCCAGTCAAGCACCAGGCGATAGAGAACTGTAGGAGAGCTGGCCTGATGAGTATTATGCTGGTTCCAACCCTGGAGAGGGGTGTGAACGACGGCCAGATAGGGGATATAGTGCGGTTTGCGGCAGAGAATCTGGACGTCATAAAGGGGGTGAACGTACAGCCCGTCTCATTTGTGGGAAGGATTGACCAGGATGAGCGGATTCGCAGGAGGATAACCATCCCGGACGTGTTATCTCTTTTAGAGGAGCAGACTGATAACGAGATAACCCGGGAGGACTTCTACCCTATTCCCATTGTGGCCCCGATATCACACCTGATTGAGAGAAAGACGGGTTCACCACAGGTGGTATTTACGGTACACCCCCATTGCGGGGCTGCAACCTATGTGTACTATTGCGATGGGAAGCTTGTTCCGATTACCCGATTTATAGATGTGGAGGGTCTCTTTGAACTCATAAGTGATGTTGCTGCGAAATTTGATGGCACAAATAGCGAAATATTTAGGATATTTAGTAAAGTTAACAAAGAACTTCCGAGATTTATCTACAAAAAAAAAAAGCTCCGTACGATCTCAACATAACAAGAATGATTAAGAGCGTACTCAGAAACGGGACCCATGAATCTCTGAGGGAGTTCCACAACAAGATCCTATTTCTAGGCATGATGCACTTCCAAGACCCATACAATATTGACCTGGAGAGGGTGCAGCGATGCGGAATACACTATGCTACGCCGGACGGCAGGATAATTCCATTCTGCACTTACAACATGATTTACCGCCAAGAGATTGAGAGTACGATGATGGGTCAAACGCTAGATAATACGCTGTTGAGCTTAACCGGTGACAAGATGATATTATGAAAAAGTATGATGTAGTGGTAGTCGGCGCCGGATTCAGTGGATTGCTGTCTGCGTTAGCACTTTCAAAAGAAGGCAATAGTGTATTAGTTATAGAAAAGGATAATTTTATTGGCGGCGTTTGCAGATCATATAATGTTGGCGGTTATACAGTAGATACGGGACCGCATGCTATAACTCGTATGGAATCCGGGCCATTGAAACAATTAATGGATGAATATTTTGATATTGTTCCAAATTTCGTCCCGTTTGGAAAATATCATGTTCGTATGGGCAATAAAGTTAAACCCTTCCCATGGAGCATTAAAAAATGGCTGACGTTTGATATACTTCCTGTAGAGGATCGCATGCTTCTGATGAGGTCAGTATTTGATGTGTTGTATATGTTAAGCATAGGCAAAAATTTATCTGATATTTCAATTGAGGATCTCACTCCGCAAAACCTTTCTCAAGAATCAAAACATTTTTTGGATTATTTATCGTATTTTATGCTTGGTACATCTCCAATAAATGCGCCCATATCCAGATTTATAGATAATAAAAATCATAAAATAGATTCTCGATCTGCGCCCTATGTAGGGAGATTATACAATTTACTAATGGGCAACGGAGCATCAGACCAATTATATCCCAAAGGCGGAATTCAAAAAGTGATTGACTCGATTGTTATGTCCATTCCAAAAAACAATGTTGAAATTAAAACGAGCGAGAAAGTAATTGAAATTGAAGATAATAAAACTATAAAAATTATAATCACAGATCAATGTGAATACGAGTGTAACACTGTGATTTACTCCGGCCCCTCCTCCAAATTACCAGATATTATAAAAAACCATAAAGATTACATGTCGGAAGATTATATCCAAAATTTGAGAAATATCAAAACGGTCAAATCATTGTGTATATGGCTCGGACTTAAAAAGAAAATATTTAGCGGATATGGTTCGGAGATGTGGGTCTCGTTGGACCCGGATTCAAATCCTTATACATGGGTTGTTCCAACCTCAAACTATGATGCAAATTTGGCGCCAATTGGCAAACAATTGGTCGGTTTTGCATATATTGTGCCAGATGGGCGAAGTATAGTGGATATGAGAATAAAAGCATTAGATTCTATATTTAACACATTGCCAGAAATAGAAGAAAATGTGGAGATGATACATTATCAAGAATTGGTTCCAGAAAAAGCATGTTGGAGCCTTAATTCAGGCTTCGGGAGTGTGCAAACGCCAATTAAAAATTTGTACTGTGTTGGAAGTGATTCTGAAAAGAGGAGTATGGGCCTTACGAGATCAGCATATTCCGTTCTAAGGTGTTTGGAGATTATGAAATCTGTAGAGTCCTGAAACTATTTCGCACAGGCCACAGACAAAAGGTAAGATCGAGAACACTGTGGGGTTCATGAAGAGAGATTTTTTCATGGGCTGCAAGTTCAGCTCATTCTCAGATCTCAACTCCCAGCTCCTAGGTTGATTATCCAGGGTGAACTCGACGGTCCACGGAACAACCCACGAGATACCTCGAGACCGGTTCAAGGAGGAGTCGTTTCACCTCTGTCATCCCCGGTTTAAACTGTCCAATTATGGCGGAATAAAACTGTCCACCTACAGATAAGGCTTCTGCTTGACCAGACCACTTCTCCCAATTATAGAGGATAGCTCTTGGGGATCAGCCCCTGCTGTTTTCGTTCCTTCAGCCTGTAGCTATCCCCTTGATGTTGACCGTAGTACGATGGTGAAGGATCCTATCGAGGATAGCCGCCGCGATCACATGAGGATTTCGAAAAACCTAAGTATGGCAATATTTAAATAGTATTACCTATAATTAAATATTATGAATAGCTTTCATGGGTCATCGGTTAAGGAGTTTAAGCTACACAATATCTCCATTTTTCACACGAATTATGCGTCATCTAGATTTGATCCGATTTCAAGACTGACTTCCTGTAGCCTCTTTGACCAAGCCAATCTCACCGTACTTGCTACCGAGATCGCTGCCTCATCGCGATTCTTCTCTTAATCGATGACCAATGGAATAGCTTTGCAGCCTGGGCTTTCCGAGAAGTTTACAGTAAGCAGAAATCTGAGAACCGGCTCTTGCAGATAGTTGATATCATAGACTGGAGACCTATTCGCGAACTCCTTGAGGAGATGTACAAGAACAAATGCGAGAAGGGTGGGCGGCCTAATTGTGACGTCATTATGATGTTCAAGATTCTGATACTTGAGGAATGGTACGTGCTAAAAATCAGCGAGACTATTTAAACCGATCCTTAACCGATGACCAATGGAGTTGCTTGAGAAAAGATCCATCGAGGAGATTATCATGGAACTCGCAAAGCTCAGGGCGGTCAAGGTCGGAAATAAGTGGAAGCTGACGGAGATATCTAAAAAACAGAGAACGATTCTGGAAAAGATGAAGATTGGAATTCCAGTTGAAGCAAACCTGGTTATTAAATAGGCCGGAGTTTAGGATAGAGAAGATGGGAAATATGATATCGCAAGATATTTAAGTTTTGAAGGCTAAAATAAGGTGGTGATAGATCATGACAGGATTAGTTCCGAGAGACGACTTCAAGCGCCTCCAGAACAGGATGAACCGGCTCCTCGAGGAGTTCGGGATCTCCGACGCGGAGGCGAGGTACATGCCTGAGGTGAGAAAGATCCAGGACAAGATGAACCAGCTGATCGACGACTTCATGGCCGAGTCACCAACAGCGGCAGGAGCCTTCGGGGACGTGATGAAGCCCCTCGCCGATATCAAGGAGACCGACGATGAGGTCGTCGTCACCGTGGACCTTCCGGGGATGGACAAAGGGGACGTCGAGATCTCCGTCGCCGAGGACCTCCTGGAGATAAAGGCCGAGAGGAAGACGGAGAAGGAGGAGAAGGGCGAGGAGTTCTACCGGAAGGAGAGGTCCTTTGCGAGATTTGAGAGATCCCTAAAGCTCCCGGCGGAGGTGAAGGCGGAGGAGGCGAGGGCGTCCCTCAAGGACGGGGTCCTGACGGTCCACCTCCCCAAGGTGGAGGTGACGACCCGAAAGAAGGTGAAGATCGAGTAGGCCGGCCATCTTCGGCCCCTCATCTTCCCGACTCAAAAACCCGAATCTGAACCCGGACCCGTCCCCGGCCCTTCCTGGAGGAGGAGGTGATGGAGCTTGTCCCTCTTCGTCTCCAGGTACCTTCTGTTTTCGTCGTTGGGCGAGATCTCGATCGGTACTCGGTCAGTGATCTCAAGGCCGTACCCCTCAAGGCCGATGATCTTTCGGGGGTTGTTTGTGAGAAGCCGCATCTTTTTGATCCCGAGGTCGACGAGGATCTGGGCCCCGACGCCGTAGTCTCGAAGGTCGGCGGGGTAGCCCAAACGGTGGTTCGCCTCGACGGTGTCGAGTCCCCGCTCCTGGAGGGCGTAGGCCCGGAGCTTGTTGGCGAGGCCTATCCCCCTCCCCTCCTGGCGCATGTAAAGCAACACGCCGTTCCCATTCTCGGCGATCAGCCTCATGGCGAGGTGGAGCTGGTCGCCGCAGTCGCACCGTCTCGACCTGAAGACGTCGCCGGTGAGGCATTCGGAGTGGACCCTGACGAGGGCGTCGTCGGAGGACGGGTCCCCGGACACCAGGGCCAGGTGGCACTGGCCGTCGACGAGGCTCTCGAAGCCGATGGCCACGAAGTCGCCGTACTCGGTCGGCATATCGACCTCGGCAACCCGCTGGATCAATTTCTCGCTCCTCATCCTCCTTTTGATCAGCCGGTCGATGGTGAGCATCTTGAGGCCGTGCTCGGCCGCGAACCGCTCCAGCGCAGGAAGCCTCGCCATCGTCCCGTCCTCGGCCATCACCTCGCAGATCACGGCTGCCGGGTACAAGCCCGCCATCCGCGCCAGATCGACGGAGGCCTCGGTGTGTCCCGCCCGCCTCAGCACCCCGCCCTCCTGAGCCCTCAGCGGGAAGGTGTGGCCGGGCATGACGAGGTCGTTGATCGTCGCCGCGGGATCGATCAGCGCCCGGACCGTCTCGGCCCGGTCGAAGGCGGAGATTCCCGTAGTCACCCCCCGGCCCTTGGCGTCGACGGTGACGGTGAAGGCGGTCCCCATCTTCTCGGTGTTGTTCTGGGTCATGAGGGGTAGGCCCAGCTCGTCGACCCTTTCGCCGGAGAGGGGCACGCATATCAGCCCCCGGCCGTGCTTTGCCATTAAGTTGATCGCCTCGGGTGTCACCATCTCCGCCGCGATCACCAGGTCGCCCTCGTTCTCCCGCCCCTCGTCGTCCAGGACGAGGATGAACCGGCCGGCCCTCACCTCCTCGATCGCTTCTTCTACGCTGCAGAACGGCATACAGTTTGGGACTTTCACTCCGAGAACTTATAAGCGTTGGGGGAAGAGTATTAGCTTCTCGGAGCGGAGATCAATTTTACGATCTGCCTATGCCGATATTTATTAATTGATTCCAACCCGAATTATTCGATAAATTTAGGGCATCGGCCCGAAGATCCTGTGGCTTGACGGAGAAAAGGTTTTAGAAGCGTTCATTTCACCTTCGGACCTGAGGCCAAGGGTATAATATCGGATTTCTTCCCATATGGATCGATAATTTCCGGATTAAGAACCGCGAATTATTAGATATAATTATTTGTATATTATTTTTGTTTTCCCTTTAAATCGAAAGGTATTTACCGTTGCAATTCATAATAATACGCATCTGATGCAGGAGAGGGATCATGATTGTCGACAGAAAATTTGCATGGACCGCCTTGCTCGTTATTTTGAGCGCAGCCTCGTCGGCGGTTCTTGCATCGGCGCTGGCTGCGCCGCCTGAGGACTGCGATGACGGGACTTCTTCCCCCGAGGAGGGATGGACGAGCTGCGATGGAGAGATCATCGGCGCCGGAGAGGGGAGCTTTACGGCATACAATGAATCCTGCGAGGGCCCGCTAATCCTCAAATTCAGGCTCAAAGACCTCTCTGGCGGGATGCACGTCAACGTAAACGTCAGCGGCCAAAATCGGTACGCAATCGGGCTCAAGAGCGAGGATGACGGGCTACTATCAACTTACATCTTCAGGGAGGCAGGGACGGTTCCCTCCCCCGAAGAATGGGTGGCCGGAGAGCCCGTAGCCTACAACCATACCCAGGAGTATGAGGTGGAGATCCTATCCTATAATGGAGAGATCCGGGTCATGTTCAATGAGCCGGACCATGAAACTGGGGGGCCGTTTCCAGCGATCGATTACCTCGATCCCGATCCCCTCCCCCCCGGCAGAATCGACTTTGAAGCCCTGAACGGGACCTTCGTCCGGTTTTCCAACGTCACCGTCGTATGTCCATCCCCAACAACGGAAGAGGATGCGGCCTCGGAGGAGCCTGAGGGGAATCTGGACCTGGGGGTCGGCTACTTCGAGAGGCCGGAGCAAGATTCTCTGGTATAATCCCGCTGAGGATAGAAGAATACCGAAAGAGCAATGGCCAAGGATGGAACCTGACCGGCGATGCGGCGTTGACGCCGCGGTTACGACCTGAGCCCACCGACGGTGGCATCTTCCGGAGGGGACCACAGAAAGTTTCAGGAGACGAAGTTGCAAGGAGACTGCTATGAAGACGGAGGGGTTGCTCATCAGGTCTATCCTGATAATAATTTTGGGCTTATCCCTGGGGGCCAGTCTGGAGGTCGGCCTTGCTCGGGAGTTCGGCGGCCCTCTCACCGCTGTGAGGATGGCTGGCTGGACCATCGACGACGGTAACCTCACCGGCTACGGCGCCAGCTGGGCGGGATATAACGAGTCCTGCGAAGAGGGGGACCTCAATCTCAGCTTCAAGCTCAAAAATCTCACGGGCGAGATGCGCGTCAATATCAACATCGACGGCTCAAATCGCTACTCGATAGGGTTTACCAATACCCCATCTCTGGCGAAAGATGCTCCCGCTGCTTTCGTTGCCTTAATACCCTCAGCCGATTATACCCTTTCTACATTTATCTACAAATACGTTGGAGAGACAGAAGCCCCAGAAAAATTTGCTGGCAATTCAATACCATACGACCCGACCAAAGAGCATCAGATATCCATCATCTCCAGGGAAGGACATATCCAGGTCTATATCGAGAGGATAGAAGAAGCGGAGAAGACGGTGATCAGAGAGATCGATGGGGAGATGATGGAGGGGAAGATCTCCGCCCTTCAGCAGGTGATCGATTATGCAGATCCGGATCCACTGCCCCCGGGGATCATCGACTTCGAGACTCTGGAGGGGGCGTACGTCGAGCTTTACGACCTCGTATTAACTTGCCGGCCGAACCAGCCTCCGACGGTGACCTCTCTGGGACCAGACCCCACTGCCCTGAGGGTGGATCGGGGTGCGATCTGGACGGCTTCTGCTTCCGATCCCGAAGGCGATCCCGTCTTCTACTGCTTCTGGCTCCGGGGCCCATCGACCGGGGACGACTGGGAGCTCCAGCAGAACTGGTCCGCTGAGGCAAAATGGGAGTGGCGTCCATCCCAACGAGGAGTCTACCGGATCGGTGCATACGCCACCGACGGCAGACACTCTGCCGATGAGATTTTTTATAGCAAAGGGAGCTGGAAGGACGACCTGGTCTACGTGGAGGAGAGACCCCTTATTCTAGGCGAAGAGGACGGCTTTCAGCGACCGGATCCCGAAGAGCTGGTGGATGGAACCGCTGAGGGGATTGATTGGGGTGGGCAGGTCCCGATAAATCATGTATTGGTCGTAGTGGACGAACGGTTCTCGTTCGAAGAGGCGACCGGCATAGCTGAAGATCTGGCTAAAGGTCTAAATGGATCGGTGGTAGGCCAGTTCGAAACCATACTAATGTTCCAGATCAAAACCAACCGGACAAAGGCCCGGGGGGACAGCATTGAAGGACTAATTAGAGACATCGCCACTGCAAGAGAGGATCCCTCCGTCGAGCTGGCCTTTCCAAACCAACAGATATATCGAGAATCTCCGCTAAGCGACTCGGTTTATGCGGGGGAGAACTGCAGGGGCTACGAGATGGTCCGCGTCCAGGAAGCCTGGGACAGCATCAACGAATCCGGTGTCAGGTTATTTCCCGTAAAGGTTGCGATCATCGATGACGGGATATACAGATGGAAAAATTGCTGTGAGTTTGATGATGCCGCCATCAACACTTCTGTTGGAGGGTGCGCATTCGATAGCCCCGAGCTGGAGGAACCCCTGCCGGGTTTTGAGATCGCCGGGAGCCACGGCACTGGCGTCATGAACATTCTGGCCGCAGATCCCAATGATGGAGGGCTTGTGGGCATAGCGTCTCAACCCCTGGAGGATAAATTGGAGATTAATTTATATAACATATTTTCATCTAATCAGAAAAGTTTTTCTACCGACGCATTTCTATCTCTCAAGTACGCATTGGAGAACGGAAGCACCATCATTAGCTGCTCCTGGGGAAACGATAAGGCGAACAACTCATTGAACTCGGCCTATAATAAGTTCTTTAAAGACATTCTTAAGATGGACCCGGGGAGATTGTTCGTATGCAGCGCTGGAAACGGCGGGGTGAAGAGGGCAAGCAGTGATTACAAACATGCTCCAGGCGGCATGGATATCTCCAATATGATCACCGTCGGCAACGTCATGAACGATCGTAGACCAGCGCCGGACAGCAACCAGAATATAGATTACTATTTTGAAGTGACCATCGCCGCACCCGGCGCTCAGGCCGTCTGGGGACGCAATGATACTGAAAAAATAATTAATGAATCTGGTGGCACCAGCATGGCGGCGCCCCACGTCACCGCCACTGCGGCGATGATGAGGTCGATATATCCCAGTCTCAAAGCCGAGGATATGAAGGAGATCCTCAGGTATACGGGAGATAGCACCCCAGAGGATCCGGAAGAGCTGGTCGGCAGGGTCCTGAACATCGACGGATCTATAGTTAACGTTCTGGATAATCTTCCGGATACATTAAAAGACGAGACGAGGGCGCCCCTCCATGTAGAGATCCCCCGCATAGACGGCGGGGTGACCAGACATACCACACCCAAAGGAATAAACTGGTCCTTGGATCTGACCTTGTCAGATGGATCCGGCGAAGCAAAGGCAGAGTTGAAGCTGATCCAGCATGAGACCGTCATCTCTGGTAATGGAAATTTATATTTTTTACTAGAAGAAGATATCGACGGATCGGCCTCTCCGAGGTCCAAGTGCCCTGGAGACGACATCTTTGGAGATGTGGCAGAAGCTTTCCTCGGCAACGCCCTCCCAACCCCGTCCCAGCAACCGGTGGAGGCCAGGGGATCGTTTGAGGAGACGAATTTGCAATTGAGCATCGTCTCTCTGAACGACATGGTCCGCTACGAGATGACGCTATCGGTCATTGGAAGCCAGATAACGGGGACATATAAGTCGTATGATGGCAGAGGTATGGCTCGATCGAGAGGGGTCTGTTATGGGAGCCTCAAAAAAGATGATATTTAATATATTATAATATAATAGGGAGCTGATATCCGTTGAACGACCTCGCAAGCTTGATGTTGGCCATTTCAATTCTTTTTTTTGGGTTGGCGGAAGGAGAGACCTGGGTTGTGAGTCAGAGCGAATCGATCCAGGAGACGATAGAGCTGGCGAGCCCCGGGGATACGATCATAGTGGAGGGGGGAAGAGATCCTTTCCGCGAAAACGTGGAGGTCAATAAGCCCCTCACCCTGAGGGGGGTCGGGCTGCCAGTGGTGGACGGGGGAGGAAACGGGAGCACGATAACCCTTTCCGGCGACGGGGTCGTGGTTGAGGGATTCGCCGCCACGAACTACAGCCGCACCAGATCTCCAGAAGAGGCGGCAGGAGTGAAAGTATATTCTAATAATAATAAAATAAGAAATATTACTATATATAATGATGGTGCGGGGACCGGGATAGTCCTCAACGGCTCGATGAACAACTCCGTTGAGGCGAACAATGTCAGCCATAACGGATTTGGCATCTTGATCTTGAGGGGCCAGGGAAACTACATCCAGGGGAACAATGCCACCAAGAACGGCCTGGGAATTATTCTCCAGGACTCCGGGAATAACACGATCGAAGGGAACAATGTGAGCTTCAACGCCGATTACGGCATCTCCCTAGAGAGGTCCCAATACAACACCCTGAGGAAGAACGTTATGTATGAGAACGGTCGGAGCTTCGAGGCCGCCGGCCTAAATTACATAGATACCACCAACCGGATTGATGGAGGCGCCATTTATTATCTGGTTTTAGCGGCCAACATGACCATCGATTCGACCTCGGAGGATGCAGCCGTCGTCTACTGCCTCAGCTGCAACAACATCACAATAAAGGAACAGGTCTTCGATGAGACCGGATACGGAATTCGATTCTATAATACGGTCAACTCTACGATAGGCGATAACATATTAAATAAAAAAAATTCAATTGAACTTCATGAGTCCGAGAAGATCACCGTCAGGGGCAACCGCATCATCGGCCATTCTGACGCCGACGGCATCCACCTCAACAGATCCCGGAATAATTCGATCGAAGGGAACAACATAAGCGACGGAAGCGGGGGGATCAGCCTCATCCGATCCGAAGGGAACACCATTGACGACAACATTATCGTCAAGAACGAGAAAGGTGGCGTGATATTACAGGAATCCTCCTACAACACGGTGACGGAGAACAACGCCAGCCACAATAACATCGGGATTCACCTATCAAGCAGCCTCGGAAACAACGTCTCGAATAACAATGCAAGCTACAATAACGTGTTTGGAATCTTCATCGTAAAATCGAACGAGAACATAATAAAAGATAACAATGCCAGCTACAATAATCGGAGCGGAATAGAGATAAGGGAGAGCGAGGATAACAGGATAGAGGCCAATAACGGCAGTTATAATTTAAACGGTATTTTGTTTGAGTCATCCGACGGAAATACCATCTCCGGGAACATCGGCAGCCATAACGTTGAGTATGGAATCCGTCTGTCTGCAAGCTACGGCAACAACATCGCGGGAAACGATGCCAGCTACAACGACCTCGCCGGCATCAAGCTTGAGGATTCCCAGGAGAACGGGATCGCCGATAACGTCCTCCACAGCAACGGGGTGAACGGCCTGGCACTTATGAATTGTATCAGCAGTTCCGTGGCAGGAAACGTTGCCAACGACAGCTCCGCCTGCGGCATCACCCTCATAAACTCGATGAAAAACAACCTCACCGATAATGGAGTCTCCAATAATTCTGATGGGATCGCCCTCTGCGACTCGTCATCGAACCTTATCAAAAACAACACCGCCAGCTATAACCGAATCGGAGTTTACCTCTACCAGTCGAATCTCAACGATTTAAAAGATAATTACATTAATAAAAATGAAGTTGGCGTTTCGTTCAATTCCTCGGAGAATAATACAGTAGATGATAATTTTACAGGGGATAACACGTACGAGGTGCTGGTCGATAACGATACGTATTTTGGCCACTGCATCCGGGAAGAATCGGGGTATCCAAAGGGTGAGACTTCCGTCGAGATACAGTCCACGGACCCGGCCCCGGTCGACACAACGGTATATACGGGCGGTGTTCCTGGTGACGTCAGAAGAACGATCGGAAAGGGGGTACCGTATCAGCCGCCCTCGGAGAGGACGACCGCGACAACGTCTCCCGCTCAGCCCTCCTCAGAAGATTATCAGAAGATGGCTGAGAAGGCCCTCGGGATGGTCGGCTGGGATCCGCCCAGAGAGATGATTGTACGCCACAAGTATAAAATAAATGTAACTCTGGGAGAGGATCGGGAGCGCCTAGCGGGGTACCTCGAGGAAGAATATGCCATCTACCAGAAGGTCAATCTTTCGCCCAAGTGCGTGTATGAGGTCAATCTGACGGGGGACAATTTCGACATCTCGCTCAAGGAAGGGTTGGCTCAGCAGATGTACATCCCCGATGAAGAAGAGCTGCCCAAGTGGGTATGGGAAGTAACGCCGACGAAAGGAGGCAACCAAACCCTGAAACTCGTGGTTTATTACCAGGAAAAATCAAATATTGGGGAACCAGCCTGGGCGCCTAAGAAGAGGCTCGACGAGTGGCCGGTCACGGTGACCGTCGAAGAGAAGACCGCCTCCGACTACCTCAAAGACGGCAAAAATTTTATTAAAAAATATTGGCAGTGGCTGGCCACCGTCTTGATAATTCCAATCGTCAAATGGTGGATAGGCAAAAGAAGATCTTTGAAGAATGAGAAAACGGGACCCACCCAGGAGATGGCCGTGACGTCGAAAGGACCCTCCGACGATAGGCCCGCGGGTCCCAGCGGCGGTGAGACTTGATGGGGCTCGGCCCGCCCCCGGCCAGGCGAAACCTTAGGCCGGGTTCCCCAATCATCGAAACATTTTTCGCCTATCCCAGTATGATTAGAGCAAGAAGCCCGCCGGATCAAAAAAGCCATGGAGGCGCATTCAGTTCCTGGAAGGATCTGGCGGCTCTGGCGGATCATAGATCGAGGATGGTTGATGCTCGATAAGAAGGTGATGCGAATGCTGGGATACAAAATAGCTATTATGGTGCTGGCGCTGGCGCTGCTGGCTCCGGCCGCATCGGCGATGTTCGAGGGGGTTCACAGCCCCGGGCTGTATTACGGCGGGGTCGTCGGCGGAGAGAGGTTCGAAGGCGTCAAGGGGCCGGTCCTGAGGTACGACGGCTATCATGGAGGTCATGCTTACTCCTTCGGCCTCGACCGATGGGTCTCCATCGGTGGGGAGGTGGGGGCCGAGCCGAGCTTCGTCGAGATGGTGAGGGCGCGTCAGAATGACTTCAACCTGCTGTGGGCGGTCCTGAGCCTCGGACCTTAGAGGCCGGGGGAAGGGCGACCCACTGCGGGCGCGGCCGCCCCAAACCGGCACCTCCAGTCTTCATTTTCATAGCTTCTGACGCCCCTTCCCTATCTTCCTCTTCTCGATTCATCCCACCCTACGATCCGAGAAGCCCCACCGATCCCCGGCGTAGCTCGCGAGCATCTTATATAACTCGTCGAAAGAGATCGGAAGCCACGACCACTCGTCGACGGCGGAGCCGCACCCCTCCTCGCCGTCCTCGGCGAGCCCCTCCTCCACCTCCAGGGGCCGGAGGTAGCTGTGGAGCCGATAGACCCTCTCGCCCACAGGGACCCGGTAGCAGTATAGAGTCCGGACCGAGCCGTGAACGCCCTGGTACCAGGGTGGGGGCGGCTCGTCTCTGACTTTCCGGCCGCTGGTGGCGTACCTGAGGATGAACTCGTCCTTTATGGCGTAGAACCGGTCCCTAGCCTGGGGGGATTCCATCTTCACCATCTTGTTTGCGGCCCAGATCGCCTCGGCCAAAGCCTCCAGCTCATCGTCGAACTGGTCGCACCAGAGCCGCCACAGATCCCGGCCGTTCATCCCGGTCCGGAGTCGGAGTCTCGTCCTCAAAGTAGGGGATGCAAGATCCGTCCCGCTGAAAAACCCTTCCCCTTTGTCTTCCCTTTTTTCGCGCCCTTCCGGTCGGTCAGGCTGTTTTTGCGGGCGCTGGTTCTGCTTGCCGCTTACGTGTTCTGCCCCGCAGGGCCCTTCGACCGGGAGTCGGCGAAGTAGGCGTCGATGTCCATGTCCATATCCGCCTTCATCAGGACCCAGCCGGTGATGTGCCCCGCGAGGAACGCCATCTTCTCCCCCTCGGTCTTTGCGAACCGGTCGAGGGCCCGCTGGAGGAGGTCGTGGGTGTCCTTCGAGCTGGCGAGGATCTCCTCGATGACGACCCGGTTCACCAGGTCGCACTCCTCTTGGGAGAGGCCGAAGATCTCTGCGATCCGTCTTTTCATCAATGCATCATCTTTCATAGACAGCAGGCCTCCAGGAGAAATTAAGCGTCATTCGTGCATTTTTTTGTTTAAGACCTTCTGCTCCAAGCGTTCTCGATCCTGTCGTGCCTGGAGAGCTGTGGGGCTACCAAGCTCCAGGAAGATCTTCTCAGCTTCACGTATCAGATCTAGCGATCGCTCCAGTTTTCCTTCCATCTCCTCCAGAAGGGCGGACTGAGCCAACGTGATGGCGACGCCGGACTTGTCCCCCAGATCTTGTTTGATCTTCAGGCTCTCGCCGTAGAGGCGGCGGGCCTCGCCGAGGTCGCCCTCATCCTGAGCGAGCATCCCCAGCTGGTGGAGCGAGCTTGCGACGCCGGACTTGTCCCCCGGATCTTGTTTGATCTTCAGGCTCTCGTCGTAGAGGCGGCGGGCCTCGCCGAGGTCGCCCTCATCCTGAGCGAGCATCCCCAGCTGGTGGAGCGAGCTTGCGACGCCGGACTTGTCCCCCGGATCTTGTTTGATCTTCAGGCTCTCGTCGTAGAGGCGGCGGGCCTCGCCGAGGTCGCCCTCATCCTGAGCGAGCATCCCCAGCTGGTGGAGCGAGCTTGCGACGCCGGACTTGTCCCCCAGATCTTGTTTGATCTTCAGGCTCTCGCCGTAGAGGCGGCGGGCCTCAATGAGGTCGCCCGTGGCCTGAGCGAGCATCCCCAGCTGGTGGAGCGAGCTTGCGACGCCCTTCTTATAGTCAATCTCCTCGCTAATTTTCAATTCTTGTTTCAGATAATTTGATGCCCTATCATAATCCCCCAGAAGATAAGATATCTGCCCCAGTTCATCCAGAATCTTCGCGGCCTCCCGCTCGTCCTTCACCTTTTCGAGGAGGTGCTCGTTTATCCGCTTACGCCTCAGAAGATCCTCCTTATTCTGGTAGCGTAGTGACGTCGACAGAGCCTTGATCGCCTCGAAGGCGAGGCCTCCATCGCGCTCTTTCAACTCATGATAATTTCCCCTGTACCTCCAGAAGTCGGGGGCTCTTCTTATCACGTCGTCTAGAAAGCTCTGGCTAGAAAAGACGAGGCTGGGAACCCCGGCGTCGTAAAAGAGCTCTCTAAAGTTGTTCAGCGCATCCGCGAGGTCTTCCGTCAGCTTTTCGGGCATCGTCCAGACCAACACCTCGACACCGTCGAAATCCCCGCTCTTGAGGCTCTGGATTACGTCTTCGCCTTCTTGTACGGGAATTATTTTTGATCTGAATCTGCGGCTCAAAGCCCGGATGATCCCGTCCCGGTATGCAGGAGCGTTGACGACGCAGAGGATGAGGTTGCCCCTCCCCCTCGAGACCTCCAGCTCCGCGATTATGGTGTCGATCTCTTCCAGGTCTTCAGTTCTCTCTTCCTCTAATATTGGTTCTTCGATCCTCGCGGCTTCAGCCTTCGCTTCTTCTACTCTCGCATCTTCCATTTTTCCACCAGGGGCAGTAGGAGGGGGTCTACGTCGCACCATCTCCCGTTCTCGTCCTCGTACTCGACAGCCGTCAGGCTGAAGAGAAGCTCCCGGCTTATGCCATCGTCCTTGTCCAGGTCGCGGGCCTCCTTCGATTCGTGGATCGCCAGAGCCCTGCGCTTGTGGGCCTCGGTGAGGGTCCTGTCGTAAGTCCGCCGTAGCTTCTCAAGAGCGCTCTCCACGTCCTCTTTCGCTATCGTTTCTCTCTTATTTCGGTAAGCCTTGATCGTGGCGTCTCTCATGATCGAGACGAACTCCGAGAGCTTTCCGGTGGAGAGGATAGCCTCGTCCAGAACGGCGTCGTCGATCAGGTGATCCTACATCCGCTTTCTTACAACGGATCTGTAAAAGTCGAGGTTCGTCTCGTTTCTGCTGCCGTCTCTGTTGATCACGGGAAGCTGCGGCAGGATTATGGCGTCGTCGAAGGCGGGCCTGACGTTCTCGAAGTAGGGGTTGAAGGTGAGGGGGATCGGGAAGGTGTAAATCACAAAACAGCTCGGCTGGGAGAGAAGCTCGTAGTTTTTATAGAAGAACTCCTCCGCCTGCTCAACGCGGGTCAGCTTATCCAGGTCGTCGACGATGACGACGAGCTTCTTATCGGTCTTATCCTCTACGTCGACGATCAGCCAGTTGAGCCTCTGGATCAGGTCGCTGATCTGCATCTCCAGCTCTTTTCGTACGTATTCCCGGGTCTTCGCCTCTCGACCCAGCTTCAGGAGGAGAACTTTGGCGAGGGTCAAAGAGATCCCCGCGGCTCTGGACCCGGTGACCTCCTCCTCTTCGACCTTTGTGATGCGCTTTACGAAGTCCTTGAAGTCCTCTTCGATGTCCCGGTTGAGCTTGACGCCGTCGACCTCTGCCCTGTCGTAGATCATCAGGGCCATCGAGACGAAGAAGTCTCGAAAGTCGAAGTCGCTGACGTTCAGCTGGTCACGGATCGAGTAGCTGACCACAAGAAACCGGTTGGGATCGATCATATCAAGAAGCCGGTTCAGCTCTGTGCTCTTCCCCGAACCCCTGAACCCGAGAAAGAGGTACTTCTCCTTCCGATCCGAGATCTCGATCCGGTCCTTCAGCTCTTCGATGGGGGGGATGGCGCCTTCGCCGGCCTCTCGACGTAAAAATCCCTGAACTCCTCCGCGGTCTCTAGCGGCTCCACCACCAGGTTGTTGTAGGCCTCTTTCAAGTTCTTCGCCTTCGGCATATCGATGATCCCCTCTGCTCCAAGATCAGATCCCGTTCACCATCAAGAAATGATCCCATGCTCAATAAATCTACCTCTGCCGCCACCCAGAAGAGTATCTGCTCAGCGTCTCAGACCAAAACCGCAGATCAAAAAAGATATTCAAGGCAGATCCATCTCTGCCCGCCCATCCTCTAATCAGACTACCTTCTTTCCCGCCGTCGGACCCCACATGGCGTTGTAGATCTCCTCCACCTTCACCACCACGGCCGCCTTCGCCGGAAGCTTGTTGTTGACGGCGAGAACCCACTTGGTCATCTCGTCGAAGTGCTTCCCCTCCTTATGGACCGTCGCAGTCCCCTTGATCTGGAAGGACTTCTTCGTCTCGGTGTCGTAGCAGAGGATCGATACCCTGGGGTTCTCAGCAAGGTTTGCCGCCGTCTTGTAGAAGAAGTTGTCTCCGATCATGATCGTCTCGTCGTCGATGACCTTCAAGAACCCAACGTAGACGACGTTCGGCGTTCCCGAGGCGTCGGCGGTGGCGACGGGGGCTGGCTTCTGCTTCTCCAGGGTTGCTCTTACATCTGGTGGCATCTTCACCATTTAGATCACCTTCCTTCAAATAGAATAGCAATATATTTACTCTTTCCGCCGGGGGGATGGGGCCGAAGAGTGGGCCTGAAGGGCGGAGGAGCCAACCGTAAAAATTCCTGATAAAATATGGGGAATAGAAGGCCCGCCCCGGGCCGAACCCCGGCCGCCGGGATCAGGCGATCCGATCCCCGGCGGTGGGGCCGGAGTTAGCCTCGTAGATCTCCTCGACCTTGAAGATCACGGCCCGCCTCATCTGCAGGTCGGGCTTGCGGGCCCGGACCGACTCGGCCATCTCCTCGAAGATCGGCCCCTCCTCCGCGAAGGCCACCCTCCCCTTGATCTGGTAGGACCTCCTGGGGTCCTTGGTCCAGCAGACGACCGAGGCCTGTGGGTTCTCCGCCAGGTTAGCCGCCGTCTTGTTGAAGAAGTTGTCGGCAAAGACCAGGGTCTCTTCGTCCGTAATCTTCAGGATCCCCATGAAGACGACGTTCGGCTTTCCTTCGGTGGAGGCGGTGGCGAAGGGGATCGGCCACTGCTTCTCCAGGGTCTCTCTCACCTCGGGGGGCATCTTCACCATTCTATCATCACCACACCCAAAAAGAGGGCAGTTTATTTATCCCTTGCCTCCCGGGCGGACTTTATGAAATGGCTCGGGAAGAGCCGATAGGATGCTCCGTGGAAGTGGTTGTAGGAGGCGACGAGGTTCCCATCGACGATCCCGTCTCTCCCCCCATCTATCCCCGTCCCCCGCCAGAGGCGGATGGCGTACTCCACCTCTGCTCCCGGGTCCAGGACCAGCTCCGAGTGGTGGAACTCGTGGCCGAGGAAGGATGCGCCCCGGGGCCCCATGGAGCAGTCGCGAAGGAAGGTGCCCTCGGTGTAGCTGACGATCCTTTGCCCCCCCTTCCTGGTCTTTGCCGGAACCAGGCCGACGGCCGGGCGGGACTCTCCGCCCCAGTCGATCTCCTCACAGAGGTACATCAGCCCTCCGCACTCGGCGAAGATGGGGACGCCCTCCTCGTGGGCCCCCCTGATGGCCCCGATCATCGACCGGTTCTCCGATAGCTCCTTTGCGTAAAGCTCGGGATACCCCCCGCCGATGTAGAGGCCATCCACCTCCGGCAGGCTCTGGTCGTGGACCGGGCTCACCGGGACGACCTCCGCCCCCGATAGCTCGATCAGCTCCAGGTTGTCCCGGTAGTAGAAGTTGAAGGCCTCATCCAGGGCGACGCCGATCCTGACGCCGTCGCCCTCCCGGCTGGGCCGGTAAAGGTCCAGCTCCGGCGTCGGCAGGGGCTCCGCCTCGGCGGCGATCTCCAGGATCCGGTCGATATCGAGCCCCTCCTCCACCACCCGGCGGATCTTATCCAGCCGCTCGGCGAACCCCGCGTGCCTCTTCTCCCCCTCCAGCATAGGGACGAGCCCCAGGTGGCGCATGGCTAGGTGCATCGAGTCGTCCCGGGGGATGACGCCGACGACCTCCACCCCGGCGTGATCCCGGATCGCGGAGATCGCCTTCTCGGCGTGGCGACCGCCCCCGACCTTGTTGAGGATGACGCCCCTGATATCGACGGCGGGGTCGAAGTCGATGTACCCCTTCACCAGGGCCGCAGCGCTCCGGGTGATGGACCGCGCGTCCACCACCAGGATCACCGGAGCCTTCAGCATCTTGGCGATCTGGGCGGTGCTGCCGCGGTCGCCGTCGTACCCTTCGTAGAGCCCCCGCACCCCCTCGATTACGGCGACCTCCGCTCCCTCGGCGGCGTGGGCGTAGACCTCCCGGACCGTCTCCTCCGGCATCAGGTGGCCGTCGAGGTTCCGACACCACCGGCCGGTGATCCCGGTGTGGTAGCTCGGGTCTATGTAGTCGAGGGCGACCTTGTAGGACTGGACCGTTAGATCCCTGTTCCGAAGGGCTGAGAGGAGCCCCGCCACGATCGTCGTCTTGCCGCTGGAGCTTCGGTCCCCCGCCAGGAGGACCCGCGGGATCTCAGAGCTCATATGAGGGATAGCTCCCGGAGCTTATCGTCATCGATGGGCGAGGGATGCCTCGGCTTTGAGTCCCCGGCGACGTGCTCCGCCAGCTTTCGGTAGACTTGGGCGATCTCCGACTCGGGCGCCCCCTCGATCACCGAGACCCCCCTCCTCTCGCACCTCTGGACGATGGGATCTTTCGGTATGAAGGCGACCATCTCGCTTCCGAGCTCCCGGGCGAACTTCTCCACGATCTCCCTCTCGCCCGAGGCCTCCCGGGAGTTGCATATCACCCCTGCCAGGGGGGTGTTCAGCCTCCTCAGCCCCCGACAGATGTTGTTGGCGGCGTAGATGGGCATGTACTCCCCTGAGGTTATGATGTAGGCCTCGGTGACGAGCCCCTTTCTGATGGGGGCGGAGAACCCGCCGCAGACGATGTCCCCCGGCACGTCGTAGAGGGTGAGGTCGATCTCCTCGAGGACCTTCGAGACCTTCCTGAGAAACTCGATGGCGACGATGATCCCCCGCCCCGCGCAGCCGACGCCGGGCTCCGGCCCCCCCACCTCGATGCACCTGACGCCGCCGTACCCCTCGAAGACGACGTCCTCCTCGGCGATCTCGCCCCCGGCCCGGATCAGGTCCATCATCGTCGGGATCCTCCGTCCGACCAGGGTTATCGTCGAGTCGCTCTTGGGGTCGCAGCCGACCATCAGCACCCGAAGACCTTTCTCGGCACAGGCGGCCGCTACGTTGGAGGCGGTGCAGGACTTTCCGATTCCCCCCTTGCCGTATATCGCAACATGCTTAACCTGGGACATGTTCTATCTCCAGAACGCCCAGAGCTTCGCCATCGGATATACACGTTATCCAGAGGGGGCGTAAGAGAAGAGTCGGCAGGCAGGGGAGATCAGATCTAGTTCGGGGGTATGAGATTAGCATCTATCGCCGGTAGAAGAGAGAGGGGAGCCCTCGGCTCCAGGGCCCTCCTATCCGTCGGGGCGGTCTTCTATCTATTGACCATGACCATGGGAACCGTGGGGCAGGTGCCGATGGCCGAGGTCCGGGGCACCTTCTCCGGTGGGAACGGGAGCTGGGACGCCGAGAGCTTCGGATGGTTCTACTACGACCTGGACGAGGGGATCGGAGGCGAGAGGCTCGCCGCGGAGGCTGAAGAGAGACGGATCCCGGAGGGGAGCCTCTATTATTCGAGCGGGGTCTGGACCGAGGAGTTCGACTACCCCGGATGGGGCCGCTACCAGGCCGTCGCCTTCCTGGGGAAGAGGTACCTGGCCGGCTACCTGAAGAGCAACTTCACCGACGCCGTCTCCGCCCTGGAGGAGGGGGAGCTCCGGGAGGTCCTCATCGACTATGAGGGGATCCAGACCGCCACCTCCAAGGCGCCCCTCTTCCTCGAGGGCGGCTACTGGATCGAGGTGGCGGGGGCCTCCTCCGACGGCAAGACGGTGTACCTGATCCTGAAGAAGAACGGCGTCGAGGTGGACCGGGCGGTGGTGAGGGTGGGGGATACCTACGCCTACAAGGTGGGCGACCACCGCCTTCCCATCATCCTCGCCTCCGTCAGCGCGGCGATGCAGGGGACCGAGATGGCGATCGTCGACATCGACGGCCTCTTCCAGGCCCGGGACGTCCCCACCTTCAAGATAGAGGCTGGAGACCAGATCGGCGCGATGGAGGTGACGGTCCTCGCCGAGGGGAGGATCGAGCTGGAGAACGCCCAAGACATAATCCTCCGCCGGGGGAGCACCATCCCCCTCGCCGGAGGCCTGATGCTGAGGGTGAGGGACACCCCTGAGCTGATCTACTACCCCCTGGGGGAGATCACGGAGTACGGCCTCCGCGAGATCAGGGGGCCGGTTTTTAGCGAGAGCTCCCAGGTTCCGGTAAGCACGGCCGTCGGAGATTTTGTCGGATATGCCCAGGCCCGATGGAACGACGAGAACTTCACCGGTTTTTATTTTGATGATGATAAAAAAATGGGTTCGGAGAGCTTGATAATTCACAGAACCGATGAGAGATACATAAGAACCCCCGCCAGAGAGGGGCCTAGGCTGGTGGATGGAGCTGAGTACATATGCTTCGTCCATGAGGTGGAGTTCGAGTTCGATCCTTGGGGCAGCTATCAGGTGGTCTGCTTTCTGGGAGACGTCTGGTTTGTGGGTTACGGAACCACCGCCCGCCTGGATGTGAAGCCGATCAGCATGCTGGCCCAAGAGCAGATCGGCCGCATCCTCATCGACACCGACCAGAGAGATACGGCCGTAGCGGGAGATCTCTACTACCTGGGGGAGGGGTACACCCTCTCCATCCGCGATGTCACCAAAGATGAGGTCAAAGACGACAAGATCTTCATCGAACTGAGGAAGAACAACCAGCTGGTGGACACCGCAGTGATGAGACCGAACTCCACGTATATCTACAAGAGAGACGTGGGCAACGTCAAAGACCTGCCCATAATCGCCCTTCACGTGGAGAACATCTTCAGCGACGGTGAGGATCAGTTCGCCATAATTGACGGCCTATTTCAGGTATCCGACAGCCAATTTCTCCCCATAAAGGCCGGTGACGAGCTCGGCGAAATGACCGTCGTTTTAATCGGGCCCGATCTCGGGATCTACATGGTCAACATGGACTACATCAACCTGAAGCGCGATTCCGTCGTCGGCATCCTCCCGGGGATGAACATCGCCGTCGCCGACAACGATACCCTCCGATATTACATCTACAAGAATGAATACGTACTGCCACCTCCCGAGGTTGTAGAGATTTATCTTCCAGAAGAGCCGGTCCCCTCGGGGGGGGTGGCCAACTTCTCGGCGTTCATCAGGGCTGGGGATATCGTCAGCATCAACGCCGAGACCGTCGACGCTGGGGGTCGGCGGGTGATCCAGGGAGACCTCACCCGGTCGGGGGTCGGGGCGAAGGACCAGTGGCTTTACTCCTGGCAGTGGAACGCCACCGTTCCCGCCCTCAGCGACGACGGGACCCTCCTTCCCGAGTCGGACCTTCAGGGAGGGGTCCTGAAGCTGAACGATACCGCCGAGCCGGTCCCGGTCTCGGTGAACTTCGACACCTCCGGGAGGATCGGCCTGATCCGGGACACGGCGGGGGAGATCTACTACATATCCCCTATCGAGTACGAGAAACTTGGTGCCAACTCCAGCTACGCCGAGATGGCCTCCGACGGGGCCCTCCGGAAAAGGTACGTCAAGATCGAGGCCGGGGTGAGCGAGATCAGGTTCTTCCAGGTCGTCGACGGGACTGCAGTCCTCGGCAATAGGAGTCACAAGCTCTGGTTCTCGCCCCAGGGGATCGAGCCCCACCTCGTCCGGGTCGGAGCCCCGGCGGGGCGGTATGAGGTGAGGCTGAGGGTGGAGAACGCCATGAACGCCCTCCAGGCGACGGGGCTCTACTTCGAGGTCGCAAGATCGGAACTCCAGTCCGCCGCCGTCGGGTCGGCGACGGTCCGGGCCGGCGAGAGGTTCGCCCTCCCCCTGGAGATCCCGCCGTCGGAGAACGGGACGATGGTGGCCCTCACCTATGACCCCCGCCGCCTCACCTTCGAGGGGATCGAGGACGGGGCCGACGAGGGGTGCGGCCTTTTTCCGGACTTATCGGAGGAGGGAACGATCGGCCTCGAGGTCCCAGGAGGCTGCTCCGCCTTCAACCTCACCTTCCGGGCCGGGATGGCGGAGGGGGAGAGCGAGGTGGGGATCAGGGAGATGGAGGGAGGAGAGGTCAGAAGGGTAATCAAAGGGACCGTGAACGTCACCGCCCCTGCGGAGCCGAGGGGGAGGATCCCGGCGCCGGGGGCGGCCTTCGCCCTCCTGGCGGTGGGGCTAGCCTTCTGCCTTGCTCTGCGGCGGAGGAGGTAGACCCCGTTTCGCCATCGACCGCCCCCTCCCGGCGGGGCAGGAGCTGATCTAGGGGGCTGGCTCCCGCCCCAGGCGGGCGAGCTCCCTCAGATACTGGAGCCTCCTCGCCTCGTACGCCCGCCGCCGCGAGCCGAAGGGGACGTACTCGGAGACCGCCCACCCCTGGCTCGCGAGCTTCTCCTTCGTCCCGTCGGATAGCCCCATCAGAAAGCCGAACTCCACGAGGTTCTTCTCCTCCGCAATCCTATCCAGGGCCCACTCGATGACCTCCGGATCGTGGGTTGCAAGAGAGAAGGGCCTCTCAAAAGCGAGGCCCACCTCCACGAGCCCCTTCAAGCGCCCCTGGACCTCCCGGAAATCGGCGACGTCGCCGGGGTACGCCCCCTTCACCAGCCGGGGCCTGATCCCGCTCCGAAGAATAGCCGGCAGATCCCCAGCCGTCCGGTCGAAATTCGCGGCGACGGCCAGGGTGAGGGGCCCCTGGGCCGCGCATTCCAGGGCCGCCTCGAGGGTGATGTCGGCGAGGGGTTTGCCCTCCATGTCGATCTCAAAGCCGACACCGGCTTGTGCGGCCTCTCTGGAGAGGGTTCGCAGGTTCTCCAGGCAGAGCCTCCGGTCGAAGAGCGCCCCCAGGTCGGTCAGCTTCACCGATATGGAGGCGGAAAGCCCCTCCTCCTCAAGAGCCCTCAGAGAGGAGAGGTAGGCCTCCACCGACCCTGCAGCCGCCTCCTCCCCCGTCGCATTCTCCCCAAGAACGTCCAGGGTGCAGCGGATGCCCTCGGCGTTTCTCTTCTTGCACCACCCCAACGCCCTCTCCAGGTCCGGGAGGGCCCACCGGTCCTCTGATCCCGTCATCTCCATCTGAGAGGCGGTTCTTCGAAGATCGATAATAAATTTTCCGAGATGGCTTGCGGCGGTGAGGGACGAGATCCTGTCCCGGCCGGAGCTCGCCAACGTCAAAGCGGTCAAGGAGGGGAGGGTTCGCGTCCTGAACAGCAAGGCCAACAGCGGTTTGAGGTCGATAAATCGGGGAGCTTTATCTCGCCAAGTGGTTCCATCCCCACCTCTTCGAGGATGACGACCCCGAAGAGCTTCATCAGGATATGATCCGGAGGTTCTTCGACCTGGAGCTCGAGGGAGCCTACGCATATCCCTGAGCTGTATTCACCGATTCCGATGAAAATCGGAGATGGGCAGAGGATGTTGTTGCGCCATATGTTTATCCTACTTTGTAAAAAGATTTTGGTTCATGTCCGACTTCCGAATATGACTATTATTGGAAGTCACTTATAGAGTGAAGCGCTACATACTGATCATAGCTGTCACAAAGTTGATCAGTGTTGATAATTTTAGAAAGATTCTGGCCAAAGTAGAATCCGAGAGAGACCAGATCGCTATCATTCTCCTCTTCGCCACAGGATGCCGAGTCGAGGAGCTGGTCATCACCAAACTTGAGGAAATTGATACTTTTGAGGGCATGATCAATATTCATGCAGGACGGACAAAGACGCCCCAGTATCGAGACGTCGTTATACCCGAGCCCATGATCCCCGACCTGGAGAGATGGACCAAGAGCCTGCCTGAAGATTCCATCTGGCTGTTCCCGGGCCGTGATCCTTCGAAGCACATCTCGCAGCGCTGGATAAGGATGGTGATCGACAAGGCAGCCCGTTCTGCCGGTATCCAGAGACCGTATGCGACATCCAAAGATGGCAGGCCGATGAACATAGTCAGCCCGCACACTTTGCGCCACCTGCATGCTGTGGCTGCTTTGGATAGTGATGTCCCGTTGAACGATTTACAGCAGCAGCTCGGGCACACCGACCTTAAGACGACCTCGATCTAGCTGAAGGCTGACATCAATCACGGGTGGAAGAACTACAAGGGATTCGAATTATGAGGGCCGACGAGCGAATTATCTCGACATTGAACACCGTAGAAACCTTTTCTGCTGTGTATTCGATTCAGACTCTACAATCAAGTGCATGAGATTAGATGGGGTGCGAAATAGTTTAAGGGATCTACAGCCTAGCTGCGCGAGCAAAAAAACTAAATATTAGTAGAGTATGAAGATAAAAGTAAACAAAATCTTAAGGAGATTGCTTATATGGACCGCATCGAAGAGGTGGAGGAGTATATCTCGGAATTGGCTATCGATATACCGAGCTATGGCATTCCATTAGAAACGGGATTTACTAATAATTTTACTATGAAAAATATAGATAATCATCGAATGCTTTTAAATTCCGTCCATGAATTAAATAGCTATTATGAATATAAACAAGAGATTGATCAGTTTGCATACAAGGGGGAAACATATCAGGCTGCTCCCCCATCATTTGAATTATATGCGCAAAATGAGGCATATGTAGATAACAGCAGTCTCGTTACATTTGCCGGAGATATGGATTCTAATTTAAAAGATGACATGCTTAATTCTATGTTATTCGCTCAATTTGCAGCAGGCGCTGCATCAAAACCAGACGATTTATTGGCTTGGCATAACAAATATTGGGAAGTTTTACAGCATTTAGGGTGTGTTGTGCAAAATAATAACTTCAGTACATATGTCACAAAGGGTACGACACTTGAGGTCGAGAAAGTGGTTTTGGAGATTCTAGGAACATTAGCCCTCCCATCTAATGCAACCAAGATTATTATAGCAGCATTGAATGTGATGAAACAGTTGCCTGCAAAAGACAGAAGAATTATGTTATTTAATACGGCTAGTCGTACTCAGTCCGTCGGGAGTTTTCAAATAGCAAATTGCTATACAACGAATAGTGGATCTAATACGAATATCGAAATTGGCTTAGCTTGTGTACATTTCACAACTACACAGAAAATCCAATATGTTCTCGGATTTAAATCTCAAAGTTCACATGCTTCCCTAAAATACAATACACAGAAGCTTGCTTTTAACTATAATCTTTTTAATAAAACGAGAGATCTTGTTCGAGATAGAATCGGTAAAATCAGTGTGAACTATATCGATAAAATCCCGTTAGCTTTACCCTTAAAATAAATGCGGATTCATTGGTCATCGGCTAAGGAAATATAATGCCTTTATCCTGAAGTTCATATTACGATTTATGCGTTACTCGATTGAGAGCAGAATCCGAGAATGGATTGCTGCACTCATTTTGGTCCGGCCGGACTTAGAGTACTTGTTAACAAGACTGGTACGGCAACGCGATTTTTCCCTTAACCGATGACCAATGAATGCGGATTATATTTGACATCGCCTTTCTCGATTCAATCACCCGCCACAGACGCGACAATCCTCGAATCGGTTTTGTGGCCGTCCAACAGCATCAAAGGTCCAGGTTTCGTGATGGGGTGCGTTCCCCCGCATCAACGGTTACTGGTATCCGCCGGCGGACCGCCCCGAACCAGCCGCGCCGACTCTTCTTTCAAGCCGAAAGCGTGGCATTCTAGTCAATAGTTCCGTTTTATGCAGAAAGCGGAATACTTGTGAGTCGGTCTAAGCCATTCAGGTGCGGGGGGGTGAGTTCCCCCCGCACAAATTCAGTTTTCACGAGATCATCCCTCGGATAGCGTATTTTGAGGGCCGAAACCCATCTTTCCAGGATGCTTCTTCGGCCCCTTCGCGGTGATCTTCTCCACCTGGTCGAGGTAGACCCCGTCCGCGCCACAGTCGCGCCGCATCCCACAGGTCCCTTGGCCTTGCCCTCCAGCCCGGACGTCTCAGCCTCCCTCGCCGCCAGCTACCCTTCGCCCGCCTCCTAGCCCGATAGCCCGATCCTCTCGGCCGCCCTCCGCCCCACCTCCGCAGGATCGACCTTTAGCCTCGCGACCCCCGACTCGAGGGCCGCCCTCGCCACCGCCTCTGCCACCTTTGGAACCACCCGCCGGTCGAAGGGGGAGGGGATTATCCGGTCCTCGGAGATCGGCTCCGCCAGTTCGGCTATCGCCCGCGCCGCCGCCATCTTCATCTCCTCGTTTATGTCCCGCGCCCGGACGTCCAGGGCCCCCCGGAAGATCCCGGGGAAGCCGAGGACGTTGTTCACCTGGTTGGGGAAGTCGGACCTGCCGGTGGCGATGACCCTCGTCCCGGCCTTTTTGGCCAGATCCGGCATGATCTCGGGGACGGGGTTGGCCATGGCGAAGACGATGGAGTCTTTGGCCATGGACCTCACCATCTCCTCGGATACGATCCCCGGGGCCGAGACCCCGACGAAGACGTCGGCCCCCTCCA
>Ga0334882_1001462_pt1 | contig 28023 bp, 25 predicted proteins | sample GraSluR1_MG_5_FD_207226 | JGI IMG/M metagenome (GOLD analysis project Ga0334882, IMG submission 207226) | Sludge microbial communities from methane-producing bioreactor in Wageningen University, Netherlands - Granular Sludge_15_04-R1 | ecosystem: Engineered > Bioreactor > Anaerobic >...
ATCTGTGGGGAAGTCTACTCTCTGGCATATTGTTACGATCTTATCTGTGGTTACTTCCTTTATGTTCAATTTTTCAAGTTCAGATATGGCAGCTTCTACTTTATTGATTCCAACTTTTTTGATGAGCTCGATTAATTCAATAAAGCTTTTTTCAGATTCCTGGTAGTATTTACGGTAGATATGCAATAGTTTGGGCTCCATCTGGCTAAGGGCAACACTGGAGGCTATTGCACCAGGTTTTTTTGCTAAGGTTTTCGTAAAATGGGCAATATCTATTTGCCAGAGGTTTCTACCATAAAGTCTTTTATGCTCTGCCACCAAAACTTCTCTGTGGTAGCATACAATTCGGTCTGCGTATATCTTAGCAAGCACAAACTGCCCAACCAGGCTATCTGGCACAGAATAATAACAGGTATCGACAGAAACACAGGAGTATTTATTGACTCTGGGTTCTGCTATTCTGGCAGCATCATATCTGGGAGGTTTGGGTAGGAGATGGGGTCTTTCTAAAGCAAGTATGTCCATAGCTGACTTGCCGTTTTGAAGAGTCTGCGGCCTTAAGTTTAATTTGACTAGCTCTTCTTGTAGATACGCTCTTGCCTCCTCATAGGAGTTAAACTCATCACGTTTGGAAAATACCTTTCTTCTGATAAATTCGACACTTTTTTCCACATGACCCTTTTCATTTGGACTGCCAACATTACAGAACCGGAATTTAAAATTGTAATAAATCGATAGCTTTAAAAGTTCATCAGTCGGTTTTTTGTCGTTTTTTCCCACAAATTTTGCTACTACAACCCTGTTATTATCATAAACAATTTCCCTATAGATTCCGCCAACATCTTCAAAGAAATTTACATGAGTATCTAAAAATGCTTCTGTCTTCTGATGATAATAAATATCAGCAAATCGATAGTTTGATTTTGCTGCGGTAAAGGCAGACATTTCAAATACCACTAGCTTTCCTGCAATGATTAGCTTAACCTGGCCCCAATCAAATTCAGCCACTTCCCCTGGCAGGTATTCCTGTCTTATGTAGGCCTCTTTTTGCTCTCTATCGATATCTCTTACTGCGTTACACACAGTTGTATAACCAATATCATGGCCATCTTCCAGCAGTGCTTCATAGATATCAATTTTAGCTCTTGCCTGCTTTGATCTGCCAGTGGCTCTTTTTTGTCTGTTTTCGGCAAGGTAAAATTGAATCTTAGAAATGATCTCATCAGTTAATTTTCTCTTTTTTCGCAAAGAAGAATTATAGTTAGGCCTACTACAAATATCTTCAATGAGCAGAGCATTGTCTTTGCCTTCTTGATTGTTCAGCAATTTCTTTTTCTTCTTTTCATATTCCCTCAGGTATCTCCTTATTGTTTTTCTATCTACATTTAGCTCCCTTGATATCTCCCTTTGAGATTTTCTTTCGTTGGTGTGCATAATGATTATTCTTTGTTTGTCTATCAATTTTATCATTCCTCCTGTCTCCCTCTATGTATTATTTGATATTCTTACTTACATAGAGGATATTACCTAACTAGTGGGGGAATTTTCAACTGAAACAGTGGAGTAGTTTTAGAGTAACATAAACAGAAATAAAAACTATAATTCAAGTAATGAAAAGTAGCATAAAATAGCTAAAATCTTTATTTTGCAACCAATGTTCTTCTTTCATTTTCTCCCCCTCACCCTATCCCTCTCCCTCCAAGGGGAGAGGGAATATTTACCAGTCAAACGGTCTGCCAGTCACTTGGTCTGCCGGTCAAAATACAGTTACTTATGGGGTCAGGTATTCACAGGCTGACCCTATTGTTTTCTCAAATTGAAGATAAAGATTTTAAAGATGGTGAATTAAAACAGGGTAGTAATGTCAGACCAAACCGTATTTTTACTAAGGAAAAGCTGTCAAACAGAGAACCGTCCCTTTTGTTATTCTGAAAAAGTTTAAGACACTTGAAGGTGATCTGGAAACATTTATTAATACTCAGCTTAAATTGTATCATAAGCAAAAAGTGGACAATTCAGGTATTATTAAAATTTCCAACCTTGGCATTAAATATCCTTATATTTACAAGGTAAGAAAATTTACCTGTAAATCACTAAAAGGTAAAGGTGTTTTTAGTGGCATCCGAATTATTTATGCGTATTACGAAGAAGAAGATATTATTGAATTTGTAGAGATCTATTACAAGGGTGAAAAAGTAAACGAAGACAGGAATAGAATTTACAAATACTACAAAAATAATAAATTATAAAAAAACTGATAATTCAAGACCTGAACTTCCCATCTGAAAAATCAAGTAATTTTTACACTTTTTTATGCCACTTTCAAAGCTTCTCTTTTTATCTGATAATCCCTGTCCTCAGTTAACATCCGGTAAATGACTTTAATCATCTGCCTGGCCAGACATCTCAGGGCATGATTATGAGCTTTCCCTTCTTTTCTTTTTTTGAGATAATAATCACGGCACTGTGGATTTACCCGGATACTGCAGCCGGCCATGGTTATTAAAGCCTGTTTGGCAATCTTGTTGGCCTTATAGACTACTTTGGTCTTATTCGTTTTACCGGAGAAATTGTTAACACAGGCGATGCCACAGTAGATGGCTAAATTCTTCTCAGAAGGGAAACGATTGATATCACCGATTTCTCCGAGAAAGCGGCTGGCCAGTTTGGTTGCCACTCCGGGTATACTCTTTAAATGTTTTATTGCATCATTATGTGCTCCTATCTGGTCCATCTTTGCATCGATTTCTTTAATCTCTTTTTGTAATTGCAGGATACGTTTACTGTAGGAGGAGATAATGGTTTTGTAAATATTAGTTAAATCTGGCATATAGGCAAGATCATGTAAGCCGGATAAGAGGCCAGGTGCCTGCTTTTTGCCGATTCCCGGTATCTTTAACTGAGATTTGAGAGTTATCTTTGAGTATCTTGAAAAATCTGGATATTTGGCCAGGATGGCAATGATCTTTTGATATTTTAATTTACCCAAGGTTAATAGCTCAGGACAGACTTCCAGTAATTTCTTGCCCAGACGATTGGTCAGTCTGACCTTTTCATCAATTAAAAGCTGCTGATGACGGGAAAGCAGTTTCAGGCTTTCGGTTATCGGGGATGGTGGTGTAATCTGGGCAAATACCTTCTCTCCCTTAGAATTGATATGTTCTTTGAGGTGTAACATTTTTGAGAGCATCAAAGCATCCCTGTTATCATCCCGCCATTCTCCAGGGAAGGCCTCTCGGAAGCGCTTTAATTTGTAGTTATCCACATTGTAGAGAGTAAAGCCCTGGTCCAAAAGCAGCCGGTCCAGGGGATTACTGTAACCGTTTTTACCCTCTAAGGCAAAGGAAAGATGAGCATTTTCTTTTTTCTGTAAAGATTTCAACTGTTTCATGGTTTCCTTTATTTCCCCTAATTGATGGGGTAGGCTCCTCTGGTATAGGATCTGTTCTTTTTCATCCAGAATAATCATATGATGTGTGTATCTTCCGATATCGATTCCTCCGGATAGCCTTTTCATTTTCTTCTCCTCCTGTTTTGTGGCCTGGCCTCCTGTATTATCGCGTCTATAATAGCCACTTAAAGGCATCTTCCCATTAGACTTTGACAAGAGGCCGAGGAGCATCCGGCAGTTCAAGTCGAGTCACCTAAGACAAACCAGTTGTCTTTGGACAAACCCCAAAAGCCACAAATGCTCCTTCGGCCATATGTACTTATTCTGGCATAAAGAAAGTTGTTTGACTATCCTGGTTAATCAGATTATTCTATAGTTGAATGTTATTTTTCAATTATAGACCCCCATCTCTTTTACATGCTCATTCCTACTATTTTCTAAAAGAAAATATGGTATCCAACCACCTACCAATACTATAGAATCACGATATTCTCCTAAAATTGTCATCAACTCTACAAGTACTGATAAACAGGCATTTACTTCACTTTTACCATAATCATATTTTGTTACCACTGTTTCCTCAATTTCTGATCAAGAAGAAATTTTGCCGCTTCTTCTCCTCGTTCCTTATAGCTATGTAGATCAAGATATAACTGCACATCAGATACTACCCTGGTACCATTAATTTTCTGTAACTTATAAAATACACCCTCATCATAAGGCTCTAATAAAGAAACATTAGCCCCTGTAGATACTTCTTTTAAATTTAGATCTTTTGCTATACTTTCGATTTCATTTTTTACAAAAACAAAAATTCTTTTATATCTTAAAAAAGGAGCAATTCTTGATGCCCCAGAAGTAAGAGTAAAACCATAAATTATATTTTTCTTATTAAAATATTCAGCTAATTTTTTCTCTAATATTTCTACATTATCTAATGAATAAAATTTTTTAACCTTATTTTTTTGATAACTGTAATTTTTTGACCATTCTATTAATAATGATTCTGGATTTGAGAGCTTTATCTTAAGTCTTTTCCCATATTCCACTTCTTCAATAAACTCTAATTCTAATAGTCTTTTTTTGACATTAGATGCCTGGCCGATGCTTATTCTTGACTCTTTCGCCAGTTCCTGAACATGCCATTCTTTTTTAGGATTGCATAAAAGCACTCTTAATGCACGAGTAGATTTATCTGAGAAAATAGTCTTTAATGGTCTGGTGTTTGGATAAGGATTTGGCCGCCCCTCAATGCTTATATAGATATTATCAAATTTAAAAAAGCAATTCCCTGCCATATCTATGAAACCGATATTATTCTCTCGACAAATTTGTTTTGACTCTTCAGAAATAAAAGTAGCAGCAAATACGCCGTAGCAATTTTTTCTATTATTGATAAGCCTTTTAATTTGGTTTACTGCCATTCTGGCATAACGGGGCTGACCAGCAGCCTTCACTTCAAATATAATAGTATAATTAGTTTTACTTTTGGGAATTTTTACTGATACAACCATATCAGCTTGATTCTCTTTGTCAGGCAATAGAATAATAACATTTAAACTTATATCGTTTACTGCTATTAAGCCCGTGGTTTCAAATAAATTTTGTACAATTGGTTTTAATTTGTTAATTATTTCTTTTTCTGAAATCATTGTTTCACTCATATATATTGTTTCAGCGTTTGCTGAAATTAAAAAATATAATGAAACATATGTCAATAGCAATTCAGGCCGAGCGACCTAAGACAAGGTTATTATCATGGATAAACCCCTAAAGCCACAAATGCTCCTCTGGCCATATATTCTTATTCTGGCATAAAGAAAGTTTTTTGACTATCCTGATTGATCAGATTATTCTATTATCAAGTTAGCTAGGGTGTTATTTTTCAATTATAGACTCCATTGTTTGTTTTCTTAAATCATAAGAGAAAATATGTCAAACAGAGAACCGTCCCCTTTGTTTTTACAATGACATCAGCAACACTATACTTTATACTTTGTCGATATGATCATAATCATATGAATATGATCTACCTGTATGTTATATTCTATTATCTCACAACCTGGTAGGCTTCTTGATATCTTAGGAAAAAGTTTTCTTAAGTATCCGCTCAATCCAGGATTTAGGATACGGTGGCGATATGTAGACACTGTGTAAAAAGTCAACTCACAAACTCTCCTAAAAGACACTTTATTTAATTTTTCTTAATATTGTTTTCTAACCTGGCACATACTCTGTCTTATTCTCATAAACTGCATGTGCTACCAGGAGTAATTTACGCATGGCAGCGATAACCGCTACCTTTTTGGGTTTATGATTATCGATCAATCGTTGATAGAATAAATTAATTTTCTGATTATTCTTAATGGCACACAGTGTAGGTAAGTATAACATCTTACGGATATGACGGTTGCCGTTTTTACTGATCTTAATCTTACCCTTGACTGATGTACCCGATTCTTTATAGATGGGATCTAATCCCACAAGGGCGGTAATCTGTGCTCTGTTGGTACCTTGAAAATGACGAAATAATGCAAGTAAGCTAAATGCCAGTTTTTCCCCCAATACCCCTGTAGCCTCAAAGACTAAAACTAAATTATCAAAGTGCTTGTAATGTTTCTTTAAGTAACGGTAGAAGGGCTTTAATCCTGCTACATTATCAAATTCTAAACTTGTTTTACCATCAAATACAGATAGGGCTTTCTTTGATACATCAATTCCGATATAATACATTAATAGAGAAACCTCCTGATTTATTATTAGGAGAGTTTGTGTGGGTCGCCCTTCTCATAACTTTTACTTGTGGCAACCCAAGCTGAAACCAGATTTAACCTGTTTCGCTTATGATACTGTCCAAGATTTGAGAAGGGCGGTCCATCTATATATCGAGCTCATCTATTTATTGATGTCTCCTGTATTCTCGTTGACCTTGCCTACTGCAAACTCTTCTGAGTATCATGATAGCATAATTTAATAGATATTGGTATAGTACAAGTTATCCAGACGATATGATATTCAGTACGATAGGCACTGTATCCTGAAAGTCTTGTTTGTATGTTATTATTTTATCATATCCATATAGCCGCCTTCTATTCATCTATGGGTAAAGCCCATGGTTTTCTACCCCCAAGGGGTAATTAAGTATACTGGCATACCAAGTACATTGGTATAAATTAGAACAAATAATACAATATCCTAAGGTAAAATATAATGCACTATATTAATGTGAAAAACTTTAATCTAAATTTTTTGGGTATTAAAAGGTAGTAATACTTTTTAATATTTTTACAGCAATCCTATTATTTTCCACCAGGGTATATATAAACATAATATTAAAATTATTGTAATAAATGTCATAATTAAACCTATTTTTATTACCAATTTATTATTGAAATCATGATTTGCTGATCCAATCATTATGGTTACATGATGAATTGGAAAAATATAATGAATGTTTACTGAAATATAACATATTAGAACTATTACAACTGGATTTACAATCCCTGAATTTAAAGAAATTAAACTTGGAATAACCACAGAAAGAGCAGTTAACGCACTGCCAACAAGCATATGTAAGAGCATTGTAATAAGAATAATACTAAATAAATAAATACTTGAATTGTTATTTGGTATGAATATAGATATTTTTGAAAATATTAAAGTAGTTATACCGCTTTGCTTAAGGACAGTACCTATAGAAAATACAGATATCAAAAAGAACATTAAACTAACATTAATACTTTTAATATCTTTATAATTGAGTATCTTCACTGCAAACATTGCTAAAACACCAAATAGAGCAGAAACAGCTGGATCTATTCTGTGCCAAGATTCAGTCAACCACAAAAAAACTACAAATATCATTATTATAATTGCACTAATTTCTTTATTACTAACTTCATTATTTTTAACCATACTGACATTTGTTTTAACATTATTAAAACAATTCGCATTAAGTTTATCTTTAAATATAAATATAAAAATAAAATATATAAATATATTTACCAATACAGATGGTAAAAACATTGCAACCATCCAATCTTGTAATGTCATCTGAATACCCCCTAATTGTAAGGCGGAATAATTTAGTATTATGTCACCATTAATAAATAGCATAGATGTAGTGGTGCATGATACAAAAATACTAAAAATTAATACTTCTCTAGTTTCAATATTTTTCGTCCTATTGTTAATATAGGCTTTGTAAATTGATGATAGTAAAATTACTCTTGCAAAAGGTTGAGGGATTATAATTATTAGAAGTACACCAAAAATAAATGAAAACATTACTATTTTTATTGGCGTTTTACCATATTTTTGCAAGATTAACAGGGATATTCTATTTGTAATTTTTGAGTTACTAATTCCTTTAGAAAGTAAAAATGACATTATTATTAAAAAAAAGATTGGGGACAGGGCAAACTTAAAAATCTGTTCAAGAGAACTATTGCTAAATATTAAAAAAATTAATAACATAAATATACATGCAATATTTCTATCAACAATATTAGTAACCCACCAGATTATTGTAATTAATAATGAGCTAAATAGAATACTTTGTTTTATATTCATGTTAAACGGATTAATAATAAAAACTAAAACTGGTATTATTTGAACTAAGATTAGTTTTATCTCAATATGTCTTCTAATAAATTCCACCCTCTTTAAATCTCTATAGATATTATATGATATTTTTCTTGGTTATTTATAAATTTAATGACTATTTTGCCTTGTAATATAATATTCCCCAACACTTCGGAAACTAAAAATCTAAGAGAAATTGGTAAGGTTAATATTTATGTAATCGTTTTTTATTTCACTCCAAGCATTTAAGTATTCCTAAAAGATCAAATGTTTTTTTATTCTATTTTCTTCAAATTCAGTCATAGCATGTTTTAAGATTTGTTATTTATACTTATTAAAGAACATAATATGGTACTTTATTAATAGAAAGTATGAAATAATTTTTGTCCAATAATTGCAAAAAATTTAGTACCATATACATTACCACCCCCTTACAGTTGTGGTGCTGCTAAAATTCAAGTCATACCTGTCCTGTACTTTGCTTTTCTAGCATTTTAACGTATTCTTGGATTATTATCTGTTTTATATCAATTGTGGAAACAAATTGACATTTACGCCAAATTCCCTTCTTGTTATTCTAAACATTGCAAAGGAAATCAAATTTTCTTCATAAAGATTTGCTGGTATTCTAATTTATAATCTCTAAGACTATACTTACCGCATTTTTTCAGTGGAATAACCATATACAAATTAACACTATCAGGTTTGATTACTACTTAAATGCTTTTCCATTAGGGTAATAATTTCTAATTTCTTGTAGTTTTATACCAGTAAACTTTTTATCCCTAGAATCAGTATCTTCCTAAAACAACTGGTTATCAAAACAATATAATATTGTCTATTCTATACTACATAATGGCTTTTCTTAAATAATTTGATAGCCTTTATTCTATCAAAAAACGACCGGCAAAAAAATTAAAGATATTTCATCTCCACATTTCCAGGTAAGGAATTCTCATTTTATTAAAACCAAACTCTATTTTAAGAATTTTGAATAATTTATTCATTAAGCATTTTAAAAATTTAACTATTATTTTCAATTCATTATTTGGTATTACTATAATTTTATCTACAATTATCATTTTTAAAAGATATATAACAAGATAAAGCAATAGTTAGTAATTTGCTCTTTACCGAATCTGTTCTTGAAGTCATTATTATGGGCACCTTCGCACCCATTACGGCACTAGCTACAATTTTATTAGCATAATAAGTTAAAGATTTATGCAAAACATTTCCAACCTGTAAATTTGGTACTATCAAAATATCTGCCCTACCAGCAACTTTACTTTCAATTCCCTTACTCTTTGCTGCCTCTTCTGAAATAGCATTATCTAAAGCTAATGGTCCATCTAAAACTGCGCCTTTTATTTGCCCTCTCTCTGCCATTTTACATAAAATTGCAGCCTCTAGGGTATCTTTTATTTTAGGATTGACTGTTTCAACTGCAGATATTAAAGCTACTTTGGGATTATCATAACCTAATTTATTAGCTAATTCGATGGCATTCTCAATAATTGATATTTTTTGTTCTAATGTGGGTTCTATTGCCATAGCACAATCTGTTACTAGGTTAAGTCCATTACCATCATTTTTATCAAAAACTGAAATTTGACTAATTAAACCTCCTTTGTTTAATCCTTTCTCTTTATCTAGAACTGCTTTTAAAAAAGTACTTGTATGCAACAACCCTTTCATTAAAGTATCGGCTTTCCCTTCTTTAACTAATGAAACTCCTTTTTCTGAAGCATTTTTATGATCTTTTATGTTCAATATTTCTATATTTATATCTTTTCTATTATCCATTTCATATTTTTCTATTATATTTTTATCTCCTATTAGTATGAATTCTGCTATTCCTAATTCAATGGCATTTATTACAACTTCATAAATATTTGGATCTTCTGCTGAAATTACTACAATTTTTTTCTTAGGTCTTTTTCTTAGGCATTCAAAAATATCATTTGTTTTTAAAATCATTGTTTACTCCTTTTTTTATATTTACCTTTTTATATTATTAAATTATAGAATATCTATTTTAACTTGATTTTTTAAATAATTCCCGGTTTCTTTTATTATGAAATAACCATAATTTGTACTAATATTTAAACAATTAAAAATATAAATATTTTTTGTTCACTTTTTAATATACCTTTACTTATCATTGAAATAGCAAAGAAACATATTACATTTTAAGGAATCATAATACAATTTTATATTTATAAAAATTACAATAATTTAAAAAATTTACTGTATCAATATTTATTTTGGTAATGGCTAACCTAATTGCACTAATTTTGTTCTTTGACAATGAAATTCTATTGATTCAGTAACCTCCTCCCTATCTTTCTTTGAAAGTTTTTCTTTATATATCTCCGTTATTCTTAGGAATACGAAGAATTTTAAATTAATAACCGATATAATCCCAAAACTAACCCTATCATTTCTCGCTGGGTCTTATGCCCTAACATTCCTTCGTTCAGTTTTTAGGGATTAAAGCGGAGATAGTCTTTTAAAAGCTTAGATACTGCCTCATTGGGCTCATGGAGGTGACCTCCTTATCTCCGCTTTATCGGTATGTTAAGCAACTTGCTTTAGCTGATTCAGTCGAAACTGGTTGAAGACCAATTCTGCCTGGTATCTGCTCTGCTTTTTTACCAAGCTATGGATAATGGTTACCATCTTCTTAGAGATTACCACCAGTGCCTGTTTCTTCTTCAGCGGGTTAGCCGGTCTGGTCTTTAGGTAGTGATAGAGCTCTTTCATCTCGGAATTGACCGCTACGGTGGTTCTGGCCATCTGATAGAGCACATTCCTTAGCTGTTTTCTTCCCCGTTTGGAGATGGTGGTTTTGCTCTTATTTTCTCCTGAGCTGTCCTCGATGAGATTGTACCCGGCTAGTTTACTGATCTGGCGGGGATGGGTAAATCTTAAAGGGTCACCGGTATTTCCTAAAAAGCTGGCAGCTGTGATGATTCCTACACCCGGTATACTTAAGATGATCTCTTTGAAACCGGTCTTGGTCAAGGCCTGTTCCATGGCCTGTTCTAACTGGTCCAGTTGTTTTTCCATCAGTTCTAATTCTCCGATCAATAATGTTAATTTCAGCCTGGCTGATGGGATACCATAGGTGACCCCGATGGATTCTTTAGCTACCTGGAAAAGTTGTTCTACCCTCTTTTGACCGATCGTCTTTTTCACTGCCTTTTTAATCTCAGCGAGTACTTTATCTCTGCCCAGTTGGAGAATTAAAGAGGGAAAAGGACAGGATCTTAAGATCTGCCGGCAGGCCTTGCCTTTCAAGGGATATTTAAAGACCGTTACCAGTTCGGGAAAGTATTCATCTAAGACGGCCTTGGTGGTATTCTTTATCGCGTTCTGGCGCTTCATGAGGCTGCCTCGGGTACTGGATAAGACCCTCAGTTCGGCAAAGACATCCTGGGGTAAGTACAGCTGGTAAAAGCGGCCATCACGGATGAGCCTGGCGATGGTCAGGGCATCCTTTTTGTCATTCTTGGTAGGACTGTTGTCATCGAGCTCTTTGGTTTTTTTGGTATGATAGGGATTAATCAGTACCACCTTAATCCCATAGCTTGTCAGGTAATGGGCCAAGGGCTTCCAGTAATGGCCGGTTGGTTCTAATCCCAGGATCACTTTGGGTAAACCCTTTTGCTTGCAAACCCCTTTGATAGTTGTTAGAATATTCTCAAAGCCTTCTTTGTTGTTTGAGACTTTGAGGGCTTTACCCAGGGGAATGCCCCGGTATTCGGTGAATCTGGCCCAATGGGTATTTTTGGCAATGTCTACACCAATAATGAGTGTATCTGGGGTAATGGCTGCTAGTTTCGAGAAAGAATGTTCTTTCATTATTTTATAACCTCCGGTTATTTTTTGGTTTATGTGCGTTTTAGGTTACACACATATTTACCATAATCATAACTGGGGGTTATTTATTTTTCAAAGAGCATTTTCATGTATTACAGGAATGCTTAATAGGATAAAAAGATTCTCATTACGTGGTTAATATCCACTCTACTTCTTTCAAATAGAGCGGGAAATACATAATTGAGATACCACGATAATGATACAGCCAATGCTTGGCAAAGGACCAGAAACCTTTAATGCCATTAATATGGTTTCTACCTTTAGGTATTCCTTCTCCTTTAATACTACCACATGGTTTCCTATAAAAGGCAGGAAGGCATAGACAAACCACTCATCAGTATAGTATAAACTCCCAGCTTTGGTATATTTGGTAATAGAATGTTCATAGTCTCTTTAGCACTTGATGTAATAGGAAAAGCTTCACTTTACTGCATCTGGATTTATACTAAAGACTAAATTCTTGTCTGATGCATCCCAGCCAAGCTTACCAGGTCTCGGTTACTGAACATAGTTTCATCCATTTCAATCTCACCAGAGAGAGGTGTTAAATCTTTGATGTTATCATGATAAATATTTTCTCTAAACATTCAGTCTTATCTAATCTAAAAATGAGCCTGAAACAATAGTCATGCTGCTAGTATCTTATTAAATAATTTATCTCTTGCAAGTTGAACTTTTTCTTTCATCTCATTATCGGTGTATCTTTTTGCTATTATATCCAACATTTCCAGGGTAATACCATCTTTGAGATATTAATTAACATCAGTAATGCTTTTTAATTTCATATAGGGTGTCTGATAATCCTGGTAGTAGTATTTCTTTTTAATCTTTCCTTTGAAATCTATAATTTCTGTAGGAAAAGCACATGAACGGTGAAAATTCAGATCCTCAAAAAAACCGAAATAGAATTCATTAATCCTGGGAAAATGTTCTTTGCTGATAGGACTATAGCCTAACCATTTTCTTAATACCCAACTGTCTTTGGTCTCTATAAGGACATTATCATTGGTATTTCTAGGCCTGCTTTTGGTGAGCTTAATCAAAAGATGGTTTAACATCTTGGCTACCTGCTGGTTGATTTATTCAGAACAATTGTCACTATGGAAATTAATTATCCGGAAAGGATATCTATTGATGAGCTTCTCCAGTAAGGGAAACAGGCATTCCTCTGTAATCGTTTCTGTTGCTCCAATTACTTTCCATCGGCTTATTTCATCTACAGTATTGATATAATAAACAACTCCTTTTTGTCTTTTTAGATCTCCCTGATGTGCAGTACCTGCTTTCAGATTGCTTAATTGGCCTTTGATTTGAGTTGGGTTTTTATAACTTACACAATGGCTTTTGCTTTTACCTTATTGGTTTTCTGATAATTTTTGATACTGCGTAGGTAGCAGATATACTTCTTTAGGTTATAGGTATGGGAGATGTTTAGATATTGCTCTTTGCTGTATTCTCTGGCCATACATTCTAGGGTCTTTTTTAAAGCAGCACCGTAGGAAGAATCATGTAACTGGGCACTTTTGGCCAGTAGTTTGATATCTTGATTGGTGTATTTCTTCTGGAATTTGTGTCTGTTATATTCTTTTAGTTGACATGTCCGGTTTTTACAGTATTGTTTGATATGACTAATAATTTCAGACCGGGAATAGCCGTTTATCTCCATAATATATCTCCTGATAAATCCTTTTTCTTTTTTAGAGAAAATAACATATTGGAACCTCTTTAGGATTTCTTCGATTCAACGATAGGCCTCCTATTGGGATTTCTTATTAAATTCTATTTCTTTAGTTTCAGCCAAAAATCTTTTTATCTTAGTCAATTTATTAGATTTAGAGTCATTCATCATTATTACCATCATTTATAGCTATTATGACTCTTTGGCCTGTTGGTCAAATATGTTGACATTTACAGACATATTGAAGGCTCATTTTGCGTTGGAGAAGACTCATTCTAAAGCATCTCCGAATAGTTAATTTGCTGAAAGGTACCTGAAACCTTAATCGATAAGTGAGGGAATCCCAGATAGAAATACTCAATTAAGCTTCCTTCCCGTTAGGTATATATCCGTCTCTTTTCCCAAAGATTTCGAGATACTTTTCTGGTTAGTATATATTTACTACAATGTATCTGACTGGTAAAAAGATATCAGAATTTTTGACCGCTGTAGCGAGGACATATTTTCATACTCTCTTTATACTGATTTATCAACAATTTTTCAAGGTTCTAAGTACAACTTAAGTACAGTACTACAATGAAATGATTTAAAACATCTATTGTTAAATATTATTTTTAAATTATTAATTATATTTAAAAATCCTTTACTACAGTTCTTGTGATTTAATTATACTATAAGTTGATGATCTTTATTTATTTTCATTATAATTTTTTCCCCTAATTATATAATCAAGTGATATTGACCCTAAACTATATAAACCTCCTACACAGATATCAGATACCTTTAAAGCTTTGTGTTTTTCAACATCCCCATAACTTCAAGTCAAGTAACGATAATTTGATACTATATAGAAATTATTAGTTGGATATGGTCATCTTCAATGACCATATCCAATATCTCTATACTCATCCATAAGCAAGGAAATTTTATTGTTTGTTTTAAAAAATTCAGATAGAATATCTTTTAAGATTAAATTAAGTATAATCAGAACAGAATAAAATATAATAATACCTACTGGTGTTATCATACTTATTAGACTTACTCTTATAAATTATACCTCTAGCAAACGTTTTTCCATCTCACTTTTTACACATTTTGATATTTTTATACACTATATATTTGTCCATTGTAACTCTCACAGAAGAAAATAACGAAAAATTTTAAAAACCATTATCAATACTAGCTCTATTGCTACTGTTGTATGACTATTGTTAAAGTATTAGCAAATATCTTTTATCATTGAATTTTGTAATCAGAAACATTTTTCTAACATAATTATTTGCTTTTTTACTCAAACAACTAATATTCTCTTATTTTTTCATATCCTCTTAAATATCTTAATGCTCCTTCAGCTAATGACTTCATTTCATTTTCACCTGGATATACCATTATATTTGCTATAAATTTAGTTCTTTCTTTAATAATTTTCACCAACCTTTCCGAATAAGATAAACTTCCTGTAAGTACAATTGCATCTACATCTCCACTTAGTGCACTAGCACAACTACCTATTTGTTTTGATATTTGGTATGCCATGGTCTCAAATATTTCTTTTGCTTTAGAGTCTCCATTTTCTATTCTTTGAACTATTTCTAATCCACTTGTCGTCCCTAAATGAGCTATTAAACCACCTTTCCCATTTAATTTTAATAACATTTCTTCTTGGTTATATTTCCCGCTAAAACACATTTTTACTAAATCTCCAGCAGGAATTGTTCCTGCTCTTTCAGGTGACATAGGACCTTCACCATCAAGTGCATTATTCACATCTATAACTTTTCCTTTTCTATGAGCTGCTACTGATATTCCACCTCCTAAATGGCAAACTATTAGATTAACATCCTCATACTTTTCACCAAGATCTTTAGCCGTTTTTCGTGCTGTAGCTTTTTGGTTTAAAGAATGAAAACTACTTTTTCTATTAATTTCAGGTAACCCTGTGTATCTTGCATAATTACATAATTCATCTATAGCTGGTGGATCTACTGTTATAGCTGGAATATTATATTTTTTGCCAAGCTGCATTGCTATTAGCATTCCTAAACTACAAACATGATAACCATATTTTCCAGATTGTGCATCATCTATCATCTCTAGGCTAATTAAATAAATTCCTCCAACTATTGGTTTTATAGTTCCCCCTCTTGATGAAATACAATCCATATCTTTTAACGAAATATTTCTTTTTTCTAATTCATTTAGTATTTTTTCTTTCCTAAATTCATATTGATCCCATATCGAATCATAATTAGATATTTCATTAATAGAATGATTGATAGATACAGTAAAATTTTCTTTATCATTATTATAAACTGCTATTTTTGTTGATGTAGAACCCAAATTAATTGTTAAAATTTTATATTCTTTCATGAATAACCTCTAAATATTCTTAATTCTTACAATTTGAAGCAAGTTTTTTAATTTTTTCATACCTTTGATCTACAAATTCCTGCAATCTTTGAATCAAGTTTTCATCACAATGTTTATATTTACCTAACATTTTAATAAATTCTACCACCGGTTCTGGTTTCTTATTATCATAATTCAATTTAAATATACCATTTTCTGCCTCAAAAAGCGGGAAATAATTTGTTTTTAACGCTTTCTTCGCAATCTTTATAGAATCTTCTGGTAAAGATTTCCATCCAGTTGGACAAGGAGCAAAAGCATGTATATATGAAAAACCTTTTTTTATTGATTTCGCTTTTTCTAATTTAGTTACCATGTCTTTCATATTAGCTGGACTAATTGTTGCAACATATGCTATATTATGCATTGCCATTATTAATGGCATGTCTTTTTGGAATTGACGTTTACCTGAAGAACCCTTACCAGGAGGGGTTGTTGAAGTCCTAGAACCTATACAAGTTGTTCCACTTCTTTGAAATCCTGTATTCATATAACCCTCATTGTCATAACAAATATAAACAATATTTTCTCCTCTTTCGGCTGATCCACTTAAAGATTGCATACCAGCATCTGATGTTGCACCATCGCCAGCAATAGCAATAACGTTTATATCATCTTTGCCTTTTTTCAAAAATGCTTGTTTTACCCCTGAAAGTAAAGAGGCTGTATTTGTAAGTAAAGGAATATGAACTGGGACTTTTAATCCGTTATCGAAATTCCATCCAGTAGCACCTCCTCCTGCTAAACAACCTGGTGGTATTCCAACAACTGTATTTTTCCCAAAAACTTTTAAAGTAGTTCTTAAAATCAGTTCTGCACCACATCCCGCACACATAGAAAGGCCTGGTGAAGCAAGATCTTCTCTTTCAAATATAATATCAATATAACTCATATTTTACCTCCATAATGATGAAGCCACATTGTATTCAATGTAGCTGAATTATCTTTTTCCTTATCCAGAAAATCTATAACCTTTTCAAAATCTTTTGATGTAATATCTGCACCACCAAGACCGCCTATGACAGGCAATGAAGTAAACTGTTTGCTTATATTGCTTATTGCTGATAAAATCTCCATATACACGCATCCCGTATTCCATCCAAAGCAGACATTTCTGTCTACAACAGCAAATGCCTTTTTATCTTTTAAAACATCTCTAACCTCTTCTACTGGGAAAGGCCTCATAAATCTTAATTTTAATAATCCAACTTTTATACCCTGTTCTCTTTTCTTATCAATTACATTCCTTGCGGTACCTGTCATTGAACCAGTTGTAACAATAACTATATCAGCATCATTACATCTGTATCTTTCCACCATTCCACCGTACTCTCGGTTAAACACCTCTTTAAACTCTAAATCGATTTTATTAATCACTTTTTTTGCATTTTGCATACCTTGTAAATGAGTTTCTCTGTATTTCATCAATAATGGACCTGGAGTTAGTGGGTCAACAGCTAAAGGTCTCTCTGGATCCAATAAACAATGAGAGCCATGGTAAGTTCCTAAGAAAAAATCAACTTTATCCTGATCTGGTATTTCTACCCTTTCAGTTAAATGTGATAAATAAAAACCATCATAACATACATTTACAGGTATAAGCACATCCTTATTTTCTGCTATCTTATACCCTTGTATTATCATATCTAATATTTCTTGATTGTTTTCTACATAAACCTGTATCCAGCCAGCATCCCTAACTGACATAGAATCCTGTTGTCCTCCCCATACTCCTTCAGGAGAAGTCATTTCCCTGTTTACTATAGCCATTACCATCGGCAATCTTAAGGTTGACATCCTAAAATATGGTTCATACATTAGGGCTAAACCTTGCGCTGAGGTTGCTGTAAAGCTTCGAGAACCAGCCATTACTGCACCTTGTACTACGCTCATAGCAGAATGTTCTGATTCTACTTCAACTATATTCGAGTCTAATTCTTTATTCGCAATCATTGATGATAGTTTTTCCACAACTGATGATTGTGGGGTAATTGGATATGCAGCAATAACCTCAGGTTTTGATAAGGCAGCTCCATAAGATGCAGCATAATTCCCTGTTATTGAAACTATTTTACTCATTTTCATTTCCCCCTTTGCCGTATTTCATATCTATTGCATTACGTGGACATTCTTCAGCACAAATACCACAACCCTTGCAATAATCTAAATTAATAAATACAATTTTGTTTTTTCTATAGATTGAATTAACTGGACAAACCGTAGCACATATTCCACAATTCGTACACTTATTTCTATCTATGAATGGATAATGATCTCTCCAATCACCCGTATTAAGTACATAAATTCCTTCTTCTCCAATAGGAGATATAAATTTACTTCCACTCAATTTAAAACACCTCTTTCATATTATGCTTAAAATAATTTTTTTTATTTTTTTGTGTACACTACTGTCTTTTCATAAGCTTCTAAAGCTATTTGTCTATTTTCTTTACCAAACATTTCTTCAATATTATCAAGTAAGATATCAAAATCGCACCACTGTGTTGTCTTAGCAAAACATGCCAGCATTGCCGAGTTTGGGATATTTCTTTTAATTATCCTCAAACTAATACCCGTAGCATCAACTAAACCTACTTTTTGATATGATTCTGGTAAATTCAAATCTTCTAAATTTTTAGTGGTATTAATTAATAAAAAACCTTCATCACGAAAACCATCAAATACCGGAACTAAACTTATAAGAGTATCATCTAAAACAATAATACAGTCTGGTTCATAAACTTGACATTTTTCTCTAATGTCATTTTTCTCATCTATTCTGAGAAAACCAAAAACAGGTGAACCTTTTCTCTCCACTCCAAAATATGGTATAAAGTGAGCATATTTACCCTCTTCTATTATTGATTTAACAATTATTTGAGAACCTGTTACTAATCCTTGCCCACCTCTACCATGTAATCTTATTTCTTTCATAACTTTCTCCTTTTTTATATTTTTTCAGAAATATTTCTCATATTTGTTCCAGAAAAAAAATTATTATATTACAAAAGTCACTATTTGAGGAAATGTTAACAAAATCAAAACAACTACAATAAGAGCTAATAGAAATGAAAATATATTCTTAAATATATCTTCTATAGGTGTGTCCTTGGCAATGTTCTTAATAATATAAACATTCATACCTACAGGGGGAGTTATTACCCCCATTCCAACAACCATAACCATAATAACTCCAAACCAAATGGGATCGTAACCTAATTTGTCAACAACAACTGGATAAAAAATGGGTATAGTCAGTAAGATTAATGCTAAAGCTTCAATAAAACAACCCATGATTAAATATATTAATAATATAATTAACATTATAACAAAAGGTGGAAACGGCAAATTACCTGACCATTCTGCAATTACGAAAGGTAGTCTAGTGATTGCTAAAAACCTTCCTAAAGCTGTTGCCCCTACGATCATAAACATAATCATTGCAGTAGTATTGGTAGTATCACGTAATGATTTTTTAAAACCTTCCCAACTTAAGGTTCTATTTAAAATAGTAATTACTAGCACACCACCAGCACCAATTGCTCCAGATTCAGAAGGAGTAAACCAACCTGCAAATAATCCACCAATAGCTAATGCAAATATCACAGCGGTTTCCCATAACCCTCCACTCATTGATTTTAATCTTTCTTTCCAAGTTGATTTTTTCGCTGCTGGAGCTACTTTTGGATTAATTTTTGCCTTGATTGCAATTACAGCTATATTAGCCAAGGTTAATAAAATTCCAGGTATTATTCCTGCCTTAAACAATGTACCTATAGACTGTTCTGTTGCTATTCCATAAACTATAAAGACAACACTTGGTGGAATTAATACACCTATAACTCCTCCTGAGGCAATACTAGCAGCTGCTAATCCCATATCATATTTATATCTTCTCATCTCAGGTATAGCAATTGACCCAATAGTTGCTGTAGTTGCTGGAAGTGAGCCACAAATTGCACCAAACAATGCGCAAGATAATTGCGTTGCAAAAGCTATTCCTCCATGAAAATGACCAATCATTTTATCTGCAAAATTAAATAATTTTGTCCCTAATCCCGAATAATAGGCTAAATAACCCATCCATATAAACATTGGTACAACAACTAATGTATATGAAGAGAAGTTAGTATAAATATCCATGGAAACCATATTGAAAGCTGTATTAATGGATGTCATTAAAGCAACCCCTATAAAACCAATTAAAAACATTGCATAAGTAATAGGCATTTTAAGTATTACAAACACAACAAAGAGCAGAATTCCTAATAAACCTAAAACAGTGGGATTCATTTTATTTCCTTTTCTTAATTAAAATATATTAATTTTAAAAAATTACGTAAAGAAACTAATGATAATAATAATAATCCAATTCCAATTAAATAAATAAAAGGATAAAGTGGAACCATAATTGTTAATGATGTTTCACCAACCAAAAAAGTGTTATAGCCATATTTAAACATACTAAAGGACATAAAAATAAAAAGTAAAAATGATATTAAATTTGTAAATAAATTAATAGATTTTTGAATATATATTGGAAATTTTTCTAATATAAAATCAACAAATACATGCCCTTCGTTATAAGCACAATAAGCAATAGAAAGGCTAATAACAATTGTGAAAAGCAAAGATGCTAAATCATACACACCTTTTATTGGATAATTAAAAAATGTTCTAGAAATAACGTTTACAATCATTAATATCAAAATAATAAATAAAATAAATCTGGCTATTATATCTGTATTGGAAGTAATTTTTTCGAGAATTTTATCGTACTTTCTTACTTTTACCGACAATTTACACACTCCCTTTCTAAAACTTTCTGATAATGATAATTTCATATTATTACTCCATACCCTTTATATAGCTAAAAAAAAGAATATAATATAAAAGGGTATGGAGTAAATTATGTTAAATACTAATCTAACACTACCTCTTTATTATATTTATCAGCAAGTTCTTTTACTGTTTCTACCATTTCTCTTCCTGGGTATCCTTTTTTATCTAATTCTGAAATATATTCTTCATGTAAAGGTTGTAATCTCTCCGTCCATCTATCTTGTTCATCATCTGATAGTGTAATAAGTTCTATGCCTTTTTCAATCGCATATTCTTTACCTGTAATCCAAGAATTATAACTAAACACGCTTGCTAATTCTTCAAATGTTTCTGAATTTACTTCTTCGATAATATTTTGTATATCAACGGGAAGACTATTCCATAGATCTTTATTCATGGTTACATAATGTATGATATTGTACATAAATGGCGTGAAAGTAACATAATCACAAACTTCAGCCATATTATAACTCTCTAAAACTTCAATAGGAGCTAGATTGCCATCTATAACAGCTTTTGATAATGCTTCATATGCATCTGACATTGGCATGGCTACAGGAAGTGCGCCAACAGCTTCTAAATTATCAACACATTTTCCACTAGCTCTAATTTGCATTCCAGCTAAATCTTCCAAGTTGTGAACTGGCTTTTTTAATAATAAATCACCAGGGGTCAAAGCATAGGCATACATAATTTTCGTGTCTTGTATTTCTTTTGGAGAGTATTTTTCCATAAAATCCCTGATAACATAACTAGAAACCTTACTATTATTATAGACAATCCCACCTAAAAACAACGTACTCATTACGGGGAATCTACCAATATTATAACCAAAATCAGACATGCCAAGATCTGCAATACCAGAAACAACCCCACTATAAGTGTCTGTTGCTTTTATCAAGGTTTCACCGCAAAACATAGTTATTTTAACCCTGCCATCAGTTGCTTCATAAATTCTATCTATCCATGGTTCATATACTTGAGTGACTTCACCATGGTTTGATGGAAGAAAAACTGCAAATCTCAAATCATATTTTTCTTGTGCTATTACATTTAGAGATACATTCCCTAAAAATATTATAATTAGAAGTAAAATCAAAGCTAAATTTAAATTCCGAAAATTACTATTGATTCTTAAATATTTTTTCATATCAATATACTCCTTTATATTTAAATTATCGATTTAACCATTTCTTTAATTTTTGAACTAGACTTTTGAAGTAATTTTTTTTCATTTTCTGATATTTCGATCTCAATAATTTCATCAATTCCCTCATTGCTAATCTTTGCTGGAATACCCAAACTTACATCGCTAATACCATATTCTCCTTTAAGAACTGCTGAGCAAGGAATGACTTCTTTTGTGTTGTTCGTAATGGCATTTAATATTTTTGTTAAACCAATAGCTGAAGTCCATCCAGCTGTCCTTTTGCTATCAAGCGATTGGTACTCCTTAAACCAATTAATCATTTTCAAGTTAATTATTTCTTTTTGTGCATTACTTAATTTCATTTCTTCATTATTACATTTAATTTGACTAAAAATTGGAACTTTTGTTTCACCATGTTCACCAAGACAATACGCATCAACACTCAAAATATCTTTTTTAGTTACTTCTGAAATAAAATACTTAAATCTGACTGTATCGTTTAAATTAAAACCAATTATTTTTTCTCTTTTTATCTTTAACATTTTAAACATATATAAATTTAATGGATCAACTGGGTTTGAAGCATTTATAATTATAGTATTAGGATTTATTACATTTTTTATTTGGCTACAAATGTTTTCAACAATTTTTAAATTTAGTTTTAAATAATCATCCCTAGACGATACTTTGGTTTCGGGCATACTAGCTGTAATTAATATAATATTACAATCATTAATGCCTGAGTAATCAGCTTCAAAAACTTTAGTTTTACAAATTGAAGATAAACCTTGATCCATATCCATTACATGACTTTTCAATACATTTTCTTTTATATCGACTAATTTTATTTCATCAAAAATGTCCTTAGTGCCAGCATAAAACGCTGTAGTTGAACCTAATAATCCTGCTCCACCAATAACTGCTAATTTCATCTAATAATTTTATAACCTCCTTTTTAAATAAAATTTAATTTAGTTTAGATAATATTTTCTTAAATCTAATCACTCCTTTCAATTCTTCCTTAAAAGAATTTTTGATTTTTTGTCTGTTATTAATCCTTAATTGACTTATAAGAAATTCTTTTATTTGAAGTTATTTTAAATTTTTATGTTTAATTAAGAATTTAAATTTTAAATATTATTATATTATATTGATTTTAAAAATTTATATTCTATTTCTTTTTCTTTTATATTTATATTATTAATTATAAGTACTGATTTCGAGTCGTTTTAACACTTTAGAATAAATAACTCAAGGCTGGAATTGATGCCTACGCTAACTTCGGCTTTGCCAAAGTCTATACCAACAAGAAAGCAGGTAGTGCCATTGACTTTGTCAAGACTAAAGTTATCCCGGTCTATGCTATGTTTAACATTCGGCTAGACCGTATCTTAACCGATAATGGCAAAGAGTATACCACTCACTGGGTAAATGCTAAACATGATTATGAGATGTTCCTGGCTTCCTGTGGTATTACTCATACTAAGATTAAGCCCAGGTGTCCTAAGAGTAATGGCATGGTAGAAAGATTTAACCGAACACTGTTAGAGGAATTCTACCAGATTGCAATGCTTAAGAAAGTCTATACCTCTTTAGAACAATTACAGGATGATCTGGACAAGTTCATCTACTATTACAATTTTAAAAGAACGAATCAGGGTTACCGGTTGCATGGTAAGATTCCTTACCAGAAATTTACCGATGGTAAGAGAAAATTAACTTTACCGGAACCCGGATAAATAGTATTCTATTTCTATAGGAAAGAACGGCAATGTGTAAACACATCATGAAATTATTACAATTTATTATAATATGATTTTATTGCGATATTTAATGTTTTTTTAATCCTAATGCGAGGGATTAATATATATTAACATAAAATATTTTTTGGTATTTTTTTAATTTATTATTAGATATTCTATTAATTTAAGTAATTTAAGTTTCACTTAGAACCTTGAAACACTGTTGATAGATCAGTATAAAGAGAGTATAAAAATATGTTCTCGCTGCAGATGAGATCTTTGTTATCCTATTAATGAGTTAATGAGGTTACTGAATCGATAGATTTCCGTTGTCAAAGAACAAATTTAGTGAAACCTTAGTTTATGTATTGCCACTAATACAATTGCCAAAAATATATAAAATAAATTATTTTTATATTTTTCTGAAATTTTTAATGCTTCTTTATGAGAATCATTGTTTCGTAATAATAATTTATTTAATTATATTAAATAATTAATATTCTGTCAAGAGTACGAATTGCCTTGTCTGTGTCAAATTTTTGTAGGTACTTTTTTCTGCTGCCAAAATGTTCCTGGTTTTGGATAGACCTACCTTACAGGTTAGAAAAGACTATGATAGCTTAAATACACATCAAATACCCTCATTTTATTTAAGTTACAGTCATACATACTAATTCTACTTTCTTTGATTTTTACTATTTAATTACACTAGCTCTAATTGAGATAATTTTCTTAAAACACCTACCCAGGGTTTATCCTGATTCGGCCCATCTAAGGCCGGTATTCTGGCGGAAATCACAGGAGAAGAAGAAACTTCTTTGGTAAAAGAAGATGCTGATAAAGGTGCTTTTATCGGACTTACCTTGATAGGGTGATTCCTCTCTTTCTTCCACCAGGAGTCCCAGTTACCATTGAGAATCGTCTCTTTCACTTTCAGCAAGGCCAGGGCTCCGCGCTTGCTCCAGCTTTTGCCTTTTTTAAGACGGTTAGTAATGGCCAGTTTGACATTGGATTCAATCGCTCCGGTTTTGGCGATATCCTTGTCTTTAAGTTGTACCTGGTTAGTAATCCCCTGGCGGTTATTGGCAATATAGGTGTAGAACTCTGCCAAGAGTTTTTTATGTTTTGGTTCAGAAGAAGCTACCAAGAGATTGTCAATCTTTGCTAAGGCCTCATCAATCCGGTTGGACAAAAGTAAGCTTCTGATCAGCTTCTGCTGGGTCTTGTTGCCCGGCAGGGATTCCTGCAGGCGCTTGTTAAGATGGAAAGGACACAGGATATAGGTGGCATTGGGAAAGTAGTCCCGGATGCCGGTAGTTATCCAGCGGTCTCCATCTGCCCCGAAGTAGTGTTTTACAGATTGGGAAAGGGACATCTGCTCTTCGGCCTTCAGGCTAAAGTTATACATGAAATCTCTGCCGACTCCCAGGTAAACCATCTTCTCCTTCAGTCTTTGGGAAGGACCACTGTGATAACGGTTTTCTTTACCCGTATAGCCGATAGCGATCTTGGCCTCCAGCTTTTTCTCTTTTTCCGGCTTCTGTAACTTGATATAGGTGGCATCAGCCTCGGTATAGGCAACCTCAGGGGCTTCTTTTTCGGACAGATCAAGATTCTCCAGCTGCTGTAACCGTTTTTGCTCCTGTTTGATGATTAGATTGGCCTCAGATAGTATGGTCCTACGTATAGACTCATGGCTGCGGTTGTGACCGAGTAAAAGCTTTGTTTGGTTTACCACCTCCCGGTAGGAGGAAAGGGTAGCCAGTAAACATTCCATCATGGCCCGGGAGAGGCTGATACGCTGGTTTTTGATGGTAGAAAGAGCCTCATCTAACAGGTATCGGGCTTTACCGGTTTTCTCCAGGTAACGTGTACGTGAGATACTTACATCACCGAAACGGGTTAAGAATGTCTTGCTTCTCTTACCGGTGTTTTTCAGTTTTCCACGTCTTCTGTTCTTACGCAGGCAGCAATCAATATCAGACAGCACTTTGGCAAAGACTTTGCGGGCAATGGCCTGTATAATGTCAAAGATCAGATTCTCCAGGGTATCAAAGGTTAAATCCTTTAAGGGAATTTCTACCTTGACCTCTGGAAAAGTTATTGTTATCATATCAGTACTCATGGGTGTAGTCTTACCTCCTTTTTTATTAAAGGAATACTATGATGGGTATTTTTAGGTAAGTCTACACCTTTTTTATAGGTTAGGGCAAGTTTTTAAGGTATCTTCAAGTACCCCAGTAAATTTTACACTAACAATTGCCTTTGTCAATTAAAAATTAAAACTGCACACTTTTTTACATGATTTAAAGTTTAAAAGTGAACTCCTTGAAACTATAATCTAAAATTAAAAAGATGAGAGGTTTTAGGTTATGGTTCAGATACACAGGAAATTTAACAATGATCAGGTCAAAGATCTATTGAGGCGCTATCTAGAGAATAAGATAGAGAGAAAATACCTGCAGGAAATCCTGGGAATTAAAAAGAGAAGATTTTTTCACTTAGTCAAAGAATTCAAGAATGATCCTGAGGGATTTTCTATTTGCTATTCCCGTAACAAGCCAACCAGAAAGATCTCAATAGACCTGGAGAAAAACATCATCAAGGAACTAAGAATGGAAAAATCATTAATCGAAAATCCGGATACACCAGTAAAACATTACAATTACAGCTATATCAAAGACATCTTGGAACAGGATTACCGACAGAAGGTATCACTTCCCACCATTATTGACCAGGCCAGGCGAAATAATTGCTATTTCCCAAGAGCAAAGAGAAAAGGTTCATGATAGAGAGGTTTTGTCGAGTAGATGAGCCCCTCTCAACTTTAGGAACTGCTTTGTATTCCCTGTTTACTTCCCGTTTCCTAATAGAAGTGTCACAATATTCGTTCCATAGCCAATTGTTGGCTCACCCCTCCCAGAACCGTGCTGGCACAATTAATGCACACGGCTCCTCATATCATCTTAACACAAAAGCTAAGGTCAGGAGAATAGTCATAAATATGGACATAGATTTTCGGGTTGGGTAAGGGATAGCGTTTGAGGAATAGATTAAACTTCTCCCAATCAAAACTCTTCCTCTGGCTCCTTCTATTCATCCATTTAAATAACAGTTTTCCAACCTCACTTCTGAACTTGACCAGGGCTTTGGTATTGTCGGTTATTCCGTAATACCGATAATATCCCAACAGCTTTATGGCCAATTTTGCCATAACTGACTTTATCTCCTTATTCCTGCTCACCTTTAACCACCCCTTACAGCGCCTCAGGCTGGCTGAGAATTTCTTGCTGGCCGTCTTTCTCTTGATGCGGAAATGTCCTTTCTTGCTTTGCCCCACATAATGGGTGAAACCCAGGAAGTCAAAGGTGGGTTGTTTCGCTTTAGCTAGACTATCTCTTCCGAAAGGAATGACTCTGCTTTTCTCTTCGGCCAGTACCAGATTAAATTCTTTCAGTCTTTGCACTAGGTCTTGATAAAACTGCTGGGCTTTCTCTAGTGAGTGAAAGCAGCAGACAAGTCGAGTAGACCGAGGGAATTTCACCCTCAGCCCCTCACAGAACCGGACGTGAACCTCTCGGCTCATCCGGCTCCTATTATCCAGCCGTTGGCAATATTCCCATCTTCCAGTGTACAAACAGTTGTGGTTCATGTTTGGCTATCCTTCCCAGATAACGTTCTGCACGCCGTCTATGTCTGGTGAACTTCTTGTACTTCCTTCTTACCCAGTGAATTAAGGCCCTGTTGATGTGCCGAAGTACCTTATACATCTCGGATTTGTAAAAATGTCCGTAGTAGTTGACCCAACCCCTTATCACCGGATTAAACATGTGGGACAGGTCTTGCAATTCTTTATCCGGTTTTAAGTGCAACCGCCAGTTTCTGATGGCTTTACCCATATTTTTACAAGCCTTGTTACTAACTGCCGGGGTAAAGTTGATAAAGTGTTTTCCATATCTATTCTTTGACCTTCTGGGTCTAAAGGTATATCCCAGGAAATCAAATTTTGTGATGGAAAACTCTCCTTTCCGGTCATCATCCTGGCAGTAGATGATACGAGTTTTGTCCGGATGTAATGCTATTTTGCATTCGGCAAATCTCCGTTTCAGTTTCTTAAGCAAGTTCTCTGCTTCTGCTTTTGTTTTACAGTGTGCTATCCCGTCATCTGCATATCTTGCCCATGGGATTTGTGGAAAGTTGGCCTGCATCCACTTATCAAAGGCATAGTGCAGGAATAAATTAGCCAGAACAGGACTTATCACCCCACCTTGAGGTGTTCCTGCTGTCCTTTCTACCCTTTCTCCGTCTTTGGTCTGAAATGGTGCTTGCAACCATCTCTTGA
>Ga0334882_1001463_pt1 | contig 28022 bp, 24 predicted proteins | sample GraSluR1_MG_5_FD_207226 | JGI IMG/M metagenome (GOLD analysis project Ga0334882, IMG submission 207226) | Sludge microbial communities from methane-producing bioreactor in Wageningen University, Netherlands - Granular Sludge_15_04-R1 | ecosystem: Engineered > Bioreactor > Anaerobic >...
GTGGGGAGAGTGGTGGGCCGGGTCGGGGCTGGGTCGGGGCTGGGTCGGTCGCGCCACGGTCAGACGAGATCGCCGACCGGCTCGGCATCCTCCGCGTGCCCACGGGCGTGCACCGGGGCCAGCGGGATGCGGGTGGCATGCGGGTGCAGCCGGCGGTGGACCAGGACCCCGACGGCGAGGCAGAGACCGATGAACAGCACCGCGCTCCACTGCAGCCACCAGGTCCCGCCGGTCAGGTCGTACACCGCGGCGCGCGGCCAGGCGAGGTTGATCACGGCGACCACCTGGTAGGCGACCGCGGCCACGTTGATCGGGATGCCCCACCGGCCGAGACTGAACAGCGGCTGACCGGTCTCGTCCAGCTCCACCGGGGCCGGTCGGCCCAGCCGGGCCCGGCGGAGCCGGGTGAGCAGCAGCGGTCCGGTGACGCCCAGGTAGGCGAGGTAGAGCATCGCGATGCACAGGCTGGTGAGGGCGGTGAAGATCGCGGTCTGGTGCAGGTTCACCGCCAGGGCCAGCGCGGCCAGCACCCCGACGACGATCGAGGTGACCACCGGGGTGCCGGTGCGCGGCGAGACCCGGGAAAGGAAGCGGTGGAAGGGCAGCGCCTTCTGCCGCGCCATCGAGAACATCATCCGGGAGCCGGAGGTCTGCACCGCCAGGGTGCAGGAGAAGACGGCGATGGCCACGTCGGCCAGCAGGATCCGCCCGCCGACCGGGCCGAGCACCTCGTTGAGCACCCAGGGCAGCCCGCCGGTGGCGAGCCCGCCGTCGGTCAGGCTGGGGGCGGCCAGCAGTGCGCCGACGATCAACAGCCCGCCGCCGATCCCGGAGACCCACAGGGCCCGCAGGATGGTCCGCGGTGTGGTCCGCCGCGGGGCGTGGGTCTCCTCGGAGAGCTCACCGGCGGAGTCGAAGCCGACCATCACGTACGCCGCCATCAGGCCCGAGGCGAGCCAGGCGGACAGGTAGGAGGTGTCCGGGGAGAGGTTCGCGCCGGTGCTGGTGAACAGGATCGCCGGGCCGCGCTGGGCGTGGAAGAGCAGGGCGGAGACGATCGCGACAACGCCGACGATCTCCAGCACGACGCCGGTGGAGTTGACCAGGGCCATCAGCCGTACGCCGATGACGGTGATGACGGTCGTCACGGCGAGCAGGCAGACGCCGAGCAGGACCGAGTTCGCCGCGCCGGTCGGCGAGGTCGGGGCCGGATCGGCTCCCGGGCCGCCGACGATCTGGAAGCCCGACCAGATCGACGGGAGGACCGCCTGGAGGGCGATCGCGGCGGTGGCGACGGTGAGGATCTGGCCGATGATCATCAGCCAGCCGGTGAACCAGCCGAAGGTCTGCCCGCCGAGCCGGGAGGACCACTGGAAGATCGATCCGGAGATCGGGAACCGCGCGGCCAGGGTGGAGAAGTTGAGGGCGACGAGGTACTGGCCGAGGAACACCAGCGGCCAGGTCCAGAAGAACGCTGCGCCGCCGAAGCCGAAGCCCAGGGCGAACAGCTGGAAGACGGTGGTGAGGATGGAGACGAAGGAGAATCCGGCGGCGAACGACGAGAAGCTCCCGACACGGCGATGGAGTTCCTGCCGGTAGCCGAACCGGGCGAGGTCTTCGGGTTCGGCCGGACCGGGCACGAAACCCGCGGTGGTGGTGGCCATGGCTGCCCTTTACTGGGTCAGTATCTGTCGGGTGACAGATATCTGGTTCCATGGTCACGAGTGGTGGGACGGCGGGGGTTTCGCTTCGGTGACAACCCTGTAACCGGTCGGCCGGCGCGATGACGATCACGTTTCCAGCCCTCGGGGCGGGGTCACCCCGAGGGTCGTACGGCGCCCCCGGACACGGGGAGAGGCGAGGTCCTCCGAGGGCACCGTACGACGTCTTCACCTCAGCGGGAGCCGGCGACCTCCGGGGCCGCGCGCTCCACGGTGAGGCCGTTCGTGGTCACGTGTCCTCCACGCGTCCCGTGGTCACGGCTCCTCCGGGTGCTGTCCGTAGACGTTCTGGTAGCGGTGCCAGAGCCGGTCGACGACCTCCTGAGGGAGCTCCTCCACCGCGCCGGCCTGCTGGGCGGCATGGACGGTCCGGGCGACCTCCTCGCACATCACCGCGGCCTTGACCGCCTCACGGCCGTCCGCGCCGACGGTGAACGGCCCGTGGTGGGCCATCAGCACCGCCCGCGACCGGCACCGGGTCAGCGTCTCGACGATCCCCCGGCCGATCGAGTCGTCCCCGATCACCGCGAACGGACCCACCGGGATCGGCCCGCCGAACTCGTCGGCCACCATGGTCAGGACGCAGGGGATCGCCTCCGCCCGGGCGGCGTACGCGGTGGCGTACGTCGAATGGGTGTGCACCACCCCGCCGACCGCCGGCAGGTGCCGGTAGACGTACGCGTGGGCGGCGGTGTCGGAGGACGGGCTGAGCCCGGCGGCCGCCTCGTCCTCGACCTTCTCGCCATCGAGGGTGCAGACGACCATCCGCTCGGGCCGCAGGTCGTCGTACGACACCCCGGACGGCTTGATCACGAAGAGGTCCGCCCCGGGGACCCGTTCCGAGACGTTGCCCGCGGTCCAGGCGACCAGGCCCCAGCGTGGCAGCTCGGCGTGCAGGGCCGCCACCCGCTCCCTGGTCGCCGCCACCGCCTGTCGGACCTCCGCCGGCAGCGATCCGAGCTCGGTCATGACGCGCTGTCGTAGCGCTCGATGGCGGCGACCTTGCCCGCCGACGGCGAGGTCCGGTCGAAGGTGTAGTCGAGCCATTCCTTGGCCAGCCGGCGGGCGAGCTCGATCCCGACCACCCGTTCGCCCAGACAGAGCACCTGGGCGTTGTTGCTCAGCACCGAGCGCTCCACCGAGTACGAGTCGTGGGCGGTGACCGCCCGCACCCCGTGCACCTTGTTGGCGCTGATCGCCATCCCCAGGCCGGTGCCGCAGACCAGCAGTGCCCGGTCCGCCTCGCCGGCGGCGATCCGGCGGGCCGCCTCGACCGCGATGTGCGGGTAGGCGGTCGACTGTCCCGGGCCCACCCCGACGTCGATCACCTCGGCGACCCGCTCGTCGGCCTCGAGATCGGCCTTGAGGCGTTCCTTGTAGTCGTAGCCGGCGTCATCGGCGCCGACCACCACCCGGTACTTCTCGGTGATTCCTGACTTCTCGGTCGTTCCGGACTTCTCGGTCATTCCTGCCCACTTCCCTGGGAGACCTTCCGTTGGGCCAGCACCGTGCCGACCTCCACCGCGCACATCGCCAGCGAGGTCGCGCCGGCGTCCGGGGTGCCGACACTCCGCTCGGCCAGCGGGCGGGCCCGGCCGACCTTCGGGGACAACGCTGCGGTGGCCGCCGCGGCCTGCACCGCGAGCTGCGCCGCCTCGCCCCAGGCCTCGGCCAGCGGACGCCCGGCGGTCACCTCCTCGTCGAGCCGGTCGATGAACGGCACCAGGGCGTCCAGCATGGTCTTGTCGCCGACGTGCGCCTTGCCGAGGGTCAGCATCGAGTCGAGGAAGGCCCGCAGCCCGGCCACCACGTCGGCCGCCCGGTACTGCTCGGCGTCGTCGCCGAGCCGGTCGCCGAACGCCTGCAGGGCGCGGCCCCACAGCACGCCGGAGGTGCCGCCGGCCTTGCCGGCCCAGGCCTCGCCGGCCGCGTCGAGCACGGATCGTACGCCGCCGCCGGCCTCGGCGGTCGAGCGCGCCGCCACCAGCGCGAAGTGGACGCCGCGGACCATGCCGCGGCCGTGGTCCCCGTCGCCGGCGACCGCGTCGATCCGGGCCAGTTCCTCCTCCTCGGCCCGCATCCGGGCGTCGATCGCGGTCAGCGCCGCGACGGCCACCCCGGCGGCGGCCCGCGAGGCCGCGCTGCCCTCGCGGACGTCACCGTGGGCGGTGGAGAGTCCGGACAGGTCCCGGGTCGGCGCGTCGCGTCGGTCCACCGCACCCTTCCGGTAGGCGGGAGTGTCGGCCGGGGCGGTCCAGTACTCCTCCAGTTCGTCGTCCAGGTAGACCAGGGTGAGCGAGATGCCGGCCATGTCGAGGCTGGTGACGAGTTCGCCGACCTCGGGATCGACCACGGTGTAGCCGCGCTGCACCAGTTCGGCCGCGACGGTCCGCCAGACCACGAAGAGCTCCTCGTACTTGGTGGCGCCGAGCCCGTTGAGGATCACCCCGACGCGCTTGGTCGAGTCGGCCGGCTCCTCGGCCAGCACCCGCTCCAGCAGCAGCAGCCCCAGGTCAGCGGCGGACAGCAGGTCGGCCTCGGCGATCCCGGGTTCGCCGTGGATGCCGAGCCCGACGCCCATCCGGCCCGGCGGCACGTGGAACAGCTTGTCGGCCGCGCCCGGCATCGTGCAGCCGTCCAGCCCGACGCCCATCGTCCGGGTGCGGTCGTTGGCCTTGCTGGCGAGACGCTCCACCTCGGCCAGGTCGGCCCCCCGGTCGGCGGCGGCGCCGGCGACCTTGAAGACCACGAAGTCACCGGCGATGCCGCGGCGCTTGCGGAGCTCGGCGATCGGTGCGCTGGCCACGTCGTCGGTGACGTAGAGGTTGCGGGTCGGGATCCCCTCGGCGATCAGCCGCTGCTGGGCCAGGTCGAAGTTCATCACGTCACCGGCGTAGTTGCCGGTGATGAAGAGCAGGCCGCCGCCGTTCTGCGCGGCCCGTCCGACGTTGTAGGCGTCCTCGGTGGAGGGCGAGGTGAAGATGTTGCCGACGACGGCCCCGTCGGCGAAGCCGTCGCCGACCACGCCGCAGAAGGCCGGGTAGTGGCCCGAGCCGCCGCCGACGACGACGGCGACCTTGCCCGCCGGGGTCGCCGCCCGGCGGACGACGCCGCCGGGGACCTGCAGCACGTACCGGGAGAAGGCATCACAGAAGCCGACCAGCGCGTCCTCCATGAAGGTGTCGGGATCATTGAACAGATGAGTCATGGCGCGTCCTTTCGTCGCTGCTCATCGCGGAAGTCAGCGGATGCGTACGCCGCTGTCCTTGTCGAAGAGGTAGATCCGGTTCGGTGGCGCGGAGAAGGTCACCGAGGCGCCGGGGCTGAGCTGCAGTTCCGCGGGGGTCTGGATGACCAGCGGCTTGTCCGGCACGCCCGGATGGTTGACCCGGGCGATGCCGTGTTCCAGCAGGTCCTCGTAGACGAAGACGGTGCCGGTGAGCCCCTTCGTCACCCCCTTGCCGTGGCAGTCCTGCGGCCGGAGGCCGACCATCACCTCGGCGCCGTCGGTCGCGGTCCGGGCGGCCACCTCGAGGACGTCGGCGCCGACCCGGACCAGGGTCCGGCCGCCGTCCCTGACGACCGTCGCCGGGAAGAGGTTGATGCTCGGTTCGCCGACGAAGTCCGCGACGAAGATGTTGGCCGGGTCGTCGAAGATCTCGTCCGGGGTGCCGTACTGCTGGATGATGCCGCCGTTCATCACGGCCATCCGGTCCGACAGGGTCATCGCCTCCAACTGGTCGTGGGTGACGACGATCGTGGTGTAGCCGAACTGGCGTTGCAGCAGCTTCAGCTCGCGGCGTACGTGCTGGCGCGCCGCGGCATCGAGGTGACCCAACGGCTCGTCGAGCAGCAGCACCGGAGGCTTGCGGATCAGCGCCCGGGCCAGCGCCACCCGCTGCTTCTGGCCGCTGGACAGTGAGGCGGGCCGCAGGGAGAGCAGGTCACGCATCTCGAGCCGGTCCGCCAGCTCGTCCACGATCTTGTCCGGATCGGCCACCCGCCTGCCGGCTTTCAGCCCGTACGACAGGTTCTCCCGTACGTTCAGCGGTGGGTAGAGGGCGTAGCTCTCGAAGCCCACCCCCACATTGCGCTTGCTCGGCGGCAGGTCGTTGACCCGGGTGTCACCGATGAAGACGTCACCGGCGGTGATCGTCTCCAGGCCCGCGACCATCCGCAGGGTGGTCGTCTTGCCGCAGCCCGACGGTCCGAGCAGGGTGATCAGCTCACCGGGCTCGATGTCGAGGTTCATGCTCTTGACGGCTTCGACCCCCTTCTTGCCGGTGCGGTAGACCTTGCGGACGTTGCGGATCCGCAACGGCAGCGCACCGCCACCGTGCAGTTCCTCGACCTTGGTGCTCATTCGCCCAGCTCCTCTTCGAGTTCCTCCGGCAGCGGGGCCGCACCGCGTCCGACGGCGGACCCGAGCCGGGCCGTGTGCTCGTCCGGTGCTCCCCCGTCGAACAGGTGGACGTTGGGCAGATGGATGTCCAACTCGATCTGCTGGCCCTCCTCGTGCGACGCGTCCGCGCGGTCGATGACGATCAGGTGACCGTCGCCGACCTCGATGTCGAGTTCGACGTCGCGGCCCAGTCGCTGCGCCAGCCGGATCCGCCCGGTGACCCGCAGCCAGCCGCCGTCGTGCACCTCGCGGTGGACGACCAGCTCGCTGGGCCGCATGCCGACCCGGATCTCCTTGCCCTCAGGCAGCTCGAGAGCGGCGGGCGCCGGGAACTCCAGGGCACCGCCCAGGGCCCGGACCTTCCCGCCGCGGACGACCCCGTCGACGAGGTTGATCTCCGGCTGTCCGACGGCCCGCGCGACGAAGGTGTCGACGGGAGAGCGCCAGATCTCGGCGGGGGTGCCGATCTGGACGAACTCGCCCTGGCGCAGCACCGCGATCCGGTCGGCCAGCGCCAGCGCCTCCTGGTAGTCGTGGGTGACGTACAGGGTGGTGGTGTTGGACCGCGACGCGATCGACTTCAGCTCGGCCCGCATCGAGGCGCGCAGCTTGGCGTCCAGGTGGGACAACGGCTCGTCGAGCAGGTAGATGTCGGCGGGCCGGACCAGCACCCGACCGAGCGCGGTGCGCTGGCGCTGGCCGTTGGACAGTTCCTTCGGCAGCCGGTCGAGCAGGTGGTCGATGCCCAGCGTCTTGGTGACGTCGGCGATCCGCCGGGTCCGCTCGGCCTCGTCGTAGTGGTGATGGCGGCCGGACTTCAACGGCGAGGCGAGGTTGTCCTTCACCGTCTTCTGCGGATAGAGCGCGTAACTCTCGAACGCCATCGCGACGTTGCGGTAGTAGGGCTCGACCTGGGTCATGTCCACCCCGGCGATCTCCACACTGCCCTCGTCGATCTCGACCAGGCCGGCGATCGCCTTCAGGGTGGTGGTCTTGCCGGCACCGGACGGGCCGAGGATCACGAAGAACTCGCCGTCGCGGACGTCGATCGCCAGGTGGTCGATCGCCGTGGTGGAGCCGTACGTCTTGGTCAGGTCACGGACCTTGAGCGTGCCCATCAGCCCTTCACCGCCCCGAAGCTCAGGCCCTGGACGAGGTAGCGCTGGATCGTCAGAGCGAGGATGAGCGGTGGCAGCGCGCCCACCACACCGGCCGCGGCCGTCAGGTTGTAGTACGCCTGGCCGCCGCCACCGAGGAACTTGGTGATGGCCACCGTGACCGAGCCGGAGTTGGTCAGGATCAGCGGGAACATGTAGTTGTTCCAGGCGAAGATGAACGCCAGCAGGGCCGAGGCGGCGATGCCGGGCCGGACCAGCGGCAGCGCGACCATGGTGAACGCCCGCTTGCGCGAGTAGCCGTCGAGCAGCGCGGCCTGTTCCAGGTCCTCGGGGAGGTCCTCGAAGTACGACCGGAGGATCCACACCACCAGCGGCATGGTGACCAGTTGCAGCACCCAGATCATCCCGAAGGTGGTGTCGAACAGGCCCAGACCGTTGTAGATGACGAACAGCGGGACGATGACCATCAGCTCAGGCGCGAAGCGGAAGCTCAGCAGGTTGAACATCAGGCTGTCCGACCCGCGGAACTTCCACCGACCGGCGGCGTACGCGGCCGGGATGCCGACCACCAGGGACACCACGACGGCGCCGAGGCAGTTGATCGTGCTGGAGACCAGGGCGGCCTTGAAGTCGACACTGGTGAGCGCCGTGCCACGCGCCGTGAGGACCGTGACGAAGTTCTCCAGGGTCGGGGAGAACCGGAAGTAGGTGGTGGTCTGCTCGGCCGGTGTCTTCAGCGCGAGCATCACCATCCAGACGATCGGGAACAGGCTGAAGACGAACCACGCCAGGATGGCGACGTCGCCGAGGATCGCCGGGGCGGTGAACCGCTTCTGTCCCGGCATCATCTCCTTGCGAGCCATCTCACGCCTCCGATCCGGCGGCGCGGGCCTGGGCCCGGCCCAGCAGCTTCACCAGCTGCTGCGCAGTGAGGTACACGATGATCCAGAGGATGAACATGTACGTGGCGCCGCCCGAGTAGTTGAAGTTGATGATCGAGTTGATGTACGCGTTCACCTGCAGCGTGCTGGTCGCGTGGCCGGGGCCACCCTGGGTCAGCACGTAGACGATGTCGAAGACCTTCAGGCAGTCCATGAACCGGAAGATGACGGCGACCAGGATGTAGGGCCACATCATCGGCAGCATCAGCCGGCGGAACATGTAGAACCAGCCGGCTCCGTCGACCGCGGAGGCCTCGAACGGCTCCTTCGGCAGGGACCGTACGCCGGCGAGGACGAGGATCGCGACGAACGGCGTGTAGATCCAGGCGTCGACCATGATGATCGACCACAGTGCGCGGCCCTCGCTGAGGAAGTCGAACGTCGACCCCAGGTTGAAGATGTGGTTCAGGATGCCGAACTGCGGGTTGAACATCAGCTTCCAGATCACGCCGGCGATCACCGGGGCGATCATCAGCGGCAGGATGAGGACCTTCTCGAAGATCTTCCCGATCAGGCTGGAGCGGTTGAGCAGCAGCGCGATGATGACGCCGAGGACGGTCTCGAGGGCCGTCGCGACGATCGCGAAGGTGAGGGTGATCCGGACCGAGCCCCAGAACAGCGGATCGGTGAAGACCTGGAGGTAGTTCCCGAGACCGATGAAGTGCACATCGCCCTCGGTCGCCCGGTAGTTGAGGAAGGTGTAGCCGACGCCCTGGACGAACGGGTACAGGATGCCGATCAGGATGACGGTGGCAGGAATGGAGAGGATGTAGGGGCGCCACTTGCGTCTGGCAGGCGACACGGTCGGGGCCTGGCGGCCGCCGACCGTGTCGTCCGCACTGCGCATCGCCCCGTGTTGGCGAGTGCTCATGTGCAAGGAAGGACCTTCCGATGCGGAGAACGGCTGACGGCCGGGGTCAGCTGTTCACCTTGTTCGTGTTGGAAGTGACCAGGGCATCGAGGGTCGACTTGGCGTCGGAGCCGCCGTAGATGCTCTGCAGCGCCACGGCCCAGTCCTCGGTGGTCTCGAGGAAACGGGTCTGCGGGGTGAAGAGCACCTTCGCCTGCGGCACCTGTGCCTCGAAGGCCTCGAGGTAGCCCGGGAAGCCGCCCAGGGTCTGCTTGAAGGTCCCGTTGAAGACGGACTGGCGCACCGGGTCGGCGAAGGCGCCCGACTGCACCGCCTTGTTCATCGCATCCTTGCCGGCCGCCCACTGCATGAAGAGCCAGGCCGCCAGCTTGTTCTTCGACTTGGAGTTCATCCCCCAGCACCAGGTCCACAGGTTGGTCGCCAGGCTCCCGCCGGGGCCGGCCGGGCCCTGGTGCCAGGCGATCTGGCCGGCGATCTTCGAGGCACCCTTGACGTTCTTCGGGTAGGTCGCCGAGTCGGCGTCGTAGACCATCATCGCCTTGCCGTCACCGAGGTCACCGGTGCAGTTCGGGTACTCGTACGTGGTCCACGAGGTCGGGCCGGCCTGCTTGGCCAGGTCCGCCCACTTCTTGGTGAAGTCGACGGCCACCGGGGAGTTCATCGCCGCGGTGAGCTTGCCGTCCTTGAGCTCGTAGTCCTTGCCGCCCTCGCGGGACAGCTGGGTCATGAAGCCGGGGTGGATCGTGGCCCACGACTTGGAGCCGCGGAAGGCGATGCCGTACTGGTCGTTCTTGCGGTCGGTGAGGTCGATGGCCAGCTGGATCAGGTTGTCGAAGGTCTCGGCGGGCTTGATCCCCTTCTTGTCGAAGACCGTCTTGTTGTAGGCGATGTTGTTGAGCTCGAAGCCCCACGGCAGGGCGTACGTGCCGCCGGTGCCGGCCGCGTCGCCGAGCTTGAAGTCCCACTTCATCGAGGTCCGCAGGCCGTCGAAGAAGTCCTCGTAGTCGAACTCGGAGCCGGTGGCCGCGGTGTTGTTGATCCACGGGTCCAGGTCCTCCAGCCAGCCGGGCGGGCCGTACTGCCAGACCCAGTAGGCGCCCATCATGAAGGCGTCGTGGGTGGCGCTGCCGCCGGCCAGCTCGGTGTTCAGCTTGGTGTAGTAGTCGGCCTCCGGGACCAGGTCGGCGACGACCTGGATGCCGGTCAGGTCGGTGAACTCCTTGAACAGCGGCTGGTAGGTCTGCTGGTAGACGTGCGGGGTCTGCAGGATCTTGATCGTGGTGCCCTTGACCTTCTGCCAGTCGAACGACCCGGTGACGGCGTTGGAGCCGTTGTTGGTCGACTTCTGCCCGGGGCCGACGCAGGCGGCCAGCAGCGGGGCGGTGGCGGCGAGGCCGAGCCCCTGCAGGATGCGGCGGCGGCTCATCGGCTCGGTGAACGGTGAATTCATGGTGTTGTCCTCGACTTCGTTGTCAGAACCGGGGGGTGATTCAGGGGATCAGGCTGACCTTGATGGACTCCGTGCCGGAGGCGACCAGGTCCAGGCCCTTCTGGAAGTCCGCCAGCGGGAGCTGGTGGGTGCAGATCTCGTCGAGCGGGAGCTTGCCGGTCTCGATCAGCTCGATCGCGGTCGGCCAGCAGTTCGGTCCGAGGTGCGCGCCGAGGACGTCCAGCTCCTTGTCGTCGGAGATGATCGACCAGTCGACCGACACGTTCTCCTTGAAGACGGAGTACTCGACGTAGCGGCCCAGCTTGCGCAGCAGGTTCAGGCCCTGCGGGACGGCGGACGGGTGCCCGGTGCCCTCCAGGTAGACGTCCGCGCCGTAGCCGCCGGTGAGGTCCTTGATGATCGCGACCGGGTCCTGCTCCGCGATGTTGATCGTCATGGTGGCGCCGGTCTTCTCGGCGATCTCCAGCTTGCGCGGGTCCATGTCGAGGGAAATGATCTGGGCCGGATGCTTGGCGGCGGCGCCGGCGATCATGCCGAGACCGATCGGACCGGCGCCGGCGATCACGACGATGTCGCTGAACTGCAGCTGGGCGCGCTCGACGGCGTGCAGGGCGCAGGACAGTGGCTCGGCGAACGCCGCGTGCGCCGGCGGGATGTCCTTGCTGATCTTGTGCACCAGGGAGTTGGTGCTGATGGTCATGTACTCTTCCATGCCGCCGGGGTTGGACCGCTTGAAGCCGTACATGTTGTGCGGCTCGCACATGTGATAGTCGCCGTGGTCGCAGTACAGGCAGTCCCAGCAGGGAACGATCTGTTCCACCACGACACGGTCGTCGAGAGCGACGCCCCAGTGCTTGCTGGCCTCCTCATCGATCCCGATGATCCGGCCGGTGATTTCATGCCCGGGCACGACCTCGGTCTCCGCCCAGGCGGGGCGGTTCTCGTCGCCCCAGAACTTCGCTGCACCGGCCCAGTTCTTCAGGTCGCTGGCGCAGATGCCCACCGCCTCGACTCTGAGCAGCAGTTCCCCGGGCCCTCTGGTCGGCACCGGGATGTGCTCCAACCGGTAGTCGCGCGGCCCGTGGTTGATGACTGCCGTCATCGTCTCGGGAAGTGTGTTGTTCACCTTTGAACTCCGTCCCTCGCTGGGGTAGACGCGCCTCGTTGCGACGTCGGTACCGACCCTAGGAACCCTGATGACATTTGTCCAGCACTTTTGTGCAACTATGGTGCTGAACATTCGTTCAGTGGTGTACAGTCCAGTCATCAGCGCTCCGACAACGGAGTTCGCGGTAGCAGGGGGATGCAGGATGAGTGAGGAAGCCCACTCCGCCCGGAGCGGTCGGTCATCGATGTCGTCACGAGGGCGCTTCGATCCGGCGATCCTCTACCAGGCGGCCCTGGCCTACTACGTCGACAACGCAACCCAGGCGGAGATCGCCGACGCCCTCGGCGTCAGCCGGCCGACCGTGAGCAGGCTGCTGAGCGAGGCGCGCGCGGCCGGCATCGTCACCATCGAGGTGCGCGAACCGACGGTCGAGAGGGACGCCGAGCTCGCCGGTCGGCTGGCGACGGCCCTCGGCCTGCGGAAGGTGTACGTCACCCCGACGGTGGGCCGCCGCGACATCGGCGCGATCCTCGCCCCCGGCGTCGGCCGGGCCATCGACGATGCCGGACTCGTGCCGGGCGATGGGCTGCTGGTCTCCTCGGGGGTGACGGTGTACGAGGTGGTCGGGCACCCGCTGCCACCGGCCCCGGGGGTGCTGGTCGCCCCCACGGTGGGCGGCCAGCTCGAGTCCGAGGGGCCGTACCAGACCAACGAGATCGCCCGCCGGCTCGCGATGAAGCTGAACGGTCGGCCGGTGCTGCTCTACGCGCCGGCACTGCCGAGCGCGGAGCTCTACCGGTCACTGCTGGGCGACCCGCATATCCAGGAGGTGCTGGGCCTGTGGAAGACCGCCAAGGCCGCGCTGCTCGGCGTCGGGGCACCGCCGTTGACCCGGACCATCATGCCCAGCACGTTCCAGGGGAACCCGCACTGGCTGCGGTCCGCGGTGGGTGACATCAACGCCCGACCGTACGACGTCCACGGCACACCGCTGGATCTCGAGACCAACGACCGGCTGATCGCGATGCGGCTGGAGGAGCTGCGGGAGGTGCCCCATGCCATCGCCGTCGCCGTCGGCCGCAACAAGATCGGATCGATCATCGCCGCCGCCAGAGCCGGCTTCTTCAACCACCTGGTGACCGACACCGACACCGCGACGGCCCTGGAGGCGGCGGCCACCACCGACCGCTGACCCTCCCGGTCAGGTACCCCCCGGGGGTACGGTCGGAGCATGGACATGCACGGCTCGATGGACCACGATATGGACCACGACCACGCAACGCCGGGCCACGGCGGCCACGACATGGTGCAGCACGTGCTGATGTACCGACGGTTGTTCTGGAGGATGCTGGTCCTCGCGGTGCCGACCACCCTCGCCAGCGCGATGTTCGCCGACCTGCTCGGCTACCCGCTGCCCGGGTGGTCCTGGCTGCCGTGGGTCCCGCCGGTCCTCGGCACCGTCATGTACGTGTGGGGCGGCCGGCCGTTCCTCACCGGCGCGGTCGACGAGATCCGCGCCCGCACGCCCGGCATGATGCTGCTCATCGCCCTCGGCATCACCGTCGCCTTCCTGGCCTCCTGGGGGGCGATGGTCGGCCTGCTGCCCCAGCGGATGGACTTCTGGTGGGAACTCGCCCTGCTGATCGTGATCATGCTGCTGGGCCACTGGCTGGAGATGGCGTCACTGACCCGGACGTCCTCGGCACTGGACAGCCTGGCCGCGCTGTTGCCGGACGAGGCCGACCGGATCGCCCCGGACGGTGCCGTACGGACGGTGCCGGTGGCCGAGCTGGCGGTCGGCGATCTCGTCCTGGTCCGGCCCGGGGGACGGGTCCCCGCCGACGGGGTGGTCGTCGAGGGGGTGGCGGACCTGGACGAGTCGATGGTCACCGGCGAGTCGCGTGCCGTACGCCGCGGTGAGGGCGACCCGGTGGTCGCCGGCACGGTGACGCTGGACTCCGCGGTCCGGATGCGGGTGTCCTCGGTCGGCGAGGAGACCTCGCTGGCCGGCATCCGGCGCCTGGTCACCGAGGCGCAGCAGTCGTCCTCGCCCGCCCAGTTGCTGGCCGACCGGGTGGCCGGCTGGCTGTTCTGGTACGCGCTCGGCGTCGCGGTGCTCACCGCCGTGACCTGGCTGCTCCTCGGCCAGGGTGACGCCGCCCTGGCGCACGCGATCACCGTGCTGGTGATCGCCTGCCCGCACGCCCTGGGGCTGGCGATCCCGCTGGTGGTCTCGATCGCGACCGAACGGGCGGCCGCGGGCGGCGTACTGGTGAAGAGCCGCCCGGCGCTGGAATCGATGCGGACCGTGGACACCGTCGTGTTCGACAAGACCGGCACGCTGACCCGGGGGGAGCCGGCCGTGGTGGACCTGACGGCGGTCGATGTGACCGCGTCGGAGCTGCTCTCCCTGGCGGCGTCGGTCGAGGCGCCGAGCGAGCATCCGCTGGCCCGGGCGATCGTCGCGGCCGCGCTCGGCCGGGGCGTGCTGATCACCGAGGTCGAGGGGTTCGCCTCGTCCCCGGCGATGGGCGTGGACGGCACCGTGGCCGGTCACCGGGTGCAGGTGGGCGGCCCGGCGCTGCTGGCGGCATGCGCCCTCGACCCGCTGCCCGCGAGCGCCGGCTGGCAGCAGGCGGGGTCGACGGTGATCCACGTCGTCCGCGACGGTCGGGTGATCGGCGCGTTCGCGCTGGCCGACGAGATCCGCCCCGAGTCCCGGGAGGCGATCGCCGCCCTGCACGCAAAGGGCTTCCGGACCACGATGATCACCGGCGACGCCGAGCCGGTGGCGCGCACCGTCGCCCGCGAGCTGGGCATCGACGACGTGCTGGCCCAGGTGCGGCCGGGCGACAAGTCCGCCCGGATCGAGGCGCTCCAGGCCGCCGGGCGGCGGGTCGCGATGGTCGGTGACGGCGTCAACGACGCCCCCGCCCTGGCCCGCGCCGACGTCGGCATCGCCATCGGCGCGGGCACCGACGTGGCGATCGCCACCGCCGACGTCATCCTGGTCGGCGACGATCCGCGGTCGACCCTGTCGGTGATCGACCTGTCCCGGGCCACCTACCGGAAGATGACCCAGAACCTGTGGTGGGCCGCCGGCTACAACCTGATCGCCGTGCCGCTGGCCGCCGGCGTGCTGGCCCCGGTCGGGTTCACCCTGCCGATGTCGGTCGGCGCGATCCTGATGTCGCTGTCCACCGTGGTGGTGGCACTGAACGCCCAGACCCTCCGGCGTCTGGACCTGTCCCCGGAGGCGACGATCCGCCGGACGAGGGGCTGAGCCGCGGCAGCTGTCACGGTCGGACGGCCCTCGTCACCCGTCCTGGCCACGCACGGCGACCACGAAGGCGGTCACCTTCGCCGGGTCCTTGCGGTGCCCGGCACGCTCGACCCCACTGATCACGTCGACGCCGTACGGATCAACCGCGTCGAGCGCGGCCCGGACCGTGTCGGGGCGCAGGCCACCGGCCAGCACCACCGGCACCCCGGCCTCCTCGCGGATCCGCCGGGCCGTGCCCAGCACCGTGGCACGGCTGTCGGAGGAGGGGGCGACGGGACGGGCCCCTGAGGATCCGGCGTCGGTCGGACCGGACGGGCCGGACGGACCGACCAGGTCGACCATCAGCAGGTCGATGCCGGTGCCGACCACCGCGCGGGCCGCCGCGAGCGGGTCGTCTGCGTGAGCGAGAGCGTGGCGCCCCACCGGGGCACCGTCGGCGCGGCGCAGCCGCAGGGTCTTCATCACCCGGACGTCGTGGGCGTGCAGCAGACCCACCAGCCGCTGGGTCACCTCCAGCGGCTCGTCCGCGTGCAACTGGACGACCTGGGGCTGCAACCGGCGGGTGATCTCCAGGATCCGGTCGGGATCCTCACCGACGACCGCCACCCGCTGGACCGTCTCGGGAGTCCCGAGAACCAGTTCCTCGGCCTCGTCGAGGGTGAGGTTCCACGGCACCTGGCGCGGGAAGCCCACGACGAAGCCGAGGGCATCCACCCCGAGCCCTGCGCACAGCGTGACGTCGTCGGGATGCCGCAGGCCGCTGACCCCGATCCAGGTCATCGGAGCACCTCGAGCACCGGATTGAGGCCGTTGCCACCGACCGTCGACAGGGTGGCGTCCGCGTCGTCGAGGCGCGCCGTGAGGACAGGCATGGGACGAGCATCCCACCACCGCGGCGGACACCGCTGACCGGCCGGGCTTCGTACGATGGAGACATGCCCCCACCCCTCCCGATCGAGACCCTCGCCGACCGGCTCGCCACCCTGCACCGCCGGGTGGTCGCGACCAGCGCGGCCGAGACCTCGACCCTGCAGCACGTCCATCCACGCAACCTCGCCAGCGCCGACAACCTGCTCGACTACCTCGCGTTGAGGTCCTCCGATCTCCGCGGACTCCAGACCGACCTCGCCCGGCACGGACTCTCCTCCCTCGGCCGGGCCGAGGCCCATGTCGAGGCCACCCTGCAGGCCACCTGCCGGGCCTGCGCCGCACTCGCCGGCCGCCCGGCCCCCGCGTACGAGGAGCCCCTGGTCGGCTTCGACGAGGGTCCGGAGCAGCTCGACACCAACGCCGAGGCCTTGTTCGGCCCGGCGAGCCCGGGGCGGACGACCAGGATCATGGTCACCCTGCCGCCCGAGGCCGCCGAGGACCCTGGCCTCGTCGCGGAGTACGTGGCGGCGGGCGCCACCGTCTTCCGGATCAACACCGCCCACGAGGGCCCCGCGGCCTGGTCCGCGATGATCTCCCACATCCGTGCGGCCGAGGAGGGCACCGGCCGGCATTTCCCGGTGGTGATGGACCTGGCCGGGCCGAAGCTGCGCACCGGCCCGATCGCCCCCGGCCCGCAGGTCGTCCGCTTCCGTCCGCGCCGGGACGCGCTCGGCCGGGTCGTCGAGGCCACCACCGTGACGCTGTCCGCTGGATCCGGCGCGACCGCGGCCGACACCGCCACATCCGTCGGCGCCCCCGAGGCGATCGGGCTCGGGCTGCCCGCCAGCACCCTGCCGGTGACCGATGCGGGCTGGCTGGACCGGCGTCGGCCCGGGGACCGGATCCGGTTCACCGACGCCCGCGGGTCGACCCGGAAGTTGCTGGTGGAGTCCGTGGCGTCCGGGTCCGGGTCCGGCGTCGCCGCCGCGGCCACCGTGACCTGCCTGCTGGCCGACACCGGCTATGTCGTCCCCGGCACCGTGCTGTCCGTGGGCGACGACCGCACCACCGTCGGGCCCCTCCCGCCGGTCGAGCAGCGCCTGCGCATCCACCTCGGCGACCACCTCAGGCTCGTCGCCGACCTCACCCCCGCCGCCGCGGACGCCACACCCCCGACGATCGGCTGCACCCTGCCGGAGGTGTTCCGGGACACCGCCGTCGGACAGCGGGTGGCGCTGGACGACGGGAAGATCGCCGGCCACATCGTCGCGGTCGGTGCGGACCGGCTGGAGCTCACGGTCACCGACGTCGCCCCCAACGGCGCCTGGCTCGGCGCGGAGAAGGGCATCAACCTGCCCGACACCGACCTGGACCTGCCGGCGCTCACCGCTGTCGACCGGGAGGCCCTGCCGTTCGTCGTACGCCACGCCGACGTGGTGGACCTGTCCTTCGCCCGGACGGCCGAGGACATCGACGACCTGCGCGCCGAACTCGACCGGCTCGGCGCCCCGGACTTCCCGATCATCGTGAAGCTGGAGACGATGAGCGCCTTCCGGCATCTCCCGGACATCCTGCTGGCGGCGATGGCCTCGCCGCACGTCGGGGCGATGATCGCCCGTGGCGACCTGGCGGTCGAGGCCGGCTACGTCCGGATGGGCGAGATCCAGGAAGAGATCATGTGGATCTGCGAGGCGGCCCACGTGCCGGTGGTCTGGGCCACCCAGGTGCTCGACGATCTCGCCAAGCGCGGACGCCCGGCACGCGCGGAGGTGACCGACGCCGCCACGTCCGGGCGCGCGGAGTGCGTGATGCTCAACAAGGGCCCGTTCATCCCGGTGGCGATCCGCTTCCTGGATCAGCTGTTGACCCGGATGGAGGGTCACCAGGACAAGAAGGCGTCCCTGCTGCGACGGCTGCGCCTGAGCGGTCGGGGAAGCGAGCTCTGACACTCCACATTTTAGGTAAGGCTAAGCTAACCTCAGGGGGTGCCCGAGACCCCGTTCCTGATCACGACCGTGTCCGTCTCCGCTGCCCGGCGAATCTCGCCGAGCTTCGTGCGGATCGAGCTCGCCGCCCCCGAGCTGCAGGACCTCGGCGGCGACGGCCCGTTCTACGACCAACGCATCAAGCTGATCTTCCCGGGCGAAGCGGGCGCCCTGCCCGCGATCGACCCGGACGCCGACAATTGGTACACGTCCTGGCTCGCCCTGCCCGAGGCCGAGCGCGGCACCATGCGCACGTACTCCATCCGCGACCTGCGCGGCGACGGCGCCGACCGCCGCCTGGTCATCGACTTCGTGCTGCATCTCACGCCCGGGGCCGCCGGCCCGGCATCCGCCTGGGCGTCGCAGGCACGGCCCGGGGACCGGCTCGTCGTCATCGGTCCGCGCCGCGGCACGATCGCGGCCGGAATCGAATTCGAGCCGGGCGACGCCGAGCGCTTGCTGCTGTGCGGCGACGAGACCGCGATGCCGGCGATCGCGCGCATCCTCGGCGACCTGCCGGCGCGCGCCCGGGGGACCGTTCTGCTCGAGGTGCCCGACGCCGGCGACGTGACCGAGTTCGACAGGCCCGACGGTGTGGAGGTCGTCTGGCTGCCCCGCGACGGCGGCACGGTCGGCACCCGGCTCATCCCCACGGCGATCGCTCACCTCAGCGGGCGGGCCGACGGCGAGGTCGAGGCGAGCCGCGAGCGGCCCGACACCGGGGACGAGATCTGGGAGACCCCGGGCTACTCCGGCGCCGGCGAGCCGCTCGACAGCACTGCGCCCGGCATTCCCGGCCTCTACGCCTGGGTCGCCGGCGAGAGCGGCGTCGTCACGACGATCCGGCGCCACCTGGTGCGTGAGCTCGGCTGCGACCGCAAGCAGGTCGCGTTCATGGGCTACTGGCGCCATGGCGTCGCGATGCGCGGCTGAGCGCCCACACAACGACGGATGCTTGACGGATGCTTCGGGAAGCGTCGCTCCCGAAGCATCCGTCGTCCGCCGAGGACTCCGCCGACCGGGCTACTTCAGCCCGGTCTTCTCGATCAGGGCGGCGATCTTGTCGAGCGCGTAGAGTTCCGCACCCGGTGTGCTGTCGGAGAACGCGTTGGACAGTTCGCCGTCGACGACGATCGAGCGCCCGTCCTTCACCGCCGGGATCGCCGTCCATTGCGCATCGTCGGTGATCTTCGTGGTGTCGATGAAGATCGGGAAGGCGACGATCAGATCGGCATCGAGCAGGTCGAGCTGCTCGTCGGAAACGGAGGTGGAGAAGCCTGAGGAGTTCGCCTTCAGCGTCGCGATGGTCGGCGACTGGGTGAAGCCGAGCTTCTCGAGGAAGCTCAGCCGGCCGTCGCCCTGGACGTAGGCGCCCCAGCCGTTCGAGGTCCGGGTGGCGACGGTGACCGACTCCCCCTTCCACTCCGGGTGAGCGGCGGCGACCTTGGCGAACGCGTCATCGACCGTGGCGAGGAGCGCCTCGCCCTTCTCCTTCTCGCCGAGAGCCGTCGCGATCATGGCCGTCTGCTCCTGCGTCGAGGTGAGGTAGTTGTCGCCGTCCTTCGGCACATCGACGGTGGTGGCGATCGACGACAGCTTCTTGTAACGCGCCTCATCGCCCGAGCTGCGGACATCGAGGATCAGGTCCGGCTTGAGCGCGGCGATCTTCTCGTAGTTCGGCTCGAGGGTCTCGATGATCTCGGGCTTGCTCGTGTACTTGCTCTCGTCCCATGGCCCGACGCCGGCGCCGCCGAAGCCGAGCCAGTCGGAGGCACCGACCGGCTGCACGCCGAGCTCGAGCGCCGTCTCGGCGTCGCCCCACCCGAGCGCGACCACGCGCTCCGGCTTCTTCGAGATCGTGACGTCGCCGAACTTGGTCTCGACAGTCGCGGGGAACGCGGCGGCAGATGACGCGGACGCCGCGGCCGGCTGCCCGGCTTCTGATCCGGCGGAGCATCCTGTCAGTGCAAGCACAGAGGCCGCCGCGATGGCGACGAGCGCAGATAGCTTCTTCATGGGTGGTGCGAGCCTTTCTGGTGGGCCGTACGGGGCGCCGTATCGAGTCGCAATCAGAGCGATCCGTTGGTTAGGTTAGGCTAACCTACATGAATGGAACGGCTGTGGGGACGCCCCAGACGGCACGGCCGGTCGACGCCCCCCCAGGATGCGTATCCCGGCCCTTCCCGCCGACGCGCGAGTTCGCGCGTCGGGGCGCTCGTCGTCGCACTGCTCGTCCTCGCCGCGGCGGTCCTCGCGAGTCTCGCGATCGGGTCGCGACCGGTGCCGCCGCTCGCGGTCTGGCACGCGCTGACCGGTGGCAGCGTCCCCGCGGCCGACGCCGCCGCGGTCGTCGACCTGCGGCTGCCCCGCACTGTGGTCGGCCTGCTCGTCGGTGCGGCGCTGGGCGCCGCCGGGGCGGTCATCCAAGCCGTGACCCGGAATCCGCTGGCCGACCCGGGCGTGCTCGGGGTCACCTCCGGTGCGGGATTCTTCGTCGCCCTGTCCATCGCCTTCCTCGGTGTCACCGCGCCCGCCGGCTATCTCTGGTTCGCGCTCACCGGCGCGGCTGTGACGACCGTCGCGGTCTTCGCGATCGGCTCCCTCGGCACCGGGGGCCCGCGACCGGAGCAGCTCCTGCTGGCGGGAATGGCGCTCTCGGCGGTGCTCGCGGGCGTCGTCTCGGCGATCCGGCTCTCCGACCCGCGTCGTTTCGAGGCGCTGCAGGTGTGGGAAGCGGGCACCCTGCGCGACGCGAACTGGCACGTCGTGCTGCCCGCCCTGCCGTTCCTCGTCGCGGGGATCCTCCTCGCACTCGTGATCGGCGGCCCGCTCAACCTGCTCGCGCTGGGCGACGACCGCGCGACGGCCCTCGGCTCCTCCGTGATCCGCACCCGCATCACTGCCATTGCCGCGATCACCCTGCTCGCCGGCGGCGCGACCGCGCTGGCGGGCCCGATCGCCTTCATCGGCCTGATGATCCCGCACGTTGCGCGCCGGGTGATGGGGCCGGACCAGCGCTGGATCGTCGCCCTCTCGCTGCTGGCCGCACCGGTCCTGCTGCTCGCCGCCGACGTGGCCGCCCGGCTCGTCGCGTGGCCGGGCGAGGTCCCGGTCGGCGTCGTCACGGCCTTCCTCGGTGCACCCGTGCTGATCGGCCTCGTCCGCCGTGGCCGGCTGGGTGCGCTGTGACCGCGCTGTCCGCGCTCCGCTCCGCTGAGGCGGCGGGAGTGCAGCGAGTGCAGCGCAGGCGTGCGCCCGTGACGGCGACGACCGCCGCAGCGGCGGTGCTGCTCGGCCTGGTCGCGCTCGGGATCGGTGACTACCCCCTCTCGCTGCCCGCGGTGGTCCACGCCATCGCGCACGACGACGGCTTCGCGACCGTCGTGGTCGTCCAGTGGCGGCTTCCCCGCGTCGCCGCCGCGCTCGCCTTCGGCGCGGCGCTCGCGGCTGCCGGGGCACTGTTCCAGTCCCTCACCAGGAACCCGCTCGGCTCGCCCGACGTCATCGGATTCGCGACGGGCTCGTACACGGGCGTGCTGATCGTGACGACGCTGCTCGCCGGCACCCCGCTCGATGGCACCCTCGGCATCGCGGGCGGCTCGATGGCGGGAGGTCTGGCCACCGCGTTCCTCGTCTATGCGCTCGCGTATCGACGCGGCATCTGCGGCATGCAGCTGATCGTGACCGGGATCGCCGTCACGGCCATGCTGCACGCCGTGAACGTGTGGCTGCAGCTTCGTACGCAGGTCGAGGTGGCGATGAGCGCATCGGTGTGGGCTGCGGGCACACTCGGGACGGTGGACTGGACGGGGCTCGCCCCCGCCCTCGCCGTGCTCGCCGTCTGCGGCGTCGGCGTCGCCGCCGCGATCCGACCGCTGCAGCAGCTCGAGCTCGGCGACGCGGCCGCGGCATCGCACGGAGTGCGGGTCGGAGCGGCACGGTTGTGGATCCTCGTCCTGGGGGTCGCCCTCACCGCAGTCGTCACCGCGGTGACCGGGCCGATCGCGTTCGTGGCCCTCGCCGTCCCCCAGCTGGCCAAGCGCATGGTCGGCGGGGCCGGACTGCCGCTCGCGCAGTCCGCCCTCACCGGCGCCGTGCTGCTGCTCACCGCAGACCTCGTCGCACAGTACGCACTGCCGCAGGCGGTCCCCGTCGGGGTCGTGACGGTCGTGGTCGGCGGGTGCTATCTGGTGGTCCTCCTGCTGCGCGGCGCGAGGCGGCGACAGGGACGATGAGCCTTCACCACGGAGACGACATGGAAACGACCCGCCCGATCACCCGCATCACGGCCGAGGGCATCACGCTCGGCTACGGCGGCACGCCCGTCGTGCCGCATCTCGATCTCGAGGTGCCGCCGGGCTCGTTCACGGTCATCGTCGGGCCGAACGGCTGCGGCAAATCGACGCTGCTGCGCGCCTTCGCGCGACTGCTGCCGCCGGGCTCCGGGCGGATCGTGCTCGACGGCCGCTCCATCCACGACTACCGCCCCCGGGAGGCGGCGAGGAGGATCGGGCTGCTGCCCCAGGACTCGACGGCGCCCGACGGGATCACGGTCTCCGAGCTCGTCGCCCGGGGGCGCTACCCGTACCACGGGATGTTCCGGCGGCATTCCGAGGCGGACGACGCCGCCGTCGAGCAGGCCATGGCCGCGACGTCGGTGAGCGAGCTGGCCGACCGGCCGGTCGACGAGCTCTCGGGCGGCCAACGCCAGCGGGTCTGGGTGGCCATGGCGATCGCCCAGCAGACGCCCGCCCTGCTGCTCGACGAGCCGACGACGTTCCTCGACATCGCGCACCAGATCGAGCTGCTCGACCTGTTCGCCCGGCTGCACCGCGAGGGCCGCACGCTGGTCGCCGTGCTGCACGATCTGAACCATGCGGCGCGCTACGCGACCCACCTGGTGGTGATGAAGGACGGAGCTCTCATCACCCAGGGCCCGCCGGCCGAGGTCGTCACCGCGGACATCGTCAATGAGGTCTTCGGCCTGCGGTGCATCGTCATCCCCGACCCGCTCACGGGGACCCCGCTCGTGGTCCCGTACAGCACCGCTCTCCCGGACCGGGGCGCCGCGCCCCTCGACTCGACGGGGTGACGCACACCACCCGATCACATACCCTGAGGGGGTATAAGATCGCAGCTGTCGGAGATACCCCCGAGGGGTACTTGGGCAGAGCACTACAGTCTGTCGTAGCAACACAGTCTGTCGTAGCAACGGACACGCGCCGAGCGGGCGTACGGCCCGAAGGAAGGACACCACCATGTCGACCACGACCGAGTACCAGGTCTCGGGCATGACCTGCCACCACTGCGAGATGTCGGTGCGCGAGGAGGTCAGCGAGATCCCCGGCGTCGAGACCATCGACGTCAGCCACACCACCGGCAGGCTCGTCGTCACCAGTGCCGCACCGCTCGACCCTGCCGCGGTCACCGCGGCCATCGAAGAGGCCGGCTACCAGGTCGTCCCCGCCGCCTGATCCCCGACAGGCCCGTGATCCCGATCCCATCCCACCCCACAGCCAGGAGCGATTCCGTGTCCTCGACCCAGGTCGACCAGCGATCCGTCCCGGTGGCCCTCGGCCACCTCACCGATCTCGATCTCGAGATCGGCGGGATGACCTGCGCCTCCTGTGCCAACCGGATCGAGCGCAAGCTCAACACACTGGAGGGCGTCACCGCCTCGGTGAACTATGCCACCGAGAAGGCCCACGTCAGCATCCCGGCGGGGTACGACCCGCAGCGGTTGCTCGACACCGTGGCCGACGCCGGCTATTCGGCCGCGCTGCCCCGGCTCGAGCCGGCCCGGACGGAGGCGGGTGGAGGGGCGCCGGACACCCCGGACCGCCAGGAACTCGAGCTGCGTACGCTGCGCGGCCGGCTGATCGGCAGCGTGGTGCTGTCGGTGCCGGTGATCCTGATGGCGATGGTGCCGGCGCTGCAGTTCGACAACTGGCAGTGGCTGTCGCTGACCCTGGCCTCGCCGGTGATCGTCTGGGCCGGCTGGCCGTTCCACCGGGCCGCCTGGACCAACCTGCGCCACGGCGCCGCGACGATGGACACCCTGGTCTCGATGGGGACCGGCGCAGCGTACCTGTGGTCGCTGTTCGCACTGTTCTTCGGCACCGCCGGGATGACCGGGATGAAGCACCCGTTCGAGCTGACTGTCGCGCCGAGCGACGGGGCGGGCAACATCTACCTCGAGGTCGCCTCCGGGGTGGTGATGTTCATCCTGCTCGGCCGCTACTTCGAGAAGCGGTCGAAGCGGCGCGCCGGGGCGGCGCTGCGGGCGCTGCTGGAACTCGGCGCGAAGGACGTGGCGGTGCTCCGCCCCGACCCCCTGCACGGTGAGACCGAGGTGCGGATCCCGGTCGCGGAGCTGCGGGTCGGCGACGCGTTCGTCGTACGCCCCGGGGAGAAGATCGCCACCGACGGTGTCGTGACCACCGGCACCTCCGCCGTCGACGCCTCGATGCTCACCGGCGAGTCGGTGCCGGTCGAGGTCGCCCCCGGCGATGCCGTCACCGGGGCCACGGTCAACGCCGGCGGCCGCCTCGTCGTCCGCGCCACCCGGATCGGCGCGGACACCCAGCTGGCCCGGATGGCGAAGCTGGTCGAGGACGCCCAGTCGGGCAAGGCCGAGATCCAGCGGTTGGCCGACCGGGTGTCGGGCGTCTTCGTGCCGATCGTCATCGTCGTCGCGGCCGCCACCCTCGTCGCCTGGATCGCCCTCGGTCACCCGGTGACGGCCGCCTTCACCGCCGCGGTGGCGGTGCTGATCGTCGCCTGCCCGTGCGCCCTGGGGCTGGCCACCCCGACCGCCCTGCTGGTCGGGACCGGTCGCGGCGCCCAGCTCGGCATCCTGATCAAGGGCCCCGAGGTCCTCGAATCGACCCGCCGGGTCGACACCATCGTGCTGGATAAGACCGGCACGGTGACCACCGGCACGATGGCGCTGATGGAGGCGTACGCCGCCGAGGGCACCGCGACGGCCGAGGTGCTGCGCCTCGGCGGCGCGGTGGAGGCGGCTTCCGAGCACCCGATCGCCCGGGCCGTCGCGCAGGGCGCCCAGGACCGGGTCGGCGCGCTGCCCACGGTCGATGACTTCACCAACCTGGCGGGGCGCGGGGTCCGCGGCACGGTCGAGGGTCGTACGGTCCTGGTCGGCCGCACCACCCTGCTGACCGAGCAGGGGATCGACCTGCCTTCCGAGCTGGCCCGGGCGAAGGCAGAGGCCGAGACGGCCGGGCGCACTGCGGTGGTCGTCGCCTGGGACGGGGCTGCCCGGGGCGTGCTCACGGCGGCGGACGCCGTCCGGCCGACCAGCCCCGAGGCGATCACCCAGCTCCGGGCCCTCGGACTCACCCCCGTGCTGCTGACCGGGGACAACCGAGCCGTCGCCGAGCAGGTGGCCGCCGTGGTCGGCATCGACCGGGTGGTGGCCGAGGTCCTGCCACAGGACAAGGTCCGGGTGGTGGCCGAGCTGCAGGCCGAGGGCCGGGTGGTGGCGATGGTCGGCGACGGGGTGAACGACGCCCCGGCCCTCGCCCGGGCCGACCTCGGCCTCGCCATGGGCACCGGCACCGACGTCGCGATCGAGGCTGCCGACCTGACCCTGGTGCGTGGCGACCTGCGTGTCGCCGCGGATGCGATCCGGCTGTCGCGGCGGACGCTGGCAACGATCAGGGGCAACCTGTTCTGGGCCTTCGCCTACAACGTGTGCGCCATCCCGCTGGCCGCCTTCGGCCTGCTCAACCCGATGATCGCCGGGGCCGCGATGGCCTTCTCGAGCGTCTTCGTGGTGAGCAACAGCCTGCGGCTGCGCGGTTTCCGGTCAGCTGTCCGCTGAGTGCGTTCCCGCGGGAACGTCCGCGTCCGGGGTCGGGGTTGCGATGCGCCGGGCCGGTCAGGAGGTGATCCGAGCGTTCCCGCGGGAACGTCCGTCAGTGGTCGGCATCCTCCTGCGGGTCGCCCTCGTGACCCGAGGCACCCGAGGCACCCGAGGCACCGGCCTCGTCTATCGCACCCTCGTGCACGTCGTGGCGGCGGAACGGCAGCAGGTGCGCGATACCGGCGAGCACGACGCCGATCACGATCGCGACCACCGCCGAGCCGAGGGTGTCGATCAGCCAGGCCAGCAGGCCGCCGATCCCGGGCACCTCGTGCGCCGGGGCGGCCAGGTGGTGCAGCAGGTCGGCGGGGGCGTGCCAGCCCAACGTGTTCGCTCCGGAGACCAGGATGTGCCCGCCGACCCACAGCATGGCGGCGATGCCGACGGTCGACAGCACCGACAGCACGGTGGGCATCGCGGCGACCAGCACCCTGCCGACGCGCCGGGCGACCGGCCGGTCGCGGCCGCTCAGCACCAGGCCGATGTCGTCCATCTTCACGATCAGGGCGACCACGCCGTATACCAACGCGGTCAGCGCCAGCGCCACCAGAGCCAGGGTGAGCGTCTTGGGCAGCAGCGGCATGGCCGCGTCCCGGCTGGCGTTCACCGTGGCCAGCGAAATCACCATGATCTCGGCCGACAGGATGAAGTCGGTCCGCACCGCGCCGTTGACCAGGGTGCGTTCGGACCCCGCGCCCTGCTCGACGACCGGACCACGCCCTTCGGTCTGCACAGCGTGTGCGGCTCGCACCGGCTGTTCGGCCTCCGGAGCGTGCTCGGCCCGCCCAGCCCGTTCGGCCTGTGCGGTCTGTGCAGCCTGTTCGGGCTCTGCAGCCCGCCTCGGCCGGCCAGAGCGCCGGCGCCCGTTGCGGACCGCCTCCAGCAGCTTCTCCGCCCCTTCGAAGGACAGGTAGAGACCACCCAGCATCAGCAGCGGGGTGAGCACCACCGGCAGGAAGTGGTCGAGAACGAGCAGGACGACGATCAGGATCGCCTTGTTGACCAGGGAACCCCGGGCAATCCGCCAGATGACGGGCAACTCGCGGCTGGGATGGATCCCCGCCACGTACTGCGGGGTCACCGCGGCGTCGTCGACCACCACTCCGACAGCCTTGGTGCTGGTGGCGCTGGCGGCCTTGGCGATCATCGCCACGTCGTCGAGCAGGGCGGCGAGTCCACCGGCCATAGGATCCTCCCGGAGTACGGTCCGTTGTGTCCTGCGTACGAGCGGTGACGTACGCCTTCGGGGCGCGGACGTCGTGACGTACGCCGCTGCAGCGTACGAGACGCGCCCGCACGCCCGGCAGCGAAACTAGCAGCACGCTGTGACATCCAGGTCACGCGGTCCAGACAGGGTCGTGCGGTCCAGGACAGGGTCGGCCCGATCCAGACAGGGGCGTGCGGTTCGGTCCCGGCCGCCGCCGAGAGGAGACGAAGTGAGCACGACACGCCCGAGCGGGACACGCCCGTTCCATCGGTTGGTGCTGGTCAAGCTGGCCGCGTGCGTGGTCCTCGGCCTGCTGGCCGGGCTGGTGGTCCTGCTCACCTGGCGTCCGGAGGCCGCCGCTGTGTCGGGCTGGATCGTCACCGCCGGCGTCTACTGCGCCTGGACCTGGGCGAGCGTCGTCCGGATGGACGCGGTGGAGACGCGGACCCATGCCACCGAGGAGGACACCGGTCGGGGCCCCACCGACGTCATCCTGCTGGTCGCCTCGGTCGCCAGTCTGGTCGGTGTCGGCGTGCTGCTGGCGGCATCCTCGCAGAAGGGCGCCACGGCGATCATCGAGACCGGGCTGGGTGTGCTGTGCGTGGCAGCGTCCTGGGTGCTGGTGCACGTCCTGTTCACGATGCGCTACGCCCGGCTCTACTACGACGGCGACGGCGGCGTCGACTTCAACCAGGACGAGGACCCGGACTACCAGGATTTCGCCTATCTGTCCTTCACCCTCGGGATGACCTACCAGGTCAGCGACACCGCCCTGACCAGCAAGACGATCCGCCGGACCGTGCTGCGCCACACCCTGATCAGCTACCTGCTCGGCGCCGTGGTGCTCGCCTCGACGGTCAACCTGCTCGCGTCGATCGCCTCGAGCTTCTGAGGGTGCGATCCGGCCCGCCCCATGCGGCCACCCGGCAGGCCGGCCACTCGACGGGCCCTCGGGCGCGTTGTGTCGTACATGTCCGTGGGGCGGATCATCGGCCCCAAGGGGCGGCTCCAGGGGGCGGATCATCGCGCCGGGGCGGCGCAATCTCAGGTCTGTTGTCTAACAAGGGATTCACCCCCCTGGTGACAACGATCGCGGCTCTCGCGCTCAGCGTCTGAGCTGGCCATCGGAGCAGAGGCACGGAATGGCGCCGTGCTCACCCGCGCGGCAGCTGCCCACTCCG
>Ga0334882_1001466_pt1 | contig 27984 bp, 29 predicted proteins | sample GraSluR1_MG_5_FD_207226 | JGI IMG/M metagenome (GOLD analysis project Ga0334882, IMG submission 207226) | Sludge microbial communities from methane-producing bioreactor in Wageningen University, Netherlands - Granular Sludge_15_04-R1 | ecosystem: Engineered > Bioreactor > Anaerobic >...
CTGAAGATTTCGCAGAGCTCGAAAGCCTGATTGCCAATGGAAAGCTCACCCCCGTAATCGAATACCCTTTCACATTCGATTCAGTGCGCTCAGCATTCGCCCTGGCTGAAAAAGGAGGCTTCCGCGGAAAGATTGTGGTTACAATGGAGTGACCAAATCAGCCTTTTGAATCTAATGCTGCACTTCAGACACGGTACCCGAACCAACCCGTGAGCATAATATGATCATCTTATTTCCTTAGTGGCTGAACTCTCATATAAGTCAGGCTTCGCCATAACCATTCAAAGAGTCCGAACTGAAAACGGTTCAGCCACCAGCGGCTGAAGACTATCTGTAATGCGAAAATCACAAATGTCAGAACAATACCATGCCATATCTCCAACTCTCCGTATAAACCAAAACCATACGAATGGAAAAGCAGAGCACAAATGATTGATTGCATCAGATAATTCGTAAGAGCCATCCGCCCTACCGGAGCCAGGTTCCTTGTCAGCCAGCCTGATCGTCCCTTAATGAAGAGAATAACAATACCCGATATGTAACATAACCCGAGTGAAAGGCCACCGAAAGTGTGCATGGTTGAAGATAAAAGCGACCATCCGCCCGGAACGCTCATAACAGCATTACGGTAAGCGATGGCATAAAGCGCATTTGTAACAACACCTGCTGCCAGGCTCCACCAGAACAACCTTCGAAAAAGATCCAGGTTCTCCATGTACCTTTTTACAATTCCGGTACGTGCAATAAGAAACCCTGCCAGGAACATCGCCAGGATAACCGGACTGAAGAACAACAGGCTTCCGCTAATCAGCGTCAGATACTCTTCGGTCCTTACCGAAATAATCTCACCGAAACTACCGGTTGAATAGGCCAGTGCAGCCCTTTCTATTAAGTCAGTGATAACATCGGCATTTCCCTGCATCTGTGCATCAATTGCTTCTTTAGCCTCAGGTACCCGTGAAGCCAGTGACATAAATACAAACATTACTGAAGTCAGTATTGTTGGTATTAATGCCATGACCACAGCCCACCTCACAATCCTGCGGTCTGAACTCTTTCTGAACAGTATCAGTAAAAACCCGATAAGGGCATATAAAAGCAGTATATCACCGGCCCAGAGGAGAGCAATATGCGCTATTCCGAATAGAAGCAGAAAGAAAAGGCGTCTCCTGAAAAGCGGCAGGGGAGAAGCCTCGTTATCAGCGCTTTTATTCATGAACAGCCAGAATCCGAAACCAAACAGCATTGAGAAGATCACATAGAATTTCCCCTCAAAAAAGAACTTAATGAATGATTCCGCAATAATTTGAGCTGCAGAAGTATCTGGCTTTGCTCCAATCATTACCTGCGACATCGGTTCATACATATATGGCAGATTCACCATCAGGATACCGAATAACGCAAATCCTCTCAGAGAATCAATAATCTCAATCCTCTCTGTCTGCTTAACAGGACTGTATTTTACACTATCAGTTTTTGTCATCATTTCGCAAAAATTTTATATACCTGCACCCCATGCCCCATGCCCCATGCTTTGTCAGCCGTAGCCATCAGCGAAGGCTGGCCCCATGCCCTGAGTCCTTTCTCATCCCTTCTTCACAACTCTTACCTTTCTCATGACATCCCCCTGAGTTACTCGCAAGAAGTAAACCCCCGCCGGATGCTTTGAAATGTCTATAGTAACCCGGCCTGAAACCACCGTTCGCGATGCGACATGAGTACCGGATGCATTGAAGACATCAATTGTCACACTGCCAGCCATGTCGTCAATACCCGGAATCGTTACCTGTCCTGTAGTCGGATTCGGATAAACCCTTAGCTCATCCCCGGCTGTCTCATTATGTAAATCAAGCGTGGTCACAGAATAGCATGCCGATGTGTCGGCACATGCACCCCGGGTCACTACCACGGCGTAACTCCCGTTCGAGGTCGCCGTGAAGCTCTGCCCCGTCTCACCCTCAAGTGCCATTCCGGTATTGCAGTTAATCCACTGGTATGTGGCATTACTCTCATTTGCCGTAAATACCGGATTGTTATCGGTGACTGTGTTATCGGGCATCGTTGAAATCTTAATATTTACCGTCAGAGTGCTGTCACACCCCCTCACACTGGTGAATAGCTCTGAATAGATACCCTCCTCAGTGATACTCTGGGTTCCGAATATAAACGGCACCTCTGTCTGACATACCTGATGATCAGGAATGCCATACAACTTTACGTCGTCAAACCACATCTTAACCGTCCCTCCGTTGCCTGCAGAAACAATTGCCTGTCTCGGTTTTACCGTGGCATGCATCGGGAACCGTGCAGTAGTGGTCGATGAGTAGGTACCTGACATCGGCAGGCCGTTTATGTGAACCATGAAGGTTTTCGATACATTGTCGGCTATGATCTTTATATGATACCATTCACCGGCGGTGAAAGGCATTATGTCATACACTGAACCTCCTGTACAGCTTGCCTCAATACGGCCGTTCCGGAAATCGACTGACGCACACAGGGTTCCCCAGGTGCCAACACTCATATCACCCAGCAATATACGACCGCTATAACCTGTCAGCACCAGTTCGGGACGAACCCACGATTCAAAAACAACCTGCGATGGCATTGATGCGGGTGTTTTGGTGATGGTGGCCGACCATCCCGACTGACCCGATGTCTCAAACGACTTGGTTCCATTCCTGGCCACCTGATCGGTAACCTTCTGATCGGCAGTGGCAGTGCCGTTGTGTTTTATGACCCATCCCTCCGGTAACTGACCCACAACCCCTTCTTCAAAATCATCGTTGATAAGAAAAGTAAGATCACTCTCCTTTACCCCGTATATACCATTGTAAGTGCTGCAGTTACCCTCAGTGTAGAGAGCTGTGACCTCTGCCTGACTGAGCTCCCGGCTGTAAATTCTGATGTCGTCGATAGCCCCTTTAAAGTATTCCGATCCGTAGCTGGCATAACCGAAGGTAAGCGGATTGGTTATCTGGCCGTAGGGACCAGAAGAAGACTCATCCTCAATGTCGGGAACTCCGTTTATGTATATCTTCTTGCCGGTGCCCGGTCCGGCTGCTGTGACGGTAACGTGGTACCATGCAGTTGTGGTAATCGCTGTGTTATTATTCTCTGTGTAGCCGTTATACTCCCACTGAAAATAGCCATTGGGGCGTGCCCGTACAAGAAAATTGGTTTTGTTAATATAGTTCGATTTGCCCAGTATCATCCTGTTTCCCGAGGTCTGTAACTCGTCGGGTTTAACCCAGAAGGAAATGGTCAGAGCACCGTCCATATCAAGAGAACTGTGATGCGGCACCGTGATATTGTCGTTACCGTCAAAGTAATAGGCAGAGCCCGGTCTGCCATGCCTGTCGGCAACCAGTGTTGCTCCGTTTACCGTACCGTCGTTTGACCCCGGGCCGGCATCATTGGCGTTGCCCGAAAAAGGCCAGAAACTTACGAGACCTGAAGTGGGGATTTGAGTTGTTGCCGGCAGGGAAAGAGCCAGCAAAAGAGCAGTAACATACAGAATCTTGTTCATGAAAAAAATTAGGTTAGGTAATAAGCAAATATAGAAAAAAGACCAAAATCCGCAACCCCATGCCCCATGCCCCATGCTTTGTCAGCCGTAGCCATCAGCGAAGGCTGGCCCCATGCCCATGCCCATGCCTTGAGCCCATCACCTTTTCCGTTTACCTCATTTACCATTTACCGATTACCTTTTGCCATACCCCATACCCCATGCTCCATGCCCCATGCTCCATGCTCCATGCGGGCATCAGGCCCATCACCACCTCCCTGAACCGCTCCGGTTCCTCGAATAGCGGACTATGTGCCGAGTTCTCGAACAGGAAGAAGCGCTTTACCGGTGCCTTCAATTTGTCGTAGTACTCCCTCGTTAACGCGGTATTTACAGTCAGGTCGTGCCGTCCGCAAACAAAATATACCGGAATCTCCACCTCAGGATACTCCTCAGCAAAGTCGGCAAACAGTGTCTCCTGCCTCAGGTTTGTCTTTGGCAGGAACCCCATCTTCGCCCTCCAGAGATTTATCTTCTCGCGAAAAGTATACGCCCTGCACTTCCAGGACTCCACAAAGATATCTTTGAATACCGACCGCATGGTGCGCATGGTCCCGATACCCAATTCATGCATCGTCATGTCACGTAGTCCGGAATTGTAAAAGGCGAGAACATCCTCGTCGCTCTCGAGCCCTCTGTATTTTACCAGCCTTTTTACCATACGGCGGTCATCCCTCTCATGATACAACTCCAGCATATAGTCATAGGCTATCTTTTCCGACTCCTGCTGCCTGGTCAGCTGCGCCATGGCAATGTAGGCATGGTAAAGCTCCGGAGCCTGTGTAACTGCCGGCAGCGCAATAGTGGTTCCACCGGAATGAGCCAGTATGTAAATTTTCTCCTTCTTAAATCGCTGGCGCAGGTAGTTGGTCACCTCAATGGCATCGGCCGTAAGCTTTTCAAGGGTTATGCTCTCAGGGGTCATGCCGGGCGACCAGGAGAGGCCTCCGCACCGCTGCTCCCAGTAGCAAACCGTGAAATGCTCCTCGAGGCCGGGATTGTACTTTTCAACAAGGAAATATGTAGGGAACCCCGGGCCCCCATGTACAAAAAGCAGCACCGGATTATTTATATCCCTGGTGCGGATTATCATCCCCTGATCGACTCCTCCTATGGGCACGAGTATCTTCTCAGCTATGCTTCCCGGGGCAACGCTGCCGTCAGCATCGCGGTAAAAAGCTGGCTTCCCCTTTCCGCAGGCAGTAATACAGGCCAGTGTAACTGTCAGTGTGATTATCATAAGAGTCAGTTTCATTCGGCAAAACTACCCATGGGAAGAACACCCTGAAAGAAAAAGTCGACGAATGTGTGCTTTTGGCAAGCGAATGACGAAAAATTTGGAAGAAATAACCCAATGTATAACTTTGGGGCTGTTTATATAAGCATATGAAAAGGGCAATGATCGTAGCCGCATCATCAGGTATATCAGGTTCAATTTACAAAAGGATTTAATGTTATGAAGGAACAAAAAGTACAGGAAAAGATCGAATCGGTCTTCAGGAAAAAGGTCCGCAATGACAAGAATGTCAGGAATGCATACCTGCTGGTAAGCTCCGATAAACTCAATATTCACATGAATATTGCCGAAGGAATGACAGGAGACGTGCAGGCAACAACCAGTCAGGCCAATCACCTTGCAAGTGTCGGCAAGCTGTTCACCGCAACCATAACAGGCATGCTCCATGAAGCCGGAAAACTCAGTTTCAATGATGCCATCTGCCGGTATCTCGACGATGAGCTAATCGATGGCCTGCATCTTTTCAAGGGTACAGACTACTCGCGTGAAATTACCATAAGGCACCTGCTGATGCAGACATCCGGACTGAATGACGTGTTCTATCTTCTGTGGGAGAAAATGCTGGCAGACCCGTCATTCGCCATAACACCGCGGGAGGCTGTCCTCTGGTGTAAGGAGAACCTTAAACCTGTTGCCGAACCGGGCAGAAAACTCTTCTACACAGACACGAACTACTACCTCCTGGGTCTGATTATCGAAAAGGTTACCGGTAAGCCTTTCCACCAGGTAATGCATGAGATGATCTTCGAACCTCTGGGAATGAATAATGCATATATGTTCGGATTCTCAGAGCCAAAAAACAGGCCATCGGTACCACCAGCAGGTCTTTATATAAAAGATGTTGACCTGACAAAAATGCCCGGCGTGCATCAGATTGACTATTCCGGGGGAAGTATAACCGCACCGCTCGATGAATTCCTTCTCTTCATGAAGGCCCTGACCTCACATCGCCTCGTCAGCAGCGAAGCCCTCAATCTTATGATAAATGATGATATCGATATGGGCTTTCCGACCATCGGCTTCAGATATGGTTATTCAATATGGAAACCCAAACAGATTCCGCTGCTTATGCCCGCATCCCTCAACAGCTGGGGTTGTGTCGGGGTAACCGGAGCCTTCATGTTTTATCATCCCGGAACCGAGGCCTTTATTATCGGAACATTCAATGACTTCTCATACCGCGGCAAAGCCCTGCAGTTCATGTTCAGGAGTATAATCGGCCCACTGCTGAAACTCGTTTAACCATGCCCCCCACACCAACCAAAATCCTCTCCGCCCGCGACATCCTCACCCTCATCACCATGAAGGAGGCCATCGACGTAATCGCCAAAGCCTTCGAAGAGCTATCCCGCGGCCTCTACGTCATGCCCCTGCGAACCGTCAACGACATCGGCCCCGGAGAAATCTCCTCATTCTATAAACCCTGCTGGCTCCCTTCCGGACAGACCCTCAGCGTAAAACTCCTCAGCCAGCTCAAAAAGAGCCACCCAAAGCATATCCCAACCATCAGCGGCCTGATAATCCTCACCGATATAGAAACCAACAGCATCAAAGCCATCCTCGACGGCACAACCCTCACGGCTATCCGCACAGGCGCCGCCTCAGGCGTCGCAACAAGGCTCCTGGCCCGCGAAGACTCCTCAGTCCTTGCTCTCTTTGGTGCGGGAACACAAGGCTATACTCAGTTCGAAGCCGTCTGCAGCGTAAGAGAGATCACAGAAGCATATATTTTCGACAGGACACGCGACAACGCCGAACGCCTCGCCAGGCACTTCAAAGGCAAATTCTCTTGCAATATCACCGTCGCCGAAGATCTCTCATTCCTGCCCCGTGCCGATATCATCTGCACCGCCACACCCTCTGGCAAACCTCTCTTCACAACAGAATCGCTGAAAACAGGAGTCCATATCAACGCCGTCGGATCATACAATCCACAGATGCAGGAACTGCCCGACGACCTGTTCACAAGCGCATTGCTGTTTGTCGACCACGAGGAGTCGTGCTTCAGCGAAAGCGGTGATATTATCAATCCCCTGAAGAAAGGCGTGCTGAATATGGATAACTACCGTGGAGAAATCGGCAACCTGCTGGCCGCAGAAACCATCGGCCGCACTTCCCCACACGAAATCACCCTCTTCAAAACTGTAGGTACCGCCGTGCAGGATCATGCAATTGCTGAGTTTGTCTACGCCAAAGCCACAGAGCTTAATTATGGTAACGATTTTCAATTTTAAGGAACCATGAACACTCCTGTCAGTATCTTTAACGACGTGCTTGGTCCGGTTATGCGGGGACCATCAAGCTCGCACACCGCAGCAGCATACCGCATCAGCTCGATCGCCTCACAGCTTGCCGGTGAAAAAATTGCAGCCTTCACGGTCGATTTCAGTACCGACGGGTCGCTGGCTACGACGTGGGACGGACAGGGATCAGGTATAGGAATCGCCGGTGGTATTCTTGGCTGTGACATGGAATCTGACACTATAATTGACTCAATAAGTATGGTCAGGGAAAAGGGTGTCGACCTCCGGTTCCGTATTACCGACTATGAAAACGATCACCCCAATACCTACAGGATATCAGTAACCTCTGTCACCGGAGCAACAACAGAAATAGTGGCTGTCTCCACCGGCGGTGGAATGATACGGCTGAAGGAACTGAATGGCTTTCGGATTAACGTTTTTGGAGGATACTACGAATACTTCTTCTACGCCGGTAAACTTTACGAAGGGGATACGGCCAAAACGAAAGAATTTATCCTCAGGGAATACTCTAAATGCAATATCGAACTGATTGATATCGCCTCAACAGGTGAATCTTTTCTCATCAACATAAAAGCTTCAGAAGCCATCGACAGCAATCTCCTCAGCCAGATGTCTGCTTCTCTAAATGCACACAAAACCCAGGCTGCCGGACCTGTCGTGCCTGTCCTGTCGCGCGCTGACTGTGTGGTTCCTTTTACAAGTGCTTCTGATCTGATTAAAAGCCTTCCTGATGCGCAGACCCAACTCTGGGAAATGGCTCTGTTGTATGAGTCGCAACGGGGAAATATCAGCAAGGATGAGGTGTGGGCACTGGCCTCAGATATTCTTAAGGTTATGCGTGCCTCGCTGGTAACCGGACTGGCAGGTACTTCCTACAGCGACAGGATTCTCGGAAGGCAGAGCCATCTTATCGATCAGGCTGTCGAAAACCGGAAGATCCTTGACTCTCCCCTGGTGAATACCGTCATTCGCAATACAGCCGCTGTCATGGAGTCGAAGAGCTCCTTTCAACCAATTGTGGCAGCACCCACGGCCGGCTCTTGTGCCGTCATTCCGGGCACTCTGCTCAGTTGTGCCGACTTGTATGGATTTAGCGAAGAGGAGAGCATCAAAGCCCTTCTGGCCGCCGGTATCACAGGTGTCTTCATTGCTACCCGCAGCACCTTCTCCGCTGAGGTTGCAGGATGCCAGGCAGAATGTGGTGCTGCCAGCGCCATGGCCGCTTCCGGGGTAGTGCAATTGCTCGGGGGTACCGCTCAGGAAGCATTGAATGCAGCCTCCTTTGCCCTGCAAAATCTGCTCGGACTGGTCTGCGATCCTGTTGCCTGCAGGGTTGAGGTTCCCTGCCTTGGCAAGAATATCCTCGGCTCCACCAATGCCATTACTGCTGCCAATATTACGATGGCCGGATTTGACACCCTTATACCCCTCGACGAGGTAATCGGTGCGATGGACAGTATCGGCCACGCGCTCTGCGATGAACTATGCTGCACCGGCAAAGTCGGCCTCTCACTCACCCCCGCAGCAAAACAGATCGAAGCAAACCTGAAAATGAATACCTGAGCCCTGAGCCCTCCTCCCTCTTGTAAAACTAATATTCCAGAAGGTTTTTCGAAATTTCACATCATTATCTTCCGGTTCTAAGGCCACAGCGCCAACCAATGCACCCCATAATTTTTCTTCTGCTTGAATGACTTACCAATCTGTTGTCTATCTGTTTTCTTTCTTTGTTGGTTTGCTTCTTGATTTTTATACATGTAACAAATTCGTTACAAACAAAAAAGTTACATTGATAACCAACCTAACTCACTATATCCTGCGGTTCCATCAGTAAAAATTCCTGCCATGGAATTCCTGCATCGCCAACCAGAATAGTTTTGGAATCGGGATATAGTTTTCTGAACCTGTCAAACCCCTTTTTTCTGATGGTTGGCCCCGATTTGATCTCAACAGCGGCAATGACGTTCCTGTTTTGTATAATGAAGTCTACCTCATCGTTCCCTTCACGCCAGTACCATACCCTGCAGTCATTCTCCCTGCATCTGTTAACCAGGTGTGCTCCAATGGCCGATTCAACAACTCTTCCCCATAACTCCGGCCTGTTCCTTATCTGTTCGAATCCCTCCTGGAATGATGATGAGAGCAGCGCTGTGTTCCTTACCATCAGTTTCGGACTAGAGAGCTTCTGTCTGACTGTGCTGCCCGAGTATTTCTCAATGCCTGTCAGCAATCCTGCACTGTCTAGAAGATTGAGATACCCGGCCAGGGTTACGGTATTACCGGCATCCTGCAACTGCCCCAGCATCTTATTGTATGAGAGTATCTGGCCTGAATAGGAGCACCCGAGATTGAATAGCTGTCTCAATAAGACAGGTTTGTCAATGCGGGTCATCATAAGAATGTCTTTTGCTATCGTTGGCTCAATAAGAGAATCTCTTACATACTGCTTCCACCTTTGTTCATTACCTACAAGGATTGCCGACCCGGGGTAACCCCCGAACCATGTATACTGTTCTGCTGACCATCCGAAAGCTTCATGCATTTCAGCAAGACTCCAGTGGCTGAGGGTTGTAATCTCGTAGCGCCCGGCAAGTGACTCGGTAAGTCCTTCCGCTATCAGCAGATTTGATGACCCGGAAATAATAACCTTTAATTCACTTCCACTGAAAGTATCCTCATCCCACAGCTTTTTTACCGTGGTACTCCAATCGGGAATTCTCTGAATCTCATCTATTGCAAGTATGTGAGAAGCATTTCTTTGCCGTGACAATATTCTGGCAGCCTCCCAGTGCTTTTCTATCCAGTTGCTGCCGGAACCTTCGTACGAATCTGCCGAAACATAACTGCTTGAATCAACTCTGTTTTCCAGGAGTTGCCTTATAAGTGTTGTCTTGCCAACCTGCCTCGGACCGGCAATCACCTGTATAAAGTTCCTCTTTTCCGCGAGCCGCGATTTAAGATTACTGTAGTGAGGTCTTCTGTACTCTTTCATGTTATTACTCAGTGTGCTGAGCAAAATTACTCAATACAGCTATCAAAAACAATTATTGTGGTAAGAAATTGCCCGTCACCTCCTACTTAACCAGCAACCCCTTGCCCCTTGCTCCATGCCCCATGCCCTGTCAGCCGAAGCCTCGGCGTAGGCTGGCCCCATGCCCTGTCAGCCGAAGCTCCCCGAGGACCGTAGCCCTGGCGAAGGTCCTTGGCGTAGGCTGGCCCCATGCCCTTCGTAGCAATCCCGCTCCAGGCCCAGCGACCCCTCGACCGAAGGGGAGCAACCGAGCCGCAGCCGGGCTCGCGACCAGCGGGAGCACATCTGATTTCAGATATCTGACATCCTCCCCCCGCCTTCCTGCATAAAAAGATCAATATTGGTTAACGCATTAACCAAAAAAATACTATATTTGGTCAGTCCATAAATCACTTTGCAATGAACGCCATATTTGAAACATCTGCAAGATCTGTCGAAATGGTTAGCGAAACACATATTCGTCCGCAGATCGAATGGCTTAAACAGAAAGAAAGACTGATCGGTATTAAGGGAAGCAGAGGTGTTGGGAAAACCACATTGCTGCTGCAGTACGCGAAGACAATCTTAAAAAATCAGCAATATGTATATGTAAGCCTTGACAATCTTTACTTCTCTGAGAATAGTCTCCTCTCATTTGCCGATTCATTTTCCAAGAATGGCGGTAAATATTTACTCATCGATGAGGTGCATCATTATCCGCGATGGTCGCAGGAACTGAAGAATATTTACGATTCAATGCCTGACCTTAAGGTTGTCTATACCGGCTCTTCGCTATTGCATCTGACAGCGGGCAGGGCTGACTTGTCGAGAAGGAGTGTAACATATGACCTTCCGGGTCTGTCGCTCAGGGAATTTATCAATATTGCCGATAACAAAAATTTTCCGGTAGTTACTCTTGAAGCTATTCTGGGCTCACATCAGACAATTGCCCCGGACATCTGGAAAGAGATAAAGCCGATAAAGTGGCTGAACCTCTATCTTGAACATGGATATTATCCTTTTTTTCTTGAGGGAACCGACAACTATCACAGGAAACTGAATGAGGTGATCCTGTCTGTCCTGGAAAACGATCTGCCCTTCACAGCCGGTATCAGTATGTCGAATATTCATAAGATAAAGCAGTTGCTGTACATAATCTCCGGAAGCGCCCCCTTTACCCCTAATATTGATAAGCTGAGCGAAAGAATTGGTATTGCCAGGAATACCCTGAAAGATTATCTCCGTTATATGGGTGAAGCAAATCTTATAAGTCTGCTCTATTCTGACAGCAAGGGTATAGGATTGCTTACCAAGCCTGATAAGATTTATCTTCAGAATCCGAATCTCATGTATACCCTTGCAGGAACCAGGCCGGACAAGGGAAATCTTAGGGAGACATTCTTCCTGAGTCAGCTTGTACCATATAACTCAGTTCACTATCCAAAACAGGGAGATTTCCTGGTTAATAACCGCTACATCTTTGAGGTTGGAGGAAGAAGCAAGACCAGAAAACAGATTGCGGGAATCCCCGATTCCTTCCTGGTTGTTGACGGGATTGAAACCGGTTACAGCAATGAAATCCCACTCTGGCTGTTTGGATTCCTTTACTAATCAGGCAAAGACGGACTACACCCCCTTCTTTGTCAGCCGAAGCTCTCCGAGGACCGTAGCCCTGGCGAAGGTCCTTGGCGAAGGCTGGCCCCATGCCCTTTGCCCTGCGCAGCAATTGCTGCCTTTGGCTGTTATAACATGCCCCGTTCTGTATTCATAATTTTGTATTTTTGGGTTTGATTCAGTTAACGGAATACACGGGTATAATTATAGTGATCCTCCTTGCATTCCTTCTGAATTATGAAACTTCGAATATGCCGGCGACTTACAAATCTCTTATCAGATACAAAACCATTAACTCCAGCCTGTATGGAGGCAAAAGGGGCTGCAGTATTAATGAACTGGCAGATAAGTGCACAGCGGCACTGTCAGCATCCGCCGGTAGTAGCAGAAGAGTATCCGAAAGAACCCTTCAAAATGATATCAGAATAATGCGTAGTGACATTCTGGGCTTTTACGCACCTGTCAGCCGTAGGGACGGACTATATTATTATGATGATCCGGAGTTCTCCATTGCCACAATTGGCCTTACCGACCCGACCATTATTGAGCGCATTCTTAAAATACTTCTAAACCTGAGAAAGAAGATTACCAAGCCTGAACTGGAATCATTACTGCTTCAAATGCTTCCCCTTACAGGACCGGAATTCATTAAAAAATTCGACTTGAAGGGTACCCTGCCTCAGCAGCCGGACAGAACCATGCCCAGGCAGAATTATAATTATTACCATGTTAATTGGCGTTTGTCTGGCCATTTTGAAGATTACCTTGAGGATATAAACCCGGAAAATGATTCTTATAAACAAGATGACGGCCAGCCCGGATCAGTCATTACCTGGGGCAGAGTCTTGGATCTGATATCATAAACCGAAGCCTTGGCTGACCACTCGACCGAATGAGAGCACAACGCAAATCTGAAATCTGAAATCCCCCGCAACCCGCAACCCTTTCCCAAAACCCCATGCCCCATGCCGTTATGTCAATATGACATTACGCCGCTATGCCGCTATGCCCCTTACCCATGCACCAAGCCCCATGCCATTATGTCAATATGACATTACGCCGCTATGCCCTTTACCCTTACACCCCTACATCTTAATCACCCTGTGAACGGAGATGCTTCCATCGGCTTGTTTTACAACTATAAAGTAAATACCAGCTGCGACAGAACTTAAATTGAGTGAAACCCTGTTGCTGTGTGCCTGAACTATTGTAACAAGTTGTCCCGCTAAATTACGAACCTCTACCTCCTCTATTTCGCTTTCTGAATCTATTTGCAAAATATCGGTAAACGGATTCGGGTATAGATTAACCCTGGCTATGGGTGATATCTCCACAGACGTGGGAACGCAATTTTCGCCTACCCTGTAGGTCAGATAGCTGGTAACGGCCATCCCCCCTGCAAAGGCAAACTTGCAGGCTACTTCAATGGTCTCGTTCAACGCCAGTCCGGTTAAGGTTGTCGTAAATACCTTACCGCCAATGTTTGTCATGCTCTTTTCCCAGAAAGGGTCCTTGTTCCACAGATACGCTATAACCCCTGCCTTGTCGTCGAGCAGCTCAAGGGTGATGACAACGTCAGTGCCAATAGTTTCGAATGAGTAGTTGTAGCCCAGTGTAAATGAGCCGTTTATGGCGCCTGTTGAGGTGCCTGTACATCTTTGCACCGGCATTATGGTGACGTTAACGGATTGTGAAGTACTTTCAGCGCCCTGATTGTCGGTAGCTACGGCAGTCAGGGCATAGCTGCCTGCCGATGGAGTCCAGACAGCGCTGTATGGAGCCTCATTGTCAGAATAGATAAGCTGCCCGTCTCTGTAGAAATCCACTTTCTGGATGGTTCCGTCAAAGTCGCTTGCGCTGGCGGTGATTGTAATCTCTGTTCCTTCAGGATAGACCGAATTATCGGCCGGCTCCATCAGAGTCACCATGGGCGACAGATTCTCGGTGCTGCTTACAATTACTAAAAGATCGTCGGTGGAGGTTCGCAGGTCGCTGTTGGTAACGGTGAGCCTGAAGCTGTACACACCTTCAACAAGGTTGCTGATGACAGGATTTACCACTGATGTTTCGGTGAATTGAGCCACAGAAGGTCCGTTGATTTGTGTCCAGGAATATGTCAATGGCTGACCGGTCGATTCTGTACTTGCCGAGCCATCAAGCTGCGCCGTGCTGGCCGGTAGAACAACTTTCACAAACTGGCCGGCATTCGCTGTGGGGTAGCTGAACGGTATGTCTCCGGTGCGTGCAAAGGTCATCCTGCCCAGGTTGAATTCACCACCCTCAAAGTAGACACGCAACACATGAGTACCGGGTGTAAGTGGTATGTCGGTGACTGTTTTCGTCGCCCATACATCCCAATTATTTATTGCTGTCGATGGCACAGCTATAGGTCCCGAAACCTGGCTACCGTCCAGTTCAAGATGGAAGGGCCCTCCTCCGGCAGGATTACCCGATGCATAGCGGAAAGCAAATGAATACAATCCGGCCTGGGTGACGTTAACAGTGTATTCGAGCCATTCACCGGCCGATATCCACCCAACATAGGCTCCTTCGGCCACCGAGGTTACAGCGTCAACATATTCATCCGTCCTGAAATCGCCCTCATTGTTGACGGATAGATCCAGATAAGCGATGTTCTGGCCTCTGCCTCCTTCAAACAGATCGTATTTTCCGGCTTCAATAATGCCGGGAACCGGCCAGGGTGTTCCTCCATAAGGCACCTGGCTGCCAACCAGCACCTTAACGATATTGGACGTATTGAATCTTTCACCATCGAACACCCTGGCGTAGAAGTTATGCCTGCCGGGTGTCAGACTGGTGGCTTTCCAGACAAATGGTGACGTGGTGACGGTTCCAAGCGAAATGGTTCCATCCATAAACTCCACTTTGGTTGGTGTTCCCCCATCTGCTGTGAGGGTAAGCTCGACGCTTCCGCCGGGATAGGCACTGCTGAATGATGAAGAAAGAACCCCGGAAATGTCAATGTCCCTGCTTGTGCGCATGGTGCGGGCTGGTACCGCAAGCTCATAGCCGGTGGAGAAGGTAACCGTTACAGGCGTATCTGAATAGTTGTGTGCTACGTAGGTAATGGTTCCGTCTGAATTAAATGCTGTGGCAATGGGATAGTTTGCCGTGATGGTGGCATCTACCCGTCCGAGGGCATTCATGGCATGCAGCCAGTGGTAGGTCTGCGCATCTGAAATACCAAACTTGAGCGACCTGTCGGGATAGGAGTCATACAATGCGATGGCCGCAGGAGGGTCAGTAAAGGCCAGGTACGACCACATCACATCGTGCCACAGGTTGACGTTGGCCTCGTTGCTCATAATGCCTGTATTGGCCTTTATTTCGTTCCAGAGTTTGGTTGCATAGGCCGTGTTGTGACCCAGATAAAGTGAGCCTCCATGTATGGGATAGAGTTCAATGCCGTAGGAAGCAGCAATATCGTTGGTCCAGAAGGTGCCGTTGTCGTAACTGTTGCCCCATACACGCGACACCAGGCTGTATTGCTGCGTGGGGAGAAAGTTGCGGTCGTACATGTCAAACCAGTACTCTTCAATGGCGGTTTGCTCGGTGGTGTACAGGTAAATACCCAGATCGCGGATCTCATCGTTGCCGGTGATGGTTCCCCAATGGATGAGAGACGAATTGAACTGCATACTTTCCGAGGTCGATTCCTGGTCGTTGCCCTGTGGGAAGGTTGCAAAGCCGTTGGCCCAGCAATGGCCGGCATAGGGACTGAAATTTCTCAGCCAGGGAAACAGCAGGTCTCCGCGGTCAGGACTGGCGGCATCGCGCACCAGGAGGTTCACCATATCACCCCAGCCTGCAGCCCATCCGGGTTCAAACTGCTCCAGGAAAGCTGCAGCATGAATAAAATAACCCCAGTGGAAGTGGTGATCGTTCAGGTTGCTGTCCTGACCGTGACCCGCAGGGTAGCCGATCATGGCTGACCATGTGGTGTTGTAATAGAAGAGGAAGGCCACCTCGCCGAGGGTGGCGGTGAGCCAGTTTTCTAGCCGGTCCTTAATGGTTGCCAGCATCTTGTCACGGGCAGTGGTATTACCCATTTCGTGGGCTATGCGGGCTGTCTGAACGAGGCGGTTCATCACCTGCCCCTCGTTGTATGAGTCTGTCCATAGTGCCAGCACATCGTTTTCGATGTTTTCGATTTTCTCTGCCAGCGCGGTGGGGGTAAAGCCGTCGCTGTAGTTATCTAAATTGGGCAGGGTAGGCAGGATACCGTGAAAGGTGTTTTCGACGCTGAAGCTGTTGCCCTCCATCGTTTTTATTTCGCCGCGGACTGAAGCGTAGCTGTATTTATCGGGTACCGGCGAGTCGGTTGCCAGGTTCGCCCACTGGTGCGGAAGCAATCCAATCAGCATGTTAGTCCCGGTTCCCTCCTTAATATCTGTAATAACTGTAAAATCGGTTCTCACCACAGAGGTGCTTTCATTGTAATTCCACGACGTGGTTGTATTGGCGGGGAAAACGTAGGCATACTTCTTATACTCGTTGGCCACGGTGGTGACGTTGGCAGCGGTGAGGGGGATAAAAGCCAGCGACCAGTAATTTTTGCCGTTGAGGGTAGAGGTGTAGGTGTTGCCATTCTGGACCCAGGTGCTTCCCACGGGGGCGTACACGGCAAAATCGGCTCCGTTTATGGCATTGGTGATGATAAGCATTTCAGCCGATATTGTTACTGTTCCTGAGGCAACTGTGATTTGTGCCACATCTGACGAACCCTTTGTAAAATAGAGAAATGGCATGGCGATGCCGGCGGTGGTTTCGAAATTGCGCACCCCATCGTTCCAGTTCATTGTGACTGTCCAGTCAGAGTAGTCGGAGACGGTGGCTTGTGAGGTGTTAAGACCGGTAACTCCTACGGTGACAGGAATCAGGTCGCTTATCACACCCCAGGGAATGTAGCTGACCACCAGGCCATTGTTCATGGTGCGCATGGTGAAGGGATAGTTGAAAAGGTTGGAGGCATGGTCCTCCTTGATAAGTTTCGACCACCAGTCATTTGTGGGAACCGGCTTGCCCACAGCGTTGCCGCTAAGTTGCGGCGTACCCGAAGGATAGGAGTTTCTGCCCGCGGCATCGGTGCCGGGAAACGCTGTGGTATAACTGCCACTTCCGGCCTCAACTATCTGAGCGTTTAATGCTGTGGCCATTGCAAGGCTGAGGCTGGTGATGGCTGCGAATATGATGTACCCGGATTTTCTCATCGGTAGATATATTTTTAAATGATAACAGAAGCGAACACAGAAAGTTGCGCTGGCGAGGTTATTTAAACTTACAATATAAGATTATTTTGGGAGAGGGGAAAAGAGGGGGGGACTTTCGGCCGACTTATTTGTCTGCGAAAATATTAGCAAAAGTAAATTGGTGGACAAGTAATAGAGCTGCCCGTTAATGCAGCGCCGGTGAGTACCCCTGGTTCAGCAGATGTATTTTGGCTCCTCCCTCGAATACCACAACAACATATAACCGGTCATAGACTGTCTCATCCATAGGTGGTAGTTCTTTCCCGGCCAGCAGGCCGGCCAGCACACTTGTCGTATTGCTGTGACCGACAACCAGGGCATCCTCCTTGCGCGATAGCAACAGTGAACAAAACATATCAAGATCACGCGCATTATATATTTCTGGTTCAATCGACTTACTTTCCGCAACAGGAGTCGCAGTTGATATTGTTCGCACATAGTTGGTGCTGTAAATACGCTTAATATCTGTCTCTTTAAGAATTACCGACAGTTTTTCACTCCTCAGTATTCCAGCCTCTGAGAGCCCCGGATCGGACGTTTTAGCACCCACATCATCCCTCTCGGCATGCCTTACCAGATATATGGTAAAAACATCATTCTGTTCCTGTGATACCAGCGGCATAATAAACAGGAAGATGATGCAGGTCAACAATGGTAGTTTTTTTGACAGCATTATTCAATGAGTTATTGATAATAGCAAATATAGTAAAATAGGATATTCCATTTTCCATACCCCATGCTTTGTCAGCCGGAGCCTCGGCGAAGGCTGGCCCCATGCTTCATCAATTCACCTGCTCTTCTACTGAAGCCTGAACTGCCATCTTCAGCACCGCCTGGTAGATCTGACAATTTGCACGTGCATTATCACTGAATGTCCATCCGCCAAAGCGACTCCGCTGAGCATAGATACAGCCATCCGCATCAGTTATTACCTCGTTGTTGCCGAGTAAATCATCGTCTTCTGCCTCCTGGGCTACACAGTTGAAAAAATCACCCCATAATAACTGGTCAGCCAGCACACCGCAAAGATGAAATAATCTGATATTATCCTTTTTCATGTCCGTAAGAGTTTAAATCCACCTATTAATGACAGAAAAGGGCATTTAATAGAACCAAAACTTGAAATACTTTTAAAATATTTTTTTACTCATACCTAATGCCCTGGCAAATTATATCTAAAAGCATATAAAATAATAAAATGTACTAAAAATATATCTAATTACATATAAATGATTATATTTGCTCATAATTATATTTAAAGGCATATAATGAGACGATTGGCGGAATTTGTTAAGGAACGCAGAAAAGAAGCAGGACTCACACAGGAGCAATTTGCTGAACGGACTGGTGTCGCCTTAACGGTGGTACGAAAAATAGAGCAGGGACAGACGAACCTCAATCTGGATAAAGTCAATCTGGTGCTGAAGATGTTCGGACACGAGTTGGCCCCGGTTAACAGTAAGGAACTTGACAAATGAGACAGGCGAAAGTATATTATAACGAGCACCTTGCCGGGTTACTTATTGAAACCAATGAGGGTGAGTATGTCTTTCAGTACGACGCAAAGTATGCAGAAGAAAATCCAGACGACTTCATAACGTTTACTATGCCGGTTACCTCAGAACCGTACACCGATAAACGTTTATTCCCCTTTTTTGAAGGGTTGATACCCGAAGGATGGCTGCTGGATATAGCATCAGAAACCTGGAAGATTAGTAAGAATGACCGTATGGGATTGCTTCTGGCTTGCTGCCGGAATTGCATCGGAGCGGTAAGTGTTGTACCAATTCACGAAAACGATGTCGGATAGGTGTTTATATTGTTATGAACCTCTTAACGGCGAAAATGATCTGCATAAGAGATGTTCGCAGGCTTTCTTTGGAACCGCAATACCTCCAGTAATTCCATATTCGATCGATCAGATGTCAGAGCTGGCAAGGGATGTAGTTGAACGCAGTGTTACAATTCCGGGGGTACAGGCCAAATTATCAATGTCGTTGGTTAAAGCAGCTATGAATAATTCCGGACCACGATTAACTGTGGTCGGAGCTCTGGGTGGTAACTATATATTAAAACCCCCTACTGAAAGATATCCCGAAGTCCCGCAAAATGAGCATTTAACCATGCGCATAGCAGAAGCATTCAATATTTCTGTTGTCCCTTCGAGTCTGATAAGACTGGCTTCAGGTGAATTGTCATACATAGCAAAACGTGTTGACAGAACCGAAACGGGCTACAAAATTCATATGCTTGATATGTTCCAGACCACTGAAGCCTTCGATAAGTACAGAAGCTCACTGGAAAAGGTGGGAAAGGCTTTACACAGCTATTCAGAGAATACGCTGCTTGATAAGATCCTCTATTTCGAGTTGGTGTTGTTCTGTTTCTTAACGGGCAATAACGATATGCATCTTAAGAATTTCTCGATGATCAGGGGCAGCTCCGGATGGGTTCTGGCTCCGGCTTACGATTTATTAAACGTCGCAATAGTATTACCCGAAGATACTGAAGAGACAGCCCTTACACTCGATGGTAAGAAGATAAAGCTCACCCGGAAAAACTTTGTCAGCCTGGCACAGAATCTTGATCTGACCGACAGGCAGACTGATGGTGTCTTCAAAAGGCTGGTAGCAAACAAACCAAAAGCTTTTGAGTGGATTGAAAAATCTTTCTTGTCCGACGAAATGAAATCTGGATACATAAAAATACTGGAATCCAGATACATGCAACTCAACTTAGTATAACACCAAACTGAATGACCCCTGTTTTCTTTGCAGATCAAAATGAGTTCAGAAAGTGGCTGGAAGCGAACCACAAGACCAAACCCGCACCCCATGCTTTATCAATTCACCTGCTCTTCTACTGAAGCCTGAACGGCAATCTTCAGTACCGCCTGATAGGTATGGCAATTTGAACACGCTTTTTCGTTGAATGTCCATCCGCCAAAGCGAAACCGTCGAGCGTAGAAACAGCCATCCTCATCAGCAATAACCTCAGTGTTACCAAAGCTGTCTTTTGTTTCCGGCATCTTGCTTATAAAGGGGTAAAGTTCAACCCATAATAACTGATCGGCCAGTTCTCCGGATAGAAGAAACAATCTGATAGTATCCTTTTTCATGTATGTAATAGTTTATATCTACCTATTAAAGGCAGAAAAGGATATTTTATAGAGGCAAAATTCGAAATTTTATTAAAATATTTTTTACTGCACAACGGAACAGGCAGACAGTCATGTGGTTAGGCTATGTAAAAAAATCCATATTTTTTTCTTTATGGATTTCAAAAACAACTTTAATAGTATCTCTTTTCAGGTAGCGCGTTTTTGCCATACTAACTGCCTTTGGTTGTTATAAGCTGGCCCCTTCTGTATTCATATTTTTGTATTTTTGGGTTTGTTACAGACAAAGTAATACCCTGGTGCAATTTTGTGGACCCCTTTGCAGTCCTCCTGTACCATGAAACTTCAATTATGCCGGCAACTTACAATTCTCTTATCAGGTACAAAACCATTGACACCTGCCTTTATGGAGGAAGAAGGGGCTACAGTATTAATGAACTGATCGATGAGTGCACAGCAGCATTGTCAGCAGCAACTGACAGAAGCGGAAAGGTTTCTGAAAGAACCCTTCAAAATGATATCAGAATAATGAGGAGTGACATTCTGGGCTTTAACGCACCCATAAGTCGTAGGTCCGGACTGTACTATTATGATGATCCGGAGTATTCCATAGCTACCCTTAGCCTTACCGACTCTGCAATTATTGAACGCATTATTGAGATACTTCTGGGCCTGAGAAAGAATATTTCAAATCCTGAACTGGAATCCCTGCTTCTTCAGATGCTCCCCCTGGCAGGACCGGAATTCATTCAAAAATTCGATTTGAAGGGTACCCTGCCTCAGCAGCCGGACAGAACCATTTCCAGGCAGAATTACAATTATAACCATATTAACTGGCGTCTGTCAAGCCATTTTGAAGATTACCTTGAGGATATTTTCCGGGAGAATGACCTTTCTAACCAGAATGCCGCCACGCCGGAATCAGTAATTATCTGGGAGAGGATACTGAATTTGCTGCCGGGTAGCCCTGTGATTTGAAAGAACTCCAATGCAATCTTCCGAAAGCAGAAACCGGCATATTAATGAATAGAGCCACTATTTTCCGGTTACGACAGCTAAACTGGACTCAACTGTCTTACAAACGGCAGCTCAGGCAATATGATTACCAATTCACTATTGGTATCCGTATTTCGCCAGTAAACCAGAAAGTTGACACTGTCGGCAACCGGATAACAATCCTCTTCTATAATCTGAGTTATCTTCCCTCGCCCAACCGCAGGAAGATCATACCGGTCAGATCATAAATCCTCCTCCTCCCTCTTCTTCTCCTCCGCCCTCTTCTCCTCCTCATCTTCTCTTGCAATCTCCTTCAGCTTCTCCTCAACACGTCTTTGATTAAGTTTGTCTAAGTGCTCCTTTCTTTCCTCCGGCGTTTTACTTTCCCAGTGCCGCAGTATTTTGGCAAAAGCACTTTCGGCCTGCCCATCAGGCTCCTGCCTGCCCTCAGCATCATTCATCTCATCATCACTTTTTTCCATAGCATTGATTTTCAAGGAATGACTAAAGATAAACAAAAACTAGTCTAAACGCTGAACGCTGAACCTTTATACCTTTGTCCCCATGCTCCATGCCCCATGCTCCATGCTCCATTGCCGTTCACCGATTACCTCTTTTACCGTTTACCGATTACCCTTTTTCCATGCCCCATGCCGTTATGTCAATATGACATTACGCCGCTATGCCCTTTACCCATACCCCATACCTCTCAACCCTTTCCCCTCGGCTTCACCTCCGGCTGATAATCAATACTCTGTCCGCATAGGGTATTCAGTCCGATTACCAGGTTAGTAGCGTGAAGTGAAAGAACCGAATTATAGTCATCCTTCCTGTATCCCCCGCAGAGTGTTGCAATCAGTGGAATCTGTCTCTGAAGTTCTTCCTGCAGGTCAGCAATATACTTGTACACTATCCTTGCCGCCTCCATCCACTCTTCTGTTGATAGCTGGCTTGCAAGTTCATCCCACTCGTGACTGTCAGCCCCCTGGGAGAACACCACATACTGAACCCTGCCAGCGGTAATCTCTATTGCCAGGATTGCCAGATTTTCCTTTAGCTCAGCCAGGTATTTTTCGTGCCGCTGAATGATATTGATATTTCCGCAAACCGGTGAAATTGCCCTATCAATATCTTGCACGAAATCCCTCGAGTTGTCAATGCTGTTACCGTAATGGCCGTCAAGATCAATATAAGCTCCGCAAAGTCCGAATTCCCTGTATATCTTCATAGAGCATATTACTTGCCCTGAAAATGCACAGAAAAGGGCACTGCGGGTAGGATTGGCATGGTGGAAACCCGTAACAGGACTGAATGCAATTGTAGAGGGATTCTGAACCGCATATTTCAAGGCTGCATAAAAAGAAGCGTGGCAGTATTTAACCGTTTCTGCGTACTCAGGTGTCCACTTAATGTGAAGTATCCGGCTTGTCTTTCCTTTATCGAAGAAGTTGTCAACCATCTCTCTGGTATGAGCAACATAAAAGTCTTTCCTTTCAAGCAGCGGGAAATCCCCTTGAATATCCAGATAATTAAGCAAATCCTTCTGTCTGAGATATTCCATAAACAGTTTCGGTTTCGCAGGCGATTGGGAATAACTCTCAACTCCGCCAGCATCAAGCGACATCTTAGGGGTATAGAATGCTCTTATTCTTGGTAATTTCAAGTATTTCATATCCAGTCTAAATCAATTGCTTCAAGATCATCGGTTGGATAACCATATTCTTTAACTAACAGTTCTTTATCAAATTGCAGCTTCCTTGGATCAACTATAAGGTTAAGTAACTGGTCAATCCAGGAGACTTCCGTTAATAAACGTTCTTTCAAATCCGCCATTATCTGCATACCAGGCTTGACACTTCCATACCCGCTGGCATGCAGATCATCGACCAGGGCATAGTGAAGCCTCTTGCGAAAATTATAAAGGAAAAGAAATGTCATGCCAACATCCCCGATAGCAATATGCCTTTGGAAATTGCCAAACAACCTTAGGAAATCGGTAACATCGCATGGTAGATCTTCATCCTCAGGAATATCTCTTTCGAAGATATGAAACATAAAACCCCCTGGAGTAGTCTGATAATTCAACTGCTTAAGCATTGCTACAATCATGTTGTACCTTATTTCCCTTGGGGGATTGTCACTGAAGACATCGTCATCCCATTTCCATGAAGGCGTAAGTTCTTCAAGTTCGTATAGGGTATCCAGTAATTTCTCTGCGAGTAACATAGGTGAATTCATATCTCCGTTTTTGATTCCTAATAGCTTTCGAATAACATTTTAAGCTCTTTCTGCCTGTTCCTCATCCCTCCGACTTTATAGCCCATAGTTCCACCCCGTTTTCTGGTCTCTTCCAGTAGGACTGACTGCCAGAAGATCAGCCTGTCCCAGGTTTCTGACACTTTCTTCTTAACAAAACTGTACAACTCTTCCTCCGCCTTCTGTTGATCGGAGGACTCAGCAAGAACCGATTTAATTCCAGTTCCTGCATTCATTTCTCTTGCGTGTTTCCATGTATCCATATAACAAAGCATTAAATTAGTAAATTCCCTTCAATGCACACGAATACACATTACCGGAAGGTGATTTCCAACATTTTTGGCGAACTGCCCGCATCTCTTTACCACCGTGGTGTTGACTCGGTTGGTATCCGGTTAGGGATTCATGATGCAACTCAAAGGTATTCAATTCTTTTCTGATTTTGTTATTGGCAACACCCCGGTGCAGAATTTTTCTATCATTGTTGACAATTATACTTAAAGGTACTTTTTGAAAAAATAGCTGATGGTACTATATTTGTTTTAACTGATATAATAATCAAATGAGCATCCTGCAGAACGCCCCGAAGTCGATTGAACGCAGAACCTTCACCTGCCCCGGTTGTGGCTATTCAGCACAGGTATATGGCGAGGCCTATTTCGACAAGGCATGTTGCAACTGGCTCTCAACATTCAGGTGTCTCGACTGTAACCGGGTATTCGAGTATTTCGTGTCAGAAATCGAAAAGTGGGAAAAAGTCGACGAACTGGTCCATAAACTTAACGATGATGTCCTCTGCATGAATTGCGGATCACGCAATGTGCGTGCATGGACAGCCTCAACACCTGAATGTCCCGCCTGCAGAACAATGATGGATTGCTCAGTCGATGGGATAATCAGACTTGGACTTGGGGGCTGATGCCCATTTCTTAACACCAATGGCCGGCTCTAAGGAACTTGAGAGAGTACTTTAAACATGCCGGACAAAGAAACCTTCCTACTAACAGGTCTGTGTAGTTTACCAACTCAGAGGGGCCTATTGGCTCGTCTTCAGGGTGTCGCATGCTAATATCGTTGTAAAACTTTAAATTAGGATCACAGGCGAGAATGAAATCACGAAGGTGCAGGTTCTCAACCTTAATCCCACGCATTGCAGGGTTATAAACAGGGAACTTATTAACCGGCTGATACCAGTATTGAGTTTCCATACCTGAGCCACAAGGCAGCATTTTTGAAACATAATTGCACTCTGTGCAACCGGCTCTGTAAATTGCACCCATCTTAAACCTGTTAATTTCAGATTATAAACTTAGTTAAAAGATATCCATTTAAAATACTCATGGGCCCCATGACCAAAATACCCTCTATGAGAATCACCTGCTGCTTTTCATTACGAACGTAATCCCTGGTACCCTCAGCCCTGCAGGTTGTCTGGTATATATGCCACACATCCCTGGGACTCAAAACCAGACTGGTTCAGGTGCGCCCTGCGGGAAAATCCAAAACCAGACAGCATGAACTGCTTGAGATAAGTACCGAACATTCAACAGTGCCTGTTACGGCAATACTGAAGGAGAACCTGATCAATGATAAAAGCCGGAGGGTTGATCCTGAGGAGGACTACCTGATTACCGGCAGCCTGAAACCGGTCTACCAAAAGGCCGAAATGATCGCTCAGACCGATATGGTAACCGTTCTCATACTTGGCGAAACCGGAACCGGCAAGGAGCATCTGGCTCGGTATATACATAACCGCTCAGGCCGGAAGGAGAAGCCTTATCTGTCGGTAAACTGTTCCGCTTTCAATGATTCTCTTCTTGAATCGAGACTGTTCGGTTATAAAAAGGGTGCGTTTACCGGTGCCGATAAAGATACTGAGGGGTTGTTTTCTTAGGCCGTGGATATTTCGGACCATTTTGACCCCCTAAAAACGGCATAAAAGCGGGCAAGCACAGCTTGTTTTTTGATGACATTTCGGCAGATGTTGACCCCTCATGGATAATCAGGAATGGGATTAATGTTTTTCTGGGGTTGTCGCGCCGCGCGCGTTTAACTTTTCAGAGCATGTTGACCCCCCTCAAGTTGGGCAAGCGCATTTAGCTTCAGAACTTTTCGGAGCATATTGACCCCTTTTGTTATTTGATTATCAGAAGGTTTTATTTCTTAGAGAAAAAAACTCTAATACTTGGCAGATGGCAGGAAAAATAAAACCTATGAGTCAGATCAAACAGTTAATGTTATTACAACACCAGGGTCATAAGATTAAGTCTATTGCCAGGACCCTTGGTATAAGCAGGAATACGGTTAAATCATACCTGTCTAGGGTAAATGATTTAAAACTGAGTGCAGATTACCTTTTATCGATTGAGGATCCGGAACTGGAGCATATCTTGTCTGGAGGAAACCCTGCTTATAAGGATGATCGGTTTGAGTATATAAAATCAAGGCTGGATTATTATCAGGAACAGTTAAGATCCCCAGGAGTTACCCGTAAACTTCTTTGGGAGGAGTATCTTGATGAAGTACAATCGGGATATGGTCTTACACAGTTTTGCTTTCACCTTAACCAGCAGCTTCTGGCACGTAAGCCGAGTATGGTACTTAATCATGAACCCGGAGAAAAGCTATATATAGACTTTGCAGGCCACAAGTTGCCATATATTGACATTGACACCGGAGAACTAATCTACTGCCCGGTTTTTGTAGCCTGCCTTCCCTACTCCGATTATGCATTTGCTATCGCAGTGAGAAGCCAGGGCATTGACGATTTTATACATGCTCTTAAGCTGTGTCTTGAGTTTTTAGGCGGTAGTCCTCTGATACTGGTCCCCGATAATTTTAAATCAGCCATAATAAAGGCAAATAGGTATGAGCCAGATCTAAGCCGAGCACTTGAAGACTTTTGTAATCATTATGGGATAACTGTTCTCCCGGCCAGGGTTGCAAAGCCGAAGGACAAGGCACTTGTAGAGAATCAGGTAAAACTTGTTTATAATCGTGTTTATGCCAGGCTTCGTAAACAACAGTTTTTTGATATTCATTCACTTAATGAGGCTGTTCTTGAAAAGATAAGAAAGCACAACCAGACTCGTATGCAGAAAAAGCCTTACTGCCGTGAGGAGAGGTTCCTTTCCATGGAAAAAAGCAAACTATTGCCGCTGCCCGAAACATCATACGAGATCAAATACTACCGGGAACTGACAGTTGCCCAGAACAATTATATATATCTCACTATAGACAGGCATTATTACAGTGTGCCTTTCAAGTGGATCGGGGCGAAAGCTAAAGTCATTTATACCCGTTCCGTTGTACGCATCTATATCCGGGGTGAAATGGTTGCCATACATCCACGGGACTATACAATCGGTGGTTACTCGACCATATTGGACCATCTGTGTTCTCATCATCAACACTATCTGAAAAGAAGCCCGTCATATTACATGGAAAGGGCGGAAAAGATATCGGACTCTCTTTTACAAGTTATGCAATCACTCTTCGATGGAGGCAGACCAGTGGAACAGAACTATCGTACCTGTGATGGACTTCTCAGTATAGCCCGGAAATCAACCCCTGAGATCTTTGATGAAGCATGTAAAAAAGCCATTGAGTTCAGATGCTACTCTTACAAGTATATCTTGAGCATGGTGGAAAAGCTACAGAAACATGGACTTCCGGAAAAGGAGGTATTTATCCCTCTTCCTGAACACACGAATATCAGGGGGCGGGATTATTATAATCAACTTTCATTGAACCTTTAAAAATATCTTATGGAACAACAGATTGAACTAAAATTACGACAGATGAGACTCACGGGTATGGCCCGTGGATGGCAGGCTCTTAAAGAAACCCGGCAAGTCCACGAGCTGTCCTTCGGCGAAGGGTTGGAAATCCTCATACAACGCGAGGAGGAAGAGAGAAAGAATAATCGCTTTATTCGCATGATTAAAGGAGCAAGGTTCCGATATCAGGCAAGCCTTGAGGAACTAAGTTATGAACCCTCAAGGGGACTAAACAAATCAATGATTGCATCACTTGCTACCTGCCAGTACATTACCAAAGGAGAGTCTGTCTTAATCACCGGAGCCACAGGTTGCGGCAAAAGCTACCTCGCCTCTGCACTGGGGCACCAGGCCTGTCTTCATGGACATAGTGTAATATACTCCAATACACAGAAGTTCATGCTACGAACAAAAATGGCCAGAGCAGATGGAACTATATTGAAATATTTTGATAAAATTGCAAACGCATCCCTGTTAATCCTCGATGATTTTGGTTTGACCAAGATGGATCAGCAACAACAATTTGACCTTATGGAAGTCATTGAAGACCGCCATGGGAAAGCATCAACAATCATTGTGAGCCAGTTGCCACCAGCAAGTTGGTTTGATGTGATAAGCGAAACAACCATTGCTGATGCTATATTAGATAGGCTGGTTCACTCATCAAACATTATCGAATTAAAGGGTGAAAGCTTAAGAAAAAAACGGTAATATTGTCAGTTACCATCTGTTCTTTCAAATAAAACCTTCAGGGGGTCAACATGACCGATTTGAGGGGTCAATATGACTGAAATATCCAAGGGGTATTCTTG
>Ga0334882_1001469_pt1 | contig 27955 bp, 23 predicted proteins | sample GraSluR1_MG_5_FD_207226 | JGI IMG/M metagenome (GOLD analysis project Ga0334882, IMG submission 207226) | Sludge microbial communities from methane-producing bioreactor in Wageningen University, Netherlands - Granular Sludge_15_04-R1 | ecosystem: Engineered > Bioreactor > Anaerobic >...
TATGAGCATCACGCTTTTTCATAAAACCCCCATTTTGCAGGCCCTTTCGTTATCCCTGCGCTTTTCTCAGGCGCCCGACGACGAAAATCAGCTGTATTTGCAGGGAATTTAAACCGGACAGCAGTGACTATTTATAAATAGTATATATATACTCTTTATAAATTGTATACACCCTCCAGCGTGTCGTTTGTCTCGGAGGAATCGGGGAATCGGGCTGGCGGATTGTTACGGGTGCGTCTACACTGGGGTCCATGAATGTCTGGAAGTTCATCCAGAGAATCTGCCTGATTCTGGCGGTTGGGCTGATCGTGACGATCGTGCTGCGGCTGTTTCTGCCGTTGATGGAGAAACAGCAGCAGTTGCGGGCGCGGGAGGATGAACTGCGCCGGGATATCCAGCGGGCGGGCGAGGAACTGCGCATGCTGCGCCTGAAACAGCAGAAGTTGCAGGACGACCCGCGGTTTGTCGAACGAATTGCCCGTGAGGATTTGGGCTACGTCAAGCCCGGCGAGACGTTGTTCCGGTTTGTCGACGACGATCCGCCGTAGCGCTCCGCCGCCCAGCGTAGTTCGCCGGCGATGGCTTCGGCGAGGCTGTCCGGGCGCAGGGCAGGGGGCAAAACCGAATAGGTGTAGGTTTCCACCTCGCAGAACGTTTGGCGCGCCCGCGCGACGAATGCCGGCGTGAGATTCTCGCGGGTGGAGCGCAAGGGGCCCGCGCCTCCCCAAGTCAGGGGAACGTGGAAGTGAGTTCGGACCACGGCGCGGCCCGGCAGTCGCGGCAGTTCTTCCAGCGCGGGGGCCAGATCGGGCCACGCGCCGATGACTTCGCCGTCGAGTGCCGCCCGGGTTTGGTGCAGATAGCAAGGTTCGGCGAAGGGCGCCAACGCCGCGCGCGCAGCGGGCGTGTTGTCGCACTCGATGGCGGCGGAAAGCTGCACCCTCTGGATTCGGGACCAATCGAGGGTTTGCAGAGAGCGGAATTCCACGGCCGCATGGCACATGTCGAGGCACCAGCCCACCTCGGGCCCAAGGCAGTCGAGACGCGGATCAAACAGTTCCCATGTACACCCCGGTTCGGGTTCGATGGCTAGGCGTATGCGGCGATCCGTGACGGCCTCGATATCGCGACAGTAGTCCGCGGCCTTTTGCAGATTCTTGAGGGCGTTGCGGTCGTCGCCGGGCGAGATCCACTCCTCGCTCCATCCGCCAGGAACCGTGGTGATGGTGCCGGTCTGTCCCTCGGGGATGAATCCGCTCAGAAAATCGATGGCACGGCGCGTATAGGCCAGACGGTCCGGATCGGTCCAGTTGGGGCGGTACACGTTGGTTTTGACGCGGACATTATGAAAACGGCCGTAGGGAAAGGCATTCAAGGCGATCAGGAAGCAGCCGTGGGATTCCAACCAATCCCGGAACGTTTGCGCCTGGGGCATGGCTTCCCGCAAAGAGCGGTTGCCCAGGTGAAGACTGAGCGGAAAGGGCCGATCCGGTGCAACCCATGACTTCACCGCCGGCACGAGGGTGTCGAGGGTCTTCTGGACGGCCCTCCACGTCGAGGCGTCGCAGACGTTCAGGCAATAGGCCATCACGGGGTCAACCCTTGAATGTTACCCGTTGAGTCTGAAATTCAAGATTCAAGGGCTGACCCCAATCGGAGAGGGTGGCGATGCAGTCGGTCATGAGGGTTTCGTCGATGGAGTGGAGTTCGGTGCGGGAGCCGAGGGGGGAGGGGAAGGTCAGGGTAAGGGTGCCGCCGAGGTGGGCACGGAATTCTTCGAGCCCGGCGAGAACGGCGAGGCGGCCGCGGCGGTCGGCTTTGGAAAGCTCCGGTGCGTAAACCGGGAGGCCGCAGGTGCGGAGAGTGTTGATCAGGCGCATCGCCTGTCGTTCGGGGAGCAACCCGCTGCAGGCGGCATAGAGGGCATCGAGGGCGATGCCCGCGGCGACGGCATGCCCATGGGAGATGCGATGGCGGGTCAGGGTTTCGAGTTTATGGGCCGCCCAGTGGCCATAGTCGAGCGGGCGGGCCGTACCGAGTTCGTAGGGATCGCCGGAGGTGGCGATGTGTTCCAAATGCAGCAATGCGCAGCGCTGGAGGATGCGGCGGATGGCCGGCAGGTCGCCGCGGGCGATGCGGGGCGCAGCGCGTTCGATGGCGCTGAAGAAGGCGGCATCCTTGATGGCGGCGACCTTGACGGCTTCGGCGATGCCATCAAGCAGGAGGGGAAGCGGCAGGGAATCGAGGAAGGCCGAATCGTTCACGACGGCCCAGGGCGGGGCAAAGGTGCCGAGCAGGTTTTTGGAGCCGGCATGGTTGATGGCGTTCTTGACGCCCACGCCGGAATCGCACTGGGCGAGGGCGGTGGTGGGGATGCGCACCAGCCGCACGCCGCGATGGAAGAGGGCGGCGGCAAGTCCGGCGGCGTCGAGGAACGCCCCGCCACCAACCGCCAGGCAGTAGGAATGTCGGCAGATATCGCCGGTGCGCAGGGCCTCGATGATCCGCTGGACGGAGCGGGTCGACTGCTTGATGGGTTCACCCCCGGAAAGCACCAACGGATGACGCACCAGATGGAACGCATCGGCGTGGCGAGCGAACCATTCGCGGATGTGTTTCGACAAATCGGGAAAGGCGCGAAGCACCCCGCGATCGATCAGTACCAGGCAGCGCCGGGGGCTCGCGGACGGGACTCGCGCGATGGCGTCGAGCAGGGCGCGATTGCCGGCTGCGAACACCTGGCGCGTGAACACCACCGGGAATTCGTGGCGGACTTCGATGCGCTGGAGATGGACACTCAAGAGAAAATCAGAAAATGGGATGGGCGTGTGAACCGTCTCACTTCACCCTATCAGCGATCGGGAAAGGAAAAGGGTTCAGTCGTCTCACGCCGGCTTCCAGGAATCCTTGAGGGTGACGGTGCGGTTGAAGACGGGGGTGCCGGGCTGGCTGTCGGGGTCGGCGGCGAAATAGCCGATGCGTTCGAACTGGAAGCGGTCGCCGGGCCTGGCGGCCAGCAAAGAGGGTTCGACGAGGGCTTGGACAATTCGCAAGGAATCTGGGTTGAGATGGGTTTTGAAGTCGACGTCTTTGTCGCCGTCGGGCTCGGACACGTTGAAGAGCCGGTCGTAGAGGCGGACTTCGACGGGCTTGGCGGCGTGGGCGGCGACCCAGTGGATGGTGGCCTTGACCTTGATGCCGGCATCCATGGGGGCGAAGGTGCCGCGAATGGCGGCAATGGCGCCCTGATCGTCTTTTTCGACCCCGGTACAGGTGAGGAATCCGGCGTTGCGCAGGCGGACGGCTTTGCCGGGGCTGAGTCGGAAAAACTTGGGTGGCGGCGTTTCGGCGAAGTCATCGCGTTCGATGAACAGCTCGTGGCCAAAGGGGATGTCGCGTTCGCCGGCGGCGGGGTCTTCGGGATTGTGGGCGCCTTGGACGGCAGCGGGGAGGTCTTCGGGGTTTTCGATGACAACGCGCAGGGGGGCGAGCACGGCCATGGCGCGGGGAGCGGTGCGATTGAGGTCGTCGCGGATGCAATGTTCGAGCAGGGCGACATCGGTTATGGAATCGTACTTGGTGATGCCGACGCGTTCGCAGAACTCGCGGATGGCGGCGGGGGGGACGCCGCGTCGGCGCAGCCCGCAGAGCGTGGGCAGGCGTGGGTCGTCCCAGCCGTTGACGAGGTTGTGCTGGACCAGTTCGAGCAGCTTGCGCTTGCTCATGACGGTATAGGTCAGCGACAGGCGCGCGAATTCGATCTGGCGGGAGGGGTAGAGGTTGGCGTTGCGGATGACCCACTCGTAGAGCGGGCGGTGCACCTCGAATTCAAGGGTGCAGAGCGAGTGGGTGATCTTCTCGAGGGCGTCCTCGATGGGGTGGGCGAAGTCGTAGCTGGGATAGATGCACCATTTGTCGCCGGCGTGTGGATGGGGCATGTGGCGAATGCGGTAGAGGACCGGGTCGCGCAGGTGCAGGTTGGGCGAGGCCATGTCGATTTTGGCGCGCAGGACCTTGGCGCCGTCGGGGAACTCGCCGGCGCGCATGCGCTGGAACAGATCGAGGTTTTCCTCGGGTGTGCGGTTGCGAAACGGGGATTCCTTGCCGGGCTCGGTGGGGATGCCGCGGTAGTGTTTCCAGTCGTCGCCGGTGACTTCGCAGACGAAGGCCTTGCCGTCGCGAACCAGGCCGCAGGCCAGATCGAACATCTGCTCGAAATAGTCGGAGGCGTGATAGTAGTGTGGGCCCCAGTCAAAGCCCAACCAGCGGACATCGGTTTTGATGGACTCGGTGTATTCGACCTCTTCCCTGGCGGGATTGGTGTCGTCCATGCGCAGATGGCATTCGCCGTGGTGTTCCTGCGCCATGCCGAAATCGAGGCAGATGGCCTTGGCGTGGCCGATGTGCAGATAGCCGTTGGGCTCGGGGGGGAAGCGGGTGACGACCTGGCCGCCATAGGTGCCGGCGCGGTTGTCGTCCGCGATGGCCTCGCGGATGAAGTGCAGGGTCTTGGGGGCGGGGTTCGGCGAAGAGGGCGGGGGAGGGGGCGTGCTCATGATTTCTCTTTGGCGTCGTCGATGGCTTCTTTGCGGTCGTAGAAGGCGGCGGCCCGTTTGCGGATGGCGGCCAGCCGGGGATGATTGGATTCCTTGACGGCCGCCCCGAAGGCGGCGAGCAGGTCGGAGGCCTGGCCGGGGAGTCCGGTCGGGACTTCGATGGATACGGTGATATGGTGGTCGCCCGTGGAGGAGCCGCGGACATCCGCAAGCCCCAGGCCGCGCAGCAGGAAGGTTTTGCCGGACTGGGTGCCGGGCGGGATTTTAAGGGGAATGTCGCCGCGCAGAGTGGGAACCTGCACTTCGCCGCCGAGCGCGGCGATGTGAAAGGGGATGGGGATTTCGCAGTGGGTGTCGCGTCCCTGGCGGGAGAACAGGTCGTGCGGGCGCACGTGCAGGACGACAAACAAGTCGCCGGGAGGTCCGCCGCGCGATCCGCCTTCGCCCTTGCCCGCCAGTCGCATGCGCGAGCCGGTATCGACACCGGCCGGGATGGTCAGGCTGATTTTTCGCGCGGCTTTCACGCGGCCTTCGCCGTTGCAGGTGCGGCAGGGATTGCGGATGATTTCACCGGTGCCGCCACAGTGTCGGCAGGGCTGGCGAACCTGAAAAAAGCCGTTGGAATTGATGACCATGCCGTGTCCCTTGCAGCGGGAGCAGGTTTCCGGCGTGCTGCGGCCATCGGATCCGGTGCCGTGGCAGCTCTCGCAGTCTTCGATGATGTTGAGGGTCAGCTCGCGCCGGGAGCCGAAAGCGGCCTCCTCAAAATCGATTTCCAGATCATAGCGCAGGTCCGAGCCGCGCCCGTTTCCGTCGCGCCCGCGCTCGCCGCCCATGCTCCCGAACAGGCTTTCAAAGAAGCTGCCGCCGCCGAAGCCGCCGCCGCCGCCGAAAGCCGAAGCGAACGCGCGCAGCGCTTCCTCCAAATCGATATGGCTGGCGCCGCCGAAGCCGCCGCGTCCGGCCCCGCGCTCGAATGCCGCCCATCCGAACTGGTCATAGCGCTGGCGCAGCTCGGGATTGGAGAGGATTTCGTAGGCCTCGGTGGCCTCTTTGAATTTTTCCTCGGCGTCCTTGTTGCCCGGATTCCGGTCCGGGTGGTACTTCATGGCCAACTTGCGGTAGGCCTTTTTGACCTGGTCCTCGGTGGCGTCGCGGGCGACCCCAAGGACTTCGTAGCAATCGCGGTTGGCGCTCATGGCGGATCCGGCGCTTGTTACTCGGCGGCCGGGCCGGAGGAGACAACGACCTGGGCCGGGCGCAGCAGTCGGTCGCCCATCCGATAGCCGCGGCGGGTCTGGGCCATGACGTGGTTTTCGGGCACGTCGGGCGAGGGGGCGTGGGTGATGGCTTCGTGGAGGTTGGGGTCGAATTCGGCGCCTTCGGCATCGATGGGCTGTACGCCGGCTTTTTCGATGGCGGCCTGAAGCTGGCTATAGATCAGCCGGAAGCCCTCGGTGAAGGCCTCCGGTGCGCCGTTATGGGCGCTGTCGGCCAGTCCTAGTTCAAAATGGTCCAGGACGGGCAGGAGATCCATGACCAACTTTTCGCTGGCGAAGGCGATCCAGTCCTTTTTTTCACGGGCCATGCGCTTGCGGTAGTTCTCGAAGTCGGCCTGCAGGCGCAGCAGGCGACTTTGCAGGGCCTCTTCCGGGGAGGGTTCGGATACGTCCGGTTCCTCCGGGAAAGGAGTAACCGGTGTCTCGGGCTCTGGAACCGACGGCGGCTCTTCGGGGGCCGGAACCGACGACTCTTGGGGCTCTGGTTTTTGGGGTTTGGAATGAGTGTGCTTGGTCATAGTCAAATCAACCGCGGCACGATACGCATCGAAGGCGTATCCGTCAATCCAACGCGCTCGGTCCGCAACCGGAATTGAACAAGCCAGAACCCAGGATCCACCCCGCCATCCGCCACACAGGAGTGAGCCGTTCTGACTTCAGGCACATGCCGTGTCGAACGATTGTTAAATAATTGTTTGCATGTCCACGGAATGAGCATACATTTACCGTCGGCAACTGTTGAGGAGTAGTTTCGTTTCATGATGATCCGTTTGATTCGAGTGATTTGCTGTGCCTTGGCGGCATGGTTATGGGCTGCGTGTCCGGCACACGCGGTCCAGGTTCGCGTGGCCTCGTTCAACGTCTATTTTGGCGTCGACACGGGCGGGGACCGATTGAGCAATGATCCCAACGACGACTACTTGGCCGTCAGCAACATCCTCCGCCGGGTGAATCCGGATATTGTGACGTTCCAAGAATTGTCGAACAGCGACCAGGAGGCCTGGGTCACCATGGCGGCCCAGTTGGGATATCCCTATTACGCGTTTTCGTCTTTCCTGGGCGGAACGTTTGCGGGCTCGCACCGGCTGGGGATTTGGAGCCGATATCCCATTCTGGCGGCCTCGGAGATCAAGGAAACCGTGGTGGACCCGGATGCGAAAGAGATGACGCGCTGGCCGCTGCATGCCGTGATCCAGGTGCCCGGGGCGCTGAATCCTTTTCACGTCATCACGGTGCACAACAAGGCCAACACGACCGAAAAAGCCAGCCGGATGAGGCGGGCGCTCGAAATCTATCGCACGCTCAACTATCTCACCGATACCAACAACGTGCCCGGACTGGACGTGGAATACGCCATCATGGGCGATTTCAACGACACCATCGAGGGCAGCGTCGGCCTGGGGCAAACCACCAACTTTCCCCGCACCTACTACGAATCCCTGTTGGGCGGGAGCACACTGCCTTCGACCTACAAGGCCGGCAACGACATCCCCTGGTACTCCGATTCCGGCTGGCTGTTGCCGTATCGCTACTATCCGACCGACCGCTTGGCTCCGGCCGGGTTGTCGGTCGTGGATGCTCTTCACACCGGGAGCACCAACGCGTGGACCCATGGGACCTGGATTGATGGCAGTTATCGACTCGACTACATGCTCTTCAGCGACGAAATCATGAACAGCGCCTATGGCCCGCCCGTGGGAGAAGCCTATTATTCCGTCGGCGATGGGGTGGGGGTGGGCCTGCCGAAATACGGATCCCCCCTGCCGGCCAACACCAGCTCCAACGCCTCCGACCACCTGCTGTTGTTTGCCGATTTCCATCTGATCGATGAAATGGCCGGCCTGACGCCCGTGGCGATGCTCAGCGAGATCGTGGACCACCCGGTTTCCACCAATTACAACTACGTGGAGATTTGCAACACCGGTGGCAGCGCGCTGGATCTGAATGGATACTCCCTGGCGATCTATATCGACCAAAACCGCAATCCCACCGCCACGATCAACCTGAGCGGAACGCTGGCCGGCGGCAAGGTACTGACGATCGCGACCTCCACGAATCACTTCTACCAGCACTACGGGGTTCCGGCGCAAGTGCAGGCCTCGATCATTGGCCGGCTGAACGGGAATGACGCGATTGTCCTGCGCAAGGATGGCGCGACCTCCGACATCTACGGCCGGGTTCGCCAGGCGACCGGCCCCGGCGATTACAGCATGCCGTGGGCGTATCTTAATTCCACGGCCATCCGCAACGTGGGCATCAGCGATCCGTTCCCGGAATGGCAGGCGGGCGAATGGACGATCACCCTGGGCTCGGATAGCGCGACCCCCGGGCACCATGTCGCCATTCTGGATGCCGATGCCTTCGTTTCGGGTCTGACCATCGATCCGTTCGCCCCGCAGTCCGACGAGCCTTTCTCGATCCTGGCGGACATCCATCCCAATGCCGTGGCGTCCAACATCGCCGCCGAGGCCTGGCTGCGCATCGAGGGCGGCTCGTTCTACTCCACGCCCATGGCCAACACGGGGGACAACTCGTGGAGCACCGGCGTGCTGAACCCCGGCCGGAATCCCGGCGATGTCCTCGATTTCTACGTTCGCTATACCTTCGATGGGCCCCTGGGCTCGTATATCAAGCATTCTTCTACCAATTCCTACGCCTTCCCGCCGAGCGCGGCCTCCGACCGCGACGGCGACGGCATTCCCGACGACATCGACAACTGCCCCGACGCCTGGAATCCCACCCAGATCGACACCGACGGCGACGGCGTCGGCGACGCCTGCGATCCGGACATCGACGGCGACGGCATTCTCAACGAGGAGGACAACTGTCCGTACGTCTACAATCCGGACCAGGACCCCTCCGCCTGCGAGGAAGTGGACGACCCCGACCCCGTCGCCGAAACCGCGTGGATTGTCCATTTCGAGGATGCGCCGACCAAGACCAGCTATGCCGAGGCTTGGATCGCACTGAGCGGCCGGACCTGGCTGCTGTCCAATGCGCTGGTGACGGGCAATACCACAAGCGACCAGGTCAACGGGGAAAAAGGCGGACGCCTCCGGGCCCCGTGCGAAGTGCGGCTGGAAGGATCGCTGACCAACGGGATCGGCGCGATGTCCTTTGCCTACCGCCGCTATGGGACGGATTCAGCCACGACCCTCACCGCCGAGTACAACGACGGCTCCGGTTGGGTCTCGATCGGCTCGGTCACCACCGAGGGCGTCGCCACGCTGACCACCAACACCCTCGTGGCCAGCGTTCCCGGTCCCGTCGAGTTCCGTATTACCTGCACCGGGCCCAGCGGCTCCCGCGCCAACCTCGATGACATCGTCATTTCCCCCTTCGGCCAGGGTGAAATCGTGGCCCAGTGCGCCCCCGCGCGGACGGATCCGGTCTTTTACGACGGTACCGTTCACACCAATGAATTCATTATCTATCCCGAAGGCATGACCTACGAGGTGGCCTATGCCCCAGACGACCCGTTGAATGTCGGCACCTATCCCGCCTCCGTGACGATTGTTTCGGTGGGGCATATCCAGGGCGGAACCTATGTGTTCGACGAGGCCGTCACCATCGTCAAGTCGGACCCGGACGTCTCCCTGGTGGAACGCGTCGCCGCGGCCCATGACGGACTGCCCCACACCAATCAGTTCGCGATCACCCCTGGCCTGACGTGGTCGGTTTCCTACGCCCCCGCCGATCCGCCCACGGCCATCGGATTCTACGATGCCACCGTCACCGTGGCGGGCAACTCCAACTATCTGGACAGCGTCTTCGTCTTCGAGAACTCGGTGGTCATCCTGGACGAGGTGCCGCCGTCGCATCTGGCGCCGGGGGACCACCCGTTCGTGATCGACTTCGACGCCAACGGCGCCCCGTCCATGACGTACGGTCCCCACGTGGATGTGCTCAATTCCGTCGAGCCGCGGGAATGGTTTATTGACAACGGATATCGCGGCAATGGCGCAACGGACGTTAAAACCTCGACCAACTCGCTGCGCTTGCGATATTTCGGCCCCGGTGTCTCTAGCAACGGCATTATGCGGAGCCTGGCCCCGTTCCCCAACGGCATTCACTCCGTGGCGTTCCATTATGCGATGTTCAGCAGCGACACCGCGGCCACGCTGTCGCTGCAAACCAGCAACGATGGAAACGCGTGGACGGTTCATACCAATTTGATGGTGGATGGAATCAACGGCACCTTTGCCGCCCATTCCCAGGCTCTGAACCTAACCGAGTCGATCTATCTGCGCTTTCTTCTCGTCGACGGCGCCACTTCCAATCGCGTGAATATCGATGATATTGTTGTCACTCCCTACGTCGTGACGACCACCGAACCGATTCCCGCCGTGGTGATGCTGTCCAACCTGGAGCACGTATATGACAGCCTGCCCAAGCCCGCCCAGGCCGATACCTATCCGCTCGGCCTGGCGGTGAACATGACCTACGACGGGTCCTCCGAGGTTCCCAGCGCCGTTGGGGAGTACGCGGTGGTGGCCGCAATCTCCAGCCCCTACTACACGGGCTCGACCACCGGCACGCTGCGCATCGCCTCCGCCGAGCCGTCCAACGCCTTTGAGGACTGGCTGATTGGCCGTGGATTGCCCCTCGACTCGCGCTATGCCGCAGATGCCGACCACGATGGCGATGGCATGACCACCTGGCAGGAATATCTGGCCGATACCGATCCGGGCGACTTTGCCAGTGCGCTGCGGCTTCAGGCCGCCTATGCGACGGCGTCTGACGCTGGGGCCGAGACGGGCGAACTCCGCTTCAGCTTCCTGGCCAGCACCGGTCGTTACTATCAGTTGATTTCCGCCACGAACCTGCCTCCGGAAAATCCAAGCGTGACATTCTCCGGGTGGGGGGCTCCCGGGCTCGACGGATGGATGACCATCACCAACCGCGATCCCGGCCATTGGTTTGGAACCATCCGGGTCCGGTTGAATCCGCCTGACGGCGAATAGGGCCACGTCGCGACTTTAGGGCGGATCCCCCTCCCGACCGCCCATGCGATCGCCACACTCCCGACCGGAGCCATCCGCGGTTGTTGGCCTCCGGAATCGCCCAGAAAAAGCCTAATAAAACGTTTCGACAAACGGTGGGCATTCTGACAGGATACCCAATCGCATTCAATGAAACTGAGGAAGTCACGACCATGAAATTCAATCGCGCATCCGGCGTTTTGCTGCACCCGACATCGTTGCCGGGGCCCTATGGCATTGGTGAAATCGGGCCGGAGGCCTGCCGATTCGCCGACTTCCTGGAGTCCACGGGCCAGCAGCTTTGGCAGATTCTGCCCCTGGGCCCCACCAGCTTTGGCGACAGCCCCTATCAGTCCCCGTCCACGTTTGCGGGCAATCCGTTGTGGGTCGGCTTTGACTGGCTGATCGAAGACGGCCTGCTGGCCAAGGAGGACTTGGACGATTTCCCGACTTTTCCCGCGGGCAAGGTGGACTTCGGGCCGGTTATCGTTGCCCGCATGAAGATTCTCGACAAGGTCTGCGCGGGATTTGGCACGAAGGCCACCGGCGAGATGCAGGCGGAATTCAAGTTGTTCATGGCCCGCAACGCGGACTGGTTGGAAGACTATGCCCTGTTTGCCGCCTTAAAGGATGCCCACGGCGGGGTGCCCTGGACGGATTGGGAGCCGGAACTGGCGCGGCGGGAGCCTGCCGCCCTCGACAACGCCCGGGCCCAGCAACGCCAGCGGATTCACAATGTCAAGATGGTTCAATATCTGTTCGACCGCCAATGGAAACGCCTCCGGGCCTACTGCGCCAAGCGCCATATCCAGTTCGTTGGCGATATCCCGATTTTTGTCGCTCACGACAGTGCCGATGTCTGGGCCAATCCGGGGTTGTTTTTCCTGAAGCCGGATGGTCATCCCAGCGTGGTGGCCGGCGTCCCGCCCGACTACTTCAGCGCCACGGGCCAGCTCTGGGGAAATCCGCTCTATAACTGGAAGGCCCACAAGGCACGGAACTACGACTGGTGGATGGCCCGCCTGAAACGCGTCTTCGAAGTGGTCGATATTGTGCGCATCGACCACTTCCGGGGTTTCGAAGCCTATTGGGAGGTGCCCGGCGACGCCCCGACGGCCATGGATGGCAAATGGATCAAGGGGCCGGATCGCCACTTGTTCGACGTCCTGAACAAACACATGGGCGAACTGCCCATCATTGCCGAGGATCTTGGCGTCATCACCGACGAAGTCGATGCCTTGCGCGACCACTGCGGGTTCCCCGGCATGCGCATTTTACAGTTTGCCTTCGGCAACGATGAGCGTGCCGATGAATTCCGGCCGGAGAGCTATCCGACCCACTGCTGCGTCTACACCGGCACCCACGACAACGACACCACCGTGGGCTGGTTCCACAGCAAGGCGGGCGAAGGCAGCACCCGCACCCAGGAAGAGATCGAAGCGGAAAACAAGATGATCCTCGATTATCTCCGCACCGATGGCCATGAAATCCACTGGGATTTGATCAATCTGGGCTCTCGCTCCAATGCCGATACCTTTGTGGTGCCCCTGCAGGACTTGCTGGGACTCGGGTCCGAAGCCCGCATGAACACCCCCGGCAAGGCCAACGGCAACTGGCAGTGGCGCTTCGCCTGGGATCAGATCACGGACGCCATCCGGGACCGGTTCGCTTATGTCACCCGGGCCACCGGGCGAATGCACCACTGACCGGGGAAAGCTCTTGGAAAACGCGGTTTTCCAAGAGCACAACTCAACGGCAGGGAGTCCGGACGAACCGCCGCGTATCCGGCCCAGCGGATGGGGCTAGTCTTCGATCCGCTCTTCGACTTCCGCTTCGATTGACTCCACGGCGGCGTCGATGGCCTCTTCCGCCTCGGCAGCGGCATCTTCCACGCCTTCGACCGCGGCATCGATCTCTGCTTCGATTTCCGCTTCAATCTCGGCCACGGGCACCTCGGTTTCCGCCTCGATGGTTTCGACTTCCTCGGGCACGGGAGCGGACTCGACGGCGTCCGCCACATCTTCCACCGACTCCTCGACGGACTCTTCGGCATCGGCGAACATCGCCGGGACGGCCGCGGTCAGGGCCGACAGGCCTTGTTCGACAGCCTCCGCGGCCTCGGAGAGAATTTCGCTGGCCGCCTCGGTGACCTCAGCGATGACCGGAGCAACGGCCTCTTCCACCGCGTCGATCTGCTCGGAGACCGATTCGGTAATCCCCGTCAGGGCTTCATCGGCTTTCTCCAGGAGGCCCGGGGCTTCTTCCACTTCTTCGGCCGCTTCTTCGATGGCTACCACCGCTTCAAGCGGGAGGGTGTCATCTTCGATATCGAGCTGGAACAGCATGTCCTCGGAGGGAACGGCATCGTAGCGCGTCACCGTGGCGCCCGCGCGCAACCCTTCCACGAACTCGCCGACGACTTCCTGCTGCTTCTGGGAATACAGCAGGTCCTGGATGCGTTCGCGAACCTCTTCAAATTCCGGAGTCTTGGGCTCGGTCTTCTCCGTCACCTTGATCAGGTGGTATCCGAATTGGGTTTCCACAATCTGACCCACGGAGCCCACGGGCTGGGAAAAGGCCGCATCTTCAAACTCGGAGACCATCTGGCCGCGGCCGAAGGGACCGAGATCGCCGCCGCCGCTCGCGCTGGGGCAGTCGGAATGCTCGCGGGCCATTTCGGCAAAATCAGCGCCTTCGAGAAGCTGCTGGCGAATGGAGGCCAGGCGCTCGCGCTTGGCTTCCTTGACGTCATCGCCATCCGTGCGCTCCAAGCGGAGCAGGATATGCGAGGCGGTCACCGAGGCATCCTGGGCAAAGCCTTCTTTGTTCTCCTCGTAGAAGGCGCGTACTTCTTCGTCCGTGGGCGGCTCCACGGCATCGGCCCTGGAAATGACCATCTTGCGGACGGTCATCTGTTCGCGGATTTCGCTCTCGGTAATGCCGGATGCCGTCAGATAGTCATCAAACGACATGCCCGGAGGCAACTCATCCGCCAATTCCGCCTTGATTTCGGCAAACTCGCTGTCGGAAAGCGTCACGCCTTCCCGCGCGACCGCGGCCAGCATGATGTGGCGCATGATCAGCTCTTCGAGAATCCGCTCGCGAATGCGCGGCAGCACTTCGGCCAATTGATCCGGGGGCACTTGCCCGCCCATTTGCGCCATGAAGGAATTCAGCACCTTCTGGACATCCGCTTCGGTAATGTCTGTGTCTTGCACAGTGGCCAGGACCGCGCCGGGCTCCGCGGGAGCGGGCCGTTCGATGGCGGGGACAGGGGCCGGCATCGCCATTTCCGGGGCCGCCGGGCTGGCCACGGGGGCCGTGCCGGTTGCCGGGGTTTCGGGCTGACCGCAGCCCAGCAGGATCAGTCCGGAGATCAGGACCGCGGCAATGCAATACAGAGAACGCTTCATGGGGTTATCCTTTCAACATGGACGGAATGTGTCCGAATTATTTGAGAATCAAGCTGTACGGACGCGCATTCTGGGCATCCGGCCCACGGTTGTCAATGGCGAACGGGTCGGGTGCTGGAAGCGCGCTCAACGAGCCCAGCCCCAGCGGATCATGGCCTCTGGCCGCCGACGGTACCCTCAGAGCCACCAGGTCGGACCTCGGACCTCGGTTCTCGGTCCCAGGCCTCGGTCAGGAAGGCTCTACCGGTGCCGGGGGATCGTCGCTCGGGGCGTCGGCGTCCTCCGGCAGGGGGGGCAGTTCCTGGAGGGCAATCACCACCCGCTTGCGGCCGTCGGGGGTTTCATCCTCGGAATAGGTCTCGATGTCGGGGCAGTCTTTCAGGGCCTGGTGGATGATGCGCCGCTCCATGGCATTCAACAGCGGCATCCGCCACGACTGTCCGGTCTTGCGCACCCGTTCCAGGGCTTCCTGGGTGTCGGCCAGCAGTTTTTCGCGGTGGCGCTCGCGGTACTGTTCGGCATCGACCACGCAATAGGGCGAATCCTCTTGCAGGCGCGACATCAGCCGGTTGAGCAGGAATTGAAGGGCATCCAGCGTTTGCGACGTTCGGCCGATCAGCCGGCCCGCATCGGCGGTGATGATTTGGAAAAAGATCTGGCCTTCCTGGATCGAGGCCTCCAGCCGCGCATCCTCAAACTCCAGCAGGCGGAGGAGGTCCTCCAGAACCTTGCGGGCGGCATCCATATTGTCCTGCATCCGGGGGTCTTCGGTCATGAGCTTTTCTTTCGCCGTTTCTACGTTTGGGGGGTATTATGTAGGCTGCTTGAAGATGAAACACCAGACTATTTTCCAGGCCGACTCTCATAAGAGCGACCGTTCCCCCCACCGCCGCCGCCTGGACAAGGCCCTGCCGGGCGTCATGCTGCTGGCCCTGGTCCTGGTGGCGTCCATTTGGGCGCTGCGCCACTTCAGCGCCGAAAACCGAATGCGCCGCGCCACGATCCGGATCGTCCGCCTGGTCGAAAAGAGCGAGGACGAATCGCCGGTCGCGCTGGCGCGCGTTGCAAATCGGTTGAGTTCGCAACTGGCGGCAACCGTCGAGTTGGATTTTGACGGAGCCGGCATCCTGACCCGGGGCCGTTCGGAAACCGTGCAGTTGTTCGTGCAAGTCCGTTCCAACTCCGAAAGCCTGTCCCTGGAGAATCCGCAAGTGGGCGCCATCCCCGTCCGGCGCGGCGAAGTGCGCGTCCTGGTCAAGGCCCGCTATCGGCTGACCTGGGCCGGCGGCAGCGGGGTGGAAGGCGAGGGGACGGCGGACCTGTTATGGCGCAAAACCGATGACGGCTGGCGAATTGTCCAGGTCCGGATCCGGGATGAAAACCGGAGCCGTGTGCCGGGGGGGGGGTCGTGAATTCGGTCTCCCTGTGGATAAAGGCCGTGCGCCCCTACGCCTATTCGGCGAGCGTGGTGCCGATTGCGATTGGCGGATTTCATGCCCGGTTGGTCGCGCCGCCGGCCTTTTCCTGGCTGCGCTTCGGTGTCGCGCTCGCCGGCGGCATCCTGATCCATACGGCGGCGAATCTCTGGAACGACTACTACGATTTCCGTGACGGAGTGGATCGCAAGGGCGCCGGCGAGGGCAGTGGAGTTCTGGTCCACGGCGAAATGACTCCCGCGGCGTGCTTCCGCGGCGCGGTGATCAGCGCCATGCTCGCAGCCCTGGCCGGGTTGTTCCTGATCTGGCAGGTCGGGTGGAGCCTGCTGGCGCTCCTGGTTGCGGGGCTCTTCGGCGCCTGGGCCTATTCCGCCGGTCCTCTCAGCCCCAAGCATCGGGCCTTGGGCGAAATCTGGGTCTTTCTCCTGATGGGCGCCGGCATGACCCTCGGTGGCCACATGGCCCAGACTGGCCGCTTTTCCTGGGGGGCCATCGTCACGGGGATTCCCGCCGGATTGCTGATGACCCTCCTGCTGTTCGTGAACAATTTGCGCGACCTGGAATCGGATCGACAGGCGGGCCTCCATACCCTGCCGATGCGGTTCTCTCTGGCGACCAACAAGGGGCTGACGGCGATCCTGCTCCTGCTGCCCTTCCTGATGGCGACCGCGATGGCGTTTTCCCGCTGGCTGCCACTGGCGATTCTGCTGGCCCTGCTGACCCTGCCGACGGCCCTGCGCTGGCTTGCACGGATCTGGAAAACGCCGATCGATAACTCCGACGTCATGAAGGTGGCCATGCTCCATATGGGGTTTGGGCTCCTCTTTGCCGCCGGCTTGTGGATTGGACGTTGAAGAAAGACCCCGATATGACGACCGGCCACTCTCCCATCGACCTCCTCCGCGAATTGGTTGCCATCCCCAGTGTAAACCCGGAACTGGCCGATCGGCCGGAGATCGGTGGAGAGCATCGCATGGTGGAATGGCTGGAGGCGTGGCTGTCCCGCCGGGGATTTTCCACGTCGCGCGTGGGCCCCGACCCCAAGAGACCCAACCTGGTCGCCCGCCTGGGGGGGGCCGATGCGCGCAGAACCCTCCTCTTCGAATCCCATCTCGATACGGTCGGGGTGGTCGGGTTTTCGGGCGATCCGTTTGCCTTGCGCGAGGAACAGGGCCGTCTCTATGGCCGGGGCGCATGCGATACCAAGGGACCGCTGGCGGCCTTTCTGGCGGCCATCGATGACGAGGTGCTTGCCGCGCTGCGGGCCTCCAGCGTGGAACTGGTCCTGCTGGGCGCCATCGGCGAGGAGACCGGCAATCTCGGCGCGGAGCAGGCGGTCGCCGATGGCCTTCGCGCCGATGAAACGATTGTGCTCGAACCGACCCAACTCCGCATTGTCAACACCCACAAGGGCGCCTGCTGGTTCAAGGCCGCCACCCGCGGACGATCCGCCCATGGCTCCGATCCCGGCCGAGGGGATAACGCCATCCTCAAGATGCCCGCGGTCTGGCAGGCCATCGAAGCGGCCACGGCCGAGGCCGCCCGGACATATGCGCCGTCCGGCCTGGGGACGCCAACGGTTTCACTCGGCACCATCCATGGCGGAACCGGCACCAACATCGTGCCGGATGCATGCGCCATCCAAGTCGATCGCCGATTCCTGCCTGGCGAGACCTGCGCGGCCATCCTTGAGGATATCCGGGCACGGTTGGCGGATGTGCCGGGAGGGGTCGAAATCACCTTGCTCAAAGAAGGCCGGGCCTTCCATACCGATCCAGAAGCCAGCCTGCCCCAACGACTGGGCCAGGCGCTGACTGCCGCGGGGCTCGAGGCCAGCGGGGAGGGGGCGGCCTGGTGCAGCGATGCCGGTGTGCTGGCGGATGCCTGCCGGGAAACGGTGGTCTGGGGCCCCGGTTCCATCACCCAGGCCCACACCGCCAATGAATATATCGAATCCGGCCAACTGGCCATCGCCATCGAAGTTCTCCGCCACTTTTTAAGCGAAAGCTTTCGCGATATCTGAAGCCAATTCGGAGTTCTGCATGCAGCTCCCAAGCCCCCGCGGATTGGTATTGAACACCCAAAAATGACTATTGCCAAAACCGCCCCCCTGCGGCATGGTATGCCTCCACTTTGCGCCCCCATCGTCTAGAGGCCCAGGACGCTAGGTTCTCATCCTAGTAACACCGGTTCGAATCCGGTTGGGGGTGCCATGCAGTAGAGCCTGCGGCTCACTGCATGGCACGGCCCTGAAGTGTTCCGAGCCCCGCGAGGTTCGCCGCGCGGGTTCGTTGGGGGGAGCGGGGACCGCCGGGGCCGGGGGCCTCGGTGATTTTGCCGAGGTAGTCGGGGAGCTGGATGCTGGCCATGCGGGTGTCGCCGCCGCAACTGGAGACGAGCTGGGCGTAGCCGGTGGCTTGGCTCTCGAGCAGCTTGCGCACGCCTTCGGCCTCGGCCTCGGAGTTAAGCAGCACGCCGTCGGCATCGCCCTTGGTCACGCGCCGGATGCGCTCACCCGCTTGAATGGCAAGGCGGAAGCGAAAGCGTTCGCCTTGAAGTCCACTCGAATATGACGCCAGTCCATGCGACAATTTCCAAGAGGGCTTGCCACGACGCCTGCCCCGATGTCCCCTGTGTAGAAGCCATCATGATCCCATTGTACACAGGATCATCCCGGCGGTGGGTCGATCATTCGGCGGTCGAGATGGTTGTCCAGATGCGAGGGGGGGCAGCCGAAGATGATCACGAGATCGCCGTGGCCCTTGTTGCGGAGTTGATGCGCATACCCCTCCCCGATGAGAAACACGTCCCCGGCCTCGACGGGTTGGGGCTGCCGCCATTCGATCGGGCCCTCGTGCTCCCGCCCGGGAACGAAGCCCAGATAAAGCTCCCCGTTGCCTTCGACGATCTCGTAGGTTTCGCTGCCGTGGAAGTGGACATGGCAGCCCACCCGGTCCGGAACCGAGGCGACATACAGCCCGAAGTGGTCGTCGCCGCAAAGCCAGGCGATCCGGATGCCCACGTTCGGATCCGGCACGGCTTGTTCCAGCGCGCGCCGCCAATTGGATTTGGTGAATTCCATGTGCTGTTCCTCCGGTAGGATGGGATCGACTGTTCCAAACCCTACTTAACCTGGACGCCGCGCACCAGACGAATCAGCGGTCCGGAACCCTTCGGGGACCCCGCGCGGAATAAATGCAGCGGGAATCAACGTCGGGCTTGCGTTTCACTCCCTGTTTTTGCACCCTTCTTCCATGCAAGCGTTGCTTCAGGCCGGTCCCGGCGGGTGCGGGGATTGAATGGGTGCGCGCGTCTCCATCATCAATGCGGCAGGAGGTTCTCCGGTGAAGAAAACGAATGCGTTGACGGGCATGGGCAAAGGGTTTGAACTGGGGGAGGCGTTGGCGGAGGCCAACCGGTGTTTGCTGTGCCACGATGCGCCGTGTTCCAAGGGGTGTCCCGGCGGCACGGATCCGGGCACATTCATCAAGAAGCTGCGGTTTCTCAATGTCACGGGGGCCATCCGCACGATCAAGCAGAACAACATCCTGGGGGGCGCCTGCGGCGTGCTGTGCCCGACGTCGCAGCTGTGCGAAAAGGAATGCAGCGCCGTCGGCCTGCCGGGGGGCGCCATCCGGATCGGCAAGATCCAGCGGGCCCTGGTCGAGCATGGATGGGAAACCGGATTCAATCCGCTGGAAAAATCCGCGCCCCGGAAGGAAAAGATCGCCGTGGTGGGGTCGGGTCCGGCGGGCTTGAGTTGCGCCGCCGAATTGGCCAAGGCGGGATTCAAGGTCACGGTGTACGAGGCCAAGAAGAAGGCGGGCGGCGTGCTGCGCTACGGCGTGCCGGCCTACCGATTCGATCCGTCGTTTCTGGAGCGGGAGTTGAAGGATCTGGAAAGTCTGGGCGTGAAGATTCAATGTGCGACGCCCATCCGGGGCAAGGGCGCGGCGGAAAAGCTGCTGACCAAGGGTTTTGCAGCGGTCTTTCTCGCGCCCGGCCTGTGGGAGGCGATCCGCCTGAAGGAGCCGGCCCCGCCCATGCCCGGCCTTTTCACGGCGACGGAATTCCTGAGCGCGCTGCGCGAGGGCAAGTCCGAGCAGATCGGGAAATCCGTGAAGGGCAAGCGCGTCGCCGTCATCGGCGGCGGCTCGGTGGCGATGGACAGCGCGGAGTCGGCGTTGAAGCTGGGGGCCCGCGACGTGTACCTGATCTATCGCCGGTCCTATACGCAGATGCCGGCCGAGGAGGACGAGAAGCAGGATGCCCTGCGCATTGGAATCCACTTCCTCCTGCTGAACCAGCCGGTCGATTACGTGGCCGGGCCCCGGGGTCGCCTGCGGGCGGTCAAGCTGGTCCGGACGGAACTCGGGGACATCGACGCCTCCGGCCGGCGGCGGCCTGTCGAAGTGCCGGGCACCGAATGGGAGCTGCCGGTGGATGTCGTCATCGAAGCGATCGGTGCGAAGCCGGCGGCCGACACCGAGATGTGGGTTGCGTCCGTCAAGCGGACAACAGGCGGCCTGATCGTAGCCGATCCGAAGACGGGCGCGACATCCGCGAAAAGAATTTACGCGGGCGGCGACATCGTCCGGGGCCCGGCGCTGATCATCGAGGCGGTCAAGGACGGAAAGGCCGCGGCGGATGCGATCCGGCGGCAGGTGGGCAAGAAGGAGGTCTCCCATGGCTAAGCCGATGGATTTGTCGGTCGATTTCTGCGGGTTTAGGCTCATCAACCCGTTCATGCTGTCGTCGTCGCCGGTGTCGAACAGCGCGGAAATGTGCGAACGCGCGTTCGAGGCGGGGTGGGGCGGAGTCGCCTACAAGACGATCGTGTCGGACCGCCTGCCGATCATCCATCCGTCGCCGCGGATGGCGGCCTACCAGCCAAGCGGGAAACGGCAGGTGGGCGTCCAGAACGTCGAACAGACCTCCGACCGCGGGCTGAAGGCCAATCTGCTGGACATCATGTATCTCAAGAAGCACTGGCCGGACCGGTTGGTGATGGCCAGCATCATGGGGTTCTCCAACCAGGAATGGGCGGATTTGTCCAAGGCCTGTGCGGACGCCGGTGCGGACATGCTGGAGATCAACGTGTCGTGTCCGCACATGACCGTCGAGGGATCCGGCGCCAAGGTCGGGCAGGTGCAGGATCTGGTGCAGAAGTTCACGGAGACCTGCCGGAAGTCGTGTTCCATTCCGTTGGTGGCGAAGATGACGCCCAACATCACGGACATCACGGTGCCGGCGCTGTACGCCAAGAAGGGCGGGGCGGACGGCATTGCCGCGATCAACTCCGTGGCGGGTCTTTCCGGCATTGGCACGGACACCTGGGTGCCGCAGCCGAACGTCTTTGGCAAAGGGGCCGTCAGCGGCTTCACCGGGCCCGCCATCAAGCCGATCGGACTGAAATTTGTCGCTGAACTGGCGAAGTGCAAGGAGCTGGGCCTGCCCATTTCGGGCATCGGCGGCATCGAGACGTGGGTGGACGCGCTGGAATACCTGCTCGTCGGCGCCTCCACGCTCCAGGTCACGACCGGCATCATCCACTACGGCCAGGGCATTGTCGAAAGCATGATCGAGGGGCTGTCCGACTACATGGCGCAGAGGAAGGTCAAGCGCGTCCGGGATCTGGTGGGCAAGGCCTTGCCTAATCTGCATGAAACGGGGGAATTCGACCTGACGCGCCAGGGAGTCGCCCAATACGATCTGGATCGCTGCATCGGCTGCGGCCAGTGCTACACGGTCTGCAAGGACGCCGGCGGGTGGGCGCTGGAGTGGGATGCGCAGAAGCGGCGGCCCATCCTCGACGAGAAGAAGTGCCTGAGCTGCATGGTGTGCAGTTTCGCTTGCCCGGTGGACGGCTTGATCACCTTCAAGGAAATGCCCAAGACCTACCGGCGCGCCGATACCGTCACGCTGGGCGAGGAGATGGCCGGCCAGTTGAAGGGGTAGGCGGGTTGGCCCAACCCGCTGCGGGTCCCGATCCCGTCCCAGGGTAGGGCGGGTTGGCTCAACCCGCCGCATGATCAGACGTCGGCGACTTGGGCCAAGTGCCCTACCAGGCCATTTCTCGTTCCAGGGTAGGGCGGGTTGGCCCAACCCGCCGCGGTTTTCGGTCCCGGCCCAAGGTAGGGCGGGTTGGCTCAACCCGCCGCATGGTCAGACGTCGGCGACTTGAGCCAAGTCGCCCTACCAAAGCGTCCGGTCCCGGCGACTTGGGCCAAGTCGCCCTACCCAAATCCTTCGGCCTGGCTCGGCCAAACATATGGCCACTCTTGCGGCTCACCCACCAAACCCGCCCTCACGGGGTTCATGCGGATGTAATGCGCCTTTTGCACCCCGTTCGCGTCATCTCGCAGCCGATGCTCGAAAAAGCCGGATTGCCATTGGATTTTTGCTTCTCTCGCCGAATAGCGCTTCCACTGGGCGATCGCGGCGTTCATCCCCGTCTGGCGCTGAAAACTCATCAACGCATGCACATGGTCCGGCATGAGCAAGACCAAATGGACCCACCAGTCGCCGCGCGCTTGTCGAAATTCCATGCTCTCGCGAATCCAGGCGGTCACCTCGGAATGGCACAATTGATTCACTCCGCGGGGCTGGGTACAGATCGTGATGAAATAGATCGCCCCATCGGAGACCCAAGAGGGGATGTCGTGCGGGAGTTGTTTGCGTTGGGGCAGATTGTCCATCGGGTTGCCTCATCGTCCTCATCCCGAGGTAGGGCGGGTTGGCTCAACCCGCCGCGGTTCTCGATCCCGGCGACTTGGGCCAAGTCGCCCTACCAGGCCGCTTCAACTGCAGCGCCAGATAGAGGACGAACGCCACGGCGAAACCGAGGAACCAGGCATAGCTGTAAAGGCGGTGGCCGAGCGCGAGCATTCCGCTCGACCCCTCTAGCACCTTGATCTCGACGAGGAAGCCCGGCAGGTTGACGAGGATCGCCACGATCAGGGCGATCATCGCCGCCGGGTTGAATCCGCCGCTGTACCGGTAGGCGTTGCCCACGCCGTACAAAGCGCCGAGGTCCAGGCGCGTTTTCCGGATGAGGTAATAGTCGGCGATCAGGATGCCGGCGATGGGGCCGAGCAGGGCGGAATAGCCGACCAGCCAGGTGAAGATGTAGCCGCCGGGCGTTTCCAGCAGCTTCCACGGCATGATGACCACTCCCACCACGCAGGTGAGGACTGCGCCGAGGCGGAAGGAGATTGTTCGCGGCCAGAGGTTGGAGAGGCTGTTGGCGGGCGCCACCACGTTGGCGGCCAGGTTGGTCGTCAGCGTGGCGATCCAGAGCGCGCCCATGGAGAGGAGAACCACCATGGGGCTCTTGAACTCCGCCAGCAAGGCGACCGGGTCCCAGATTTCGCGGCCGAAGATGATCACGGTGGCCGAGGTGACGGCGACGCCGATGAAGGAATAGAACGGCATGGTCGTGTTCAGTCCCAGCGCCTGGCCCCAGAGCTGGTCTTTTTGCGTCTGGGCATAGCGGGTGAAATCGGGGATGTTCAGGGAGAGCGTGGCCCAGTAGCCGACCATGCCGGTCAGCGCCGGGAAGAAAAACCGCCAGAACTCCGCCGAGGTCTGGAAGGTGGACGGCTTGCTGAGCATGGGGCCGAAGCCGTTCGCCTGGACCAGCGCCCAGACCAGCAGGCCGATGCCGATCAGCAAGAGAAACGGCGCGGCCACCTTTTCCATCCACCGGATGGATTCGATGCCCCGGACGACGACGGCCAGGTTCACGGCCCAGAAGATCAGGAACCCGAGCCAGGCGCCCAGGGGCTGGGCGCCGACGAAGCCCAGGTCCAGCATCGGCAGGTTACGCCAGCCGGCGAACAGCGTGGAGAGGATCTGGTGCGTCGCCGCGCCGCCGATCCACGTCTGGATGCCGAACCAGCCGCAGCCGACAATCGCGCGCAGCAGGCAGGGCAGGTGGGTGCCGTGCAGGCCGAACGAGGCCCGGGCGAACACGGGGAAGGGAATGCCGTATTTCGTGCCGGCATGCGCGTTGAGCACCATGGGAATCAGGACAATGACGTTGCCGAGGAAGATGGTCAGGATGGCCTGCCACCAGTTCATTCCCCCGACGATCAGGCTGGAGGCCAGCATGTAGGTGGGAATGCACACCGCCATGCCGACCCACAGCGCGGCGATGTCCCAGAGGTTCCACTTCCGGTCGGCCACCTTGACCGGGGCCATGTCCGGACTGACGAACGGTCCGGTGAGTTCTCCATCCCATTCGTGGATGCCGTCGATGATTCGTTCCATGGGCTCCTCCGGGCTTCGACTTGGGTTTCGATTTTCTGTAGCCGGGGGCGATGACCCCGGCCATTCAAACCACAGCCGCCAGCCTCACCGCGGCCGGCTACAACAAAATCGAACCAACCGGACTCCGGCACGCCCTCGCACGGGAGCTCCAACAGCCCGGTCGTCTCGGCGAGACGACCCTACCTTCAGAAAATCGGCCCTATTTCTTCAGGAGCGAATCCGGATAGTCCAGGGCCTTGTCGAGGATGGCGATGGACTCGTCGATCTGTTCCGGCGTGATGATGAGCGGCGGGGCCAGGAAGATGTAATCCCACTTGGCGAATGCCCAGAGGCCCGCATCGAGGATGCGCTTGGTGAACTCGCCCATCACGTTTTGCTTGCAGTCGCCGTAGCCGGCCAACGGTTCCCGGGTCTCGCGGTCGGCGACCAGCTCGAGGCAGGCCCAGAGCCCCTTGCAGCGCACGTCGCCGATGGACGGATGCTTCGCATGCAGCTCCCACAGCTTCTTTTCGAAATACTCGCCGTTGATCCGGGATTTTTCGATCAGGTTGTCCTTGTGGTACACCTCGAGATTGGCGACGCCGGTGGCGCAGGCCAGGGCATGGCCGTAATAGGTCAGGCCGCTGACGAACGGGTGCTCGCAGAAGAACTCCCAGACCTTTTTGCTCCAGATCATCAACCCCAGCTGGACATAGCCGGAGGTGACGCCCTTGGCGGTGGTGATGATGTCCGGCACGACGCCGAAGTGTTCGCAGCCGAACCATTTGCCGGAGCGGCCCCAGCCGGCCATGACCTCGTCCATCACCAGCAGGATGCCGTGTTCGTCGCAGACCTGCCGGACGCCCTGCATGAATTCGACGGGCGGGATGATGATGCCGTTGGTGCCGACGATGGGTTCCATGAAGATGCCGGCGATGGACTTGGGGCCCTCCAGCATGATCTGGGTCTTGAAGGTTTCGAGGCACTGGATGCCGCAGGTCTTGTTGTCCTTGTAGCCGAACGGGCACCGGTAGCAGTAGGGGCCAAAGAACTTGCCGACGCCGGGGATGCCGGGCTCGCAGGGAATTCGCCGGGGGTCGCCGGTGAGCGTGGCGCACGCCGCCGTGGCCCCGTGGTAGCCGCGCCAGTTGGAATAGATCTTCTGGCGGCCGGTGAACCAGCGCACGGCCTTGATGGCGTTTTCGTTCGCCTCGGCGCCGGAGTTCGTGAAGAACACGTAGTCCAAATCGCCGGGCGTCACCTCGGACACCATCTTGGCCAGCCGGGCCCGCGGCTCGGTGGCGAACGGCGAAGCGATGTGGCACAGCTTCTCCATCTGCGCCTGCATGGCGTCCAGGACGTGCCGGTTGCGGTGGCCGATGTTGACGTTCAGCAGGCCCGAGCAGAAGTCGATGTAGCGCTTGCCGTCGGCGCCGAACATGTGGATGCCTTCGGCGCGGTCGATGACGATCGGCTCATACCAGCCCTGCTTCTTCCACGGATAGATGACGTGTTCGCGTTCCCACTGTTTGACGTCGGCAATCTCTTTGGCGTTCATGGATTCTCCTGGCTTCAAACCATTTTTCCGGACGGGCCGCGGGCGATGAACCGGCCGGGCCCCTGTTCACCGACATATTTTCCGTTGCGCACGGCGAACTTGCCGCGCAGCATCACGGCGACGGGCATCCCCTTGAGCTTCATGCCCTCGTAGGCGCTGTAGTCCACATTGTGCTGCGAGGTCTTGACCGACACGACGCCCTTGGCCTCGGGGTCGAAGAGGACGAGATCGGCGTCGCCGCCGACGACGATGCTGCCCTTCTTGGGGTACATGCCGAACAGCTTGGCGGGGGCGGTGCAGGCCACGTCCACGAAACGGGTCAGGCTGAGGCGGCCCTTGCCCACGCCGTAGGTGTACAGCAGGTTGAAGCGGTCGCCGATGGACGGGATGCCGTTGGGGATTTTCGCGAAGTTGTCGCGGCCCATGTCTTTTTGCCCTTTGTAATTGAATGAGCAGTGGTCGGTGGCCACGGTCTTGATGTAGCCGCGGCCGAGGCCTTCCCACATTTTTTCCAGGTGGTCCGCGGGGCGGAGCGGGGGCGACATGACCCACTTGGCGCCCTGGAAGCCGGGCTTGAGATAGAGGTCCGCCGGGAGCAGCAGGTATTGCGGGCAGGTCTCGGCGAAGACCTTGTAGCCCTTGGCCACCGCCTCCTTGACCTTCTCCAGGCCATCGGCGCTGGAGAGATGGACGATGTAGATGGGCTGGTCGGTGAAGCGCGACAGTTCGATGATCCGGTGCACCGCCTCTTCCTCCGCGAGGGCCGGATGCGCCCGCCAGTGGTATTCCGGGCTCAGCTTGCCTTTCGCGGTGAATTCCCGGGTCAGGACGTCGATCATGTCGCCGTTTTCGGCATGCACCATCAGCAGGCCGCCGTGCTTGCCGACGGCGTTGAAGACGCCGATGATCTGGCCGTCGTCGATCTGCAACGCGCCCTTGTAGGCCATGAAGCACTTGAAGGAGGTGACGCCCTTGCGGATGATGGAGGGGATCTCCTTGGCGACGGCCTCGTTGAACTCGGTGATGGCCATGTGGAAGCCGAAGTCCGCCACGGCCTTCTTGGCTTTCGCCTGCCAGGCCTCGACTGCCTCGGCCAGGGGCTTGCCCTTGGCCGGGATGATGAAGTCGATGATCGTGGTGGTGCCGCCGCAGAGCGCGGCCTTGGTGCCGGTCTTAAAGTCGTCGGCGCTGACGGTCCCCATGAACGGCAGCTCAAAGTGCGTATGCACGTCGACGCCGCCTGGAAAGACATACTGGCCGTTGGCGCGGACCACCTGGTCGCGCTTGGTGGCCGGGAGGTCCCGGCCGATGGCCGCGATGGTTTCGCCTTCGATCCGGATGTCGGCGATGCCGACATCCGCCGCCGTCACGACGGTGCCGCCCTTGATGATGATGGCCATGGGTGCCTCCTGGGGTTGCGCGTGGATGGATTGGATCGGCTACGGAAGAAGTTTGGTCATGTCCTCGTAGGTCTCGGGCCGGCGGTCGCGGAAGAACTGCCACTTGTCGCGGGTTTCCCGGATCTGGTCGAGATCGAGGTCGGCCGTCACCAGTTCGTCCTTATCCTCGCTGCCTTCGGCCACGATCTGGCCGAGGGGGTTGACGAAGTAGCTGGTGCCGTAGAAGCGGCCGATGTTCCAAGGTTTCTCCTCGCCCACGCGGTTGATGTTGCCCATGAAGATGCCGTTGGCGACGGCATGGGCGGGCTGTTCCACCTTCCAGATGTACTGGGAGATGCCGGCCACGGTGGCCGAGGGATTGAAGACGATTTCCGCGCCGTGCAGCGCCAGCAGCCGCGCGCCTTCGGGGAAGTGGCGGTCGTAGCAGATGTAGACGCCCACGTTGGCGTAGCGCGTCTGGAACGTCGGGTAGCCCAGGTTGCCGGGCTTGAAATAGTATTTCTCCCAGAAGCCGCCCACCTGCGGGATGTGGTTCTTGCGGTATTTGCCGAGAAAGGTCCCGTCGGCGTCGATCACCGCCGCCGTGTTGTAGTACACGCCCGTCATGGCCTCTTCGTAGATCGGCACCACGATCACCATCTGGTATTTCTTGGCGTATTCCTGCATCAGCTTGACCGTCGGGCCGTCGGGGATCTTCTCGGCGGTCCGGAGCCACTTGGGATCCTGCGCCGGGCAGAAGTACGGGGTGTTGAAGATTTCCTGCAGGCACAGGATCTGCACGCCCTTCTTGCCCGCCTCGTCGATGAAGGGCAGGTGCTTTTGGATCATCGCGTCCACGATTTCTTTCATGGAGCCTTCGCCTTCGTGGAGGGGCAGGGAGCATTGGATCAGTCCGGTCTTAACGATGCGCGCCATATCGAGTCTCCTTTTTCGATCTTTTCAAATCCACCGAAACGTTCGGGAGCGGATGGGTCATTTTGCGAACTTCTCGACTATCCAAAAAATCACCGAACAAGTAAAGCCGTTCCGATACACGTCGGGGTCAGGCCGTAACTATACACTTTGCTTGAAAGTGTATAG
>Ga0334882_1001470_pt1 | contig 27951 bp, 24 predicted proteins | sample GraSluR1_MG_5_FD_207226 | JGI IMG/M metagenome (GOLD analysis project Ga0334882, IMG submission 207226) | Sludge microbial communities from methane-producing bioreactor in Wageningen University, Netherlands - Granular Sludge_15_04-R1 | ecosystem: Engineered > Bioreactor > Anaerobic >...
GTCAAAGTTTTCTTTTACCCATTCCAACGAACCGTCACTTGATCCGTTATCTGCAACCCATACGGCTGTTTCAGGGCCGGCTGAAAATTTCAGGACATTCGCCAGGAACATTTTCAGGAAATCAAGGCCATTCCAGTTAAGAATTACAACTGCAGTTTTAATCATTATTTCATTTCTATCAGTACTTCCAGCGTCTGTGGCTCCAGATCCAGTGTTCTGGTTTTTCCCTTATGAGTTCTTCAAGTTTTTTTACGTGAGTATCGGTGATAAGATACTCAGGCACTCCTGTTGTATTCTCAAAAAGCAGTTCAGCCGTAAGGTTATAATAACCCCTTTTGATTTTCCTGATCTTGAAGAATATTACAGCCATATTGTATTTTACCGCAATCTTCTCAGGTCCCAGAAAAACCGGAGTATCCTGGTTCAGAAAATCTGTCCTGTATCTGATAAGGGTTCTGGCAGGGGTCTGATCAGCAATAAAGGTGTAAAGTCCTCTGATCCCTTCCCTCCTGTTGTTTATAATTTCCCTCACAATTTCTCCCATCGGGGCAAGCCCCATTTTATACTTAGATCTGATCTTGTTGAGATATCTGTCAAAGTACTTGTTATGCAGTGGCTTGTATATGCTGACATTCTTGTGTCTTGTATAAAGCGGAAGTATAGAAAGCCACTCCCAGTTGTTATAATGGCTGAGAATAACAGCCAGATCTCGTCCATCATTGAACAGTTTTTCAAGAAGTTCGGGATTGGTGAAAGTCATCCTCCTTAACAGCTGCCTTTTGCTCATGTGGGTCAGCTTGAGGATCTCCACGAAGAGATCGGCCAGATGCCTGTAGAATTTGCGGGCTGTTTTCCTGATTTCATCTTCACTCTTCTCCGGGAATGAATTCTTCAGGTTTGAGAGGACGATCTTTTTTCTGTATGAAGGAAAGTAGCAGAGGAAGATGAAGATCAGGTCTGAACAGAGGTAAAGGATTCTCAGGGGCAGGAGTGTTATTATACAGTTAAGCGGGTAAAAGATATAAAAGATTATGCGTCCCATTATTCCGGTCTATTTGCCAGGCATAAATTTACCAACAATATCCACTACTTCGGAATATATTTTACCGTTTGTGGCTATGATTTCTTCACCTGTTATTTTCTGCATGTTACCGGCAAAATCACCCACCATTCCTCCAGCCTCCCTGACAATAAGCATTCCGGCCGCGACATCCCAGAGGTGAAGGTCATATTCATAGAACAGGTCAAAAATACCGCACGCCACATATGCCAAATCGATTGAAGCCGATCCGAGCCTTCTCACGCCATGGGTGTGCTGCAGAAAATGGTTCAGCAGATTAAGATAGCAGGGAAGTTTTTCAAAATGGCTGTAAGGGAACCCTGTTGCTACCAGCGATCCGCTGAGCTCTTCAGTATTTGACACATGTATCCTGTTCCCGTTCAACCAGGCTCCGCCACCCTTCCATGCCGTGAAAATTTCTTTGCCTGAAACTTCGTAAACCACTCCGGCAACAACTTCATCGTGTTCCATCAGTCCTATGCTTATTGCATATGGATGAAGACCATGAATGAAATTGGTTGTTCCGTCAAGGGGATCGATGACCCAGCAGTAACGGATCCCCTTTTTTGCTGAGGTGCCCTCCTCGGTAATAAATCCTGCTTCGGGAAGGATGTCACCCAGCAGGTTAACCAGCAATTCCTCGGAACCCCTGTCCACATAGCTTACAAAATCATTAAGCCCTTTGCTTTCAGTTGCTTTCAGGTCAAATCTCTTTGATTCGGCAAGAATGAAAGAGGCTGTTTCCCGTGCAGCCTGCTCTGTCCTGGCGCATATTTCCCTTAGGTTCATAAACTATTAATTTTTGAGTTCAACAATTATTCTGCCATCCTCTGCAATCTCAGTGAGCTTTACCTTCTTTATGCAACCCGGGAGTTCTTTTTTCCACGGGTGCCGTACCTTTATATAATTAGGCGTGAAACCTGAGATGAGCCCTCTGTTCTTATTGCTTTCAAAAAGGACATCATATGTTTTGCCGATATTAATCCTGTAGAAATTAAGTTGTTTCTCTTGCGACAGAGTTATCAGTGTTCTGGTTCTTCTTTCCTTATCAGTATATTTTACCTGGCCTGGCATATTCTCTGCCATGGTTCCGGGTCTTGCCGAGAAGGGGAATACATGCAGATATGAAATATCTTTTCCTTGAAGAAAGTTACAGGTTTCCTCAAAATCAGCTTCTGTTTCTCCGGGGAAACCGGTTATGATATCAGCTCCTATTCCGGCTGATGGGATTTGTTTCCGTATCCTGTCGATCAGGGTTGAGAAATCACCGGTAGTGTATCTTCTTCTCATAAGCCGGAGGATCTTATCGCATCCGCTCTGCAGCGGGATGTGGAAATGCGGCATTATTTTTTCTTCAGTGGCTGTAAGGTCAATCAGTTCGCTGGTAAGCAGGTTTGGCTCGATGGATGAGACCCTCACTCTTTCAATTCCGTCTGTTTTTACCAGTTCCCTCAGTAATTCAGTGAATGATTCACCTGTCGATTTACCGAAGTCGCCGGTGTTAACTCCCGTCAGTACAATCTCCTTCACACCTGCGGCAGCAATCTTCTCTGCTTCCTTAACAAGGCTGGCTACAGGAGGATTTCTGCTGCCACCTCGTGCAAGTGGCACGGTGCAATAGGCACAGTAGTAATCACATCCGTCCTGTACCTTCAGGAACGATCTTGTACGGTCTCCGATTGAAAACGCATGATGAAACGCATCAAAACCTGAGAGCGGACCCGGATGAATGACAGTTTCCTGCTTGCCCGCGAAGCCCTGTATGTAATTCCTGATATTATACTTTTCATTGGTTCCGAGTATCAGATCGACCCCCCTGATCTCCGATATTTTCAGAGGATTAAGCTGTGAGTAGCATCCAACGACGGCAATAAGGGCTTCCGGTGCCTGGCTGATTAATTTTCTGATAGCCTGACGGCACTTTTTGTCGGCACTTTCGGTTACCGAACAGGTATTTATTATGTAAATATCTGCTCTTGTATTCGCAGGCACCCTTTCATACTGATCATCAGGAAACATCCTTGAGATGGCGGATGTCTCGGCGAAATTCAGCTTGCAGCCAAGTGTATGAAAAGCAACTTTCTTTCTGATGTTATTCATTATCTGCCGTTTAGGCCGGCTACCCTGGATAGTGCAAATAAAACGGCCTGCTGATAAATCAGCAAAAATCTTTTTAAAGCTTTGTCAGGTAGACATTCCTGAATTCAATTGCCTTTCCTTCGCTCTGCAGACAGATATGTCCTTCGGTGGGAGTGACACCCGTACCCTTATTCTGAAGCACACCGTTGACAGAGACCTCAATGGTATTGCCCCTGCATACAACAACCATAGTGTTCCATTCACCGGCCGGTTTTTCCGAAGAGTCAGCAAGCTTGTTTACAACTCTTGCAGATTTGTCGGTGCGTTCTTCCATGTCAGCACTTCCCATGCAGACAAAATCACCTGCATTTCCGCTCTTCAGCTGGCTTTCTATACATGTGGGCCATATTGCATCAGGCAGCTGGGTGTGAATAAAAACCCCGCTGTTCGTGGGTTCTGACGGCCAGCGCCACTCTAAATTAAGTGTGTAGTCAGAATAGGTGTCTTCAGTTCTCATGTATCCGAACGGATCACCTGTAATGTGTATTACACCTTCTTTTACAGTAAATACGGTGGAAGGATCAACTGATTCATCCCTGAGGTAAAATGCCCAGTTATCAAGGTTTGCTCCGTTGAATAAACTGATTACTTCTGCTTCAGGACTTTTGGCTGCTTCGGCAGCCCCCTTACCGCTTTGCCCTGACTGGTTGCAGGATGTTACTGCCAGGCCACTGATCACAATAAGCAAGATGGTAACGTTGGAGGAGATTCTGCTTTTCATAATTTATTGATTATTTGTTGATTAATAATAATTCATGTCAATTGAGTGTTTCAGAGCAGCTTGCTTGCCAGTTCGGCCAGGTAACTTCTCTCTCCTTTAATAAGGTTCACATGGGCAAAGATATCCTGATCCTTCATTTTGTCGGACAGATAACTCAATCCGTTCGATCCCGTGTCAAGGTAAGGAGAATCTATCTGTTCAATATCGCCTGTGAATATCATTTTGGTTCCCTCTCCGGCCCTGGTAATAATTGTCTTTATCTCGTGCGGGGTGAGATTCTGCGCTTCGTCCACAATGAAGAAGATGCTTGACAGGCTTCGTCCCCTTATGTATGCCAGTGGTGTTATCACTAGTTTTTCCTCTTTCATCATATCATTGATCCTGAGGTATTCGGGACTTTGAGTGCTGAATTTATGTTTTATCACTGTAAGGTTATCGTACAACGGTTGCATGTAGGGATCCATTTTATCCTTGATATCGCCCGGAAGAAAGCCCATGTCGCGGTTGGCAAGAGGCACTATCGGGCGGGCAAGGAAGATCTGCTTGTATCTTTTATGCTGGTGAAGCGCTGCTGCCAGAGCGAGAAGGGTCTTTCCGGTACCTGCCTTCCCTGTGAGAGATACAAGCTGGATGTCGGGATTTGTCAGGGCTTCAAGGGCGAAGGTCTGCTCTGCGTTGCGGGGATCGATCCCATATGTCGTTTGTTTAATGACCCTTGTAAGTTTCTTACTTGCAGGACTATAGTGAGCAAGCGCGCTTGCCCCGTTGTTCTTCATTATAAAAAACTGATGCCCGGTAAGCTCCGGTTCAAGTCCGAATTCTTCTGAGATGACACCTTCAGGTTGCTCGTAAAGCTTATTTATAAGATCATGGTTCACGCCCTCAAATACCTTTATCCCTTTATAGAGGTCGTCGATGTTGATAACCTTGTCGTTCTGGTAATCCTGGGAGGTGATGCCAAGAGATTTGGCCTTCATCCGCAGATTGATGTCTTTTGTTATCAGCACTACAACTTTATCCTTGTTGGTGCTGCATACATAATCTGCTATCGCCAGGATCCTGTGATCAGCCGTCCTTTCAGGAAAAGACTGGCTTACCTTTTCTGAAAAATCCTTGCCGGTCTCAATATGAAGGTTCCCGAGATTGTCTCCAAGGGGGATATTGGCAGTCAGTAACATATCACCCGAAAGCTTGTCGAGCTCTCTGGTGAATTCGCGGGCATGAAAATTGATCAGATCGTTCCCTCTTTTGAATTTGTCGAGCTCTTCAAGTGCAACTATCGGAATTATTACATCATTTTCTTCAAAATTGTAAATGCATTTATAATCGTGAAGCAATACATTAGTGTCTATAATGAACAGTTTTTTATTTCTTTTTTTCATTATTAAGATCTTAATATCAATTATTTACATGAAAAACACCACATATTTTCCAAAGCAGCAAAAATAATGAAAATAAAGTATAAATTGGCATGGGAAGCTATTTTGAGTTGGGAGTGTGAAGTTTGGAGTGCGGAGTTGGCGAATAAAGAGCTGCAAGACCATGCGGCGTAAACCGAGTTTATTGATTTTGGTCAGTAGTTAAAGTGAGGAGCTATGAATTACAGGGAAACGATAGAGTTTTTATACAGCCAGCTGCCTGCTTACCACAGAATAGGCAAGGCGGCATATAAGAATGATCTTGGAAACAGCATCGCTCTGGATGAATATTTTGGCCACCCCCACAGACTTTTTCCCTCAATACATGTAGCCGGAACAAACGGCAAGGGATCTGTATCCCACCTCACAGCATCGGTTCTGCAGGAAGCAGGTTACAGAACCGGGCTTTATACATCGCCCCATCTCATTGATTTCAGGGAGAGGATCAGGATAAACGGTAAGATGATCCCCAAAAGAGATGTAACCGGTTTCGTGAAAAGTCACCAGGGTATTATCCGGTCCCTGAATCCATCCTTTTTTGAAATGACGGTTGCCATGGCATTTGATCACTTCGCGAAGGGAAAAGTTGATGTGGCGGTCATTGAGACCGGCCTGGGAGGGAGACTGGATTCTACAAATATTATTACACCTGCCCTGTCAGTTATAACGAATATAGGACATGATCATATGGACCTTCTGGGCGGGACGCTTGAAAAACTCGCGTTTGAAAAGGCAGGTATTATTAAAAGATCAGTGCCTGTTGTTGTGGGAGAGAAACAACCGTGGTCATCTGATATATTCATTATGAGAGCAGCAGAGGAAAACTCCCGGATCGAATTCGCCGATCATAATTTTTCCTGCCTTCCCGGCAGAATTGATTATGAAACGGGGGAGCGTGGTTTTGAGGTCACCAGTATCCCATCAGGAGAGGTATTTAACGTGCGATCACTACTCGCAGGTGATTACCAGGCAAAAAACCTTGTAACTCTTTTTCAGATATTCAGGACTCTCAGCCACCGTTTCCCGGTTACCGGCCGGAATTTAACTGACGGTATACGGAACGTTACCACAGGTACCGGGTTAACGGGCCGGTGGCAGATACTTGACAAAAACCCACTGACTATCTGCGATACAGGTCATAACAGGGAAGGTCTTGAGTATGTAGTGGCCCAGCTGAAAGAGCTCAGGTGCACCCGGCTTAATATTGTTCTGGGATTCGTCAGCGACAAGGATCTCGGATCACTATTGCCCCTCTTTCCCGCTGATGCAAGGTACTTTTTCACTAAAGCAGCGGTGCCACGGGCCCTCGATGAGAAAATACTGCAGGGGGAAGCTGCCCGCTTCGGACTCAAAGGGAAGAGTTATCCTACAGTCAAACAGGCTCTTAAGGCTGCACATAGTGAAGCCGGTTCGGGTGATGTTGTTTTTATCGGTGGGAGTACATTTGTCGTTGCAGAAGTTGTTTAATCATATTATCTTTATTGTATATAGCCTTCGTATAATGAAAAAGCATCTCTTTACGCTCGCCTTTTTGCTGGTTCCGGCACTGCTCTTTCCTCAGAGTGAGAAGAAGATTGTGCTCCTGCATACCAACGATCTGCATTCGCGACTCGCGGGTTTCGCCCCCGAGTACGAATACACTCCGCTGACAACACATGATGACAGGACTGTCGGTGGTTTTGCGCGCATATCGTCGATAATACTGAGTGAGAGGGAAAAAAACAGCGGTACCACCCTGGTTGTTGATGCAGGTGATTTCCTTATGGGCACTCTTTTCCACCATCTTGAGCCCGCAACCGGATTTCAGCTTCCGCTGATGAAGAGAATGGGATTTGATGTGGTTGCTGTCGGAAATCATGAGTTTGATTTCGGTCCCGGAAAGCTGGCTGAGATAATAAATGCCTCCGGGAAAAGAGGGGAGATTCCTGCCCTGCTTCTTGGCAACGCTGTTTTTTCCGCCAATAATGCGGCAGATGATGCTCTCGAAGAGCTGTACAGGAGTGAGATATTACGTCGAAAAATAATTGTTGAAAAAGATGGGCTTAAAATCGGGTTCTTCTCTCTGCTCGGCAAAGTGGCAGATCACGATGCCCCTTATGCGGTGCCTGTAACTTTTGAAAAACAGATTGTGGCAGCCAGGAGACTTGCAGGTGAACTTAAAAATGCGGGTTGTCACATAATTATCTGCCTTTCTCACTCTGGTCTCGGGAAGAATAAAAAAGGCGAATGGGCAGGAGAAGACGTTGATCTCGCAAAAAAAGTAAAGGATATTGATATTATAATCAGCGGCCATACCCACACCCGGCTTGACGAACCTCTTAAAGTTAACGGTGTCACGATCGTACAAACGGGTGATTACGGGAGGTTTGTCGGACGTATGGAGCTCACTTTCCGGGATAATAACCTGATAATGGATGATTACAGGCTTATTGAGGTTGACGACAGGATCGCGGGCGATCTCCGTATCCATGATCTGATTGAGGGTCAGAAGAAAGTGGTTACCGGCAAAATCCTTGAACCACTGGGATACGATTATGACCTGCCTGTGGTGGAAACCGGTTTTGACCTTACCGGTGATGAATACGGCGACCTGGAGCAGAGCAACCTGGGACCTCTGGTTGCCGATGCAATAAGGTATTATGTAAACAGGCATACAGAAAAGGGTACAGATATCGGGATGGTTGCGGTCGGAGTGATCCGCGACCGCATTGTAAAAGGCACACAGACAGCGCCCGATATATTCAGGGTTATGTCGCTCGGTTCGGGTAACGACGACATTCCCGGATATCCCCTGGCACGCCTCTGGGTGACCGGCCGTGAACTCAAAACGGTTCTTGAGATTCTGCTTGTTGCTTCCGGGTCCAATCCCAGTTACTATTGCTACTATTCAGGAATCAAAGCAGTTTATGATCCTTCGAAGGGATTGCTCAGGAAGATCAGGAGCATAGAGGTTTTAAGGCCGGACGGTACAGTTAAGAATGTCTCCTTTTCCAGGAAAGAGACAGAATTGTATTCACTGGCAGCCAACTCTTACATGCTTGAATTCATCGGGATCATTAAGAAAATGAGCTTTGGGCTCCTTAATGTTGTTCCTAAAGATGCAGAAGGCAATCCGGTTACGGATATGAAAAGCACCCTATTGGACATGAATGAAAAGCTTGTGGGGGTACAGGAGGGTAAGGAGTGGCTTGCCCTGATGGAATACCTTGGATCAATGGCCGATACGAACGGAAACGGAATACCCGATATGGATGTTAAATACTCAGGCCCGGTCAGAACATTCCATCCTGCAGGAGAATAGAAGGTCACCAGCCACTGAAGGGATTATCAACAACTATCCTTTCTCTTCTGTTTGCAATAGTGAAACCTGCGTCAAAGATCGTTCTTGTTATCAGTTCCATTTTGCCGAAATCGAGCTTTTCGACTACATCCCGCGGCGTGTGGTAGTCGGCATGTAATCCGGTGGTATAGAACAGTACCGGGATGTCTTTTTTTACAAAATTATAATGATCGCTTCTGGCAAAGAGCTGCAGCGGGTCATTTCTGCCGCTCAGGCTGTAGTCGAAATCTATTTCACTTCTGCTGTCAGCCTCTTCTGCAATTGATCTGAGATCCCTGCTCTGATCACATGTTATGACAAATACACCCAGAGGTCCTGTCATACGATTATCAGCCAGGGTATCAGCAGCCCCCTTAACCCTGCCTATCATATCGATGTTGATATTGGCAACGGTATTCGCTATCGGTAAAAGAGGATCATTTACATATGCCTGCGAACCGAAAAGGCCTATCTCTTCTCCGGCAACCCAGAGGAAGAGAACAGATCTCAACGGCTTTTTCTTCAGATGCTGAAAAGCCTGTGCAAGCTCAAGCAGGGCTGCGGTTCCGGATGCGTTATCGTCTGCGCCGGCATGTATTCTGCCTCCCGTTTCACCTACATGATCATAATGGCCCGAGATAACAACAACCTCATTCTTTAGTGCCGGATCTCTGCCTTCAATATAGCCGGCAATATTGTGAAGGATTATCTCTTCCGTATGTGTGGTTTCCGTTATCCTTACATTTTTTCCCTCTACCTGAAATGAAATTGGTTTAAGATTATCGTCAATAGTGTGCTGGAGTTCTTCAAGTGAATGACCGCTTCCCTCAAGGATCGCATCAGCAACCTTTCTGTGTATGAACATGATAACCGGCATGCCGGGCAGGCTGGTAATTGCTTCCTTTTGCCCCTTAAGTGTCTTTGTCGATGTAAGTTCTCCTGCAATGCCTGGATAATGCTGGTCGAGCGACTCATAGCCTGATTTCGGATCGGTTACTATAAGAATTGCCCTTGCCCGGGTAAAGAGCATTGGTGTAATTTTCCATTGAAGGGCTGTCATAAAAGAAGCCCAGCCCGGCTCGCTGAACAGGTATTTTTCGCCGTCTGCCGAAAGCGGCGACCGGTTCATTACAAGAAGTATCTTCCCCTCGGTGCTTACTCCTTCAAAATCATTGTAATTATTACTCACTGAGTTAATTCCGTAGCCGGCAAAAAGAACCTCACCTTCAACCGTAAAATCAGAAGCCCCTGTTGGAAGAAGTTGATATACAGGTTCTTTTATTACCATGGGCTCTTCTCCTACAGAGCTGATTTCAATAAATGTCTTTTCATGGTCGATCGATTTCCTGACAATTGAGAAGGGCTGAAGATAACTGTCACCGTTTGCGGGCCTGAGGCCTGTTAGTACTGCCTGGGATTTAATATATTGCGCGGCGATTTCAAGTTCAGGGTCACCATTCATGCGACCTTTTAGAAGCGGTGAGGCAAGAAAGGAAACATGACTTCTGAGATCTTCCGACCTGATCTGGCTGACTGCAGGAGCCGTCCTCTGGGAATACCCTGTAAGTGATATTAAAACGGATAAGGACACTATAATCAGACCAGCAGATACTCTTTTCATCTTAATGTATTTTAGATTTACCACTCTGCCGGCAAAGGTAAAAAAGAATTTGATCCGGAGCTTAAACCCTTTTGAAGGTTTTCTTAAATACCCTGAGATGTCATTGATGATAATTGATTGTTTTTGTATTTTAGCTTATTATTCCCCTTTAATGGCAACCAGCATCTATTTCTGGATCGGATTCAACCTCTTCATACTTCTGATGCTTGCACTGGATCTGTTTGTGTTTAACAGAAAGGCTCACAGGATAAGTGTTAAGGAGGCTACAATATGGAGTGCGGTATGGATCTCACTGGCGCTTCTTTTTGACCTGTTTATTCTTTTCAGGTTCGGGAAGGTTAAGGCACTAGAGTTTCTTACCGGGTATGTCATTGAAAAATCCCTTAGTATGGATAATATCTTCGTATTCATTCTTATTTTCTCCTTTTTTTCGGTAAGGGACAGATACCAGCATAAAGTGCTTTTCTGGGGCGTTCTGGGGGCTATTGTGATGCGGGCTCTCTTTATCGTCACCGGAATTGCCCTCATTCAAAGATTTCACTGGATAGTCCTGATATTTGGCGGGTTCCTTCTTGTTACGGGGGTTAAGATGCTCTTCAACAGTGATATCAAGGTGGACCCCGAGAAAAATGTCATATTAAGAGCCTTCCGGAAATTCCTTCCTGTTACAGAAACCATGCACCGCGACAAGTTTTTTGTCAGGCTTCACGGGAAACTCTATATCACCCCGCTATTCCTGGTTCTGATCGTAATAGAATCTTCAGACCTTATTTTTGCGGTTGACAGTATTCCTGCAATACTGGCAATAAGTCACGATACATTTATAGTATACACATCGAATATATTTGCCATACTTGGGTTACGTTCACTCTATTTCGCTGTCGCTGGAATAATGCGTCTTTTCCGGCACCTGAAGACCGGGCTGGCTATTATTCTGACCTATGTGGGTGTAAAAATGCTTCTGGCATATTTTGATCTTGATATTCCGGTATCCATTTCCCTTATGGTGATAAGTGTAATCCTTCTGGTTTCAATACTTGTCTCCATGCATCCCAGGTACAAATAGAGTGTCCATTCTCCTGCTCCGGTAAAACAGTATCATAATTAAAATGAAAATATTACTTTTACTCCGTTAAGTTGTGAAGGTGTTTTATCAATGTAATGTTAACTGAGTACAGGAATGAACTCATACAGGCAAAAACCGTCTTTCCCCTGGCCTTTGATAGTTCTCTTCATAATTATTGCCGCTACCAGTATAATCCTTGGTTTCCTTTTTTACAACAACCAGAAAAAGACGCTTCTGAACAACAGGCAGATGGAACTTTCTGGTATTGCCGATCTTAAGGTAAGGCAGATAGCGCAGTGGAGGCTTGAAAGGATTGGCGACGGAAATTTTACAAGATCCAACACAGCACTTATCCGTCAGATTTCCCGGTATTTAAGTGACGAACCCGGTGACTCCGTACTTCCTGATATAATTCACAGCCTTCGTTCCCTTACAGATAATTTTTATTATAAGAATATTCTCATACTCGATACCGCAGGTAATGTAAGGCTTTCCTATCCCGAAGGTGACATGCCTGCAGGTAATTACCTTAAGTCTTTTATTAAGGATGTACTGCCGGGCAGGGAAGCGATCCTGACAGACCTTCATCAGGCAGATGGCTCAGACTATGTGCATCTTGACCTGATTGTTCCGCTGATGGGCCCTGTGGATAACGATACCGCCCTGGTAGCTGTAATGGCGCTTAGAATAGATCCCGGGGAGATACTTTTCCCACTGATACAGACCTGGCCGGTCCCGAGTAAAACGGCCGAATCGATCCTTCTCAGGCAGGAAGGAAATGAGGTACTGTTTCTTAATAAGCCCAGGTTTCATACAGAGCCGGAGCTTACTCTCCGACGGTCGCTGTATGAGGAGAGACTGCCTGAAGCAATGGCATTCAGAGGTATTGAAGGAACAATCGACGGAGTAGATTACCGTGGCGCTGAGGTTGCAGCGGTTATGAAAAAGGTGCCTGGTTCTCTCTGGTACCTGGTTGCCAAGATGGACCATAATGAAATCCTGTCATCTCTCGATGACAGGATGACCATGGTTACCATAATTATTATCCTGTTCATACTGACAAGCGGGTTGTTCCTGGGAATACTTGAATGGAACGAGAACGTGAGATTCTATCGCAGGAAATATGAGGCAGAACTTGACAGACTTGCACTTGTCAAGCATTTCGATTACATACTGAAGTATGCAAACGATATTATATTTCTTACTGACAGGAATCTCACCATTATCGAAGCAAACGACAAGGCGCTTGAAACTTACCAGTATGACCGCTCAGAATTTATAGGAATGAACCTGATTAAAATAATTGCACCGGGACAAAGGCAGGTCTTAACAAAAAATAAAAATATCCTCGATACAAGAGGATCGGGAACCTTCGAGACGATCCATATAAGAAAAGATGCCACAACAATTCCTCTTGAGATAAGCTCGCGTATGGTTGAAATAGAGGGAGTTAAGTACTATCAGTCAATAGGCCGCGACATTACTGAGAGAAAGGAGGCGGAGGAAGCCCTGAGGGAGAGCGAGGAACGATTCAGAAAGATATTTGAGGAGAGTCCGCTCGGAATTGCCATGACAGGCAAAGACTTAAGTATAATCCGCGCCAATCAGTCATTCTGCAAGATGATGGGATATTCCGAAGAAGAACTTAAGGCATCTGCATTCAGTGATTTTACCCACCCCGATTACATGGCCGGAGATGAGATCCCCATGATGCAGCTTCTTGCCGAGGAAATACCTACCTGGCACACCGAGAAACAGTATTTACGTAAGGATGGCTCCATTATATGGGGATCGACAACTGTCAGCGTTATCCGTAATAACAACGGTGAGGTGCAGTATTTCATGGCCATGGTTGAGGATGTCACGCTCCGGAAGCAGACAGAGATTGAACTTGAAAAGTCATTCTCCCTGTTAAAAGCCACACTTGAATCAACCGCTGACGGAATTCTTGTGGTAGATTCACGCGAGAAGATTGTCCAGTACAATCAGAAGTTTACAGAAATGTGGAAGATCCCTCCGGAGATACTTGCATCCGGCGATGACATCAGGGTGCTGGAGTATGTCATGGACCAGTTGAAGTATCCTGAAGAATTCAGATCTCAGGTCAGACTGCTGTACCAGGACCAGGAAATTATTACGAGCGATCTGATCGATTTCAATGACGGACGGGTATTTGAACGTTATTCCCAGCCTCAGAAGATATCAGGAAGGAGTGTCGGAAGGGTATGGAGTTTCCGTGATATAACGGAAAGAAAGAAAGCTGAGGCCGACCTTATTGCAGCCAAGGAAAAGGCAGAAGAGAGCGACAGACTTAAAACAGCCTTCCTTCACAACATTTCACACGAGATACGCACTCCGATGAACGCCATAATAGGATTTTCCGCTCTCCTGAGCGAACCTGACATAACCGAAAAGGAACGGCAGGAATATATTGAAATTATTTTCCAGAGCGGAAGCCAGCTACTCTCTATCATAAACGATATTGTCGATATAGCCAATGTCGAGAGCGGACAGGTAAAGCTCAATGTAAGGGAGATGGATCTTAATCTTTCACTGCGGGGTCTTCGCGACCAGTTTAAATATAGACTTCAACCGGGAAATGTGACTATAAATCTCGAAACAGGGCTCCCTGATGACAAGGCGATAATTCGTACCGACAGCATTAAACTGATACAGATCCTGTCAAATCTTATTAATAATGCCACAAAGTTCACAACTGAAGGGCATATAGATTTTGGATATTCGATGAATAACGGATTACTTCAGTTTTACGTGAGAGATACCGGAATCGGGATACCTCCTGAGTTCCATAATAAGATATTTGAAAGATTCTATCAGATTGACAACAGCGCCTCAAAGAAATTCAGCGGGACAGGTCTGGGGTTATCTATCGTGAAAGCTTATGTGGAACTCCTTGGTGGAACTATAGAAATCAATTCTGCACCAGGCACAGGTACTGCATTTACCTTTTCGGTACCATATCATGTTCAGGATCCGGTTCGCCGGAACTGAAAAATGATGATTTCAGCTCTTCCTGAAGGAAATACTTATGCCGTTTTCAGGTAATTTCCCTGATTTTAATCATTCTGAATCAGATATTTGTCAAAATCGGATTTTGGACTGAAAAGCCGGTTTGCATTCTCCAAATTTAACTTAAAGTACTTTGGATCAGAATTATATGTTATGAATTGCTTCTGTTTTATCTTTTTTTCTGTTTTTCCTCTGTAAATTTCATCTCTTTTTTGACGAATAACAGAAACCAAACCATAAACTCCATGCCAGAGTAAACAGACATGCTGAATAATTTGATCCGGGTCTCCTGAAACGGTCTCTTTATCCCACTGTTTGAGCTGATGACGCTTGACATGTATTCTTATTCCCGGTACATTTACTTAGGTGTTAAACTTCATGATTGATGGATTTAAACCGGTTTAAACTATGCACCGCGATGAAAAGAATAGTTCTGATATCAGTTTTGCTTTGTGTCACATATCTGGCCACAGCTCCGACGATTGACTTCAGAGTGTGGGCAACCAGATACCGGGAGATGGAGAAGGAGGCCGTAAGGTTAATGAAGGAACTCGAGTTTTCCAGATTTATTGACGACCTGGGTTACAGGGAGTCAGAAAATAACTGGTTATCAATAAACAGAATCGGTTGTTTCGGTGAGTGGCAGTTTGCGGAATCAACTCTGCGTTACCTGGGTTACCGACATATAACTTTAAAAAAGTTCAGGGCTAACCCTGAAATATTCCCGGAAGATTTGCAGAGAGAGGCCCTTAAGGCTCTCATCAGGGTGAATCTTGCCTTTCTTCGCGATCACCGGCATTTTATAGGTGATACTATCGGAGGAGTAGTGATCACCAAATCGGGGATGATAGCGGCAGCACACCTCGGAGGAGCAGGCTCGGTCAGAAAATTTCTCGAATCAGGCGGTAATGTAAACAGGAAAGATGTTCTCGGAACATCAATTGGTAATTATATGAACAGGTTCAGTAGATACGATCTGGATTAAGATTAACAAAATAATAAAACGATGAAAGCTATTTACATGGTAAGGTCAGAAGAAACAGGTACTGTTTACCTGAAAAGAAGAAAAATAGCCAGGGCTCTCAGATGGTGGCTCCGGGAGAACGGACTCTCATTTCAGTATAAGTATTTCTTCAAATAGTCAGGCGATGAAATCATACCTGATCCTTTAAGTATGCAGACTGAAAAAGAATGATTCTGTCTGTTGCAGTTATTTATTTCCATATCTTTAAGTTTTGGTACCATGTAAGGGATTATCCGGCCGGGTACACTGAAATTAAATAATGGTATTGCCGGCATGAAACTGTCATATTTAATATTATTTCTTATATCCGTCACACTGACAAACATTTCAGAGGCCCAGGTAATCGGTTGCACCGACAGGCTGGCCCTTAATTACAATCCCTTTGCGCTGGTGAACGACGGTTCATGTACTTATGAAGAGCTGCCGGTGATGCCTGTGGCCGGCTTCAGCCTTTCATCCGCCATTGGGGAGACATCCGGTATAATTTTCTGGAACGGCACACTCTGGACCCATAACGATAATGGCGATATCAATCTCTACGCACTCGATACTCTGACCGGTGAAATCATCAGGGCGTACGAGCTGACCGGAGCTGTCAATATCGACTGGGAGGAGATCTCACAGGATGAGAACTACATATATATAGGAGATTTCGGTAACAACAGTTCCGGTAACCGGAAAGACCTCAGAATACTCAGGGTATCAAAGAACTCAATATTAAATGGTTCGCCCCTGATAGAAACAGTAAACTTTTCCTATTCCGGACAGGCTGACTTTTCAGATTCAGGGCCAAACAATACTGATTTCGACTGCGAAGCCTTTGTTGTGACGGCAGACTCCATATTCCTGTTTACAAAAGAGTGGAAAAGCTTGAAAACAAGGCTGTTTGCGCTTCCCAATATTCCGGGTACCCATACGGCGGAATTCCGTGGGACCTGGGATACGGAGGGATTGATAACTGGTTCTGTTTTGCTGGAGGAAAAGCATCTTATTGCCCTGTGTGGCTACAGTAGTCTTCTCGAACCATTTATTTTAATTTTATACGATTATCACGGTACCAGCTTTTTCGGCGGCAACAAAAGGAAAATACCCGTTTCACTTCCTTTTCATCAGGTTGAAGCGATTACCACAGTAAACGGATTGAAGTATTACATTACGAATGAGGGTTTTGTGCAATCACCCTTTATCAACAGCCCTCAGAAAATGCACATTATAGAGCTTAATATCTTTCTGGAAAATTACTTGGGCAGACCAGCGGGCATAATAAAACCCGATAAGCTGGGTGAATATCCGGTTTTTCCTGTACCTGCCGCTAACTTTCTTACAATCATGAGTTCTGCCGGTCAGCTTCCTTCAAGATATAATATACTTAACAGTGAAGGAAGGGTCGTTCAGACAGGCAGGCTTGAGAATGATAATCCCGTAATTGATATTTCGGGCCTGACCTCCGGACTATTTATCCTGAAACTGGGAAGGGGAAACAGCAATACATATAAGTTTATAAAGATCAAAGAATGAGATCAGGCAAAGAAATAATACTCACCGGTATTATTTTAATCTTCGTTTCCTGCGGCACCTCTAAAAAGAGCATGTCGCTGCTTGAAGAGGATGAACTCTTCGTAACCAGAAAGTATATCGGTGATTTTATTGAATTCACCCATACCCGGCCGGAGAGTATTGGCGGGCCGCATTATATATGGATAAAGACCTCTCTCGATACAGTTTACGGCAATATTTCAGCATACAGCAAAAAGTGTGATTTCACTCCCGGCCAGAGGCTTTATCTGCGACGCACATATATGCCATGGGGACCCTTTGGTTACTGGATCTATCAGATTGAAAACGATTCCTCCCTCTTTTACCGTGTAAGTGAATTTCAGCTTGATGATAAGGTTCTGTTACAGACCTGGTTCTGACACTGTTATAAATCACTTCCAATATTCATAAGAGTTACGGCAGCTCACGCTGCCCCTAATTTGTGTATTAGAAATAATCTGATATTAAAAAAGATTTAAAGAAATATTGAATATCGATTATCAATAATAAAGAATAATATCGTATCTGAAAATAAATTATTTGCCCCAACCTTAAAGGGAGTAATTGATTTTGGCTGCGCCGAGCTCCTGCACAACGCGGAGTCGGTTCTTCGCACCCTTCAGGGTAAGAGGCAAACGAAGAACCGGAACAGCCTGCCCCGATTTATCGGGGAAGTGGAGCTCGACGAAGTCAAAATAAATGAAGCATATTATTGATTCCATATACTCATTAAATAAATTTAAAAAAACTTTGATATATAAATTAAATACCTATATTTGCTTTATGAAATAAATATAAACAGGCTAATTAATTTGATTTTAAAACAAAACCACTGACATTAATAATAAGGTTTATGATAACTGAAACAGCATTGCAGATTGGAATTTCGACTACTTCAGAAGTAATAAGGAGGGAGCAGGCAATCTCTTACATCAAAGACAGATTCAACAGGGAGCTTTCCGGGAATCTTAACCTTGTCAATGTTTCCGCACCATTCATTGTTGAAGACGGTACCGGGATAAACGATGATCTGAACGGTGTTGAAAACCCGGTCAGTTTTGAAGTGAAAGGTATCAGGGGGAAGGGTTTTTCAGTGGTACAATCCCTGGCAAAGTGGAAACGTATGCGGCTGAAAGAGCTTGATACAGAACCCGGGACCGGTATCCTCACAGATATGAGAGCATTGAGGCCCGACGAGGAACTTAGTCCGATACACTCGGTTTATGTCGATCAGTGGGACTGGGAAAAACATATTTTGCCCGGGCAAAGAAATCTGGGTTATCTTAAGAGTACGGTCGAAGCTATTTATAAAGCGCTTAAATCTACCGAAGCAGAATTGTGCAGGCTTTATCCTGATCTGAAGCCTGTATTGCCCGACAAAATCCACTTTATTCATGCTGAGGAACTGCTGAAGCAGTATCCTGAGCTTCTTCCCAAACAAAGGGAGTCAATGATAGCCAGGGAATATGGTGCCGTTTTTATTATCGGTATAGGAGCACCCCTGAGCAACGGGAAACCTCATGACGGACGTGCACCGGACTATGACGACTGGAGTACACTGAACGACGACGGATATACCGGGCTGAATGGTGATATAATCCTCTGGTATCCTGTTCTGCAGACTGCTTTCGAGATCTCTTCGATGGGTATACGTGTCAGCAGCGAGTCACTCGAAAGACAACTTGAGATAAAAGAGTGCACCGAAAGAAAAAATCTGATGTTTCACAGATTAATGCTGAACAATGAGCTGCCTCCATGCATCGGCGGTGGAATTGGACAATCGAGAGTCTGCATGTTCCTTCTTAAGAGAACCCATATAGGTGAGGTACAGTCCGCGATCTGGCCCGACTCAACCCGCCGGAAATCAGCTCTTCAGGGCATAAAGCTTCTTTGAAGACGGAAGACCGAAGACCGAAGACCCCCGCCTGACCGCTGACGCAGTCAGTCGGGCAGGGAAGACCGAAGACAGAAGACAGAAGACAGAAGACGGAAGACCGAAGATCGGAGACAGAAGACCGAAGACAGAAGACAGAAGACAGAAGACAGAAGACCCCCGCCTGACCGCTGACGCAGTCAGTCGGGCAGGGAAGACCGAAGACCAACCGCCCCATCGCTCCCTCGCTCCCTCGCCCCCTCGCCCCCTCGCCCCCTCGCTCCCTCGCTCCCTCGCCCCCTCGCTCAATCGCTCTCTGCCCGTTTCTTTATTCATAAGAATTTTTTAATATTACGGTACCATTGTAAAATTTTGCCACACCATGATCGAATTAATGTATTAAAATATGACTGGAAATTATGTAAAATTAAAGAATAAGGATTAGTCAATTGTGTCTTCAGGAAACAAAACATCTGTTCAATACCCCGAACCCTTTGCCCGGTTCTACGATCTGATATATCACTCGATGCGTGACAGTGTCGATCATGAATATTTTCAGAATGAGATCAGCCGGACCGGCGGAAAAGTCCTGGAGATCGGCGTCGGGACCGGCAGGTTGTTCACGGAAGCTCTTATCCGGGGCGCGGATATTTACGGCATCGATATCAGCAGGCACATGATCGAGGTCCTTCTCGGGAAAATTCATAATGAGCAACACTGCAGGATAAGCCTCCAGAACATAATTGATTTCAGTTTCGATTTCAGGTTTGACCTTATAATTGCCCCCTTCAGGGTAATAATGCACCTGATGGAGAAGGAGGATCAGATAAGGGCACTTAATAATGTATACAAACACCTGAACAAAAACGGAAGATTCATCTTCGATGCGTTTGTGCCTGATCTGAAATATCTTGTTACAGGCTTTGATGATTATACCGATTTCGAGGGAGAGTATGAGCCGGGAAAGAAGATCAGGCGTATCGTGACAACAAAACCCGATCTGATAAATCAGACCATAAATGTCAGATTTCATCTGGAGTGGGATGAGGAGAGCAGAGTTGAACAATATGACTGGGAGGTCCCTCTCAGGTTCTTCTTCAGGTATGAACTCGAACATCTGGTTGAAAGATCGGACTTCCGTGAGTATAAGATTTTCGGCGACTACCAGGGCAATGAACTGAACAGTGACTCGAAAGAGTTCATAGTCGTTTGCCGGAAATGACGCATGTCACTGTATCTCAAAAGCTTCTACAATCAGTCTGACATTGGCGTTATCTGAGGGCGGGACCCCTTTATAAAGCCAGAGATTTATCATGATCCGCTCGTCATCCTCTTCGGGAATATCATCACCTGTATAGATCCATTCATTTATTATGTTCTTTTCTTCAGGCCTTGTGGCGGTATGTCCCCTGTAGCTGGAGAATTCAATACGATCCTCTTTCCAGTCGATAATATGAGTGGAGTGCTTACTTTTAAGGTTCAGGTTAAATCGCTCTAAATTGCCTCCCCCGTGTGCCGGCTGAACGGTAAACTGACCATCGGTGAATTTTTCCATGCCCCATCTCGAAAACTCTATGTCAATCTCGTTCATATCATCCATATATGCAAAGAGACCTGCCACAGCGTTCCTGTCAAGCCTGTCCACCCTCGAAGAGACATAGAAGATATACCTGTTGTGGGCAAATGACTCTTTTAAGGCAATATTAGCGCAGTACCAGTTACCCTTTCTTCGGGTTATCTTCAGGTGCAGTCTTCCTCTCCGGTCAACCTTTACATTCCTTGTTGACGAAGAGAAAAAATTTCCTCCCGGACTTATTTTTGATGAACCTGATTCAGTTACTTCCCATTCATAGCCTGAAAATGTAATGATTTTCGGAAGATCTGCTCTTTTATTCTCTTCACCTTCTCCATCACCTGCGCTGGAAATACTGCCCGGCAGAATATGTGAGATAACCAATAACAGTATCAGGGGAAAAGACAGGGTTCGTAGCATACAGGGCCCGTGTTGAGAGTTTCGGGCTAAGATAAAGATATAATTAAAAAAACCGGCAGCACGACAGGAATTTATGCGTAAATCCACATCCCAACCCTAAATCACAATATTTTTCTATTTTTATGGGATTAAAGTGAAATTCCGGAAAAACCATAATGGTATTCCCCGATATTCAATAACAAAAACTGAAGTCTTAAAGGTATAATAACACAATAGTAATTCGATGAGCCTATCACTCAGTACTTTAGACTGGATTGTGGTCGCAGTCGTAATAACCGGCAGTCTCTCATTTGGGCTTTTTATGGCCTTCATGAAGAAAGCAGGCAGGAACAGTTCAAACTTTTTCCTTGGCGGCCGTTCAATCAAATGGCCGGTAATCGGAGCATCTCTATTTGCAACCAATATCGGAGCTGAACATCTGGTAGGCCTTTCAGGAGATTCTTACAGGTACGGCCTTTCAGCAGGATCGGTGGAACTGACCACTGCAATAACACTGGGCTTCGCATGCGCTATTCTTTTCCCATACTACATGAAAAACAGGATATATACCATACCTGAATTTCTTGAATTGCGTTACAACAGACATGCCAGGACATTCTTCTCCGGACTGATGCTTATTATAAGTGTGATGACAAAACTGGCTTTTACTCTTTTTGCCGGAGCTCTGGTTTTAAACAGTATTCTTGGATGGGATATCATGACGACAATATTCTATATTGGCATTGTGGTCGCCATTTTTACAATCATCGGGGGATTTACCGCTGTTGCCTATACTGATACAATACAGGTGGTCATAATGCTGGCAGGTACAGTGATAATGCTGATCTTCGGCCTTGACAAAGTCGGAGGATGGGGAGGCCTTATGGAAAAGGCACCCGATATGATGTCAATTGCAAAGCCATATGACGATCCTGTCTATCCTTTCTGGGGGATCCTCGCTACTGCATTCTATGCCGGGATATTCTACTGGGGTATGGATCAGGTGAACGTCCAGAGGGTTCTGGCTGCCCCCGACCTGAAGAATGCAAGGTGGGGAGCTATGTTTGCAACCTTTCTGAAGCTCTTCCCGGTTTTCCTTTTTGCCCTGCCGGGAGTTATCGCATTCGCCCTTTACCCCGATGAACTGGTTGGTGATGCCACCAAACAGACCTTTGTACTGCTTCTCAATAACCTGCTTCCGTCAGGATTGAGAGGTTTACTACTGGCATCACTGGTGGCCGCCCTCATAACTTCACTCATTGCTGTTTTGAATTCTGTTTCCACACTGGTTGTCCGTGATTTTATCGTGGAATTCCGCCAGGAGGTCACCGAAAAGAAACAGGTATTGTACGGACGTTTTATTATCATCCTGATAACACTGCTGGGCATAGGAGCTGCATATATGGTTTATAAGAATGAAGAGGGCCTTTACAAATACCTTCAGACAATATCAGCATATCTTGTCATTCCGGTCTTCCCCGCAATATTCTTCGGGATAATAAGCAAGAGGGTGACTCTCAAGGGTGCGGCAGTCTCGGTAATAGTGGGAGTTATCCTGGCAACGATTTTTGTCATTGATCAATTGCTTGGCCCTGAAACAGGCAAGAGTGTCTTTCCTTTTCTTCACCACAAGCTGACACTGAATTTCGGGTACCGGGGACTCTGGGCCGAAATCATAATTACGGGAGTATTGTTCGCCGTATCAGCATTTACCCCAAAGACAGCTCCGGAGAAGCTGGTAAATACAACCATCAATTATTCAAAGGGATTAGCCCGGTTCGAAGGTATATCTGACTGGAGGCTGCATTTGGCTGTACTTTCCGCAGTTACTGTTCTGCTCTACGTCTGGCTTAGTTAATAGTTGTAACTATGACATGGCAAGTTTACTGCACGTTAGTTCATAATTCATAATACTCTCCCCCTCTCAGGGGGAGATACAGAGGGGGTCTGAAATTTTCTGCCTGACAAATAGCCTTCTTTCAGAGGCAGATAGCCAGGAGGATCAGGTTAAAAGTACTACGTGTAATTTTTATACGTTTAAAGATCATTACCTTAAGGCACGGAATGGATAAGAAGAGGATAATTATACTTGTGATCATAGCGGCTTTGATCGTTGTGCCGGGTCTCTTTTTACTCTCAGTTTACAGCGGTGCTTACGGCCATTTGCAGAACAGGAAGGAACTGCTTAATTATAAAAATGCCACGGCTTCCAGGGTGCTCTCTGCCGAAGGTGACCTGATAGGAAAATTTTTCTCAGAGAACCGGACTAACATCACATACGAACAGATCCCGGCTTTTGTTATTGATGCACTGATCGCAACGGAAGACGCACGTTTCTATCAGCACTCCGGCATTGACATGAGAAGCCTGGCAAGAGTTCTTGTGAAGTCTCTCTTTCTGCGTGATCGCGGGTCCGGTGGCGGAAGCACTATCACCCAGCAACTTGCCAAGAACATGTTTGGCAGAAAGTCGACAGGTATAATTTCAATGCCTGTCAACAAAGCAAAGGAGATAATCCTGGCCCGGCGACTCGAGAGAGTATTCAGCAAAGAGGATATACTGACACTATACCTGAATACTGTCTCTTTCGGTGAGAATATTTACGGTATTGAATCTGCCGCGGCAAGATTCTTTAACAGGAATATCGGGCAGCTTAAAATTGAAGAATCTGCCGTATTGATCGGAATGCTCAAGGCCACAACTTATTACAACCCCCGTTTCAATCCTGATAATGCGTTAAGCAGAAGGAACGTGGTTCTGGGTCAGATGGTGAAGTACGAATATCTCGATCCCCACGATGGAGATTCCCTTCGGGGGCTTCCCCTGAAGACTTATTATTCGAATATCGAATCTGCCGGACCAGCCGATTATTTCCTCGTTCAGGTGAAGAACGAGGCACAAAGGTTACTCGATGACATCTCATCAGTCACGGGAAAAGAGTGGGATCTTGAAAAGGATGGCCTTATTATTTCGACCACACTGAACCTCACGCTCCAGAAAAGTGCAAACAAAGCTTTCCGCGATCATTTGGCGTTAAGCCAGAGAAGGCTTTCAGAGCATTACCGTAATCCTGCGGGGAACAGAACCCTTACGGAGATAACTGAAAGGATACTCAGGGAGAACAAACTTATCGCCAGGGCAGATGAAAAAAGGCTACGGACACTCTTCGGCTGGGACGGAACGAAAACAGATTCCCTGTCGGTGAGGGACAGTATAAGGCATGCACTGACATTGCTTCATGCCGGACTGCTTGCCATGGATCCTGAAACAGGTGCAGTTTTGACATGGGTGGGTGGCATCGATTTCAGGACACAGCCTTATGATCAGATTACTGCGCGCAGACAGCTTGCCTCGGTGTTCAAACCCGTCCTTTATGCTGCAGCGCTTGAAGAAGGGATGGAACCGTGCCACTACCTCGATAATGATTCAATCGTTCTCTCGGGGTTTGATGACTGGAGCCCTGAGAATTTTGATCACTCTTACGGCGGGAAATATTCACTTGCAGGTGCGCTGTCAAAATCGATGAATGTGCCTACTTTCAGTCTGTTCCTCGAGATTGGCTTCGACAGGGTCGATACGTTATGGAAGAAAATGGGATTCTCTTTTCCCCTCAATAATACACCGGCACTGGCGTTGGGCACAGCTGAAGCCAGTATCAGGGAGATAGCGGTTGCCTACTCAACATTTGCAAACGGTGGATTCCTGGTTTCTCCTTTTTGCATTACCTCTATCACAGCCTCAAATGGTGTGCTTATATATGAAAACGATTTTAATGAGCCGGGTTCCGGGATTATTTCAGAGCGCTCGGCTCTTCTCATGAATGCTATACTGCAAAAGGCCATCATGGAAGGTACGGGAGCCTCCCTCATCTCTGTTTATGGTGTTAATGTCCCCCTGGCAGGCAAAACAGGCACCTCTCAGAATTATGCCGATGCCTGGTTCGCTGCATATAATCCGAAAATGACTATTGTGTCGCGTGTCGGTGCATCATCGCCATTGATACATTTCAACAGCGGAGCCTATGGCTCGGGAAGCGCCCTTGCTTTACCGCTTGTTGCGCTTACAATTAAACAGGTTCAGTCTGATCCTGCAATCGTAAGTAAACATATCGCACCATTTCCGGATCTGCCTTCTGAACTAAGCGGAGCGCTGGATTGCCCCGATTTCAGGGAAGATACCTTCTTTGACAGGATTATGGATACCTTCAGAAAAGAGAGGACGTTTGACCGGGACAGAGCCAGAAAAGAAGAGCAAAGGATCAGGAATATTATTCAAAGAATACTGAGAAGAAGGAATTAAGTTTGATCTTTATGCCGGAGGTTAATTCAGTTGCATAAAATGACACTATTTTCATATTTTTGACATTAGTCACCAATCTATACTATGATGATCAATCCGGGATTCCTGACGTATCTAATTTTTTATGTTATAATCAATTATCTGACTCCTGTTCTTCCGGACGAGAGTACTTATCAGAAGTTCGTAGCTGAAAATCCTCTTCCTGTCGCGTTTGGTGACCCCTTTATCCTGAAGGCGTCAGACGGGATCTATTACATGACAGGGACCGGTGGGGTGAGGGATGGATTCAAAATATATTCTTCGGCTGATCTAAGGAACTGGAAGGATGAGGGCCGGATATATAGCGGGAACCTTCCGTCATCATGGGGCGTTTCCAGTTTCTGGGCTCCGGAGCTCTATGAGACAGGTGGACGTTTTGTAATGCTTTTCAGTGCCGACTGGCGCTATAATCCGACCAACGAGGAGGAGAACTTCAGGATAGGTGTCGCAATTTCTGACAATCCAACCGGTCCATACACCGACTTGTATAACCGGCCTCTCTTTGATCCGGGATATCCGGTGATAGACGCGAATCTCCTTATTGAGGGCGGGAAGATATATTTATATTATTCCAGATGCTGCTATAAGCATCCTGTCGAAAGTGAAGTTGCTGAATGGGCAAGAAAAGAGGGCATGTTTGATGAGATTGAAGAAAGCTGGATTTATGGAGTGGAATTGAAACCCGATTTCTCAGGCATCATCGGGGATCCGGTCCTGCTGTTAAGGCCGCCCTTTTCGATGTCGGACGAACAGGCAGAGTGGGAAAGCAGATCGGTGACTTCGGGCGAAGTGAACAGGCGATGGACTGAAGGTTCCTTCATTTTTAAGGATAGGGACAAGTATTACATGATGTACTCTGCCAATTTCTTCGGAGGGCAGAACTATGCTGTCGGATATGCCATATCTGATTCACCGCTCGGGCCATTCGTGAAAGCTTCAGACAACCCGGTCCTGCAGAAAAACAGCGCAGAGGGCGGCATTGTAACCGGAACGGGGCATAACTGCGTAACCTTCTCTCCCGATGGAAAACAAATGTTATGTGTCTATCATGCCAGGACCTCTCTGACCGGAAACAGGCGAGTAGTGTTCATTGATGAGATGGAACTGCTGAACGACGGAACCCTTGTGGTTAAAGGCCCGACAACACGCTAAACGCTAAAAACTGTATCCTTATCCCATACATGTATGAAAAACCTGAACCAAATCTTCTTTGGCAGTCGGGAATCGTTCCGTAAGTGGCTGGAAGACAATCATGACAGTAGTCATGGTATCTGGATGTTATTCTATAAGAAGCATACGAACATTAAGTCGATCAAATACAATGAAGCCCTGGAAGAGGCACTCTGTTTCGGATGGATCGACAGCATTATTAAAAAGATTGACAACGACCGGTATGCGCGAAAATTCACACCCCGGACAAACACTTCAAATTGGTCGGAAATAAACAAAAAACTTTTCAGGGAGCTGGTGAGTAAAGGGCTTATGACTGAAGCGGGTCTTCAGAAGTATGAAGTAATTGAAGGCAGCGGCGACAACAGGGTGTTTGAGCCATTGATGTTAAAGAAAAGTAAGGAGTTGGTTGTCCCGGATTATATTTTGAAGGAATTCGCTGAAAATGAACCCGCGTTGGAAAACTTCAACAACCTGGCAAAAAGTCATAAACGGAACTATATTCTCTGGATAACTACTGCCAGGAGGGAAGAGACAATTAAAAAGAGACTGAAGGAAGCTGTAGCATTATTAATAGAAAACAAAAAACTTGGATTGAAGTAACCCGGATTCCGGAGGTACATATAATCAATCCTTATTATTCCGGCAGGATGTTTTACTCAGGCACTATAGATATTTCTTGAATTTATCCCCGATCTTGAAATATGTGTAAAGGCCTACATCTTCGCCGGCAGCACGAACTGCATCCCCGCTGACCTCGAAAGTGCTGTGCTCGCCGGCCACCTGCGAGAAATAGACAACAAAACTCTTTCCCTCTTCATCTTTCATCAATACTAATGCAAGGTTCTTGTGAATGTCCGATTTAAGCGATCTGCTGCACAGCGGGCAGTAAAAGTCGACAATTTCTCCCTGCTTATACTCAAAGGAGGGATGCTTGACACTTGAATAATTACCTATCTGGGGACTCAACAGGATGAGCCCGTTCTCCTTCTTGTCATTTTTTACCTTGAAGATTATATTATCTCCGACACGCAGATGCCCTTTACACTTCGGGCATAGAAAGTCATTCATTTTCACCTCCTTTTTTAACTGATGCCACTAACTTTTGTTAATAAAGTTACGAAATTTGAAACTATAGAGCTGTATTTCAGGAAGAGATTTTTCTGAAGAATTTCAGGATGTGTTTTTTTGTTAATACCGCTGATCGAATCAGGATCCCGGTTGATTCCGTTGTTTTTCCCGAGCGTTTAAATGCATCTATGCTGAATAAGGATAAACAACGAGCCCCGGCTCAATATTCCGCCGGGGCATTAGCTGTTATACAGAACGCAGCCCTGATATTTCTATCAGAAGCTTCTTGCTCTTTTTTTAAAGTTCCCAGCCTTTTCTGTACTCCCGTGTCAGGTATTTATTGGCTGCTTCGTCATTGGTTATCTTCATGGTACGGGAATCATATTCTACTTTCTTACCTGCCCGCAGAGCTACAGCTGCCAGGTTGATGGCTTCGGTAACCGTACCGGCATATTTAAAGCTGCCGGGTGACTCTTTATCTTCTTTAATTGAAGTGACCCAGGTCACCTCGCGGGATTCCCCCTCTCTTTCAGGAAGTTCTTTTTCTCCCTGGTATGCTTTCATAAGCCTGGCAGGAATAATTTCAGGATCTT
>Ga0334882_1001472_pt1 | contig 27941 bp, 16 predicted proteins | sample GraSluR1_MG_5_FD_207226 | JGI IMG/M metagenome (GOLD analysis project Ga0334882, IMG submission 207226) | Sludge microbial communities from methane-producing bioreactor in Wageningen University, Netherlands - Granular Sludge_15_04-R1 | ecosystem: Engineered > Bioreactor > Anaerobic >...
CCACACGCCCGCAACGCAGATTTCTTTATCGACGAAGCTTATTGCGGGTCCGTCGTTTACGGCAACTCCGCCGGCGCCGCGGCTTCCGTAGGAGATATTGCCGTCTCGCGTCATGATCTCAACCCAGGGTCCGTCGCCAGTCATGCCGCTCCATTCCCACTGTTCGGTGGTCTCGTTGTAGACCCATTCGGCCTCGGTTCCGCTGCCGTCGGCGTCGCCGGCGGTGAAGACCCGGACGTTACTGGGTGCGGCGGGGTCTTCGATAGTATACCAGAGCATGAATGTGGCGTGGTCGCCGAGCGCCGAAACAATGCCGTTGGGCAGGTCGATGAAGTGAAGGTTTGGATCATCAGAGGTCTGGTTGTCGCCAGGTGTGAGAGTTCCGCCAAAAACAACTTCCTCGCTGGTAAGGAAGATGTTCTGGGCATCCGGGTCCACGATGACCGCGTCTTCGCCGCTGATCGAATCGGAAAGATCGCCGTTGAAGCTCCAGCGGTGAGCAAGGATACGATCGGAGATATACAGGCCGGCGGCATTGCTGGTCGTTGATTCGGCATTATCGAGTGTGACCTGGCAATGGTAATCGCCTGCGTATGCGGCGCCGAACGCCGGAGCCGTCGTGTCGATGTTGATCGTCAGCGCCGACGTCTTAACAGCACCATCCAGATCATTCTCAATCTGGTACTCAGGTCCTGTACACTCGAACCCATTCCTGAACCACTTGACGCTTGCCACCGGTTTGCCCGCTTCGAACGTTACGCCGAAAGAAGGGCTTTCGACCGGCAGGAAGGCATGACTGTCGGGATCGGGCAGTAGGTAGACCGTAGAGGGGTGCTGTTGGATCACCGGGACCGGAAGGACCCCCATGAAGCTCCAGACCGCCCCGGTTATGGTGTTGGGCTGGTCATAGAGGTCGGGTATGACGCCATTGGGCTCCCAGACACGGGTGTCAACCCGCCAGTAGTACATCGTGTCTTCGGCGATGCCGTTGTATGGATACTGGGCGGCGCCGTCGGTTGGAGAGGCGGGCATCACGGTGACGCCGTTGATCAGCAGGCCGCCGCCGGAGGGGTCCTGCACCCGTGCCTGATCGGAATCCATATAGAGGATGTAGTCGCGAATCTGGAGGTCCTGGCCGGACTCGAAGGTCCATTCAAACGTCATGCTGGCGGGCACGTTCTTGCCGAGTTCGTCGGGGAGGGGCATGGGATAGATGGGAACGGCGGCGGCAAAAGCACTGGTATACAGAGATCTTATTTCCGACGCAGAGAGAACGGTGCTGTAAATGCGAATGTCGTCGAGCAGGCCTCTGTAGTGCTGATTGTCACCCACGCCGGGACGATGGCCGATGCGGAGTTCGCCGCCGGCCCAGTCGTTTTGTGCCATCTGCACGGAGTTGTCGAACTCGCCGTCAAGGTATATTTCCATGAGGCCGGGACTGGCCGAGGTTCCAAGAGCCGACGTCATGACAACGTGGACCCATTCGTCCGCCACCAATGCACTGGTGCTGAGCGGATATCCCTCTTTGCCGCCGGTCCTGTAGAAATTGTTGCCTATTTTGCCCGTGTCGGCGCTGCCGTCGGCCTGGATCATGGCCTCCCAGCCATCGTGGCCGCTAATGACGCGCGGGTACTGCCCGTTTGGAGCAGATACACTTGCGGCATCAGGCTTCATCCAGAACGAGATCGTCATGCTTTTGATGTTGGGATTAACCGTCGAGAAACTTGGGATGGTGATATGCGCAGTGCCGGCGCCGTTGAAACGGAAGGCGTTGCCGACCATGCCCGGTTCGACGGTTATGCCCGCGCCGATAGAGCCATTCGGCCCGCCGGCAATTTCGTTTACCGCAACATTGGCGGCATTATCGTCAAGCTTCCAGTGATGCACCAGATCCGCCCGGATCTGACACTGCATCAGCATGAAGAACATGCACAACAATGTGACCGCCCATGATTTTCTTGTATTCGATACCGATTCCATAGGACCTCTCCTTTTCAGCAACCGTTTATTCGCATTACAGGTAATCTATCCGCACTCAATCACAGACCAACCGTCCGCATTCAAGCCACTTGGAGGCAAAGATGGCGAAATCCTGCATATCCACCACACAATCGCCGTTGTAGTCGAAAGCCTTGAGTTCCATGCAGGGGTTGAGGTTGACCGCTTCACCGTCGGGACCGGCTTCGTAAATGGCCTTGGCCCATGCATCGGTCACGGGTATGTCGTAGATGCGGAGTTCGTTTACGGAACCGATGAACAGCGGGTCTATCCACTGCGAGCGGCCGATCCAGTTGTTCAGATCGATGATGTCTGAAAGCTTCATAGCGGTCGTCTGCGGAGTGCTGTTGACCTTGACGCCATTGATGTAGAGGTCGTAACTGCTGTTGTTCCACGAGCCGATCATGCAGATTTCCTCGCCGGCCGGCTGGGCTCCGGCGTTTATCATCGCGCTTTCACCGGGGCCGTGGCCCTGGAAGCGGGCGGGGCTCGGGGTCATGATGACGTAAGCAGCCTGTTCATTGCCGCCTTTTGATACGCCTTCGAGGCTCTCCGGCGTAGGATACTCGGCGTTGGTGGTGGGCAGGCCAAAATCGAGCAGCCTTGCCCATGTGTCGCTGCCCAAAGCCGCGTCTCGCGTAAACCACACGGCGATGGTGGCGTGATTTCCCAAAGCGGAGATGATGCCGTTGGGCAGGTCGACATAGTGAAGGTTCGGATCGCCCGAACTCATGTTGTCGCCCGCGGCCATGCGCCCGCCAAAGACCAGCTCTCCGGCCTCGAGCCAGATGTTCTGGTCGGCGGGGTCGACGATGACGGCGTCGGCGCCGCTGATCGAATCGGATAGATCGCCGTTGAAACTCCAGCGGTGCACCAGTATGTTCGAAGACACGTACAGACTTGCTTCATCACTGACCGCTGCGCCCTGGGTGGCTGTGTCGAGGGTGATCTTCGCAGAATAAGCGGCTTCGTCGGCCTTGTCGGCATTGTGGATTGTCAGGGTTGTCCAAGACGCGCCTGGATCGGTTACGTCGATGGTCAGCACGTACTTGGCACCGTCAATTTGTATCGGCTGGCCGTTTTTCATCCACTCGCAGGTTTGGACGGGCTTGCCGGCGCTGAAGCCGACAGTAAACGCCGCCTGTGCGTCGGGCGCCAGGACATGGGTATCGGGATCAGGCAACACGTACTGGTCCTGCGGCTGGGCGGTTATTTCTGGAATGTTTGAGACTCCCTCGAAACGCCAAACGAGGCCGTCGACTATCGCGGTGCTGTAAGCGCCGTTGGGATCGGCATTGTTCGGCTCAAGTATCTGCGTATCGACTCGCCAGTAGTAGACGGTTTCTTCGGCGATACCGCTGATGACTTGAGACGCGTAAGGATCAGGCGATTCACCCGGCAGAACCTCAAGGGCAAAGATGTCGTAGTCGCCCGCCCTGAGTGCATTGGGGTCGGCAATCAGGCCCATGTCCTGATCGAGGTACAGATAGTACCTGTCCACCAGCGCCTCGCCCTCGAAAGTCCATTCGAAAAGCGTCTCGGAGGCGACGTTTTTCTGGTCGGGCAAGGGATTGATGGGAACCGGCCACGCCCGGCGCGACGGAGTCGAAATGCTGAAAGCGTCATGGCCGGAGGCGGTTATTCGCAGGCCTATGACGGGCACGTCTGTTTCGAGGACGTATCCGAAGGCGTTCTGGCCGTTGACGCTGACTCCGGTGTTTGCATAAGGCGCACCGTTTGCGGTGAGTTTCAATTCCGGTCCGAGCTGGCCGCCGGGGAGAATCGCCTGCACCGTGCCATTATCGTTTCCGCCTCGCTCAAGGACGAAAAACATCTTGCTGCGATAGGGGAAAACCGTCTCCTGGAAATTGATTCCGTCCAGCGAGGAAATGTTGTTGCTTGTGCCGACGTTGAGTATGAAGTTGTCCGCCTTGGCGCCGATATCCCCATCTTTGGGCTCCGCCGTACCCTGGACGGTAGCAGTCTGCACACGGGGTTCTCCCAGGGGCCACACGGCGCCGTCGACCCAATGTGTCTCGACGCCGTTTACTACGTACCACCGAGTGGTCGTTCCCAGCGTAAGGTCACCGTCGGCGACGACATATGTAACTCCCTTGTACGTCAGGCTGAGAAGTTCACCTCCGGCCGCCGTGATGGTCGGCAGTCCCGACAGTGAGTCGCCATGGACCGTCAAGACAGGTCCACACAGCACCGCCATACACAATATGGCCATGATTCTTCTTCTGATCAACTTTTCCATAAGGCCTCTCCTTTCCAGCACAAACGGGATACGTTTAATGACATGATACTTCACGGGCTGCTCCTACCATGACGAGCGGGCGGACATGCAGCTTCCGCCTGCAATCTCCTCTTTCTTCAACAGGCCTTGCGGGTTCCTGTCCTCCAAAACGGCACACATGCACCCGCACGGCAAACGCAAGGCTCCGCACATCGCAGGCCTTACTGCGCTATCAACACCTTTTAGTCGCTGCTTTTGTCAAAGGCTCGCCGTCCGCCGGAATCATACCTTCGAGAGCCGCTGGGCCGGTCCGGCGTCGGCGGGCCGTTTGAAATCGCGATCCCTGGTCATCAGCCATTTGTCAAACTCGAAACCGTCTTCGCGCATGGAAAAAGTGATCATGTGCATGCCCGGTTCGTCGACGTCGAGAAATATTTTGTGCGGCTCGCCGCAATGTTCGGCCTCGGTTCGCTGCTTGCTTTCCCACCACCATGAGTTCTTGCCTTCGCACCACTGCATCCGTCGGCCGGATTCGGGCCATGTACCGTCAATGCCGACGTGAAGGCCGTTGTCTTCGGAGCCGGTCGAGAAAGCACGGACCCAGACATAGTAGCGCCCGGGCGTATTGAAGCGCACCGGGTATGATAATATGGCGATTTTGCCCGGTTCGTTTGAGAAATTCTCGCCGTTAATGAGCTTGTCGGCATGGGTCCTTCGGGTGTCGGGCAGGACCTCAACATACGCGCCGCCGCTTGCGTTTGCGGCATGGTTGCCGTCGCCGTCGGGCAGGACTTCGGATGTCTTCCGGGTGGTGTGGATATACCAGGCGCGCGTTTGGGTGTCTTGCTGCCGCATGAAGTTTTCGGCTTCGACGGCCACGATGCCATTTATTTCTTCGAATGTCACGTCGGCGCCCGCAAGGCCGACCTGCGGCGGCATTGGGGCTTTGACGGACGGTGTTGCCGCCTTCGCCGCGGGTTTTGCGGCAGTTTTGGCAGCGGCATCGGCGGTAACCGGCACAAGCGTCAAGGCAACCCAGCGGCCGCGGGCATAGGATTTGCGATCGCCCTGAGCGGATTTGCCGTTGGTGGCGCTGTTGAACTCGATGCGAATTTTGGCGTCCTTGCCGACGGCGACCTTTTTCCATGTCTTGTGAGTCGGCTTGTAGTCGACCGTTGTCTGCGGATTGGTGAACTCGCCGATGATCTTGCCGTCAATCATGATTTTATAGGTGGATTCACCGTCGGTCTCGGCCAGCGTCGTCAGGGTGATATCGTAGGCGCCCGGTTCGCCTTTGAAGACGGCCTGTGCGGCGGCGAATTTGTCTTTGTGCTGATCCGGATTGACGGCCAGAGCCTGGTGTGCCTGGTCCTTGTAGGCCGGCACAAAACCGCCGCCCTGGATGATTTCAAAATGCTGGACAGCCTGGAGCACTAACGCACCTTCGGCCGTGGGTACGGCGCCGGGCGCCAGGGGGCGAGGCGTTTGAGGCGAGCTCAGATTAAGCTTGCCGCGCCCTCGTATGACGAGCAGCCAGTCGTTGCCGTCGGGCGCCGCCAGTTCGGCTTTGTTTTTCGCGGCTACAGTACTTTGATTCAGCAGGCCTTCGAGCCCGTCGCTCGTGCGGGGATTGTACCAGCCGCAGGCGAATGAGCCTTCTTCGACGTCGACGGTTACTTTGCCGCCGTGCTTGAGATAGACCAGATATACCTCGCCGGGCTTGCAAAGGACGTAGTCTTCGGTGTTGGCAGTCATCTCATCTTCACATTTCATGTCCCAGAAGGGTATTTTGTGGCGCTCGAAGAACTGGAGGGCATAGCGGCTCTGGTCCCACATCTTGTCGCGCGTGCGCCAGTCCTGGCATCGCAGGTCGCAGTGCGGGTGCTTATAGCCGAAATACCACTCGACTCCGGCGCCGCCCGCCATGATATTGCCCCAGAGCGCGTTCTTGCGTGCATCGTCGCGGGTGGGGTCCACGTCGTCGGGCACCAGTGCGTAGCTGGCGTCGCCCGGCTCGTCGCACGCGACAACCCAGGGCTTGCCCGCGGCGACTGACCGGTCAATGTAGTCCCTGGTGCGTGCATGCACCTGGCTGAAATCCGGCCGGCTGGTCTGCAGCGAAAAACCCGTCAGAGCGGATGCATCGCCCAGAAGATCGTAGTGGGGGTGGCCCATGTTGTGAATGACGATGTGGTGCTTATAGGGATCGTGCGTAGCGAAGTAGTTGGCCCAGGCGACCTTCTGTTCGGTCGTGGCCTTGTCGATCTCTTCGCCCAGGTTCCAGTTCAAGGCAAGGTGATGGCTGAAACGGGCTATCAACTCCCGGTAGTAGAGTTTGCGCTGCGGACCGAGATCGCCCTTGTCAAGCAGCAGTTGGTTTTCATTTTCGAGTGTCTTGAAGTGCAGGTACATTCCATTTCGTGTGCCGTGCTCGAAGACGATCTCCCATTGGTCCAGGCGCGAGACATCCATGCGATAGCGCTCTTTGTAGTTGAGGTAAGGAAAGACGTTGCGGTCGTCGCCTTCGATATTCATGGGAAGGAACGAAAAGACGTTCATGCCCTTGGAGGCAAGATAGTTGATCGCGCCGATGATGCCCTTGCCCTTGCCGTCCTGCCACGTGGGATCGCCGGGCTTCCAGTCTTTGATGTGCGGCTGCCAGGTTTTGATGAGTTCGTCCTTGATGCCGTCTTTCTTGAAGTCGCCGTCGAAGTCCGCGTAGGCGAGAAAATTCTCCGGGGCGTCGGCGCCGGCCTTGAGAAAATATTCGCCGGTGCCGGCAAACCGCAGGTGGTGTTTGCCGACGTACTGAAGCCTTCCCTTGCCGCGGAAATCTCTTCCTGTCTTGTCGGTAGCAGCCACGTCGAAAGTTCCGGTCTGGCCGTCCATGAATCCCGCCGACGTGCCCGCATCGGCCTCGTCGGCGACGGCGACACCGGGTCCTTTCCTGAATGATACGGCATAATTCCACTTGCCCGTGCTGTCCGGCGCGAAGTGGACCCTCCACTTGTTGCCGGCATCGGCGGAGGTGTGGGCGGCGTTTCCGTCGGCGGCATAATATCCGGGGACGGTGTAACTCTTCGGGCCCTGAGTGAATACCACATTGAGGCGATAGTCCATGAACGGGTTGGGCGAGGCGGTCTCGCTGGTCTCCGGTCCGTCGAAGGTCAGCGTGATCTTGTGCCAGGTCTTCAGTTCGCCGCTGATTTGGGCGGCGGGGGCAGCGGCAGCGGAAAATTGCAGAACGATTGCCGCGATGATAGTAAAACTCCTCATGCACTCTCCTTTCTCTCTTGCTCCACATAAGGCAGGCAGGACCCCAAGCCAGTAAGTCCTGTCGTTAGCCAGTATTATTATCGGCACTTGAACCGTAAAATGCAACGCCATTTTGCGCAACATCAATACCCAATTTGCGCAGGCAACCTTGCCGCTTCGTACTCGCCAACTCAGCGGACGGCTCGCTCGAACACGTCTCGCCGGCCGCCTCGAAAACGACGTAAGTATTTCATTTTAAGCTATTTAATGCCGTACTCTCGGCGATATGCCGAAGGGGTCATCCGCGTGTATCGGGTGAACACGCGGTCCAACTGCTTGGTGCTGGAAAAATTAAGGATATGGGCAATTTGTGAAATGGATATATGTGTCTCCACCAGCAGCCGCATTATGCGGTCGACGCGTTCAAAAAGGATCTGCTCGTGAACGGACCTGCCAACCGTCCGGCGAAACCGCTGCTCGAGGTTCCGCCGGGAAATACCCAGCGAGTCCGCAACGTCAATGACCTGAATCGGCTCGTTCGTGTTCTGGCGAATGTAGCGCAAGGCCTTCTCTATGACAACGTCGTCTATGAGCATTATGTCGGTGGATTTTCGCGCGACCACATACGTGGGTCCGCCAGTAATAGTAGTGTCCTCCGGCTGTCGCCCCGCCATCACCGCGTCCAGTGCGGCCGCGGCGCGGTAGCCAATCACCTCGGCGTTAAGGCAGATGCTCGACAGGGCGGGATTGGCCATCTCACACACGAACTCATCATTGTCCACACCGATGATGGCAGCGTCGTTTGGAACGTGCAGACGCAGGGCGTTACAGGTTTCGCTGACATGCTGGCTGCGGTCGTCGTTGCAGGTCATGAGCCCGACGGGTTTGGGCAGGTCCCGCAGCCACTCCGCCAGATACGGCTGTTCCATTTCCCAGAGGCCCTGGACGTCGCGAGACCTCGGCTGTCTGTAAACATGCGTTTTGAAGCCCGCCTGGCGGATTCGCGCTTCAAAACCTTCGCCGCGCCTGTCCGACCAGTAGATGCCTTCGAAGCCGCAATAGGCAAAATGTCGGAACCCGCGTTCAAGCAGATGCTCGGCGCCTATTCTGCCGACCGCCTCGTTGTCTATAACGACGTTGATCATCCCGTCGACGGTCGGCCGCGTTACAGGCGCACATATGCCGGGTATTCCCATCTTGAGAATGTCTTCGATGCGCTCGGGTTCGCGCATGATGAGCCCGTCAACATTGCCGCTTTGCAGTCTGCCTGCAACCTTCTTCTTCCAGCCGACGGGGCGGTAGTGCGGAGGCTCGCGCAGAAATGTCCACGGGCCGCGCTCATTTGCGTACCGGGCAATGCCCCGAAGCATCGCCCTGTCGAAGGCCCGGGCAGGTACTATCAGCAGGATGACCCTGGGTTCTTTGGCCACTACTTTGTGTCCCGCTGCCACATGGTACTGTCACCGGCCGACTTAACGGCCGGTACATCCGCTATGACGCTTTGCCGAATTCATCTTCAATCGCTTCGAGCACGTCATCCGACATCGGATAGGAATGCTCCTCGTCCGGAAAAGCGCCGGTTCTCACTTCTTCGGCATACTGTTCAAATGCTTCCTTCATCAGTTTGTTAAAACTCTGGTAGCGCTTGGCAAAACTGGGGGTGAATTTGTCGAACATTCCCAGTACATCCGGCGTGACCAGCAGTTGCCCCGAACATCCGGGCCCGCCGCCGATACTCATTGTAGGCACACGCAGTTTCTTCGTTACGTACGCAGAGAGCTTCGCGGGAACGGCTTCAATAATAATCATAAACGCTCCGGCCTCCTGCAGGGCAAGCGCTTCCCTCACAACCTTGCGCGCCGATTCCATATCCTTGCCCTGGACCTTCATTCCGCCAAGAGCACCTATCGCCTGAGGATGCAGCCCGACGTGGCCGACCACGGCGATCCCCATCTCCACAATCGCACGGGTCTTCTCGATGTGGTTTGGCGTGGCCTCGAACTTCACGCCGTCCACCTTCGCCTCCGTCACGAACCGTGCGGCATTGCGCATGGTGTCTTCTATGCTGTACTGGAAGGACCCGAACGGCATGTCCGCAATGACCATCGTTCGGGGGCATGCCCGCGCCACGGCGGCACAGTGCAGAACCATCATGTCCATTGTTGCATTGAGCGTGTTCGGATGTCCGTGCACCACCATCGCGCAGGAGTCGCCGACCAGAATCATATCGATGCCCGCATCATTGATCTGCCTGGCGGTGGGATAGTCATACGCCGTCAGCATCGTGATGATTTCATTCCTGTCCTTCATCTTCTGAATGGTTCTTACCGTATGTTTTTCATCGCTCATGGGCCGCTCCTGTAATAAGCCATATACGTTCTTCGTAATTCCGTTATCTCACAAGCTAACTTCGACCGCTCTAAAGAGACAGAATGTTGGCCTCGATAAACTTCCACGTCTTAAGGTAATCACCGCCCGAAATCAACGATTCGAACTCGGCTGTGTCTATCGACAAGAGCTTCGTCCATATCTTGTTCGTCATTCGGGTGTTGGCCTCAAACGTCCCCTTTATGTCCCACCTGGTGGGAGATGTGTCCGATGTCAGATAATCGCTGTAACCGTACTTCTGCAAATAATATATGAATTCCACGTATTCCAGAAAATTATGCGAAGCGACCATGAAGTCCCAGTCCCATTTCGCGTTGTTGTCGTTGATATGTATATAGTACGGAAAACGGCTGTTAGCTATCAATGACACCACTTCCGCGGGGTTCTCACCGCCGTACTTCGAATGGCCGTAATCAATGGTGATGCCCATCTGCTTGATGCCGATGTCATTGAGCAGACACAGTGCCTTGGCCCCCGTATCAACAAAACACCTCCCGCGGGTTTCGCTGGGCTTGTATTCAACAAAAAGCGGAACCTCCGTCAAATAACTACCTGCCTCCGAAAACGTCTCTACAAGGTACTTCCACATTTGAGCATAATCGCAGCCGAAGTTGAACTCATAGCCGTCACCCAGCGGGCAGCAGGTGACCTTATCTGCTCCTGTAACCTTGGCGAAATCCTTGGCCTGCTTTATGAGGCTCACAGCCTGTTTCCTTATCCCTGGATCCACGGAAGTCAGGCCGCCGTTTCTGAATTCCGGTTCAGCCTTGACATTAACATTAATAGCAGCGATATCAAGCTGGTATTGCTTCAGAAGTGCCAAAAGCTGCCCGGCGTCGCCGACCTCATACGGAAAGACCACCTCCACGCCCGTCATTCCCTCCATTTCGGAAACGAGCTTCAGCCGCTCGGCCAACGTCTTCTCTGCATTGTAATCATGAAACCGGTCCTTTGTCTTGCTGACGAAGGCTGTGATCAAGGCGCATTTCACAGGATAGTCCATATTCTTCCCAGTTATACGGTGACCAATGAATCAATATACTCTAACCCTGCCGCGTATTCACTTCTGACGTTCTCAGCTTCACATCCAATTTCGATATCGAGGCTTCCCCGATAGCCCGAATTGAGCAGATTCGTCAGAAACGGCTTCCACTCGATAGAACCCTTTCCCGGCGACAGCGAAAGGTTTTCTGAGCCAAAGTTGTCACAAAGATGAAGCCCAAAGATTCTGTCGTGCAGCTTTAGCGGAAGCAAAGGCACAATCTCACGACAAGCCCAGGCATGGCCCGTATCCAGGTTAATGCCCAGGTCGCAGGAATCCAGCTCATCGCACAGCGCCAAAAAACCGTCAATTCCGCCAACCACTGAACCGGGCAGAACTTCAAGAGCCAGAAGCAAACCGGAGTCCTTTGTCAAATCCAGGAACCTGCCGACTTTTTCCAAAAACCGCTTCTTCATGTCCCGGAGCCAACTCGCATTTACAGGCTGAATTCTGTCCCATTGAATACTCAAAGGCCCTATCGGGATCGTCACAACTCTGCAATTGTAAAAATGTTTGGCTATTTCAATAACCTGCTTGAGGTCATCCCGTCCTGAGTCAAAATCAATTCTTTCAGGCGTTGAAAAATCCTCCATCATGAAATGCGCCACAAACTGGGTGGCCTGTAAGCCAAGGTCTCCGGCTTTCCTGCTGACGGTCTTTGAGCCGGAATTGATCCAGTCCGGCAATGCCTCCTTTGTAAATATCTCGGGCTGAAATCCTGAAAAGTCTAATTCCTTGACGAGTTCAAGTGCCTCACAGAAATCCTCGACGGAGAATTGCTTCCCGAAAAGCGATACAACAAATGCAGGACTGACGCCAAACATCAGTTACTGTCCTTATCTTCTGCACCTGCCCCGTCGCCTGCATCTCCGGGCGCGCCGTGATCGGCGTCCTGCTGCACCGGCTGATCCGTCTCGGTCGTTTCCACAGGCGGCGCAGGCTTTTTGCGAACGGAGATGTAAATGTTGGTCCCGATGACCCCGCCCGTGGCCACAACCAGCGTCGTCAGCATGGCGACAAAGCGCCGATGCGCCGCCGCCGGCGACAGCGCCGCATCCGACGGCCGGTTCGGATTCATGAAACACCACGCCGCAATCGCCGCCAGATTGAGCCCGGCGGCCATAACGAAGAACATGTTGGCATTCGCGAACATCGGAAACGTAATCGCACTCAACGCCGCGCCAATGTTGCCAACCATGTTCATGGCGCCCGAAACCGCGCCTGAACTCTTGCCGCCGATGTCGTTGCAGAACGCCCAGCTCGGGCTAAGCGTCATGTCGACGCCGAACGTCGCCAGCCCGAAGCAGAACACAAACCAGTAGATCTGCGCACGGTCGGTCGTCAGAAAATCCAGGTTCTTCGTCTGCGTCGCCAGCAGCAGACCGATCACACCCAGGGCAAAGCCCATGATCGCCGTAAGACGCCGGGAACCCACGTGATAGCCGCATTTGTAGAGCCCGGTCACCATGCCGCCGGCGATCCAGTTGGCAAACGCCGCGAAGATCAGCGGCACCGCCGAGTAGTAGATCGCGTGCGGATCGTCGGGCCACTGATTCTTGATGTAATTTGGCAGCCAGCTCAGGCTGATGAAGAACGTCACATTGCTGGCAAAATACTGCGCCATCGCCAGCGACATGTTCAGCGAGGTGAAAACCTGGGCAAAGGAGGCCTTGATCGTTGAAGTGAAGTCGCTGACGCGGCCCTCTTCGATGTAATCCAGTTCCTCCTTGTTGACCCGCGGGTTGTCTTTGGGATTGTCGCGAAACCAAAGCAGCCACACCATCGCCCATATCCAGCCGATGACGCCGTTGACCACAAAGGTCCATCGCCAGCCGATCTTCCAAATAAGCCACGGCATAAGAAACAGCGAAAAAGCGGCGCCCAGGCGGCTGCCGGAAAAATTGATCCCGTGCGCAAGGCCTCGTTCCCGCGCCGGAAGCCACCGGAAGAACGCCTGCGTCGCCCCCGGAAACGCGCCGGCCTCTCCCATGCCGAAGAAGAAACGAAGCACGAGCATCTGCAAAGCGTTCCGCGCCGCCCCGGTCAGCGCCGTAAACATGCTCCAGACCGAGACCACAATCGTCAGAGCCTTCCGTGCGCCAAATCGATCCGCGATCCAGCCCGAGGGAATCTGAAACAGCGCATAGCCCACGGCGAAAATGCCAAGGACAAGCCCCATCATCTGCCCCGTGATCCCCAGGTCGCGCTTGATCTCGTCGATTGCCGAGGCGATGCACGCACGGTCCATATAGGTGTTGACGCTGTGAAAGAAAAGAACGCCTATCAAAATGAAACGCTGGCGACTCATGCGACCGCAAGACTGTTTCATGATGCAATCCTATGCTCAACCCGGCTCGTGCGGCTGGCGATGCACACTGCTTGCAGCCGCATGCCGCCGATTCCCTTTTCCAATTTGCGGCATCAGACCAGGGCGGTGCGCCGCTGGCTTATGAGCTTCAGTGTATTCTTCCACGAACTTATGAACATGTCCCGGAAATACTCGACCGGACCGTAAGTCTCGTAATCCTCGACTTGCAGCCCATCCTCCATGTAAGCCTGCCTGAACGGCGGCACCCTGGTCAGCAATTCATCCAGCACGTGCTCCTGCACCGGGTTGAACAGCCGCGCCACAACCGGCTGATCCAGTTCCAGCAGCATCTCGGCCTGCCCCTGCCAGTTCATCGTGATACACACGTCGCCGCCGACCATTTCGGTGAAATGCTGCAAGCCCCGCACTCCCCCGCCTATGAAGCCGAGCTGGTAGCCCCGGTCATGAACGAACCTGTAGACTTTCTTTGCGATGACCATGCCGGCCTGATAAAGGATGTCCGAGTTAATTTCGATCCCCAGTTTTTTGACCTCCTTGCCGAGCCATTCGTCATAGATGCCGGTAATCAGCGAAAAGTACATTATCGGCTTGTTCCTGGTGCGGGCGGTTATCTTGTTGTACATCTCGCACACGTCTATCACCTGGCTGAGACCCATTACCTCTGTCGCGTTCAGCGGCGTGTTCTCTTCTATCAGAACGCCCATGGCCTCAAGGCCCGCTTCAGTGGCGGGAATTTTGATCATGATATTGGGGCTCATGGCCCGATTTCGGCGGCCTTCCTCAATAATAACATCAGGGTCCTCTTCGTGAATCGGATCGCCCTGAATGCTCACATAACCGTGCGCGCCGTTGGTCCTCTCATAAACGGCCATGAACTTTTCCGCGATGCCCTTGACCAGCTTGCGCTGCAGGATGCACTCCACTTCATTGTCGTTTTCGCTTTCCTGAAGGGTCTCATCCAGAAGAGCCATCGCGCCGTCCTTCCCCTCGTCGTGCGTTAGCATTTTCCAGGTATACGAAGGATTCTGCGTGCAGCCCATAGCCCCGGCTGCAATCGCCAGCTCTGCTTCCCGGGGTGTAACGTTGTTGATCCACATTTTGGTGGGAGTCAGGGCTGCCACGCGATGAAAATAACCGTTCTTCATATCTGCTCCTTTCCAGATCGCGCCTGCCGCGCCGCCGCGGCCGTGTTCTCTTCCGTGCGGCAATAATATATCCTCGTTCAAGCGGGTATGCAACAAGTTGGCAGCAAACCCGTTTGCATTACGAAACGTGGGGGCGCATAGCCTCTCTACGCGCCCCCACAGTCTTGTCAAATGGACATCAAACCCTGGTCTTAGCTGCGCCGCCTGAGCAGAGCCAGACCGCCCAGCGCCAGCAGCATCATCGACGCCGGCTCCGGAACCGCCGAAACACTCATCGCATCGTGACCCGATGCCGTAATCCGCAGGCCAATTGCGGGCATATCCGTTACAAGAACATACCCAAAGGCGTTCTGACCGGAGATGTTCACACCCGTATTGGTGTACGGTGCACCGTTGGCGGTGAGTGTCAGCGCCGGTCCCAGCTCGCCGCCCGGCATTATGGCCTGAACCGTCCCGTTATCATTGCCGCCCCGCTCGAAGACGAAAAATATGTTCGCCTCAAACGGAAATATCGTCTGCTGGAAGTTAATCCCGTCAATAGACGATATCCCATTGGTCGCCCCGGCCGTACCAAACGTCCAGTTGTCGGCGTGTGCGCCGATATCCAGCGGCTTCGGGGTCGATGTGCCGCTTACGGTACCCAGATTGTAAGGCGCCTCCGTGTACGGCCACGGCGTGTTGTCAGGCCACAACGTTTCGACATCATCCACGACATACCACCGCGTCGTTGTGCCCAAACCCAAATCGCCATTGGCAATGACATACGTCGTCCCGCCATGCTCAATGCTGACGATCTGATTATCAACAACGACGACACCCGACACACCCACGAGCATGTCAGCCCGCACCGCACCGACACACGCCAGCGCAGCAATTACCACAACCATCTTTTCTGTAAATCGTTTCATAACGCGTCCTCCAAATAAAAAACACAATAACGAACAGTTGCACTCGTCCAACATATGCCGGTCGGATCCAGTGTTCCAAAAGCAGACATATTGTAATTCGCGCCCCAGGCCTCGTCAACATGCCTTGCTAAATCTGCCTTTTCATAAACGACACACCAAGACCTGTCCCAACGGGCGTCGACACACGCGCCGATGAATCACCGCGCCCCGCGCATAGATCGCCACAATGCCGCTTAAACATCGTAAATCAAAGTATTTAGCTCATATAGACAGATATCTTCCACACACTCGCCGCTCGTTGGCACACAACCTGCGATAATCGATCCGGCGCACTCGACGTGCGCTAAATGGGAATTAAGTGTGCGCAAAATGGGGTTGTTTTTACGGCCCTTTTTTCGATATACTGCGCCTTAGACGCAGCGTTTTGAACGAACAGACCGCTGGAGGAGCCGTGGAAACAGCAGGACGGCAATCGTGTTGTGCGGCAGCAGGCATTGTACCGGGCTCGCTCCGGCGAGTACGGTCCGTCATGCTGTTTGCCTTGGCTGTACTTGCAGCAGCTCATCCGGCCAAAGGCTCCTGCCGAATAATCACCCAGGCCGGCTTTCACGCCGGCGCCGTTGCAATCGTGCCCGTAACGCGGGTCACCGCCGGCACAAACGGCGCACCTCCCTATATGCTTGAGAGCATAACGATGGGTGATTACACCGTTACTGTCAATGATCTCGCCCTGGGCGCCTCGGACATCATTGAAGGCAGCGCAACAGGCACCCTCGGCACGCAGCCAGACGCAGCCGACAACTTCAATCTAAATGACTTCGTCGCCCGCACCAGCCTGACCGGCTCAAACGCCGAATGGAAGATAACCATGATCGCCGGCCGCGAAAGATGGAGAGACTCCAACGGCGACAATGCCGATTTCTTCATCTTCGAGATCGGCGGCAACGACACCATTGAAGTCCGGGCGATCCTCTCCGGCGGCGCACTCGGCGAGCCCATGACAATCGGTTTCTCCCAATGGTTCAATACCGGCCTGTACAGGGCAGGCCAGCCAAACTCCGGCCAGCCCGTCGCCGCCGTCGCCTTCGCAATTACCGAGTTGTTCGACGATACTGGAACACCGCTGACCAACAAGAGCTTCATCGAGGGCATCCAGATCACAAGCGGCACAGTGGACCCCGCCTGCTTCTGTGCCGTCGTCGGACCGCCGATACCGAATAACCCCCCCGCCGTCGATGCCGGCGACAACCAGACCATTGTATGGCCGTTCGCCAGATCGGTCTCATTGACAGGCGCCGTAAGCGACGACGACCCTGACGACCTGCAAAAACTGACGGTACTATGGTCAATCGTCTCCGGACCGGGCGATGTCGTCTTCGACGATGCCGCGTCGGCGTCCACCCGCTGCACCTTTGACGGGCCGGGCGTGTACGAGTTGATGCTTCAGGCCTGGGATGAACTCATGCAGACGGGCTCCGACACCGTCTTGATCACCGTCGCCGAGCCGATCTGCCCGCCCGGCGACCTCACCGCCGACTGCAAGGTAAACGGCGCCGATTTAATGGAGATCGCCCGCATGTGGCTAACCGAATCGCCGGCGGCGAACCTCGTCGGCACGGATGTCGTCGACATGACGGATTTCGCCTTTTTTGCCGACACGTGGATGGACAACTGGACAGGTGCTGCAACGGTAAACCTGTCGCCCCATGACGCGGTGGCAAACGGCGCACAATGGCGAATCGGCGACGGCCCGTGGCTCAACAGCGGCGCAAAGCTCGTCGATCTCCTGCCCGGACCCCACGTGATCCGCTTCAAGGCGATTGACGACTGGATAGCGCCCGCCGACGAGCCAATCCACATCGACCGCCGACAGTCACTGACGACCAGCGGCGCGTACGCTCAGCCGCCGCCCTTGACTCTTGTCATCAGCGAATTCATGGCCGTCAACGTCAGCACCAAAGCCGACGAGAATGGCGAATTCGACGACTGGATCGAAATCCACAACTACGGCGACGAGCCGGTCGACCTCGCCGGCCTGTACCTCACCGACGACCCTGGCAGGCCCGACAAGTGGCGCTTTCCCACGGACGCACCGCACGCCACCACGATACCCGCGCAAGGGTACATTCTCGTCTGGGCCGACGGCGAAATCCATGAAGGCCCTCTGCACGCCGCGTTTAGTTTGGCGTCCGCCAAAGGCCGCATCGCACTTTTTGCAGCAGACGCCGCAACCCTCATCGACACCCTCAGCTACGCACGACAGGTCCCCGATGTGTCCGCCGGACGAGTGTCCCCCAGCGACCTCCAGGTCAGGTACTTCACCCTGCCGACACCCAGGGCGCCCAACAGCAGCACCTGGCCCGGAATGGTCGCCGACACCGAGTTCAGCCGTCACCGCGGCTTCTACGAAACGCCTTTCCAAGTCCACATAACCTGCGCCACCGACGACGCCGCGATCCGCTACACACTCGACGGAACCGCCCCGACCGCATCGCACGGCGCCGTCTACACCGGACCGATTGCGATAACGACTACGACGGTTCTTCGCGCCGCCGCCTTTCGAGCCGGCTGGCTGCCGACCAACATCGATACCCAGACGTACATTTTCCTTGGCGACGTGATCCGTCAGCCCGCTAACGTACCCGGCTATCCGAACCCCAACTCGTGGCTTGGCGGCAATTCGTATGCAATCCATGATTATGAAATGGACCCCCAGGTGGTCGATGACCCCGCCTACAGCAGCGTCATGCTCAAGGCCATGACCGACATCCCCACGCTTTCGCTCGCCACCGGCCGAGCGGCTATGGACACGTGGTACTGGGGCTCCGGCGAATCGCCCGCCTCAATTGAACTGATATATCCTGCCGCGCCCAACAAGAACGTCCAGGCTGACTGCGGCGTGCAGCCGCACAGCCACAACCGCATGAAACGCTCCATGCGGCTCAATTTCCGCGCAGAATACGGCGACTCCAAGCTGAAGTCGCCGCTGTTTCAGGATGCACCGCTCAATGGCGACTCCGCCGTCGATGAGGTCGACCGAATCATCCTCCGAGGCGGCAACAACCGCTGCTGGGCCAGGATATGGAACCCCGAACGAACAAGCTACACCGAGGACCAGTGGTACCGCGACACACAGATTGCTATGTCGGGCGTCGGCTCGCGAGGAACCTTCGTGCACCTTTACATCAACGGCCTCTACTGGGGGCTGTACAATCCCGTCGAAAGACCCGATGCGTGGTTCGCCTCGTCATACATGGGCGGCCAAAAGGAAGACTGGTTCGCCGTCAATCACGGCGGTGCTGGCGGCGGCGACTCCGCCCGATGGAATTATCTCAAGGGCCCACTCAAAGACAAAAACATGTCAGACCCCGCCAACTACACTGAAATGCAGCAATACCTCGACATAGATCGCTACATCGATTACGTGATGCTGTGCTGGTACATGGGCATGACCGACTGGCCCGGCAATAACTGGTGGGGCGGCAATCGCAACGACGTACCAGGCCCGTTCATGTACTTCGCATGGGATGGAGAGTGGTCGTGGAAAACCGTACGCGACGGCCAAAACAACGGCTGGGTCCATCCCGACTTCCGCAGCAACAGAAGCGGCGGCGCGACCATAGCCGCACTCTGGCACAGCCTGCGGCGAAACGGCGACTTCATGATGCGCTTCGCAGACCGCGCCTACATGCACCTGTTCAACGGCGGCGCCCTGACCGAGGAAAACTGCAAGGCGCGATACTTAGCCCTTAACGATTTCATCCGCGACGCAGTCATAGCCGAGAGCGCACGCTGGGGCGACGTTTGCAAGGCGCTTGGCCATCCCACCCGCACCCGCGACGTCGACTGGATCTTCGCGGAAAACGAACTGCTATCCCCCGGCTTCATGACCGGCAACGTACCGAAATTCCTCGCATCGCTCAGGGCCCAGGGCTACTACCCCGCAATTGACCCGCCCATATTCCAGCAGCCCGGCGGCACGGTGCCCGGCGGCTTCCAACTGACAATCACCAATCCCGCCGGCGAGGGAACGATCTACTACACATTGGGCGGCGCCGACCCGCGCCAGGCCGTTACCGGCGACCCGGCCGGCGCCGTTTACAGCGCCCCACTGACCCTCGACGGAAGCGCCGTGGTAAAAGCAAGGGTCTTTAGCGGCGGCAACTGGTCCGCTCTCCAAACGGCCGCTTTCGACGTCGGAGGCCTCGCCGAAGTCATCCGCATCACCGAGATCATGTACAACCCCGCCGCGCCGCCGCCTGGCTCTCCATACAGCGACGGCGACTTCGAATACATCGAACTGAAAAACATCGGTTCATCGCGGGTGAATCTCAATCTTCTGCAATTCGTGCGCGGAATCCGGTTCACGTTCGGCGACCTCTGGCTCGATCCCGGCGCCTATGTGGTCCTGGTCCGTAATCAAGAGGCGTTCCAATCGCGATATCCCGAGTTCGACGGACTGCTCGCCGGCGAGTTCGCTGGCGCCCTGGACAACAGCGGCGAACGCATCGAACTCCGCGATGCCGTCGGAAATGTTATCCACGACTTTGCATACTCCGACGCCTGGTACGAAATCACCGACGGACCGGGGTTCTCCCTGACAATCAAGGATGAAGCCGATCCCGACCTGGGCGCCTGGGACCGAAAAGCCGGCTGGCGGCCGAGCGCCCGAATCGGCGGCTCCCCCGGATGGGACGATTCGGGGTTGATACCGCCGCTTGGATCGATCGTGATAAACGAACTGCTCGCACACAGCAACGTCGGAGACGACTGGATCGAATTGCACAACACCACCGATGAGATTGTTAACATCGGCGGCTGGTTTCTCTCCGACAGCGGTAAAAACCTCACCAAATACGAAATCCCACCCGGAACGACCATCGGCCCCGGCGGCTATGCCGTCTTCCGCCAGTACGTCGATTTCGACTTCGGCCTCAGCGAAAACGGCGAAACCGTCTATCTCACCAGCGGCCGCGACGGCCTCCTGACAGGCTACACCGCCCAGGAAAGTTTCGGTGCCTCCGAAGAGGACGTCTCCCTGGGACGCTATCGCAAGAGCACCGGCACGTTCAACTTCGTCGCCATGAGCAGCCAGACGCCCGGCGTACCTAACGCTTATCCGAAGGTCGGCCCGGTCGTCATCAGCGAGATAATGTACAATCCCGGCGAAGCCGCCGACGCCGAGTACGTCGAACTCCTCAACATCGCAGACGAGCCCGTAACGTTGTATGACTTCGCAACCGGCCAGCCCTGGAAATTCCAGGACGATGGGGGCTTTGAACTGTTCATACTCGATTCCCAGGCTCAACCCGTTGCGATGGCGCCCGGCGAACGCATACTGCTGGTAAAGAACCGCACCGCCTTCGCAGCCGTGTTCACCGCCCCGGCAAACGTTCAGGTCTTCGAGTGGTCCGCGGGTTCGCTTAATAACGCCGGAGAAAAGATCGAGCTTTCTAAACCAGGCGACGTTGACGCGCTCGGCGTTCGCCAATACATCCGCGTCGACCGCGTCGTCTACAGCGACGGCTCACACCCCGTCGGAGACGACCCTTGGCCGCCCGCGGCGGATGGCTCAGGGAATTCACTGCACCGCAAAGAACCCGCCGAATATGGAAACGACGTCATAAACTGGAGATCCGGCGAACCCACACCGGGAACATAACACCGCTGAATGCGGGCCAAAAAAGAACTTACCAGGATGCAAGGCTTGAAAGGACACACAAATGAGGACAAGAAAAGCATTTACCCTAATCGAACTGCTCGTCGTCATCGCTATTATCGCACTGCTGCTGTCGGTCATGCTCCCGGCGCTGTCCAAGGCTAAGGATCACGCCAAAACCATCGTCTGCGCCAGCCATCTCAAGCAGATAGGCATCGCCGCGAGTACCTATGCAGAATCCAACGACCAGTTCATTCCGCGCGCAGAGTTTTCCGAAACGAGCATTAACTGGAGTGTACCGGAGCCCGTAACCGGCAACTGGCAGATCGCCCTGAGTCCCTATCTTGCCGGCGGCGAAGGATTCCGAGGCTACTGGGAAGTCGGAGCGTACAACTGCCCCTCCTACCCCGACAGGGAGCAGACAATGGACTACATCATCAATGCATGGAAATATGATCCCGCCATCCCCCTTGGCAGCTCGGCGACCGAACGACGCGGCTTCATGAAGCTGACCAGCGTCAAGAACCGTGCCGTCGTGTATCTGTCGGACTATGAGTACTACGGCTACATCGTCAACGCCGACGGTATGCTCGAGTCAACCGGCAAGATCGGCCCCGGCCACATAAGGATAGTAACCAGTCAAATGGTTCAAACATGGAATCCGGATGCGCTTTACTACGAAATGAGATACATGGATGCTTATCAGGCAAACCACCTGCCCGGAATCGCCAACCCCGCCGTCGCAGCCGGCGGCGACGGCAGCGGTACCCGAAGAGTCGCCTACAGCAGGCACAAGAAGAACGGCACAAACAACCTCTTCCTCGATGGACACGTCGGCTGGCTGCATGCCGACAGCCAGACACCCCAGAAATGGGCCGTTCGCGAGTAGAACCCGCCGGCATTCTCGCACACGGACATTCCACACTTGCATTCGCCGCCGATTGTGCGAGAATACGCCAAATTGCGAGTTTTACCCAAATGGCTCTCGCTGAAGTGACAACCGCAAATGCCCGGTGCAGCCATGACTAAACATTGCACAATCACGATGTGCCTTTTCCTCCTGGTGCCGTGCATCTTCGGGGCTTGCACCCGGCGAAAGCCTGTCGAGCCCGACAGCGCCCAGCAGGCGGACGCAGGCCGCCAGGCCGATATCAATCAGGATCACGCCCGCGACGCGCATGTGCAGCCGGCCCCACAGGCCATTCCTTCGCCCTTGACCGGAAGCTGGCGAAGCGTGAAGATAGAAGGCGAGGACATCGGCAGCTTCATAGAGTATATCACCTACAAGTTCGCACCCGACGGTTCGTTCCATGCACAGGCTCTTATGACCGACGGCAGCACCGATGTCAAACAAGGTCTGTTAAGGATAGAGGGCGACCGGATGTCTCAGATGGTCGACGGAAGATGGCTCAACTGCCGTTTTCAACTGGCCGACGGCATCCTGTTTATTCATGATCCGTACATCAACTGCAGTATCTGGTTTGAAAAAGACGAAACTCATGACGCGGCGCCTTAGAACTGCCGCCGCCCAGGACGAACTGAAACCAAAAAAAGGAGGAACGATGAAACGCTTGTTGCTCACACTGATTGCCGTGCTTGCTGCTCACACTGCCGCAGCGCCTCAAAACCCGATTGCACTGCATCCCGAAAACGGCCACTATCTTATCTGGCGCGGCAAGCCGACGATCCTTGTCACAAGCGGCGAGCACTACGGCGGCGTACTCAACACTGATTTCGACTACGCCAAATATTTCGATGCGCTGGCCAGGTACGGCTTCAACCTGACAAGGACCTTCACCGGCGCATACTGCGAACCCGTCGGCGCTTTCGACATCGAAAACAACACCCTCGCACCCGCAAAAGGCAAGCTCATCTGCCCGTGGGCAAGGTCAAATCAGCCGGGATACGCCAACGGCGGCAACAAGTTCGACCTCACAAAATGGGACGATGCCTACTTCGCCCGCCTGCGGGACTTCCTCACTCAGGCGCAGAAACGCGGCATCGTCGTTGAACTGGTCCTTTTTTGCCCCTTCTACAAGGATGACATGTGGGTGCTCTCGCCTATGAACGCCGCCAACAACGTCAACGGCGCAGGCACAATTGTCCGCACCGACGTGTACACCCTCAAGCACCCTGAAATGCTGGCCGTCCACGACGCAATGGTCGAAAAAATCGTTACGGAACTGAAGGACTTTGACAATCTTTACTACGAAATCTGCAACGAGCCGTATTTCGGCGGCGTTACTATGGACTGGCAGGCGCACATAGCCCGAACGATCGTCCGCACCGAGAAGGCCCTCGGCGTCAAGCACCTCATCGCACAGAACATTGCCAACAAAAACAAGAAGATAGAGAATCCCGATCCCAACGTCTCGATCTTCAACTTCCACTATGCCAGGCCCCCGATCGCAGTCGCCGAAAATTACGCCCTCAACAAGGTCATAGGTGACGACGAGACCGGCTTTTCCGGAAGCGACCCTAAACCCTACCGACTCGAAGGCTGGGACTTCATGATCGCCGGCGGCGGTATCTTCAGCAATCTCGACTACTCCTTCAGCGTCGGTCATGAGGATGGCTCCGGCAAGGTCAACGCACCCGGCACCGGCGGCCCGGACATCCACAAGCAGTTGGGCATTCTCAAAAAGTTTCTGGAAGGCTTCGACTTCATCCGCATGGCGCCCGATGATTCAGTCATCAAAGGCGGCGTCCCCGAGAAAGCCACCGCCCGCGCCCTCGTCCAAAAAGGCCGACAGTACGCAATCTACATAAACGGCGGCGCCAAGGCCGCCCTCGTCGTTGACCTTCCGCCCGGCCGATATCTTGCCGAATGGCTCAATACCAAAACCGGCAGCATAGATGCCGCCGCTCGCATCGACCATCCCGGCGGCGCCGCTGCGCTGCAATCGCCGCCATACACCGATGACATTGCACTGCGAATCATCCGCCAATCATAACCAGGAGAGATGTGATGAAAACCGTTATCGCCGTCCTGTTAGCCGCCAATCTCGCCGGCAGTCTCGTCGCCGACGCCCTGCCCAAAATGCCGATACCCGAAGCCTGCGAAGACAGCATTCGCCACCGCTGGCTCAACAAGCCCGTCATCGAATCCAGGCTCCTCGATGACATGGAAAGCCCCCAAACATGGCGGCATCGCGGTTTCGGCCAAATGACCTTCGTCGACGAACCCGTCGTGCAGGGCGCCAAGTCGCTCAGACTGACCTCCCCCACCAAAGGCGACAAGCCCGGTGGCAACAACGCCCGACCCTGGGGCGCCGCTACCGCGTTCCGCACCGTCGCCGGCGAAGACTGGACCCAATGGAATCGCCTGTCGTTTCACGTCTACCCGGACCTGCCCGGCTTCAAAGTCGTCTCACTCAACCTCACCTTCCACAATGACGGCGCCGAAAAGGTCCCCGGCCCGTACGGCCGAAACGGACTCAACTTCGTCATCCTCAAGAACCACCAGTGGAATCACGTCGTCTGGGAGATCGCCCATCTCGGCCGCGACAAGGTAACCGGCATCGAGTTCTCTTATCGTCTCCAGGGCAACGAACCGGGCGCAACCGAAACCGTAACCTTCTACTTCGACCAGCTCGAACTCCAGAAGGTCGTCCCCGATTACTACGAAGGCTGGAACGTAGCCCCCGGCCGAATCGCATACTGCCACTCCGGCTATCCCCCCGCATCCATTAAGATCGCACTGGCAAGCGACCTGTCCGCAGGAGAATTCACCCTCCACGACGCAAAGACAGGCCGCCGCGTACACCACGCAAAAGTCCAGGAAAAAACCACGCCGCTGGGCCGTTTCCAGGTCATGGACTTCACCGCCTTCCACCGGCCCGGCGAGTACATCCTCCGCGCGGGCGACCGCGTCACCAGACCCTTCCCCATTGCCGACAACGCATGGCGAGACTCAATCATCAAAACCATCAACCACTTCTACTGCCAGCGATGCGGCTATGCCGTCGAAGGCATACACGACGTCTGCCACAAGGACTGGCTGTGCGCCCACGGCGATCGCAGGATCCACATCAACGGCAGCTGGCACGACGCCGGCGACCTCTCACAAGGCCTCGTCAACACCTCCGAAGCTGTCTATGCAATGTTCGCCCTCGCCGAAGAACTCAAGACCCGAGACTCCGCCGTCTCCATGCGCCTCATCCAGGAAGCAAAGTGGGGCCTCGCCTGGGTCCTGAAGACGCGCTTCGGCGACGGCTTCCGCTGCAACTGGGCCACGATGGACTTCTGGACCGACGGCGTAATCGGCACCGTCGACGACGTAACCGCCAGAGCCGGAAATTCGCCGTTCGAGAACTTCATCGCCGCCTCCGCCGAGGCCATCGCCGCTCGCATTTTGCGCGACCTCGACAAAGAAGCGTCCGCCGCCGCTCTGGCCGCCGCGAAAGAAGACTGGCAATTCGCCATGAATGCCGGCCGAAGAGACCGCCTCGACACCGCCGCCGCCGGCCTCAACGCCTCACTGGATCTCTACGACGCCCTGCTCGCCCAAGGGGACGCAGCCGCCGCACAGCCGTACAAGACCGCCGCCCTCGAACTCGCCCGCGTCGTCATCGACTCCCAGCAGCAAACCGCAACCGACGACCTGCCCATCAAAGGCTTCTTCTGCACAGGACCCGACAAACGGCGAATCCTCCACTATTCCCACCGCGGCCACGAGCAGGCCCCACTCACCGGTCTCATCGGTCTCTGCCGTCGCTTCGAAAACCATCCCGATCAACCAATCTGGCGCAAGGCAATCCAGCTCTACGCCGACTACTACAAAGCCGTCTGCCACTACACACAGCCCTGGGCCATGCTCCCCGCCGGCATATACGACCTCCAGGAGGCCAGAGACGACACCACGCGCAACCAGATCAAGAGCGGCGTCCGCCTGACCGACCGCTATTACCTCCGCCGCTTCCCCACGTGGCGCGACTTCCGCGGCAACTGCGGAACCGTCCTATCGCAAACAAAAGGCCTCGCCGCCGCCGCCCGCTATCTCGACGACACCCAACTGCTCCAACTCTGCCAACTGCAAGTCCAATGGGTCCTCGGCTTCAACCCCTTCTGCCAAAGCCTCATGTACGGCGAAGGCCACGACTTTGCCCCCCAATATTCCGCAATGAGCGGCGACCTCGTCGGCGGCCTGCCCGTCGGCGTCCAGACCCACTTCGACCGCGACGATCCCTACTGGCCCACAGAGAATTGCTACAACTGGAAGGAAATCTGGGTTCACCCCTCCAGCCGCTGGCTATGGCTCATGTGCGACCTCTACGGCGAAGAATAACCGTCACTCGGCCGGCCGATACTCCACCGCATTCAGCAGCATCTGAGCATAGTTCCGCTCTGCGAAGTCGCCCGCCTTGTGCCCCGCCTGAAAATAAAACACCAACCCCCTGCCCGCCGGCTTATACCACCCGCCGCGATCCTGCATAATAACCTCGCCCGTCGCCGGATCGACGCAATGAAAGCCTAACAGCACCGTCTTGACCCGCCCGTCCGTGAAGTGCTGATTCAAAAACACCTCCGTATCCGCAAGCGCAATCGCCGGCAGCGCCTGCGGCATGCTCGGCGCATCCGAGGGCGTATACTCAATCGTCACAGGCCACTCCACGCGATGCGACGTAACATAATGCCCCGGCCGAAGATTCACAATCGTATGCGTCGTATTGCCGATCACCCGCCACGGCGAAGTCGCATGATTCCGCGGATTCATCCAGATGCCCGCCATCTCCAGCCACGCGGGATTGTTAACCCTCGCCGACGCAATACCGTGATGCACCACGATCAGCCGCCCGCCCCCCACCGCATAATCGATCAGTATCCGCTCGGTACGCCGGGTCATCGCCCCATGTATATACATGAACACCGCACCCCACCCAGCCGAAGACAAATCCTCCGCAAGCCCGTCCTGCTCGACATAAGACGTCTCGAAACTCCCCGCCTCACGCAGAAACTCCGCCAGCGTATCCATCGGCCCACGCTCATCCGCAACAATCAGAACCCGCCTGCCGGACTGCCGCTCAGCCCCTGACGCCCCCACCAGCCCCACCGACAGCAGCATCGCCGCAAATACAAACAAAACGTACACCCGTCTCATCCCATGTCTCCAAAACCAGTCTCACCGCCACGCGCAGCAACAACCTCACGCCGTCGCAAGCTCTTTCATGCCTGAACCTTCCTGACGCCGGTTCCTCTCACGAAACTGCCGAGGCGTCATCCCCACTGTATCCTTGAACGTCCGCGTGAAGTAGCTCTGGTTGTTGTAACCCACCTCGAAGCAAATCTTCGAACAGCTCTTCTCCGTCGTCAGCAGCAGCCGCCGAGCCTGCCCGATCCGAACATGTGTAAGATAATCGATGATCGTCATGCCCGTCTGCTCACGAAACAGATGAGATAACCGCGATACACTGAGGTGAGCCGCCTTCGCCACGTCCGCCAGCGTCAGCGGCTGATCGTAGTGCGCCTCCATGAAGTCCACCGCCGGCGCAATCTGCGTTATCTTCGCCGCGTCCTGACACGCATAAACACTTTCGACAAAATCGTAAAGCGCCCTGCTGACCAACGCCCATGTTTCCCGCGGCTTGGCGCTTTTCATGACGTCTCCAATGTAGCCCGCGTTCTTGCCGAGCATCACATCCACGTCGACGCCTCCTTCGACCGCCGCCCGGCTCAAAACACTCAGCAGCTCCACTAGCCGCGCCTTGAGCACGCTTATATCACCCCTGCTCTGCACCTTGATCGCATCCAGCAGCGACTCCAGTATGTCCCCCGCCCCCGTCCGATCCCCTATTCTGACCTTGCCGACCAGTTGCCGCTCCGCCTCGTATGGATAGAGCATCTGACCGCTGCGCTTCTGCCGGAGGAACTCGCCAATGTCCGTAACTTCAGGAGTCGATGCCATTATCATGCCCAATTACGCCTAAGCTCTCCCGGGACGCGCCAAGACCCATAGGCCCGGGATAAATATCCATTATA
>Ga0334882_1001477_pt1 | contig 27826 bp, 18 predicted proteins | sample GraSluR1_MG_5_FD_207226 | JGI IMG/M metagenome (GOLD analysis project Ga0334882, IMG submission 207226) | Sludge microbial communities from methane-producing bioreactor in Wageningen University, Netherlands - Granular Sludge_15_04-R1 | ecosystem: Engineered > Bioreactor > Anaerobic >...
CTACCGATACCCATCAGCGACGCTACCTCGGGCTGATCATCATCGCGGAAGCGGCCTTGCTGGCCCTCGCCTACGGGCTTCGGGGATAGTCGGCATGCCGGGACCCTTGGCGTTGCGTGTGGGTGACCTCGTCGAACTCCGCAAGACCCATCCGTGCGGGGGAACGACATGGCGCATCCTGCGCGTCGGCCTGGATATCGGCATCGAATGCACGACCTGTCACCGTTACGTACTCGTGCCTAGGCGCCGACTGGAGGGACGCATCCGACGCTTCGTCGAGCGTGGGCCGGAGATCGATGCCCTGAGTGGTGAGGCTACGGGGCCAGATGGGCGCCAACGTCGAGATCCGGAGGCCGTATGAAGCGCTTTCTATTCCTCTTCTCAGATACTGGGGGAGGCCATCGCGCATCAGCCCAGGCTGTCAAGGGGGAGTTGGAGCGGCTATACGGGGACCAACAGTCGGTCGAGATGGTGGATATCTTCGTCGCCTTAGGCCAGTGGCCCTTCAGACGCTTCCCCGAGTGGTACCCTACGGCGGTCGGGCTGAACGGCATTCCCTGGGGCATGGGATTTCACCTCTCAAATGACGTCGGACTGATGAAGACGATGTCCAAGCTCGTCTGGCCCTACGCGCGTACTGCGTTGTGCAACGTCTTGCACGCGCACCCTGCCGATGTGGTCGTCTCCTTTCACCCCATTCCGAACTACTCGGTCTCGCTGGGCTTAGCGCAGCTCCACGAGCCGACACCTCTGGCGATCGTCGTCGTCGACCTGGTGACCACCCACGCTTCGTGGTTCACACCCGGACCCGACATGTATCTTGTGCCGACGGCTGCAGCCCGGCGGCGCGCGCTGCGCTGCGGTATCTTGCCCAGCAAGGTCCACATCAGAGGTATGCCGACGCGACGCAGCTTCGTCACTGCGATGGGCCTCCCAAAGCAGGAGGCCCGCCAACGTCTGGGACTCGCACCCGATCGGGACATCGTCCTCGTCACGGGTGGAGGTGATGGTATGGGACCGTTGCAGCAGGTGGTTCACGCATTGGCCTATACCCTGGCGGATCGCGCCGACATCGTCGTGATCACCGGCAAGAACAGCGCGCTCCAAGCCGCGCTTGGCGGCAGAGGGGACGGAGCGGCTATCGACGATCCGGCCTGCAAGAAGCGCGCTTCTCCTGCTCGGCACACAAAGCTCGCGGGAAGAGCCGGCCCACTGCCGCCGTCCGTCCACATCGAGGGCTTCGTGGACAATATGGAGATTTGGATGCGGGCCGCCGACATTCTGGTGACCAAGGCCGGGCCGAATACCGTGGCAGAGGCCTTCATCGCGGGTCTCCCCATCGTACTCTACACGGCGCTTCCAGGGCAGGAAGAGGGCAACGTAAGCTATGTCGTGGAGAACGGTGCCGGCATTTGGGCACCCACGCCGCGACAGGTCTCCAGGGCCGTCGCGCATCTGCTGACCGATGTCGAGGAACACCGAACGATGGCCGAGCGATCACGGACTATGGCCACCCCCCACGCGACCGAAGACATCGCCCACGACCTCTGGTCGCTGACGCGTCGGGACGTCTCACCCTTACGAAGCAACCTCAAGCGGTCACATGAACGACATCGATGCCCCCCTGATGCACGTGCCGGCGATCACTAGGAGCCGCTATGGACAGTCTATTGCAGCAGTTTCTCCACCACCTCAAATACGAGCGCGGCTATGCACCCAACACGCTGGCGGCCTACGAACGCGATCTAAGCCAGTTCCACACCTATCTGGAGGAGGTCCAACTCGCGACCTCAGCAACGCAAGCCACCTTGAACGCGACGGAGGAGCACAACGTCGCGTTCGATGAGCTAACACCCGAGGATCTCGAAGGATATCTCAGCGCACTTCAGACGCGGGACTACAAGTCGGCTACGGTTGCGCGCAAGGTCGCCGCAACACGTGCCTTCTTGCGCTTTCTCTACGCCGAAGGCGTCATCAAACATGAGCTCTTGGACTGGCTGCATCAGCCGAAGGCCGAACGGCGTCTGCCTCGTGCGCTGTCTCGAGCGCAGATCGAACGCATGCTACACTACGCTGCGCTGGAGGAGACCCCGCTAGCATTGCGGGACCGTGCACTACTGGAGTTACTGTATGCCACAGGCATGCGGGCCTCGGAGATCATCCACCTGCGTCGCCGGGACATCGACTTGGCAACCGGAACCGTACGCTGCCTCGGCAAGGGTGACAAGGAAAGGATCATTCCGCTCTACCCAAGCGCCGTCGAGGTCCTGAAAGGCTATGTCGAGAACGGGCGTCCCTTCCTGCTTCGAACACCGGAGGAGGCAGGGTTGGGAGGCGAGGCGCTGCTCTTTGTCAACAATCTTGGGCAGCCGTTGAGCCGCCAGGGCCTTTGGTTCCTGGTGCAGCACTATGCTGAAGCCGCTGAGCTACCCGCTTGGGTGACACCGCACACGCTGCGCCATACCTTTGCCACCCATCTCTTGGAGGGTGGCGCGGAGTTGCGTGAGGTGCAGCAGCTCCTGGGGCACGCCAGTATTACGACGACCCAGATCTACACCGAGGTCTCAAGTCGGCGCAAGCGTGAGGCCTATGACCGGGCCCACCCGCGAGCAGGGAAGACCGTCGATGAGACCTAGCTATGGAAGAGATTCATTTCCGGTCAACCGACGCCCAAAGCTTGGCTCCAAACACACGATCTGAGATCAGAAGATTTGCGATTTGAGATTCTACTAAGGAGGACTCTGATGGAGACATTCATCACGATGGAAGCCATTGAGGAGGCCGTTGACGGTATTCGCCAACACCTTGCTCGTTACGATCGCCAGGACTTCCGCCCACGCGTCAGCATGATCCTGGGCTCGGGCCTGAATCCCCTGGCGGAGGCTGTTGAAGACGCTGTGAGGATCGACTTCGCGCAGATATCCGGATTCCCTGTCTCCACGGTCCAGGGGCACCAGGGACAACTCATCTTGGGGAATCTTGAGGGTCAACCTGTTGTCGTCATGAAGGGACGTACCCACTTCTATGAGGGCTACAGCATGGGTCAGATCGGGTTCCCGGTGCGTGTGATGGCTCTGTTGGGCGCGCAGACGCTGATCGTCACCAATGCCGCCGGCGGTCTCAACATGACCTATCAGGCCGGGGAGGTGATGATCATCCGAGATCATATCAACCTGCTCGGTATGGCAGGCCCTAACCCGCTGCGCGGCCCTAACCTCGGGCAGTTCGGCCCCCGCTTTCCGGGGATGAACGATGCGTATGATCCGGAACTCCGCGCGTTGGCGCGGAACGTCGCTGTGGATGCCAAGGTGCCACATCAGCAGGGGGTGTACATCTGCCTCGCCGGCCCCAGCTTCGAATCCCCCGCCGATGTGCGTTTCCTACGGGTCATTGGCGCCGATGCCGTCGGGATGTCAACGGTACCCGAGGTGATCACGGCACGGCACAGCGGTATGCGTGTCCTCGGTCTCTCCGGCATTACCAACACCCTCATCGGCGAGGAAGGCGCTCCGGCGCCCAACCATGAGGAGGTCCTTGAGGCGGGCAAGACGCTCGTGCCCCGACTCGAGACCATCGTGCGTGGCGTGCTCCGGGCCTACGACGAGTTGAATCCTGCGACCGGCTGATCAGCCCTCACGAGCACCATGAACGTTATCCTGTACTGGCTCAGCCGGCAGGTGATCTGGATCGCTGTGATCTGCCTGATTGGCGCAGCGGGCTATGTGATCTCGGCCATTATCGCCAAGCGCAAACGTGACACGTCTCAATTCACGCTTGAGCGTGAAATCTACCATCAACGTATGTCGCGCGCGTTCCTGGTCACGGCCCTCTTCTTGGCCCTCGCCGCAACCGTCTTCATGGTCAACATCTACTGGAATCCCGACGACGAGGAGCCGGACGTTACGACGCCCACGCCAAGCATCGGGCTTTTCACGTTGACCCCGGCGCCCACTCAGACCGGCACCACAACAGATCTAACCGGCACCACCACCATGACGCAAGGCGAATCATCATCCGTCGTCATCTCCGCACCCGAGCCGACTGCGCCACCGCTCCCCGAGGAGCTTCTGGGCGACGCTCCGACGCCCATCCCCCAGGAGATGCTTCAGCCTGACTGTCCGCATCCCGGCGCCCAGTTGACGTCTCCGGCAGCGGGGAGTAACGTCTCCGGTGTGGTTGAGATCGCCGGCACCGCCGATCTCAACGCCTTTTCCTACTACCGCTTCGAGGTGGTCTTCCCCGGATCGAGCACGCCGAATTTCATCGCCCAGATCGACGAAGCTGTGGACAACGGGGTCCTGGGAAGCTGGGACGTCTCGGATCCGGCACGGTATCCGCCCGGCGGACCCTATCGCTTTCAGCTCGTGGTCGTGGACATCTACGGAAACACCCTATCATGTATCATACCTGTGAACATCGTATCCCAACAGGAGTAAGGAGCGGTTATGCTTGTCCGAATTGCGCGCGATGATGATTGGGATCCCTGTCTGGCGATCGATCTCTCGTACGAAACCGACACGGCCTGGCAGATGGATGAACATCAGGAGGGGGGGGAATGGCACGTCTCATTCCGCGAGATCCGGCTGCCGCGTACACTGCGCATCCACTTGTCCGAACCCGACGATAGCCAACTCAAGAGCTGGCAGCAGCGTGACCAATTCTGGGTAGCGCTTGAGCATCGTGACATCATCGGCTATCTCGGACTGGACATCGACCACGCACGCCATCAAGCACGCATCACCGACCTCGTAGTCGCCCCAGAGGAGCGCCGCCGGGGCGTGGCGGCTACGATGTTACAGCGTGCCACGGAGTGGTGCCTACGACAGCACATCGATCAAATCGTGCTGGTCTGTCCGCTGAAGGCCTATCCGGCGATTGCCTTCGCCCTCAAACACCGCTTCGTCTTCTGTGGTTATCAGGACGCCTACTGGCCCGGTCAGGAAGTCGCTCTTTTCTTCCGCCAGCGGATCAGGTAACCGGAAAGCGACCGCCACCAACGATGGATTGGCTGCACTTTCTTACACGGGCCAGCGATGTGCTGACAGCAGGCGTGGGAGCGACGGCGCTGGCTCTGGCTCTCTACCTGATCGTCTACAACCATGGTAGCCAGGTAGCGCGGACGTTCGTCGGGCTGCTGAGCTGTGTCATCATCGTCTACCTCACGGATCTGCTCCTGACCAGTGTCACGGGACCGGACCGCGCCGAGCTGCTGCTGCGTCTACAGTGGATCGGTATTGCTTTCACGCCACCGCTGTACCTGGAGTTTGTGCGCGCCATTCGCCGGTCAGTGCTAAGAGACCACTTCCCATCCTGGCTGCGCATGGCGAGCTTCGCGTCAGGGATCTGCATGACGCTCCTGGCCCTCACGACCGATGTCGTCGTCCGCGGTCGTACCGTCTCGGCAGGCGCATCCCATCTGCGTCCGGGACCGCTGTTCTACCCCTTCGCGATATTCTTTGCCGTCGTAGCGCTGTGGGGACTAAGGGAGACCCTGATCGCGCGAAGCCTCTGCTATACCCGAACAGCCCGTCGACGTATGGGCTACCTCTCGATCGGCTTTGCCGCGCCTGCCATGGGCGTCTTCCCCTATCTCCTCTTAGCCGGCTGGCCTGCGAGTCTATCGGGTGGCGTGCTCCAGATCTTTCTCATCATCGGTAACGTCGCGGTCGCCACCATGCTCGCGTTGGTGGCCTACAGTGTGGCCTTCTTCGGCACCCTCGTACCGGATCGCGTCATCAAGCATCGGATGGTGCGCTTTCTGCTGCGCGGCCCCCTGACCGCCATCCTGGCCCTGGTGGCCTTCGGGGCCGGCTTGGCCGCCGAACCCAGGTTGGGTCTCGGGCCCTACAGCCTCTCCCTGGTCTCGCTGGCCGTCGCAGTGATATTGACACAGCTGGCCATCGAGATGCTGAAGCCCCTGATCGATCTGCTGCTCTACCGGGGCGGCGCACTAGAGGTCACTCAGGTACAAGAGCTCAGCCAGCGGCTGCTCACCACCGCGGACCTGAAGCAGTTTCTCGAGAACGTTCTCGCCGCCATCTGCGAGCTGATGCACAGCGGCGGCGGCTTTCTCGCTATCCTGGAGCAGGGCAGGCTGCATTGGGAGATCTGGTGCGACCTGTCGATGTCGGAAGAAGAGATCTCCAATATACCCCTCACCGAGGTTACCCAGTCGCGAGAGGGGGAGGCCTTCATTCGGTGGGATGGCCACTGGGTCCTGCCGCTACGCGACAAGACCGGCCAAGAACTGGTAGGGCTGATCGGTCTGAGGGCGCCGGAGGTGGAGATGCCCCTGCCGCCGGAGCGGCAGGCCGTCCTCGATCAGCTGCTGCTCCAAGCCTCAGCGGCCTTGGCCGATCGCCGGCTGCAGCAGGTGGTCTTTGACGCCTTTACCCCCCTGCTACCCGAGCTGCGGGATATTCAGATGCGCGGCGGTGTGCTACGCTACGAGGGCGAGAGTGCTATCGGCTTCTCATTGGCCCAATCCCCGGAGTTGCCACAGTGGGTTCACGACGCACTCGCGCACTATTGGGGGGGGCCGCGCCTCACTGAGAACCCGCTTCTGGAGCTACAGATTGTACGCCAAGCCGCATCAGACCACGAAGGCGATATGGTCAAGGGGCTGCGCTCCGTGCTGGCGAACGCCATTGAGCGCCTGCGCCCCGACGGGGAGCGCAAGTTGACAGCTCCCGAGTGGCTATTATACAATATATTGGAGATGAAGTTCCTGAGGGGCCAAAAGGTGCGGCAGGTTGCTATGCGCCTGGCTGTCAGTGAATCCGATCTCTATCGAAAGCAGAAGGTCGCTATCGAGAATCTGGCTGACATCCTGACGGAGATGGAAAAAGAAGCTCAAAGCTCATCTGTCAGCTGAGAACTGCACCGATCACGATCCGAGCCCTCAGACATGGGAGCCGGGAACGTGGTGCTATCGCGGGTGCGAATACTGTGCGAAGGAGTAGCTGAATGGATATCTATGTACCGCCGTATTGTCCGCCCTGTGACACATACTGGCAGACATTGCTCGAGGACGGCCCCGTCAGCTCAGGAGAGGTTCCAGGCCCCTGGCAATGGGTCGAGGCCCCCGCGATACCGCTCGAGATCTGGGATGAAGCCCGAGAACTGCAGCGCCGCCACACCGTGATGAACCTGACCATTGACAGCTTCAACCGCGGTGGTCTGATCGCACACTGGAACGAGATTGAGTGCTTCGTGCCCGCGTCGCATCTGATCGCCTATCCGTTCCCGGCTGATCCTGATGCACGCGAGGCTTGCTTCTCCGAGTATCTGGGGAAGGAGCTCAGGCTGTGCCTGATTGAGGTGGAGCCTGCCCGAAACCGTATCCTGTTGTCGGAGCGCCAGGTGCCGGAATGCGAGGTGGCGGAACCGGAGTGGCCCGATTGGCTCTGCGTTGGAACGACGTGTGACGGCACAGTCACGAGCGTACGCCCCTTCGGCGCCTTTGTCGATATCGGTCCCATCGAGGGCATGATCCATATCTCCGAGATCTCCTGGGGACGCGTTCGCCATCCGCAGGACTTCGTGAAGCCCGGCCAACACGTGCGGGTACGCATTCTCAACGTTGATCTAGACCATCAGCGAGTCGGTCTGAGTCTCAAACGCCTGCGCCCCAACCCCTGGGATACCATCGAGCATCACGTCAAGACAGGGGATGTGGTCAAAGGGACCATCGCCAGCATCGAGCGCTTCGGCATCTTTGTGGAGCTGCTGGAAGGCATTGAGGGCCTGCTCCATATCTCCGAACTGCATCACGTCGACTGTGCGGAGGACATGCATAGCGAGCACGAGTGCGGCGACACGATCGCCGTGCGGATCCTCGACATGGTACCCAACGAGCACCGCATCGCCTTGGCGATGGCCAACAACGGGGACAACGGTGCCCAAGCGTAAGACCACGCCCATGGCGCACGCCCGCAACAGGTCCGGTGCGACCACGCGGACGTCCTCTGCGTCCCGTCGATCCACAAGTTCACGCCAGTCCGCCGGCGCAGACTCCCCCCTCCAGAAACTGGGGACGTGGGCCGTGGCCTGGATCACGGGACCCGCAGGCCAGCAGATCCTGGCGTTGGCATTGATCGCCTTCGGCGTCGTGACCTTCATCACCCTGGTGCCCGGCATCAACTCCGGAGCGCTAGTGAATGCGTGGGTCTACGTCCTCGTCTTGGCCTTCGGTTGGGCTGCCTATCCCATGGCAGCCCTTATCTCGGCGCTGGGCTTGCTGTGGCTGCGCCACCTCGTCCATCAGGCCACAGCGTGGCGATGGCGCCCGTTTCTGGGCTTTGAGTTGGCCCTGATCGCTCTCCAGACGCTCACCTTCACACTGATCAACCAGCATAGCTGGCGTCTGGTTGAGTCGGGGCGCGGTGGTGGCCTCATTGGCTGGGCACTCTATCTCTTCTTCAGCGATTACTTCGGCCCGCTGATCACCGGGATCCTTATGGGCGTCGTGGCGCTCTTGGGGATTGCACTGGCTTTCGACCTCACGGGCAGGGATCTGACGATCTTAGGCAACCGCCTTAGCGAGGTGTGGGAGGCATGGCGCGCTGCGCGTGCGGCTAGGGCTGAGGCGCTACGGGACATTCGAGCGATGGACATCGGCCCACTGCCGGAACGGATCGAGGACACCGTTCCCCATCATCCGGCGCCGGGTGTCGCCGTCTCGCCCCTCACGCGACGGGAGCCTTCATCCAAGGGCAATCGCAGCAAGCCCAAAATCCGCGAGCCGCAGCCCGTCTCGAAACCGCGCCGTCCCGGTACCAGCCCACACATCATTCCTATGACCTTACTGAAAGAGTCACGAACGGCGGGGATGGACCCCCAGGAGATCGACCGTAAGAGCCGTATCATCGAGGAGACTTTGGAGCAGTTCGGGGTACCCGCACGCGTCACCGAGGTACGCCCGGGGCCGACCGTCACGCAGTTCGGCGTGGCACCGGGGTACATCGCTCGCGGAACCGAGGGTAGCCACCAGCGTAAGGTGCGCGTCAGTCAGATCGCAGCGCTCTCTGACGACCTTGCGTTGGCGCTCGCGGCCCGATCGCTACGCGTCGAGGCTCCCGTCCCAGGCCGCGCCGTGGTCGGCATCGAGGTACCCAACGCCGATATCACAACGGTGCGCCTGCGCACCGTGCTGGAGAGCGACGCCTTCCACAACTGTGGGCGTCCCCTCTGCTTCGCTGTAGGCCTCGATGTCGCCGGTGCACCCCAGGTCGCCGATCTCTCGCGTATGCCCCACCTTCTGGTGGCGGGTACGACGGGCAGCGGCAAGTCCATCTTCATCAAGGCCCTCGCGGCCGGCCTGATCGCGCACAACACGCCGGAGGACCTGCGGCTCATCACCATCGACCCGAAGATCGTTGAACTCAGCCATCTCAATGGTCTGCCTCATTTACTCGGCAGCACCGAGACCGACGTTGAGCGTGGTCTGCGCGTCCTGCGCTGGGTGGCCCACGAGATGGACGAACGCTATAAGCTGTTTGCCAAAGCCGTGGCCCGCAATCTCGACGACTACAACGCACGACTGATCCGTCGCCGGGCGACAGGGAGCAACCCCGCAGCGCCGAACGAGGACGATGAGGCCCCGCTACCCCGCATTGTCATCTTCATCGATGAACTGGCCGACCTGATGATGACGGAGCCCGAGGAGACCGAGCGTATCCTCACACGTATTGCTCAGATGGCTCGCGCGACGGGCATTCACCTGGTCGTTGCAACGCAGCGCCCCAGCACCGATGTGGTGACGGGGTTGATCAAGGCCAACTTCCCCGCTCGCGTCAGCTTCGCCACCGCCAGCGGTGTGGACTCGCGGGTCATCCTCGACACGCCCGGCGCGGAGACGCTGCTGGGTCAGGGAGATATGCTTTTCCTGCCCCCAGATGCCTCTGCCCCGATGCGTGTGCAGGGCTGCTACATCTCCGACGACGAATTGGAGGCCCTCATCCGTTTCTGGCAGCAGGAGGCGGGGGCTACACCGGCCAAGGCGCCGTGGGACACCATCGCCGAAGCGCAAGGCCCCGAGACCTGGCGCATCGAGGGATTGGGCGAGGACGCCGATCTCCTGGAACAGGCAATCGCTTACGCGAAGAGCCGCGGCAAAGTCACGACCTCGGGGATCCAGAGACGCTTGCACATCAGTTACCCTCGTGCAGCGCGTCTGATGGAGCAAATGGAGACGATGGGTATGGTCGGCCCTCAGGAGAGTGCCGGACGGAAGCGTAAGGTCATCTTGGGTGACGACGACGAAACGTAGGCCGCTGCACCGCCCAAACTCGCGTAGGCGGTGGCTGACTCAGAGTTGAAGTGTACGCGCACGGCGGAGATGCACGGGATAGCGGCTGCGCAACCGCTGACCGTCGCGCTTGGCCCACCCCAAAGGAAAGCCGTCGACCGTCACCAGCACGTGCCCGGCAGGCCCGTTATCCATCCAGAAGCCGCCATCCAAGAAGGTCGTGATTCGCGGGTCATCGGGGGAGAGACGGATGTGGGCTCTCGCCTCCTCGGGCGTGATCGCCATCGCCAGGGCATGGTCAGGCTGTACCTTGCCGTGCCGCAGCGAGGCCACCCACCAACCGGGACGTAGCACCGGAACCCGCGCCGAAAGCGCCGGAGGCATCGGTGAGATATAACAGTGGTCGTCCTTCGTGAGCAGCAGCCCGGTCGCCGGCGGGGCATCTGCGAGCACCTCCCCCAGCGCACGCTCGTAGAGGCCCAGGACGCGACCCGGTATCTCCTGATCCTCCCAGCGAGCGGGTAGATCATCCGGAGGGGGCCCCTGACGCTCCAGCAGCGCGTAGAAATGTCCGTGACCAGGGCCGGTGTGGGGCCAATAGCGCCCCGCACGCCGCACGTGGTCTGCCACATCAAGCCATTCAGGATGGGCCGGGCTCAGGCCCGGCAGATCAGGCAAATCCGACAGAGCAAATGCCGGATGTTCGTCGAGGAAGGCCCCAACGACGCCCTCATTCTCCTCGGGCGAGAAGGTGCAGGTACCATAGAGCAGACGCCCCCCGGGACGGACCAGATCAGCAGCCTGATCGAGAATACGCAACTGGCGCGCCGCGTAGTCACGCACGGTCGCGAGGCTCCATGAACGCAACGCCCGGGCGTCATCGGCGAAGGTCGCCTCACCCGAACAGGGCGCGTCGACCAATAGCGCATCAAAGAGACCCGACCAGGCCTCCGCCAAGCGATCGGGGTAGGCGTTGGTGACCATGGCGTTCGTGACCCCCATACGCTCCAGGTTCATCGCCAGGATGGTGGCACGCTGGCGAGACACCTCGTTGGCGACCAATACACCTTCGTTGCCCATCCGTGCCGCCAGGTGCGTGGCCTTGCTTCCCGGCGCCGCTGCCAGGTCGAGCACCCACTCACCGGGTTGCGGATCAAGGAGCACAGCAGCCGCCATAGCGCTGGGATCCTGCAGATAGTAGACGCCTGCGTTGTGATAGGGATGGCTCCCCGGCGAGACAGCGTCCTCCAAGCGTAACCGGAAACCCTCGTCACACCAGGGGACGCGTTCAGTGGGCCAGGGCAACAGCGCGACAAGGTCCGCGGTCTGTCCCCGGAGAGGGTTCAGCCGAATACCGACGTCGCCCTTGACCAGTGAAGCGAAGAAGCGCTCGGATTCATCACCGAGCCAGGCGCGCATCCGCTCGGCAAACGCCGCGGGCCAGCGCTCCAAGGCGCTATTCCTTCTCGTAGGGCACGCCATCGGCAGCGGGTGCCCGTGACTGCCCGACCACCCCGGCCAACACGATCATAGTGACCAGATAGGGTGCCATCAGCAGGAACTGTGAAGGAATGGGAACCGAGAAGATCGCCAGGCGCGTCTGTAACGAGTCGGCGAACCCGAAGATCAACGAGGCACCCAACGCCCCAACGGGGTTCCATTTGCCGAAGATCATCGCGGCGAGACCGATGTAGCCTTTGCCCGCCGTCATCAACTCATCGAAGCGTGCTACGGAACTCAGCACGAGATAGGCACCGCCGAGCCCGGCGACCGCCCCACCCAACAACACGTTGATGTAGCGCACCTTAAAAACGTTGACCCCTAGCGTATCTGCCGCCCGCGGATGCTCGCCGACCGCCCGAGTGCGCAATCCCCAGCGCGTGTGGTAGAGCATCAACTGGATCAATACCACCAGCACAAGAGCCAGATAAACTAAAAAGGTCTGATTGAACAGCGCCGGTCCGAGAATCGGGATGCGCGAGAGCCCCGGAATCGGCAGGCGGGCGAAGGTCGCGGGCCGATTCAGTGCGGCGTCCTGTTGAAGGTAACGCGAACTGAAGTAGCTCGTCAGTCCGGTCGCCAGAATGTTGATGGCGGTTCCCGCCACAATCTGGTTCACTTTGTACTTGATCGCCATCACCGCCAGCAGGCCCGACATCAGCGTGCCGCCGGCCATAGCGGCGATGAGGCCGACCCACACATTACTGAAGAGGCTGCCGAAGAGCGCGGCGAGGAAAGCGCCGCTCAGCATCATGCCCTCAATGCCGATGTTGACGACGCCGGATCGCTCGCACATGACGCCGCTCAGCGCAGCCAAGATAATCGGAACCGACCGCAACAGCGAGGAGCCGATCAGGCCTGTGATGTTCATCGAGCGTCCACGAGCCGCCCACGCCAGGAAGGCCACGATGAAGAGCCCTACCACCACGCCCAATACGGCATCGGCGTGACGAAAGCCTCTGGCGAGCTGCCACGCCCCTGCGAAAGCGGCGCCGATAGCCAGCACATAGATCCCCACGCGGGTTGGGAAGACGAGATCACCGATGGGAAGTGACTCCCCGCGGGTCTCCACGAATGCGAACGCCGTGCTCTGGCCTGTCTCCGTACCGGGCACAAAGAATGCCAACATGGCCACAGCTACAACGCAGAAAACAGTACCCAGGATCCGTGCACGCCGGCGAGCTCTGTCTGACGTCGTCATCAAGGTCATAGTTTCCTCCTAGGTCAGGCGGAGTGCTGTACTCAAAGCTCTCCCCAGCCATGTGCGACAACCAGTTCCTCGCCTTCGAGCGGCTGCCGGAGTCGATAGATCGAGCGGATGATCTCGGGGGCCGCGATGAAAACGATGATCAACCCCTGGATGATCGCCGTCAGATCAACCGGCACGCGCGCGATCCCCTGCATATTCTGTGCGCCGGCTCGCAGGGCACCAAAGAGGAGCGAGGCCAGCACCACACCCAGGGGGTGGCTTTTGCCGAGCAGCGCGAGTGCGATAGCGTCGAAGCCGTAACCCGAGAAGAAGGCATTCGGCATGAAGCGCAATACCCCCAGGATGTCGGTGGTCGCCGAGAGACCAGCCAGCGCCCCACTCAACCCCATGGTAAGGACGATCGTCCGCGCCACGTGGATGCCTGCGTAGCGCGCTGCGTGCGAGTTCTGACCCACCGTGCGAATCTCGTACCCCAGCGTGGTCTTGTACAGAAGCCACCAGACACCGAATGCCACCGCCAACGCCAGGAGGAAACCGGCGTTGAGACGCATCTCGATCCGGTTGGGAAAGAGCTGCGGGAGATAGGCGCTCGGCTGGATCTCGGGGCTGACCGGACGCCCATCGCCGCGCGCCATCGGCCCACCGACATCGAGCAGGTATTCAGCCAGACGGAAGGCGATGTAGTTCATCATAATGGTGTTGATGACTTCGTGCGCGCCTGTCTTGCCCTTGAGCAAGCCCGGAATCCCACCCCACAACGCGCCACCCGCCATGCCAGCCAGAATCGCTAACGGCAGATGGATGATGCCCGGCAAACCCTGGAGGCTGTAGCCGACAAAGACGGTGGTCAGTCCGGCGACGAAGTACTGACCTTCGGCTCCGATGTTGAAGAGCCCACCCTGAAAACCAAGGGCCACTGCGAGGCCGGCGAAAATGTAGGGCGTCGAGATCCGCAGCGTCTCGGTGATAGGGTAGATCGCGCGTAGGATCTGATGAGTCTCACCACCGGCAAAAGCTGTGACCAGACGAACAGGGTCACCAAAGGCCCCGGTGAAGTATGCTCCATAGGCCCGCCCGATCACGGCAAACGCCCGCCCTATGCCGCGCCCGAAGCCCTCACCAAAGGCCTCGTAGACAGAGGCATCTGTGGCGATGATCACAACGGCCCCGATGATCAGGGCGGTGACGATCGCCAGAAACGGGACCAACAGAGATCGCCAACGCAGACGCGCTGCAAGTCCGCCCTCCTCAAGGCGGGGGTGTCGGCGATCGCCCTCTTCGCGCTCTTGGTCAGTCGCTCTCTCTACCGTCTGATCGTCCATATGGGTACTCCTTTGTGGGGGCGACATGGTAGGCAGCCCCGATCAAGAGAACGTCGGGCTAGGCCACACCCGCCATCAGCAGGCCCAGTTCTTCCTTGGTCGCCAGCGCCGCATCGACCGTGCCCATCACACGCCCTTCGAACATCACCATAATGCGGTCGGCCAGGGCCATGACCTCGTCCAGTTCCGCAGAGACCACAAAGACCGCTGCGCCCTCATCTCGCTTCCGGACCAGCTGCGAGTGAATGTACTCGATCGATCCCACGTCCAGCCCTCGCGTGGGCTGAGAGGCGATGGTCAGCCTGACGGGCCGGCTCAGTTCACGTGCGACGATGACTTTCTGCTGATTGCCGCCCGAGAGATTGCCCACGGGCGTCTCTGAGCTTGGCGTGCGCACATCATATTCCGCGATCAGGCGGTTCGCCTGATCCCGAATCGCCGCCTCCTGCATCACGAGGCCCTTAGCCATCGGGGGCAGATAGTAGGTGTTCAAAACGAGATTGTCGGCTACCGTGTAGTTGAGCACAACGCCGTCCCGCTGGCGGTCCTCGGGGATATGAGCGGTCCCGTGCTCCGTGATTTGGCGCGGTGAGGCATTTGCGAGGTCCTGTCCGTCAATCACGATCTGCCCGCTCTCCACGGCACGCAACCCCGTCAGCGCTTCCACCAGCTCGGTCTGCCCGTTGCCCTGCACGCCTGCAACCCCGACAATCTCTCCCTCGCGCACCTGAAACGAAATCCCGGCGACGGCTACCTTATCGTGATCCGCCTTGACGACCAGGTCCTCGACGCTGAGCACGACCTCACCGGGACTTGGCGGGCCTTTAGGCACCTCAAGAATGACATCGCGGCCCACCATCATCGAGGCTAGACGGCGCTCGTCGCTCTCGCTCGGGCTCGTCGTGCCTACCGAGCGTCCCCGCTGGAGCACTACGATCCGATCCGAGATCTCCAGGACCTCTTTGAGCTTGTGGGAGATGAAGATGACTGACTTTCCCTGACCTACCAGCGAGCGAATCACCTCGAAGAGCCCCTCGACCTCCTGCGGCGTCAGAACCGCGGTCGGCTCATCGAGAATCAGGATATCGGCATTGCGATAGAGCAACTTGATGATCTCCACACGTTGCTGAATGCCGACCGGCAGATCTTCCACGGTAGCATCAGGGTCGACGTCCAGCCCATAGCGGTTGGAGAGCTCACGGATACGCTGAGCGGCTTTGGCGCGATCCAGCACCACACCATGACGCATCGATTCCATGCCCAGCATCACGTTCTCAGTCACGGTCAAGACGGGCACGAGCATGAAATGCTGGTGGACCATGCCGATACCCAGGGCGATTGCGTCCCTGGGATCGTGAATCTCAGCCAATCTACCACGAACGTAGATCTCGCCTTCATCCTGATGATACAGGCCGTAGAGGATATTCATCAGCGTGCTCTTGCCGGCGCCGTTCTCACCCAGCAAGCCCAACACCTGACCTTCTTCCAGCCTAAGATCGACGTGGTCGTTCGCCAGCACACCGGGGAAGCGCTTGGTGATGCCCGCGAGTTCCAGAACAGAAGGTTCAGTGGAGAAAGTGCGTTGTGCACTCGTGATCTGCGGCGAGGTCTCGTCAGGCAATCGGCCGTTCATAGTCCCTCCCTGACCCAAAGAAGCGGGGAGCGGGCTTGTCGCCCGCCCCCCGCCGATATTCCTACATGCTCGAGACGAAGGCAGCCCAGCCTGTGTCGATCGTACCGTTGATGATCCCCTGACGAATGGTATCGAGCTCGCTCAGGATGTCCGCCGGGACCGCGCCCGGGGCCACATCCGCGATGCCCACGCCATCGTTCTCCAGGGTGCCGAGATAGGACTCGCCGCCGAAGCCTGTGAATCCGTCCGCCGAGGCCATCTCGATCGTATCGAAGACCGCGACGTCCATCTGCTTCAGGACGCTGGTCAGCACGACGTCCTTGTACACTTCAGCGCTCACGGTCCAGTCCGTGTCGACGCCGACGATCCAGGCATTGCCTGCTTCGAGGGCCGCCTGAGCAGAGCCCAGGCCGACCGGGCCGGCGACCGGCATGATCACGTCAGCGCCCTCGGCGAGGAACTCCTCAGCCGTGCGGCGTCCGTCATCCGTCGACTCGAAGTTGCCCACGAAGACGCCGTTGCCGGAAGCCGTATCCCAACCCAACACCTCAACGTTGGCGCCCTTCTGCTGGTTATAGTAATAGACGCCTTGCTCGAAGCCGACCATAAAGATCGACACCGTCGGGATGTTGATGCCGCCGAAGGTCGCCACTTTACCGGTCTGACTGGCGGCTGCCGCGACGTAGCCGGCCAGGAAGGCGGCCTCATCCGTGGCAAAGGTGAGGCCACGCACATTGTCAATCGGAGGATCGTAGCTGAAGTCGACGATCGCGAAGTTCACGTCGGGGTTTGCCTGCGCAAAGCTCGCCGTGTCGTCGGCCAGTAGGAAGCCTACCGTGACAATCAGGTCCGTATCCTGATTGATGTACTGCGTGATGTTGGGAGCATAGTCCGTCTGCTGCTGAGACTCCAGGTAGGAGCCGTCGACGCCAAGCTCATCCTCGGCCATCTCGATGCCCTTCCAGGATGTCGCGTTGAAGGATTGGTCATCGATACCACCCATGTCGGTGATCATGCCGACCTTGAAGTCACTTGCCGCACCACCGCCGCAGGATGCAAGCACGATGCTGAGTAACAGGACAGGAACCAGGAGCATCGAAAGATGCTTTTTCATAGAAGTATCCTCCTTAAGGTAACACTAACGACTTAGGGGTCTATCCGTGTCGTGAGACTTACGCGAGACTTATGTGGAACGTATCGCTGCATCCGAATGCATCTATCGCATGGCCTCCTTTCACTCGATAGGCTCAGGATCTTGCTTGGGTTCATCCGATGATTGAGGTTCAGCATGGAAGACGAGGGCGCCATCCTCCAGGTCCACCAGGATCTTGGCCCCCCCTACGTACAATCCGCGCAACAGGTCAATGCTGAGAGGGCTCTCGACACAGCGCTGGATCACCCTGCGCAGCGGTCGGGCGCCGAACTGCGGATCGTAACCCTGTTCCGCCAGCCACTGCTTCGCCGCGTCCGTCAGGACGACCTCCAGACCGTGTTCAGCGAGTCGCTCCTGAATCTCCTGCATCTGCAGGTCGACGATCTGCTCAACGTCGGCGCGCGTGAGGTTGTTGAAGATGATGATCTCATCGACACGGTTGATAAACTCGGGGCGGAAGGTCTCCTTTAGCGCCGTCAGCGTCCGGCGCCGGCTTTGCTCCGCTTCCTCATCGGCCCCACGTGCAAACCCGAGGGCCGCACCCCGTGTGAGGTAGTCGGTGCCTACGTTGGATGTCATGATGACGACCGTGTTGCGAAAGTCGACCGTACGCCCCTGTCCGTCGGTCAAGCGTCCCTCGTCGAGAATCTGGAGCAGCGCGTTCCATACATCGGAGTGCGCCTTCTCGATCTCGTCAAAGAGCACCACCTGATAGGGTCGCCGGCGAACGGCCTCCGTCAACTGCCCACCCTGATCATAGCCCACGTAGCCCGGCGGTGCTCCGAAGAGACGTGACACGGTGTGCGCCTCGCGATATTCACTCATATCCACACGCAAGAGCGCATCCTCATCATCGAACAGAAAAGCCGCCAACGCCTTAGCCGTCTCGGTCTTGCCCACTCCAGAGCTACCAAGGAAGACGAAGGTGCCGATGGGGCGGCGCGGGTCCTTCAGGCCGGCTCGCGCCCTGCGGATCGCGTCGGCGATGACGCCAATGGCCTCGTCCTGACCCACGATGCGCTCGCAAAGCGCCTCCTCCATCCGCAGCAACTTGTCGGCCTCTCTCTCCAGTACCTGGAAGACGGGGATCCCCGTCCATGCGGAGACCACATCGGCGATGTCCTCTGCCTCAACGGTCTCATCGATCTGATGGCGGCTGAGCCACGCTTCCCGGGCCTCGGCAAATGCCGTCTCGGCGCGTATACGCTCGGTCTTCGCCTCAGCCGCACGTTCATAATCTCGCGTATTGCCCGCGGCCTCCTCCTCAACCCGCAAGCGGTTGATCTCCGACTCCATCTGCTTCAACTCCGGGGGCAGAGTAAAGAGCGTAACCCGTAGCTTTGCGGAGGCCTCATCCATCAGGTCGATGGCTTTATCGGGCAGATGACGATCGGTGACGTAGCGATGCGACAAGCGTGCCGCTGCGACAAGGGCATCATCACTGATGCGCACTTTATGGTGAGCTTCATACCGGTCGCGCAGACCGTGCAGCATCTCGATCGTATCCTCGACCGAGGGCTCCTCGACGAAGACCGGTGCGAACCGGCGCTCCAGGGCTCCGTCCTTCTCGATATACTGTCGATACTCGTCCAGCGTCGTCGCGCCGATGCACTGCAGCGCTCCCCGCGCCAACGCCGGCTTGATCATATTCGAGGCATCCAAGGCCCCCTGTGCGTTGCCGGCCCCGACGACGGTGTGCAGCTCGTCGATGAAGAGGATGTTCTCACCCTCCGAACGCTGAACCTCTTCGAGGATGGACTTGAGGCGCTCCTCAAACTCTCCCCGGAATCGGGTTCCTGCAACGAGTGCACCGAGATCCAGCAGAAGCAACCGCTTGTGCTTGAGGATTTCCGGCACATCGTCGGTGGCAATGTTCTGCGCCAGGCCTTCCACGATGGCTGTCTTACCGACACCGGGCTCGCCGATCAGAACCGGGTTGTTCTTTGTACGCCGCACCAGGATCTGAATCACCCGCTGGATCTCTCCCGCACGCCCGATCACAGGATCGAGTTTATGCTCACGTGCAAGTTGTGTGAGATCGCGGCTGTAGCGCTCCAACGTGCGGAACTTCCCCTCTGCCTGGGCACTGGTCACTTTCTGCCCACCACGCATCTGAACAATCGCATCCTTGATCCGTCCGTGGGTGATGTTGTAGTCAGCCAACATACGCGCCACAGGCGTGTTACGTTCTTGAGCAATGGAGAGCAACAGATGCTCGGTGGAGATATACTCATCCTGCAGCGCTGTCGCCTCCTCCTGGCTCGCGTCGAGGACCCGTTTCACCCGCGGGGTAATGAAGACCTGCTGATTACCGCGAGCACCGTAGATGCCCGGTCGAGGATTGTTCTGGAGGAGTCTGTCGAGCGCCTCCGCCATCGCAAGCGGGTCGACACCCAGCTCAGTCAAGAGCGCCGGCACTGCGCCGTCTTTCTGCTGCACCAGCGCCAACAACAGATGCTCCACATCAACCTGACTGTGCCCATAGTGCGTCATCAACTCAACAGCCCGTTGAGCTGCCTCCTGAGCACGTTCGGTAAAACGATCAAACCGCATCATGATCCATACCCCTCAATCTGCTGGCATCTTCCGGAAAAGCGGCGCATGATGTACCGGCAGATGTTGCAGCGGCTCCTCACAACTACTGGGACTCTCCACCGACGCCCCGAAAGGCCATCAAGACCTGATGCGCATAGACACCCTCGCGTGTGCCCGCGAGTGCTGCGCGAGCAGCAGCCTGCTCCGCCATTCGCTTGCTGGCTCCCGTGCCCTGCCCGGCGACTTTTCCCGCGACCACGACCTGGGCCGTGAAGGTCTTAGCGTGATCGGGGCCTGCCTCACCGATGATCTCATACACCGGCGTTTCAGCGAGTTCGGCCTGCGCCCATTCCTGAAAACGAGATTTCGCATCGACATGGGACTCTGCCTCCAAGATGGCCTCCGCCTCATGCGTAAACCACGATTCCAGGCGCGACCAGACGGCATCAAGGCCTCCATCGAGATACAGAGCACCCACCGTGGCCTCCAGCGCATCGCAGAGATTTGCAGGTCGGGTATCACCGCCGGATTCCTCCTCGCCACGACCGAAACGCAGCGCTGATCCCAACTCGAGCTCGTGGGCAAGACGCGCCAGGGTGGTCGTACGAACCAGCGTGGCGCGGAGACGCGTCAGCGGCCCCTCCGGAAAGTCCCGATAGGTATCGTAGAGCCACGCGGCTACCAGGAAATCGAGCACCGCATCGCCGAGGAACTCCAATCGCTGATTGTCACGGCAACTTAGCGCCGTATCCTCTTCACCCTCTTCCGGATGCTCGTGTGCATAGGACGGATGGGTAAGCGCAAGCTCGAGCAAGGTGGGGTCCCGGAATCGGTAGTTCAGCTTGGTCTGCACTTTGGACAATGCGTCCTCATTCTTACCCACGAAGTCTCCTCAGGGGCAGCTACGGAAATTGGAGATTTGCATCTTGTCCTCGATTATAGCACACTCACCAACGGATGGTAGCACTCGGCACATCAGCGGGGCTGTCGTCATTGGCCTCCTGGGAAGCTCGCAGGCCCGTGGCGCGGGGCGGATTTGGGCATCCGACGCCCTCGCTGTGTCGGCTGAGACGGATCCGGCTTTGCGGAAGGTTGTCCCCACACTGACATGCGATCGCCCTCCACCAATCGGCGCTCAGACGCCATAGTAGGTCATCAGGATCCGTTCAAAGAGACCGGCAGGCAGCATGCGGCTGGCCCAGACAGCGATCCTCTCATAGAACGGCCCCACCACATATCGGGGTCGGGGCGATCGATGATTCACGATGCGCAGCAGCGCGCGCGCGACCACGTCGGGGGGCGACCCTCCCTGCTCATCAGCCTCAATCCTGGACAGCGCAGCAGCATAGCGCTCATGATAGACGGAGGCTCCGAAGGCGTCGTCCTTGGCGGCTCGGACGGTACGGCGATTCGACGTGAACGAAGTACAGATGTCGCCCGGCTCGAGGAGCACAACATAGATCCCGAAGGGCTTAACCTCCATCCGCAACGACGCGGAGAGCCCCTCAAGGGCGAACTTACTGGCACTGTACAGGCCCTGAAAGGGCAGCCCCATCAAGCCGCCGATGGAGCTGACGTTGACGATGAGACCTTCGCCTCGCGCGCGCATATGCGGCAGGACTGCGTGACAGACCCGCAGCGCGCCGAAGAAGTTGGTCTCCATAAGCGCTTTGGCCTCCCCGATCGACGTGTCCTCGATAGCGCCCCCATACCCAAAGCCGGCGTTATTGACCACCACGTCCAGGCGCCCTGCTGTCTTGAGGACCTCGTCGACGCCGGCGCGGATCGAGCCATCGTCATCGACATCCATGGCCAGCATAGGATACCCCAACGCAGCGGCATCGACGGACGCGAGACGGCGGCTGGTGCCGTAGACACGGTGCCCCTGGCCCACCAACGCGGTCGCACACGCGCGACCGATACCGCTGCGCGCACCGGTGATCAGGATGACCCGGGATGTCGTTCTTGCCATGGATAGCCTCACTTATCCTACTAGATCGCAGTCAACCCCATGCTACCTGAGGTGCCGTCAAGCGCAATCTCTGTGGTATACTAACCTAATAGACCGGGCTTTCCTTCGGCCTGCCGCAGGATCTCGATCGGTACCGATTCACACCATCAGCGAAGGGCCAACCAGGTGAACCGAATCTCAAGGTTTCCGTCAGGTGTTGCACGTGTCGGGTTGACCCTCCTGGTCGCTGTTGTTTTGGGTTGGATCGGCACGACCCCCATCGCGGGTCGTGAGTCCACCCCACTCGCTTCGGAGATCCTGCATGAGCCGACCTTGCGGCTACGTGTGGGGATCTTCGATCCGGTGCGCAGCTCCCTGTCCATGCCTGTGCACTTGTCGCGCTCGCAGGCCCCAACCGGCCCCGGCTTGCGCCTCGTTCAGTTTCCGGGCCCCATCCAGGACGACTGGTACACAGCGATGGTGCAGTCCGGTCTGGACGTGGTGACCTACATCCCGGAGTATGCCTACCTCGTCTGGGGACATGACATGGCGATCCGACACCTCGCCCATACGGTGCCCCTTCGCTGGACAGGCAGCTATGTCGCGGGCTACGCACTCGACCCGGTCCTGCAGGGCCTTGAGGGGCAGGCCGACCGGATCTCCGTAGCGGTCCAAGTCTACGCACACGCCGATGCACAAACCACGCTCAACACCGTGACGACACGGGCCGCGCGCGTTATTCGCCCGTCGATGACCATAGGCGTCCTGACCACCGTGGGCATCGATGTAGCCGCCCGGCACCTCGACGAGCTTGCAGCGCTTCCGGGTGTGGTCAGCGTCGAGCCCTGGATCACACCGGAACGACTCGATGAGGTTCAGGGCCAACTCGTCGCCGGGCAACTGACGCTCGACGGTTCGCAACCCGTGGGACCGGGATATTTGTCTTGGCTGACGGAGACGGTGGGACTCAGCACCGATCCGCTTGACTATCCTATCGTGGATGTGACGGACGACGGGATCGATGATGGAAGCACAGCGCCTCAGCATCCCGATTTCTACGAGTTCGGCGATATGACCCGCCCCGACCGTCTGGTCTACAATCATAACTGGACACGCGACCCGGCAGCCGATGGCGCAGGAGGACACGGGAACATCAACGCCGCCATCGTCGGTGGCTACAACGATCTCACCGGCTTTCCCTACACCGACGCGGCGGGCTTCAATCGTGGCCTGGGGATCAACCCCTTTGGCCCATTCGCGGGCTCCAAGGTCTTTGCCAACGCCGGAGCTTGGCAAGCACCGTCGTATGAGGCCATCGTGGGCCACACCTACACGCGGGGCGCACGCATCATCTCGAATTCCTGGGGCGAGCAGCCCGGCACCGGGCGATATCGGATCGACGATCAGATCTACGATGCGCTGGTACGCGATGCCGTCGCCACGATCGACGGTGAGCAACCCGTCACCATTATCTTCGCTGCGGGCAATTCGGGCCCGGCGAGCAAGACGATCGGTTCTCCAGCCAATGCCAAGAACGTCATCACCGTTGGAGCCTCGGAGAGCTACCGACCGACGTGGACCGATGGTTGCGGCATCGGACCCACCGGCGCGGACACCGCCCACGACATCGCCGGCTTCTCGAGCCGTGGCCCCACCGCCGACGGTCGTGTGAAGCCCGAACTGGTCGCGCCGGGCACGCACATCCAAGGCGCCGCCACGCAGAGCCCCACCTACACCGGCGCCTACATCTGCGACAAGTACCGTCCCTACGGGCAGACCCTCTATGCGGCCTCTTCCGGCACCAGTCATGCGGCACCGGCGGTCGCCGGCGCCGCTTCACTCTTCACGCATTACTGGCAGACAAACTTCAGTGCTGCACCGCCCAGTCCCGCTATGGTCAAGGCCTACCTGGTCAACGCAGCCCGCTATCTCGACGGCAACGGCTCCGGGGACACCCTGCCTTCCAACAATCAAGGCTACGGTGCCCTCGACCTGGGTAACGCCTTCAGCGACACGCCGCGGATCGTGCAGGATCAGGAGGTCGTGCTTCACGCCACCGGAGAGACGATCGTCGTGCAGGGTTACGTCGCGCAGGACGACATCCCCTTTCGCGTCACCCTGGCGTGGAGCGATCCACCCGGACCGACGATCAGTGACCCCTATATCAACAATCTAGACCTCGCCGTCACCGTTGGAGGTGAGACCTACCTAGGTAACGTCTTCTCGGGCGATCTCTCCGTGCCGGGCGGCAAAGCTGATGTGCGCAACAACGTGGAGGGCGTCTTCCTCCCTGCCGGCGTGCAGGGTTCCTTTGTGATCACCATCACGGCGACCAACCTCGCGGGCGACGGCGTACCCGCCAACGATGACCCGACAGACCAGGACTTCGCCCTGGTCTGTACCAACTGCCATTCTTACGCTACGTTCAGCCTGGGCGTCAGCCCACAGGCACAGTCGATCTGCGCGCCGGACATCGCCGAGTATACGGTGGGAGCGGTCACCTTCGGGGGCTTCTCCGAGGAGCTCATGCTACAGGCTGCCGGCGTGCCAACAAGCGCCATCGCCACCTTCGACCCCAACCCCGTGCTGGTGGGTGAGATAAGCCGGTTGACCATCGACCAAGCCACACCGGCCGTCGCGGGCGAGTACACGATTCGCGTGACGGCCGGCGGCGCCGTTGCGGAGCAAACTACGACCGTCGGTCTAGAGGTGCTCACTGCGCCGCCTGGTGAAACCCACCTGACCTCGCCCCCGGAGGACGCCGTGGACGTGTCACTCACGCCGACCCTCGCTTGGGACGCTGTGCCTGAGGCGGATCACTATGTCATCGAGGTCGCCGGCGACGCAGCCTTTACGCAGCCCATCTACAGCGTCACGACGACGGCGTCCGAGCACCGTCTGACGCAAGCGCTGCGGTACAGCACGCCCTACTATTGGCGCGTTGTCCCCGCCAATGTGTGCGGGCAGGGCATCGTGGCGGCGAGCAGGCGCTTCACCACACGGAGTTTTGTCCTTTACTTTCCGATGTTTTACCTGTTCCCCGAGGAAGCATCCTACCCCTAGCGCTCCCCCCCCGCAGCGGCGAGAATCTCGGATCTTTTTGACAGTTGCCTCATTCCCGATACAATGATATGAAGTGTCGGGTTATAGGTCTGAGAAGGCGAGCAGTGCTGAGGTGCTATGGATAACACAAAGGCCAACCTTGCTCCTGTGCCAGGGGAACGCAGTCTCCGCGGCATGCAAGGCCGAAGTGAGGACGTCATCCGCTGTCAGATCATCCTGAACGGCACACGTCGCACATTCGATGTGTCACCCCACGAGACCCTTTTCCACCTTCTGCGGCGTGCCGGACTGCGCAGCGTGAAGTTCGGCAGCGAGGATGGTGCGGACGGCTACAGCGCCGTTCTGGTGAATGGGCGGCTACGCAACAGCATCGTCACCTTGGCAGCACAGGTCAGTGGGGCCGAGATCACGACCCTTGAGGGGCTCACGACACCTCCGGAGCGCGGCTGGAACCGCACGCGCACCTGGCATCCACTGCAGCAGGCCTTTATCGAGACGGGCGCAATCCAGAGCGGCTACGACACCCCGGCGCTGATCCTGGCGGGCAAGGCCCTCCTGGATCGCGAGCCCAACCCGACCGAAGCTCAGGTTCGAGATGCCATCAGCGGCATCGTCTCTCGCGAGACGGGCTACGTGAAGCCCATCCAGGCCATCCTGCGCGCAGCGGCTATCTTGCGGGGAGAAACCCCTGAGGATCTCGGCGGCGCTGGGGCAGGGCTCTTTGCGATGCCTGAGACCCTATTGGACACAGCCCCCTCAGCCGACGAGGAGCCGCAGCCCTTGACGCCGGGCGGTACGACGCAGCGTGCCGTGCAGACGCGCGTCAGGGCACAGCCCACAGTCTTCGTCACGCCCGAATCACAGCGCTTCAGCGTGGTCGGACAGCCGTTACCGAAAGTCGATGCGCCGAAGTTGGCTCAGGGCCACGCGGCCTTTGTAGCCGACTTCGAGCGTCCGGGTATGCTCTACGCCCGCATCCTGCATAGCCCACACGCCCACGCCCGCATCAGAGCGATCCATACCCGTGAGGCGGAGGCGCTTGACGGCGTGCACGCCGTGCTGACCTATCAGAATGTGCCGCGCGTCGTCTACTCGACCGCCGGGCAATCCTATCCCATCCCCGGTCCGCTGGATTACGTAAGTTTCGACAACAAGGTGCGCTATGTCGGCGATCGTGTCGCCGCGGTCGCGGCGGAGACGCCCGAGATCGCCGAGGAAGCCCTCTCGCTGATTCGCGTCGACTATGAAGTCTTGGCCCCCGTCCTCGATGCCGATGCAGCCAGAGATCCCGAAGCCCCGATCATCCACGATCAGGATGACTACGTGAATTTCGGAGAGAGTGATCCCTCACAGAATCTCGCGGCTAAGGTCGATATCAGCGTCGGCGACGTCGACGCAGCCTTCGCGCACGCTGACCACACCTTTGAGACCACGGTCGAAACCCAGAAGATGAAGCACGTTCCACTCGAGCCATGGGTGACGCTGACCTATTGGGATGAGGATGATCGTCTCGTGATCATGACCTCGACCCAGGTCCCCTTCCACGTGCGCCGGATCCTGGCACCGGTCCTCGGACTGACCGAGGGGCAGATCCGGGTCATCAAGCCCCGCATCGGTGCGGGGTTCGGCAATAAGCAGGAGATCTATGAGGACATCCCGGCTCATTTGACCATTGCCACCGGACGCCCGGTCCTCTTGGAGCTGACGCGCGAAGAGCAATTCATCTACACGACGACGCGACATCCCATGCGCGTGACCTACAGGATCGCCCTCGAAGCCGAAGAGGACGCCCTTCCGCGAATGGTAGCGCAGGATATGGAGGCCATCAGCGATACGGGGGCTTACGGCGGTCATGGGCTCACGGTGCTCGGCAACACGGGACATAAGACGTTGCCGCTCTACGCTACACCCAACGTCCGTTTCCGCGGCGAGACCTATTACTCCACGCGCCCCCGCGCGGGCGCGTTCCGCGGCTACGGCGTCACGCAGGGTGTCATCGCCACGGAGACGCTCATCACCCGAGTCGCCACCGAGCTGGGCCACGATCCACTGGACTTCCGCCTGACCAACATCATCGTTCCCCATACCGAGAACATCATGAGCAAGACGTGGAGTGAGGGGCGCGAGGCCCGCGGTGAGATCATCGAGACTAACGCTCTGCGCGAGGCTGCGATCCAGGGTGCTGCAGCCGTCAACTGGTACCGGAAGTATGGCAACGCCGGCTGGCACGTCGTCACGGGGAAGCCGCACCAGCGTCGTGGCATCGGCGTCGCCTTCCTGATGCAAGGCTCGGGCATCCCGAATCTGGACATGGGGGCTGCCGGCATCAAGATGAACGACGATGGATCATTCAACTTGATGATGGGCGCGACGGACCTGGGCACCGGATCGGATACCGTGCTCGGCCAGATCGCCGCGGAGGTCTTGGGAACCGATCTCGACCATCTCATCATCCGCTCCTCCGACACGGACGTCACACCCTTCGACAAGGGTGCCTATGCCTCAAGCACCACCTATATCAGCGGCGGAGCCGTAGCACGGGCTGCCGAGGAGGTCGCGCGCCAGATCCGTGCCGTCGCCGCGGAGATGATGGGGGGCGAGGCCACAGCCTTCACGCTCAAGACGAACCGGGCGTGGCACGAAGGCGGAGGGAGCCTCGGCTTTGACGAGATCGCCCGCTATGCCCTGCACACGCAGAATCAGCACCAGATCATGGGGCACGCGTCGTTCGTGAGTCCGGTGAGCCCGCCGCCCTTCGCGGCACAGTTTGCCGAGGTGACCGTCGATATGGAGACCGGACAGACGACGGTCGACAACTTACTCATCGCGTTGGATTCCGGACAGATCGTCAACCCGTTGACCGCCAGTGGGCAAGCCGAGGGGGGCATGCACCAGGCGTTGGGCTACGCGTTGACGGAGGAGCTCGTCTACGACGAGCTGGGGCGCACGGTTAACCCGCGATTCGACGACTATCGGGTCTTCAGAGCCGATGAGAGCCCGCCGATGGAGACCCTCTTCATCGAGACCTTCGAACCCTCCCACCCTGTGGGCGTGAAGTCGGTGGCAGAGATCGTCGTCAACGGCGTAGCGCCGGCGGTGATCAACGCGATCTACGACGCCACCGGCATCATGATGGGGGAGACGCCGGTGACGCCTGAACGCCTGTGGCGAGCGCTGCGAACGCGCGCAGCATCTTCAACGGCGCACGAT
>Ga0334882_1001479_pt1 | contig 27816 bp, 29 predicted proteins | sample GraSluR1_MG_5_FD_207226 | JGI IMG/M metagenome (GOLD analysis project Ga0334882, IMG submission 207226) | Sludge microbial communities from methane-producing bioreactor in Wageningen University, Netherlands - Granular Sludge_15_04-R1 | ecosystem: Engineered > Bioreactor > Anaerobic >...
TGGGTAGGAAAGTTTGTTGTGCGGGCATAAGAATTGCCGAAAGGAACAGTGGAAAGGTAGTAAGGTTTGTATGTTGACGAAGGAAGCCAAAAGCAAGATAATCGGGGATTACAAGCGTGCGGATAATGACACCGGGTCTCCGGAAGTCCAGATCGCCATCCTCACAACTCGAATAAACGAGCTTACGGAACACCTCAAAGAACACCGCAAGGATCATTCCTCCCGCCGGGGGCTGTTGAAAATGGTGGGAACACGATCTGCTTTATTGAAGTACGTGAAGAATCGCGATGTGAATCGCTACCGCGCTATCATTTCGCGGCTTGGTCTGCGCAAGTAATTCAGTCAGGGATGCGGGCATTGCGGCAGGCGTTGTACTGTACAACCAGCCGACGGGTGAGACAGCGGCAGAAAAGCCGCGGACGGTCACTGCCAGTTGACAGAGAAAAAGTGTAAGGGTATATAGAGACGATTTTTGCAGAAAGAGGTAGATACGTAAGAATATGTTTACAATTCATAAGGTAGAAAGAGAAATTGGGGGGAAAGTCATATCCCTTGAAACGGGACGTATCGCAAGACAAGCACATGGGGCGGTTGTCATTCGATGTGAAGATACGATGGTGCTGGTTACGGCAGTGACTGCGCCACCTCGGAACGAGGACATAGATTTTTTCCCGTTGAGCGTGGACTATCGTGAGAAACTAAGCGCTGCGGGTAAGTTTCCGGGCGGTTTCATGAAGCGTGAGGGTCGTCCGAGTACAAAGGAGACTCTTACGGCGAGAATGATAGACAGACCTATCAGGCCGCTTTTTCCGGAGGGGTATTTCAATGAGGTTCAGGTGCTTGTTTCGGTAATCAGCGCCGACCGCGACAACGATCCGGATGTGATTTCGATGATCGGTGCAAGCGCCGCTCTGTCGATCAGCAAGATACCGTTTCTTGGGCCGTTAGGTGCATGCCGTTTGAGCATTGTGGATGACAGGTTTGTTCTTTTTCCGACGTATGCCGAGCGGGAAAAGAGCACTTTTAATCTGATTTTGGGCGGCCGCAAGGAAGCGATCAATATGATTGAAGTAGACGCGCGGCAGGTCTCGGAGGAGAAGACCGCCGAGGCGATCGCCTACGCTCACAAGACTGTCGGTGAGATTTGCGACCTGATCTCGGAACTGCAGGCCAAATGCGGCGTTGAAAAGGAACTGGATATTCGCGAAATCGACGCCGCTCTTTTGGCGGAGGTTTCGAGCAAGCTTACGGGTCCGCTTCGCGAGGCCTTCGCCATCGAGAGCAAAGCAGATCGTAACGCTGCCGTAAGAGCGGTGCTGGACAATGCTCAGAAGGAGTTCTGTGAGGCCGCGGAAGGCGGGGAGCCGAAATGCGCCCCGGGCATCCTGCGACGAATTACGGAAACGCTGCAGCGACAGATAGTTCGCGAGATGATTCTTAACGGCAGGCGTCCGGACGGGCGTTCATATACGGATGTGCGTCCGATCGAGTGCGAGGTCGGTGTTCTGCCGAGAGCACACGGTTCTTCACTTTTCACGAGAGGTGAAACACAGTCTCTGGTGTCGGTAACTCTGGGCACGGGCCGCGATGAGCAGACGGTCGACGGCCTGCTGGAAGAGTACGGGCAGGCGTTCATGCTGCATTACAACTTTCCACCGTCTTCGGTGGGTGAAGTGCGTCCGATTCGTGGGCCGGGTCGGCGTGAAATCGGTCATGGGGCTCTGGCCGAGAAGGCGCTGGAGAAGGTTCGTCCGGAAGAGGACGGCTTCCCGTACACGATCAAGATCGTTTCGGATATCACGGAGTCCAATGGTTCCAGCTCGATGGCGTCGGTTTGCGGCGGCAGTCTGGCTCTGATGGACGCGGGAGTTCCGGTGGCGGCAGCGGTTGCGGGTGTGTCGGTGGGTCTGGTCGAGGAAGAAGGGCGGCACGTGCTTCTGACTGACATTGTCGGCGACGAGGACCACTTCGGCGACATGGATTTCAAGGTGGCGGGCACGACCGAGGGCATTACGGCGATCCAACTGGATATCAAGGCCGAAGGACTGGCGCACGATATCATGGTTGAGGCGCTTGGGCGAGCCAAAGAGGCCCGTCTGAAGATATTGGACATCATGTCGCGGGCGATTGACAAGCCTCGTGAGGCGCTGAGCGTGTATGCACCGAAGATTGTGAGCATCAAGATCGACCCGGAATACATTGGCAAGATTATTGGCCCGGGCGGCAAGATGATCAAGAGCATCCAGGAGCAGACCGGTTCGCTTATCGAGATCGAAGAGGACGGAACGGTCTGCATCAGTTGCGTTGGCGGAGAGGGACATCTGGAGGCCCGCGAGATTATCGAGTCGATGACGACGCCGCCGACGGTTGGCAAGATATATAAGACCGCCAAGGTTGTCTCTGTGAAGGAGTTCGGCGTGTTCGTGGAGATCAGCCCGGGTGTCGAGGGGCTTTGCCACATCAGCGAACTTGCCGAGGGATACGTGAAGAACGCCGAGGATGTGTGCAAAGTGGGCGATATTATCGAGGTGAAGCTGCTGCACATTGACGATCAAGGCAGGTTCAAGCTATCGCGCAAGGCGGCATTGATCGAACTTGCCGGCGGGACACCCAAGAAGCCAGCAGCCCCTGCGAAACATTGAGGGGCCAGTAACAGGGAGCCGATGCGGCGTCTGTGAGCGGGCGCCGCATCAGTTGATGGTTCTTGCAGGAGTGCGGCAAACGAGGTAGAATCCGTTTACGATTGCTGTTTCTGTGTGCCAGTGGTTCAGAGTAGGGAGGCGTATATGGCTAAGGGTACAGTGAAGTGGTTCGATCCGAAGAAGGGCTTCGGGTTCGTCGTCAATGAAGAGGGTAAAGACGTTTTCGTTCATTATACAAGCATTGACGGGGATGGCTTTCGATGCCTGCGTAACGGACAGATGGTCGAGTACGAGCAGTTCGAGACTGGCAAGGGTCTCCAGGGCAAGAGCGTGCAAATAGTCGAGGTGAAGACAAAGGAGCCGTCACCGCGGCCCGCGGTTAAGAGCCGCGTCCGACGGGACGAGTCTCGGCGGTGAGCCGCGTTTTCCGGAATTCGGCCGCCGACATCGGAACCACGATATCGCCAACAGGCTGATCGAGAGGGGAAGGTTGTCTTCTTTTGCAGTTGGTTTTATTGTCGGCGCGGCCGCGTCGGGGGTCGCTTTCTGTTTTGTGATGCGGCGCAGCGGCGCCAGGGCGCGCAGCCGCAGCGAGACACAGAGCAGGCAGATCGAGGAATTAGGCAAACTCACCGGCGGACTTGCGCATGAGATCAAGAACCCCCTGTCAACCATCAAGGTGAATCTCAAGCTGCTTGGCGAAGACGTCTCGGCCGAGGCGAAGGGGCATGCACGTTGGCTTCGCAAGATCGAGGTTGTCCAGAAGGAAACCGAGAGGCTGGAACATATACTTGAAGATTTTCTGCGGTATATCGGCAGGCCGGAGTTGAAACGGGTCGCTGCGGACGTCAATGTCCTTGTCGAGGAGATGGTGGATTTTTACGGTCCGCAGGCCCTGTCGCACGGGGTTACTATTCGTCAGGGTCTTGCGGAAGGCACGCTGTTTTGCGATATCGACGTGGCCGTGATGAAGCAGGTTTTGCTGAATCTTTTCATTAATGCGCAGCAGGCGATGCGGGACGGGGGCGAGCTGATCATCCGTACCGACAGGCGCGACGATCTGGCAGTGATTGAGGTCAGTGATACGGGGGGCGGCATCGAGGCGGACAAACTGGACAGGATTTTCGAGGCATATTATACTACGCGACCGGGCGGCAGCGGATTAGGCCTGCCGACCGCCCGCAAGATAGTGGATGCACACGGAGGGCGGATCGATGTGCATTCGCAATTGGGCAAGGGAACGTCTTTCACCATTGAACTGCCCGTCAGCCAGAGCGAGACGGCAAGATGAACAACGATGCGACGATAATGGTAGTCGATGACGAGAAGGAACACGCCGACGTGCTTGTCGAAGCGATGGAGAAGCAGTGCGGGCGGGCATTTGCGGTGTATACGGCGGACGATGCGCTGGACGCGATCGGGCGTGAGAAGATCGACCTGATCATAACCGACCTGAACCTGCGGGCGGATATCAATGGGATCGATATTCTTCGGGCGGCACGGGAGCACGACCGGAACGTGCGGGTGATTCTGATTACGGCATATGCCACGATTGACACGTGCAAGGAGGCGATCAAGAGCGGGGCTTACGATTATCTGGTCAAGCCGATCGATGTGGATCAGTTGCGGGCGATGGTCGCCAAGGCGCTTCCGGCACGGAAGGCGATGGTGTTAGGCAAGGACTTTGTGTTCGAGGGGGTGGTGAGCCGCAGCGGGGCTATGCAGCATGTGTTTCGTGTCTTGCGGCGGGTGTCGCCGACAAATATCAGCGTTTTGATCCAGGGCGAGAGCGGCACGGGCAAGGAGCTGACGGCGCGGGCGATTCATAATAACTCACCGCGGAAGGGCAAGGCGTTTCGGCCGCTGAATTGTGCGGGACTTGCGGAGAGTCTGCTGGAAAGCGAGCTGTTCGGGCATGCGCGGGGTGCGTTTACGGGGGCGGCGGCGGACCGCAAGGGACTTTTCGAGATGGCCGATGGGGGGACCTTGTTTCTGGATGAGATCGGGGATATGCCGCTGTCGATGCAGGCCAAGCTGCTGCGGGTGCTGGAAGACGGGATTGTGACGCCTGTCGGGTCGAACAAGTCGACGGTGGTGGATGTGCGGGTGGTGAGTGCGACGAATCACGATTTGGCGAAGCTGGTGGAGGAGAAGAAGTTTCGGCAGGATTTATTTTTCCGGATCAAGGGAGTGAGCGTGACGCTGCCGCCGCTGCGGAACCGGCCGGAGGATATTCCGGAGCTGTTTGGGTATTTCCTGCGGCAGGCGTGCGAGGAGACGGGAACGGATATTCATCTGATCACGGAGCAGGCGATGAAGGTGCTGGTCGGGTATAACTGGCCGGGCAATATTCGGCAGCTCCGTAATGCGGTGCGCACGATGTTAGTGATGTGCGAGGGGGATACCTTGGACGTGCGGGATATTCCGGCGGACATTCATCATATCCGGCGGCTGTCGGGGGCGGTGGCTCCGCTGGAACTGGACGGCGAGACACCGGAGGATGCGCTGGCGGGCAAGTCGCTCAATGAGGTGGAGCGGGAGCATATTCGGCGGACCTTAGAGTTGACGAACAACAACCGGGCGGAGGCGGCGAAGATTCTGGAGATTGGCGAACGGACGCTTTACCGGAAGATAAAGGAATACAATCTTTAGGGCGGGACACCGGCTGAAAAATGCGTAGAGTGAAGTCTACTCCAAATGAGCAAGGGAGCTGATCTGATTTGGGCACTATGAATCACGTCTATGTAAAAACACGCAAGGAATGGAGGGACTGGCTGAATCAGCATCATAACGGAAGCGATGGGATCTGGCTGGTCTTCTATAAGAAGCATACAGGCAAGCCTTCACTTGAATACGACGCGGCAGTGGAAGAAGCTCTGTGCTTTGGGTGGATAGACAGTATCATTAAGACGCTTGATGATGAGAGATATTTGAGGAAGCTCACGCCCAGAAAGCCCAACAGCCGATGGTCCGCCTTAAATAAGAAGCGGGTGGTTAAGCTTGAGAAGCAGGGGCTTATGACGGAGGTCGGTATCGCGAGAGTAAGACAAGCCAAGGAAGCCGGCCTTTGGGAGGAACCCGATCGTCCATCGATTTCATTTTCCGTACCCAAAGAACTGGATTGCGCGTTGGCAAAGAGCAAGAAGGCCAAGAGGTTCTTTGGCCAACTGGCACCATCTTATCAGAAGCAGTTCATCACCTGGATTGCCGTGGCGAAGCGCCCGGAGACAACAGAGCGACGCGTCCGCGAATCAATCGCCCTTCTTGAACAAGGCGAAAGATTGGGGATGAAATGAAGGTGGAACAAATGCTGCACTCAAGCAGTCCGGGCCTGCCGGAAAGAGACTTAAAAGGAAACCGCCCTGTACTCGCATTGCTTCGGACTGGACGTCTGGTGCAGGGCGCAGGGCAGTGAACAGTTGTGTTGGGCTTCAGTCGTTCATAAAGCGTTCGACGGCGGTGCGCGTTGGGGCTGAGGGCTGGGCGCCGAGTTTTGTTACGGAGAGAGCGGCGGCGGCGTTGGCGAAGCGGATGGCTTTAGGCAGGGGGGTTCCTTCGGCTATTGCGACGGCGAGGGCTCCATTGAATACGTCTCCGGCGGCGGTGGCGTCGACGGCGTCAACTTTGAAGCCAGGGACGAATGCACTGGCATTTTGAGTTGCGAGAAGGGCGCCTTTTTCGCCCATCGTGATTATTACGACCTTGACACCTCTTGCACTCAGGATGTCGGCAGCCTTTTGAGCGGTTTGGGGGGAGTCGACGGGAATTCCGGTAAGGAGTTGGGCTTCGGATTCGTTGGGCGTGAGGATTGAGATGCATCGGAGGAGTTCGTCATCGAGCGGCTGTGCGGGTGCGGGGTTGAGGATTACGGTTACGTTGCTGTCGCGAGCAATTTGGGCGGCGGCGCGGACGGTTTCGACGGGGGTTTCGAGCTGCATGACGAGGATGTCGGCGGAGGCGATCAGGTCGGCGGCCTTTTGGATGTCTTGCGGCGAGAGGTTTGCGTTTGCGCCGCTTGCGACTGCGATGGAGTTCTGCCCTTGGGCGTCGACGAAGATGGAGGCGACGCCGGAGGGGGCGCTCGGGTCGACGATGACGCGGCTGACGTCGATGCGATCGGCGCGGAACCCTTCGATGGCCTGTTTTCCAAACATGTCGTTGCCGACGCGTGCGATGAAGGAGACGTTTCCTCCTGCGCGGGCAGCGGCGACTGCCTGGTTGGCTCCCTTGCCCCCGGGTGCGGTGGAGAACCGGCCGCCAATTACGGTTTCGCCCGGCTTGGGGATGGTGTGCACCTTGATGATCATGTCGGTGTTGGAACTGCCTACGACGACTATGCGATTGCTCATGGCGAGGCCTCCGTGCCGGCCTTGCGCAGGCGGCGGCGATAGTAATCAAGAACGACGGCCGCGATGATGACACAGCCGGTTACAAGGCGCTTGGTGGGTTCCTGTGCGCCTGTGGCGGCGAGGCCCGTTCCGAGGATTTTGATGATGAGTACGCCGAAGAACGTGCTGACGACGGAGCCTCGGCCGCCCATGAGGCTGGTGCCGCCGATGACGACGGCGGCGATGACCTGGAGTTCCATGCCGACTCCGTTATTTGGATTGGCCTGGTAGCGGGCGGTGTGTATGAGCGCCGCTACTCCGCAGAGCAGGCCGGAAATGGCGAAGACGGCCAGCTTCACGCGGCGGACGGCAATACCGCTGAGGCGGGCGGCGGTCTCATTGGTGCCGACTGCGACCATATGTCGACCGAAGACGGTCATTGAGAGGACGAACTGTGCGATTAGTACTATGAGTACGGCCAGCACGAAAGGCGCAGCCAGGCCGAGGATTCTGGTGTCGGTGATGATCTGGAGGCGGTCGGAGACGTAGAGGGTTCGGGACTGGGTGGCGAGATAGGTTGCGCCGCGGGCAACTTCGAGCATTCCGAGCGTGACGATGAAAGAGGGCAGGGACCAGGCGACCACGATGAGGCCATTGGCCAGGCCGCAGAGGAGGCCGACTGCCAGACAGGCGGCGAAGGCGGCAGGCAGGGGGATATTGTACCTTGCAAGTGCGGCGCCCAGGACCGCTCCCGACAACGCCATAACGGAGCCGACGGACAGATCGATGCCGGCGATTATGAGGACGAACGTCATGCCGACGGCCATTATCGTGGTGTCGGGGATCTGGTTTGCGAGCGTGGTGAAGGTGGCCTTGGAGAAGAAGTTTTCGGTGGTGAGCCCGAAGACCAGCAGTAGCAGAGCGAGCGCGCCGGTCATGCCGAGATAATCGGTGAGCCATGCGGGGATGTTGAGTCGGATACGTCTCATCCGGCAGCCTCCCTTGCCTCGCGGGGGGCAGGCTGCTGCGTGTGGCGGCTGAATGCGGCGGCGTTTATGGCCTGTTCGGAGAATTGTTCACGTTCAAATGTTGCGACGAGACGGCCGTCGGACAGGACGGCGATTCGGTCGCAGATTGAAATGAGCTCTCGCAGGTCGGAGGAGACGACGATGAGGGCCTTGCCTTGTGCAGCAAGATTATTAAGCGTTGCGTATATCTCGAACTTGGCGCCGACGTCGATGCCGCGTGTTGGTTCGTCGAAGATCAGCACATCGCAGTTTCGTGCGAGCCATTTTGCTATGACGACTTTCTGCTGGTTGCCGCCGCTGAGGTCTTGAACGGGCTGGTGAGGCGAAGCGCATTTGACGGCGGCGGCTTCGAGGTGGTGTTTGGCAAGTGCCTTTTCGGCAGCGGGTCGAATGACGCCGGCGCGTGATAGTCGGCTGAGGTTTGGCATGGCTATGTTGCGGTCAAGGCCCAGGGGCAGGAAGAGACCCTGCTCTTTGCGGTCTTCGGGGATGAGCGCGATGCCTTGTGCGATGGCGTGTCGCGGGGAGCGGATGCGCACCGGTATGGCGGACTGGCCGAGACAAACCTGTCCGGCTGTGATCGGGTCGGCGCCGAAGATAGCCCGCATTGTCTCTGTGCGGCCGGCGCCCATGAGGCCGGCGAAGCCGAGAATCTCACCGCAGTGAAGCTCAAAGCTGATATCGCGCACCTTTTGTCCGGCGGAGAGGTTCTCAACTCGAAGCGCGAGATGGCCTCGGGCAGCAGAGCGAAGCGGCGGCGCATGGGAAACGTCTCTGCCGACCATTCGATTAACGATTTCTTCAATTGTTAGTGTTTCGATTGGGTGAGTCGATATGATGCGTCCGTCGCGGAGCACGGTAACGGAGTCGGCGATTTGCTTGATCTCCTGCATGCGATGGGAGATATAGAGGATCGCCACGCCCTGGTCGCGGAGTCGTCGGATCTGATCGAACAGTAATTGCGTTTCACGGTCGGTGAGGCTGGCGGTAGGTTCGTCAAGTATGAGCAGGCGGCAGTCCTGCGAGAGCCCGGCGGCTATTTCAACCATCTGGCGGGTGCCGACGCTGAGGTTGCCGACGGCTTCGGCGACAGGGAAATCGTGCAGGCCGATTGCCCGCATGAGGTCGGCTGCACGGCGGTTGAGCAGGCGGCGGCGTATCACGCCGAGTCGGCGGGGGAGGTCTTCGAGGTAGATGTTTTCTGCGACGGTGAGCGTGGGGAAAAGGTTTAGTTCCTGCATGACCATGCGGACGCCGCAGCGCTGTGCGTCGGTGCGCCCGGCGGGGCGATAGGGCCGGCTGTTAAGGGTCATCGCACCGGCATCGGGTCGGTGTGTGCCGGCGATGATGCGGGCGAGCGTGCTCTTGCCGGCGCCGTTTTCGCCGACGAGGGCGCGGACAGTCCCTGCGTTCAGGTCAAGGTCGACATTCTGCAGGGCGTAGACCGGACCGAACGATTTGGCGATACCGCGAGCCGAGAGTATAACAGCAGCGGAATCCGTCATTTGAGGGTGTCCGCTGTGATGAGGTCGACGGGCGTTTCCTTGTCGGCGGGAGCGGCCTTTGTATTGAGTATCTCCAGTGCGTACTCGATGCCGTAGACGGCGAGTTGGTCGCCGTGCTGATCGATCGTGCAGAGGACTCTTGCGTCCCTGACGAGTTTCCGGACGGCTTCGATGTTGTCAAAGCCGACGATGTGAACGCTGTCTGCCTTGCCGGCGGCTCTTATGGCGTCGACGGCGCCCAATGCCATGCTGTCATTTGCACAGAGGACGGCCTTGAGGTTCGGGTATTCGGTGGCGATGGCGGCTACGCACTGTGCGGCCTTGTCGGTTTCCCAGTAGCCGGACTGGGAGCTGACAAGTCTGAGGCCAGCGGCTTTGATTGCGTCTTCGAAGCCGGCCTTTCGCTGAATGCCGTTGAAGGCGTTGGGGACGCCTTCGATTATGGCGACCTCGTCGCCGGGGTTGAGCCTGGCGGCGAGATAATCACCGGCCAGACGGGCGCCCTTGCGGTTGTCGGGTCCGACAAAAGGAATATGTATTCCCTCAGCTTCGAGGCGGGCTCGATCGAGTTTGTTGTCGATGTTGACGACGACGATGCCGGCGGCCAAGGCCTTCTTGCACACCGGTATCAGCGCCTCGGAATCAGCAGGCGCTATCACGATTGCATCCGTTCCCTGGGCGATTATCATCTCGACGAGATCGACCTGCTGGGCGACGTCTTCTTCGTTTCGTATGCCGACGACCTTAAGATTGTAGGCGTCTTTGTTCTCAGCATGGTGGCCGCGGGCGCCCTCTTCCATGGTCTTGAAGAACTCGTTTGCCAGCGACTTCATCACGAGTGCGATCTTGGGCTTGCCGTCGTCGGAGCCGCTGCGTCTGGAGCATCCTGAGGCAACGAGGGTCAGCAGGACGACGACAATGATGAGATGCAGCGGGGAGCGTTTGGAGAGATATGATCGTGGCGCAAACATATATTACTCCTGTCTGAAAACCGTTTTGTCTTCCGGGCCTTTAATATGACACATGCAGCAGGTCTTGTCAAACAGATAATTGAGCCTACAACCGGTACGGTTCATCGGGGTGCTGCTCGGCTTGACATGAGGGCGTGAAAATGCATAATCATTTTGATGACGTTAATCGAAAGGAAAGAGGAATGGCGGCAAGACGGCTGGTTTTTGAGCTGATCATGGTTGTTCTGTGGGCGTCGGCAGGGCTGTCATACGAGATAAGTCCGTTTGTCATCAGGCTTGACATTCCGGCGGCGGGCGATTCGGCAGGCGGCATTCTGGCGGCGGATCTGGATGACGACGGACTGATGGACTATCTGGTAACCGTGCCTGGACACATTGCCGCTTATGCCAACAATGGCAGCAAGCTATGGATACTGGAGGTCGACCTTGTGGTGGGCGGCTCCAGCGAGGGCGAGGGTCTGCCGGGTCATCACGGGCCGGGAGTGGCGGCGGGCGACGTGGATGCGGACGGCAGGTGCGAGGTGGTCTTCCTGACGAAAGACGGCGTTCTGCACGTTGTCGAAGGCGCCACCGGCAGACAGAAGGCTCGGGCCAAGCCCGCCGTTCCGGAAGGCGCCCAGCGGTGGGAACAGGCGATGATTGCCGATTTCCGCGGGACGGGCAAGGACACAGACATCCTCCTTCAGGCTACCAATGCGAAGGGGTACCGCACGGGCAGATATCTTGCGGCGTTTTCGATGCAGTCGCTTCTGGCGGGCGGCAAGCAATTGTGGACAACGGACGGTTTTGTATCATGCGCTCACAATGGGGCGCGGCTTGCCGATCTTGACGGCGACGGGCGGGACGAGGTGTTAGGTGCGAACATACTTTCGCACGACGGCAAGGAGATTACGCGTGCGGTGGCATCGGGCTGGCATATGGACAGTGTGTTTGTGGCGGATGTGCGGCCGGAACTGCCGGGGCTGGAGGTGGTGCTTTTGGAGGAAGGCGCCAACCACGTGCAGCTTCTTGGAATGGGCGGGCCGATCTGGCGCGTGAACTACAAGAGGCAGGAGCCTCAGAACGCCGCGGTGGGGCGTTTCAAGGCCGGTTCGGATGAGGTGTTTATATGGTGTCGGTCCCGCTACAACGAACATCAGAAGCCGTTTGTGTTCGATTCGTCGGGCAAGATGGTGTTCGAATATGCTATGGACGATGCTGCGCCCAAGGGGTGGACGGCTTCGGGTGTCGAGATAATCCATACCATCGACTGGACCGGTGAAAGACAGCAGTTGGCCTGCGCCACCGAACGGCACAAGAGCGGCGACGTGTGCCTGTTTGAGCCGCTGACGGGCAGATTCGTGCAAGTGTTCAAGGAGGTTGCGGATCGCCTGTACGTGGCGGATGTGACGGGCGACTGGCGGGAGGAGATCATCGTGCTCAACAAGCAGGAGCTGCGCATCTATGAGAACAAGGCCGCCAATCCACGCCCGAATGAGCCGCGCAAGTGGACAGATCGCAACTACCGCCGAATGAAACAATGCCACAATTACTATTCGCCGTGACGGATGTCTACGGGGGCGAAGGCGCCGATGAGGGTGGCTGCGACTTTGTCGAGGGCTTTGGCTTCGTTGCCTCTGCCCTGGTTTGTGGCGACGAGGACGGCGTAGCGTTTTAGCGGCGCCATCCAGACGACGGCGTAGTTCTGGTTGTTGGAGCCGGAATGTGTGAAGACCCGGCCTCCGCCCCATGTGCGGTCGGCGACCTGCCAGCCGCCGGCATAATCCCCGCCGAAGCGAGGCCGGCGAAGCTGCTGAAGGGTTTGGGGTTTGATCAGTTGGCGGCCGTCATACGCGCCGTCTTCAAGGTGGAGGATGATGAACTTCGCCCAGTCGGCCATAGAGCAATGGACGATTCCGCCTGGGCCGATGACGGGCGGATTGTCGCTGTACCTGCCGGGTGCGATGGCTTTCTTACCGGCGAAGAGAAGCCCCTTGCGGTAGACGTGCTGCCAGGGCTGATCGATGCGGCCTTCGGAGCCCATAGCGCCGAAGCCGGCTGTTTTCATGCCCAGCGGCTCGAACAGCATTGACTGCATCATGGCCTCCCAGCTTTGATCCATTGTCTCCTCGGCGATTACGCCCAGAATGGAGAAGCCGGCGTTGGAGTAGATATACTTTTCGCCAGGGGCGGCCTTGGGCTCCTGATTCAGGATCATTTCGGCGTATGCGAGTCGCTGCGCTCGCGAGGTGCCCGGCAGGTTATGCATGTCCATGAAGGTCTTGCCTTGAGGCCAGCTTTCGTTGGGCAGGCCGGAGCGGTTGGCGAGCAGATGAGCGATCGTGACCGACTTGTATGGCTCCAGCATCCGCAGGTTCGGCAGCGCTTCGGCAAGGGTGGTGTCCCAGCGGAGCCTGCCTTGTTCAACCAGCATGGCGACGAGTGTGGCGGTCATGGCCTTGGTGCATGAGCCGAGGTGGAACTTGTCATCGACGGTTACCTTGATGCCGCTTTTGTGTTTGCGTTCGCCGACGGCGCCAAGGGCGATGACTTGGCCATTGTGGACGACGGCGGCGGCGAGGGCGGGCAGGTCGAACTCGCACCGGATCGGTTCGAGGGTCTGCTCCAGGTCGGCGATGTCTGCCGGATCTGAACGGGGCAAGGCGGAACATGCGGTCGCTATCGTGGAGAGGATAAGACACAGGGTTGTCATGGTTGTCGCCTGTCAAAGGGGTTTTCGTACCAGAAGACGCCGAGGCCGCCTTTTTGGCCGCGGCTGTTTTTGTCTTGCTCCTCGCAGGTGAGGACATCCAGGTCGCCGTCGGCGTCGAGATCGAGCAGTTCAATGCGGTCGAACTTAATTCCGGACGGACCGCTGATTTCACCGGGCGTCCATGCGCCGTCCGCTTCCTGCCGCAGCCACATGACACCCGATCTGCCGTCTTTTGCGCCTTCACAACTGAAGACAATGTCATTGAGGCCGTCGCCGTCAATATCACCGACGGCAACACCCTTGGCAATACCCGTGTCAAGCGGGAAGGGGATTGTTATCTCATGCCAATTGAGTCCCGTGCGGTCTTTGCGGTAATAGCACAGAATGGCCTGCGTGCGATTGCCTTGTCTTGCGGCGACGACGATGTCTTCCAGCCCGTCGCTATCCAGGTCGGCGCATCGCAGAAACATGACCTCCCAATTCTGTGCGCCGATGAAGCGGTTGGTCCACTGACGCTGCGTCAGGTTCTTGCCGCCGGGGTTTTCCAGCCAGCGGATGCCGCGGAGATCTCCCTTTCGGTCGGAGGCGAGGATGTCCAGGTCGCCGTCATTGTCCATATCAACCGCGACCAGCGACATGATCCAGCCTGCGTCGGAGAGCTTGTGCCAGCGGTAATCGTTTACAGCTCTCGCATGGGAGCCAACCTCGTACAGCCCGATGATGCCGGTGGGACCTTTGCTGCCGAGGACGAGATCGAGGCCTCGTGCCGCGTCGAACTGTACGGGCACGCAGAACATCCACATCGTCCTGCCCACACTGTCAGGGATGGCCTGGGTCGTCCACGCCCGCGGATCGAGATGGCGCGTCTTTTCCGGCGGCGCCCAGTGAATAAAGACGGTTTGCGTGCCGCCTTCGCATGAGCTGATGACGTCAACAGCGCCGTCGCCGTCGAGATCGGCGAAGACGGCGTCCTCCACGTCGGGCGTTATGCCTGCGGTTACGGCGGGCCAGGGCAGTCTGGCTTTGGCGGCTCCGGGATTGAGGTAAACGCGGGTGATGCCGCCTTCCTCCCAGCCGGTGGCGATGTCCATAAGGCTGTCGCCGTTGATGTCGGCAAGCCGAACGCCGTCAGCGCCGCGCGATGAATCGTCAATAGTATGCCGCTTCCATATATGTTTGCCGATGTCGACCTGAGGACCGTAAGTGTACCCGTGTGCCGATACAGCCAGCAGTATCGCCGCCGGGGCAATAAGCCACCAATGTCTCTTTAATCTGGTCACATTACACTCCCGGCCAGCGCATCGCAGCGATCACTGTATTTCGGTCTGGGCTGTTATTTCGACAGTCGTTTCCACCTGCACGGGCGGCAATTGCATTTCGCGGTCATTAATCGCCTTCAGGACACGCTTCTTGCGGCTGTCGGAAAACAGCGAGTTAAGATTGGAAAGTACTGCCTTTTTGCCGGCATCATTGAAACACGGATTTTCAATCACAGCCAGAAGAACACTTTCCTTGGAAGTATCCGAAAAGATATTTCTCATGGCCGACCTGACGAGGTGGTTCTGTGCCTTACCGCTCAGGTGGGGCCGGCGTGCAATTGCCATGTAGACGTCGGTCTTGTCTGAATCGGAAAACAGCCGCGAGGCGGCATCGATTTCGGCAATTACCGTGCTGTCGTCCGCTCTTGCGCAATCCGTGCCGCACTCGGTGCGCGGCGTACTGTTACCGATTGCGATAACGCAGCCGCCCGTTCCGATCGCTATCGCCGCCAGTGCTATAGTAGCCATTAGTCTTAACTTCATGACTGCATCTCCCCAAAAAAATCAATTATAATTGTCGACTTACATGCAATTATAGGAGCGGGTACAGACATTGTAAAGTCCGGACCGGCAAAAAACTCAATGGTCTGCGGGTAGATCGGGGCGGAGGCGCTGCAGCCAACTCGGGAGTTGCTCGCGACTGACTTCTCTCCACAAGCCGGCCTGGGCATTCATGGCTCTCTGCTGCAGTGCGACGTAGCGGTCGTATTGGGAATGGTTGAACCTGAGATCCGCATACCCGAAGCCGTTTACTATGAGTTCCTCGTTGAGCACTCGGCCGTCGTCGAGCTGAATATACCCCAGAAGCCGCCCGTATATGTCGCGCACGTCGCCGACGGTGTCGAGAATAACGCGCACGGGCTTCTTTTCCGTAAGCTCTTTGGCAAAGGCGCTTGCCTCCGGGCCGTAGAACATCACCTCGACGCGAGGGTCCTTTGTCTCTGGGGTGTCGATGCCCAGCAGGCGTATGCGAGTGAACTTGTTGGGTCCGTCAGGGACGTCGATGTCGAGTGTGTCGCCGTCAACGACGTTGGCCACTGCAAAGGTCTTGCCGTGATATTTCAGCCCGTCCAGGCCGCGGTGCGCATATTCGATGATCCCGGTGCGAACGTCGCTGCCGAAATGCCGGTCCACCAGCACGCCGATCGAAACGGCAATCAGCACCAGAACAAACATAGCACTTCGCCGGCGCCTGCTCATTGCAAACTGTTGTCTTTCTCTGGCGGCCATGCAAAGCGGCTCCAGATGCGTTGGCGGCGGTACGTCAACCGGCAACGCGACTCATTTTGGCTGCGTTCTTGCCGCAGCGGGTTTGTCGAGTTCGAAAGCCTCGCAGACGGCCAGAAGCGCCTTTTCGGCGTCGTTGAGATCGACGATGCAACTGATACGGATTTCACTGGTGGTTATGCTGTCTATATTGACCTCCGCGTCGGCCAGCGCCTTGAACATCTTGTCCGCCACGCCGTAGTGTGATCTCATGCCCACGCCGACTACTGAGACCTCGGCGATGTCCTCGCGCACGAAGACGCCCTGGCAGTGCACTTCGTTGCTGATATCATCGATTGCTCTTTTTGCGTCAGCCAGGTCTCCGCTGGCGACCGTAAAGGACAGGTTCGCCTTTTCCGTGCTGATTTCGGTTTGTATGATGTCGTTGACGATGACTTTGGCCTTGGCCAGATGTGCAAAAATCTTGGCGGCGTTGCCTGGTTTGTTGTCGATGCCGATCATTGCCAGCTTGGCCAGATCCTTTTGTATGGTTGCTCCCGAGACAAGAATGCCTTCCATTTGGGGTACCTCATGTGTAATCAATGTTCCTGATTCTTCGTTCAAGCTGCTGCGGACGTGGATCGGCACGTCATATTTCTTGCCGAACTCGACGGCACGGCCGTGCATTACACCTGCGCCGAGACTTGCCAACTCCAGCATCTCGTCATAACTGATTCGGGCCATTTTGACGGCCTTGGGGAACTTCCGCGGGTCGGAGGTGTAGATGCCGTCGACGTCCGTGTATATTTCGCAAACGTCGGCCTTGAGCGCCGCCGCCAGGGCAACGGCGCTGGTGTCGGATCCGCCGCGGCCAAGGGTGGTGATATCTTGTTCTTCATCGACGCCCTGAAAACCGGCGACGATGACGATATGGCCGGTGTCAAGCTTGCGGCGGATGACCTCGGCGTCGATGCTGATTATCCGTGCCCGCGTATGGACGCCGTCGGTGAGCATTCTGATCTGCGAGCCGGTGAAGCTGATGGCCTTGTGTCCCATGGCGTCAAGTGCCATTGCGATCAGGCTGACCGTCTGCTGCTCACCGGTGCTCAGCAGCATGTCCATTTCCCGTCGTGGCGGGTTGGGATTCAGTTCTCTGGCGTCGGCAATGAGCTCATCGGTCTGCTGACCGCGGGCCGATGCCACCACGACGACCTGATTGCCGCTTCTGAAGGCATCGATGGCGCGTGCCGCCGCACGCCGTATCTTCTCGGCATTGGCGACGGACGTACCGCCGAACTTTTGCACAATTACTCCCATTAGAGGCTTCCTCAAAACTGCTGGAACGGACTGATTGCCCGCGCGGGCCCTTTGGCCGCGGCAGACGGCGGCCATCGGTGGAAGACCGCGCGGCACGTGCTTAGAAGCAGTAGTGTAGGTTTCGTCCCCAACGTTTACAAGGGTTTAGCTGATATTTTGCCGGTATTTTTTTGATGGGACGGCTGGATAAATCATATCGCTTATCCGATACTAAGGGGTATGGCAAGGAGATTGAAACGACGCGCGAGAGGAGTCAATAATGCACAAACAGATCGTGGAGCGTTATAGAGGCAATCCGGTACTCACCAAGAGCGACATCCCTTATAAGGTTGAGACGGTGCACAATGCCGGTGTTGTCAAGCACCAGGGCAGGTATGTGATGCTGTTCCGTTCACACCTTGATACCGGCCGGTCGATCATCGGTATTGCCGACAGTGACGACGGCTTTCATTTCACAGCCCGGCCGGAGCCGTTCATGACGCCGGCCAAGGAGGGCATCTTCGCGGAGTACGAGGCCTTCGGCTTAGAGGACCCGCGGATCAATCCGTTAGATGGGGTATACTACGTTACCTACAGCGCGTACTCGCGGCACGGTGTGCGGATCGGGCTGGCAAAGACTGCGGACTTTCGAACGTTCGAGCGCGTGGCGTTTGTCACGCAGGCGGATTATCGCAATACCGTGCTCTTTCCGGAGAAGATTGGCGGGCGATATGTGAAGTTGGATCGGCCTCACTCGGATATCAGCCCCTGGTCGATCTGGATCAGCTATTCCAATGACCTGCGGTACTGGGGCGATTCGCGGGTGATCATGAAGCCCGTTCCGTACCACTGGGACGAGATGAAGATCGGCCCCGGCGCCCCGCCGATCAAGACGCCGCGGGGCTGGCTCAATATCTATCACGGCGTTTTTCCCACGATGGACGGCAGCGTCTACCGTTTAGGCGTGTGCCTTCACAAGCTCGACGACCCGGCGGAAATCATCGCCGTCGGCGACCGGTGGATACTCTCGCCCGAGGATCCGTGGGAACTGGTCGGCTACGTCCACAATGTGGTCTTCACGTGTGCCGCCGTGCCCGAGGACGACGGCACCCTCAAACTCTACTGGGGCGCCGCAGACACAGTCATGTGCGCCGGCACGGCCGTCATCGAGGAACTCGTGGACTTCTGCCTTGCCAGTCCCCGCCCGCCGATGTAGTATTTGCCTGGCGATTGGCCGTATATCAAAATGCGGAGAGGCCCGGTTCATCTTTTGGAAAGGGATTGTTATGGCAAAGCAGAAGGTGCTTCCATGGGAAGGTAAGATCTGTAACCATGCTGCGGTGGGGGGGATTGAGACCTCGGTGATGGACGACGGGCCGGGGCGGGGCAACAGAATCGCATGGGTCAGCACGGGCACCGGGTTACGGTTTAAGGTTGTGATTGACCGGGCGATGGATATTGTCGACGCCTTCTATAATCAGCACAGCCTCGCATGGCTCAGCCACGGCGGCATCACCGCCCCTCAGCCCCACGCCAACTCTGGCATCGAGTGGCTGTATTCGTTTGCCGGCGGGCTGGTGACGACGTGCGGGCTGACACACATCGGCGGACCGAACGAGGATGCGCCGATGAATCGGGGGCTGCACGACCGATGCAGCAACCTGCGGGCGTCGGTCGAGTCGATCATTCAGCCAGACCCGGCTTCCGGCAAGCTGGAGATGAGCATTACCGGCCTGGTGAAGCATTCGATGCTCTTCGGCCCGAACCTGGAGATGCGGCGGACGATTGCGTGCACTTTAGGAACGCCGGTGATTCGGATTCGCGACGTGGTGACCAACCGGGGCAATCTGCCCTGTCCGCACATGCTTCTGTACCACTGCAATTTCGGCTGGCCGCTCGTGGATGCAGGTGCCGATATCGTCTACAAGGGCGCGTGCAAATCGTTCGGCCGCGATATTGACGACGCCGTCTTTAATGCCAACCGCAATTATCGCAAGTGCTCGGCGCCGCTCGAATCACATCGCGGCTTTGGCGAAGGCTGCGGCGTCATCGACGTCAAGCCAGACGCCAAGGGTCTCTGTGCCGCGGGCATATGCAACCCAAGGATCGGTCTGGGAGTCAGAGTCCTGTGGAACAAACGCCAACTGCCCGCTCTGACTAACTGGCAGCACTGGGGTTTCGGCGAATACATTACGGGTCTCGAACCGGGAACCAACCCGCCCATCGGCCAGAATACAGCCAGGGAACAGAAAAAGCTCATCATGCTGGCGCCCGGCAAGAGCCGCACTTACGATCTGCAGATCGCCGTCCTCAGTGAGGAAAAGGAGATTCGCAAATTTCTGCAGAGTGCCGGCGAATGACAGCAATGGCCGTTTACCGAGTCAGACTCTTGATGTTGCCGATGGCCTGCATCAGCCTCGTCGCCGGCTGCAACCGGACTGTTCCCGCCAGCAACGGCGACCCGGCGAGCATCCATCTGTTTGACGGCAGGACATTGGGCAAATGGCAGGCGGCGGATTTTTTTGAACCCGGCAATGTCCGGGTCAGGGACGGCCATATCGTCCTTGAAAGCGGCGAGGAGCTGACGGGTATTGTCTGGACAGGCCCGGTCAGTCGATGCGACTACGAGATATGCCTGGAGGCGATGCGCATCGACGGTGAAGACTTCTTCTGCGGGCTGACATTTCCCGTCCGCGAGGACTACTGCACGCTCATCGTCGGCGGCTGGCGCGGCAAGGTTGTGGGCCTGTCCAACGTCGATCTGATGGATGCATCGGAAAACGCCACGACGATCCTGCTTGATTTTGAGCAGAACCGCTGGTATCAAATCCGCCTGCAAGTGACCGCCGACCGCATCACCACATGGATCGACGGCGACAAGGTGATCGACGCCGACATTGCCGGAAGGATCATTGATATCCGTTACTCGATGGAGCCGTGTTGTCCGTTGGGCATAGCAAGCTGGAAAACAACCGCTGCTATCCGTAATATCTCCGTGCGTCCGTTCCCTTGATCTGGGTCAAATTCCTTCATCGCGGTGTTTCCACGGCGAACCGTTTTTGACCGTTGCGTGTATAAAGAACTCGTTTGTCGCACGTGTAAGGCGACAACAGCCACAACAAGCTTGACGAACCCATCGGCGGCGGGTAGAGTCAGCAGCTTGCGTGGGAAGCGGCCTGACAGGCCGGACACATCCCTGCAAGTGATGAACATAAACAATGATTAGGAAAGGTCGACTGATGAAGCTCAAGGGCACGCAAACGGAGAAGAACCTTCTTACTGCATTCGCAGGTGAATCCCAGGCCAGAAATCGGTACACCTACTTCGCCTCCAAAGCTCGAAACGAGGGCTATGTCCAGATAAGCGCTATCTTTGAGGAAACGGCCAATCAGGAAAAAGAGCACGCCAAACGCCTGTTCAAGTTTCTCGAAGGCGGCGAAGTGGAGATCTGCGCCGCATTTCCCGCCGGTGTGATCGGCTCCACTCGCGAAAACCTCCAGGAAGCAGCCGCTGGCGAGAACCACGAGACCACCCAGATGTATCCGGACTTCGCCAAAACGGCCGACCAGGAAGGCTTCGCCGATATAGCCACTGTCTTCCGCAGTATTGCCGTAGCCGAGGCGCGCCACCGCGACAGATATCTCACCCTGGACAAGAACATCCAGGAGGGCAGGGTTTTCAATCGCCCTGAGTCCGTGCGATGGGTCTGTCGCAACTGCGGTTATGTCCATGAAGGGACCGATGCACCCGATATGTGTCCCGCCTGCGCTCATCCCCAGGCCCATTTTGAACTGGAATGCGCTAATTACTGACCGGGCGTTTGCCGACACAGCAGCGCGACAGAACTGGAGGTGTTTCGAATGCAGCAACTGAAGTCGAACGTCTTTTTTGCCGGCGCGATTGACTGGGACCGCCGCCTCTTTGACGAATTGATCCCTCTACCCGACGGGACCACGTACAACTCCTACGTCATCAAGGCCAGCGAGAAGACCGCGCTTATAGACGCGGTCGACCCGACGAAGGTGGAGGTGCTGATCGACAATCTCGTTCGCCTTGGCGTGGACAAGCTGGACTACATAATAGCCAACCACGGCGAGCAGGACCATTCGGGCGCCATCGGCGATGTGTTGGTGCTTTATCAGGACGCAAAGGTCGTCACCAATGCCAAGTGCAGGGATCTGCTTATGAGCCACCTTCACATCGAGGGCGATCGCTTCATAGTAGTTGACGACGGCGGCACGCTGTCGCTTGGCGACAAGACGCTCCGATTCATTTTTACCCCGTGGGTCCATTGGCCCGAAACCATGAGCACGTACCTGATCGAAGACCAGATACTCTTCACTTGCGATTTCTTCGGCTCGCACCTTGCCTCAAGCGAGCTCTTCGTCAGCGATGAGGCGCGGGTCTATGAATCCGCAAAGCGATATTACGCCGAGATCATGATGCCGTTTCGCAAGCCGATACAGAGCAACCTCGAGAAGATCAAAGACCTGCAAATCGACATGATCGCCCCGAGCCACGGGCCCGTCTACGACCGCCCAAACTTCATTCTTGATGCATACAAGGACTGGGCGAGCGACGACGTGAAGAACGAGGCGGTCATTGCTTACGTCTCAATGCACGACAGCACGAGGCGCATGGTTGACCATCTGACAGACGCTCTTGCCGAACGCGGCGTTGTTGTGCGCCGGTTCAATCTGACTGGCGTGGACATCGGCAAGCTCGCCATTGCACTTGTCGATGCGGCTACGCTTGTTCTGGCCTCGCCGACAATGCTGGTCGGCCCGCATCCTCACGCCGCTTATGCAGCCATACTGGCCAATGCTCTTCGTCCGAAGACGCGGTATGCAGCCATCATCGGCTCCTACGGATGGGCCGGAAAAATGGTCGACCAACTCGCGGGCATGCTGCCAAACCTGAAAGCGGAGATGTTGGAGCCAGTGGTTGTAAAGGGCCTGCCGGCCGATGATGATTTCGCGGCAATAGAGAATCTTGCGGATAAAATCCTGCAGAAGCACAGGGACGCGGGCATCACAGGATAGAAGCGGCGCCCCGCCCCGGACCTTTTCCACAGCGGCGATGGCGCACTTCCGTACAGAAATCCGGCGAATCTGCCGAAGATTGAACAAGGATGGCGGAAAAAGGCAAAAAAAACCGGCTGTTGAAAAAGCAGCCTCCCATGCGGCGGGTCCTCCTTGCGACTTTGCCGTGCGTGGCGGGGGCGGTTTACTTTTTCGGCTGGCGCTCGCTGGCTTCGGTGGCGTTCTGCTCTGCAGTCGGGCTGGCGGTGGAGTATGCCTTCTGCCGTCAAAGGCGCGAGCCGGTGAGCGAGGCCGTCTTTGTAACCGCCGTGCTCTTTGCCCTCGTCATGCCGCCGCACGCGGCGTGGCACGTGCAGGCCGTTGGCATGATCTTTGCCGTGATGTTCGCCAAGGAGGTCTTCGGCGGCTTTGGACGCAACTTCTTCAATCCTGCTCTGGCCGGAAGGTGTTTTGTATATATATGTTTTCCGGTCGCGCTGACGGCGACATGGCCGGATTCTGCGCCGCGCCAGGGCCTCGGCGCGCTTACCCAGTGGACTACGGCAACGGTGCCCGACGCAATATCCGGCGCAACGCCGATGGCCGAGATGAAGGCCGGCGCCGAGTCGCCTGCGATTGCCGATCTGTTCTTCGGCGGCATCAGCGGCACGATGGGCGTCACCAGCGCGTTGCTTATCCTCATCGGCGGGTTGTTCCTGTTCATCACCCGAACGGCTTATAGAGCCATCATTCTCTCTGTGATCATCACCTACGCGGTGTTAAACCAGTCGTTGCACTGGCTGGGCGTCGAACCGGTGCCCAACGCGCTGCCCGCACTTCTGGGCGGCGGTTTTCTCTTTGGAGCGTTCTTCATGGCCACCGATCCGATCAGTGCACCCAGAACGCCTCAGGCGAGAGTCATCTACGGCATTATCATTGCCCTGTGCACTGTGGTAATCAGAAACTTCTCCATCTTCAACGGCGGACTCATGTTTTCGATTCTCCTGGGCAACATGTTCGCGCCCATCATGGATTACGGCGTAACCGCATGGAAGCAGCGCAAAACGTCTGGGCAGGAGGCCGGCGGATGAGAGAGAAGCCCTGGTATGCAGTCGCATATATGTTCGGCATTACCGCCTTCTTCAGTTTCCTTGTAATAGGCCTGGCCCGTGTCACCGCCGACCGGGTCCGTGCCAATGAACAGTTGGCCCTGGAACGCGCCGTGCTCAAGGCCCTCAACATGGCAGAAGGCAAGACGTCGGACGAAATACACCGTACTTTTGTCGAAATGGTCGAGCCGATGCCCGGCGACAATAACTATCAGTTTCTGCAGGACGGAATGCCGGCAGCTTACGCCATAGGTGTTTCGGGCAAAGGCTTCTGGGCTCCGATCTCAGGTTTCATCGGTCTTAAGCCTGATCGTCATACCGTAATAGGTATTGCGTTTTATGAGCAGAATGAAACGCCCGGCCTGGGCGCCGAGATCACCAGCCAGTCATTTCGCTCACAGTTTGAAGGCCTCCAACTCAGTTCGGGTCCGCAACCAATCGAGATTAAACCTTATGGAGCACAACTGGCCGAAAACCAGGTCCACGCAATCTCAGGCGCCACCCAGACATGTACGCGCCTGGAGCACCTGATTAATGAGGACCTTAACAAATGGCGCCGGACCCTGGAGGAGGAGACAAGATGAGCCCGAACGGCGGCACGCTCGCAACGAGACAAATCGTCTTCGACGGACTTTGGCATAATAACCCCGTCTTCAGACAAATACTGGGTATCTGCAGCACCTTGGCCGTTACAAACCTCGTCCTGAATACGCTGGTGATGTGCGCGGCGCTTACTTTGGTGCTCTCGGCCAGCAGCCTCACGGTATCCCTGCTGCGCACATTTACACCGCGCAATATCCGAATGATGGTACAGACGCTTATAATAGCCTTCTACGTTATAATAGTCGACACCTCGCTCAAGGGCTACTGGCCGGATATGTCCGCAGCCCTTGGTCCCTATGTCGGCCTGATTATCACCAACTGCATTATTATGGGGCGATGCGAGGCCTTCGCCGGCACCAACAAGCCAACTGGCGCCTTGATCGACGGCTTCTTCAACGGCCTTGGTTACAGTCTGCTGCTGCTGGCCATCGCCGTGCCGCGTGAGCTGTTGGGCATGGGCAGTATACTCGGCTTTGCCATGCCCTATTTCAGCACCGGATGGGACAAGTGGATCATCATGGTCATGCCGCCGGGGGCATTCTTCACGCTGGCGGTTATCATTTGGGTGTGCAGGGCGATCAAACCCAGAGAGGAGACCGCCGCATGAACATCAGCGCTCAACTTTGGACGGCGGCTGTAATTGCCTTTGCCGCGGTGTTCACCAACAACATTCTTCTGATGTACTTTTTGGGAATGTGCCCCTTCACATCCGTGTCGCGCGAAGTCAAGACGGCTTTTGGCCTGGGGCTGGCGGTGGTATTCGTTATGACCTGCACCGCACTGCTGAACTGGCTGGCCTACCATTACATCCTTGTGCCGCTGAATCTTGAGTTTTTCCGCTTCATCATGTTCATCATCATAATTGCCGCGTTCGTTCAGTTCGTCGAAATGGTCATCGACCGCTATTCGCCGAAGTTGTATTATGCGCTTGGCATCTTTCTGCCGCTTATTACGGTCAATTGCGCTATCCTCGGTGCTTCACTTTTCATGGTGATCCGCGATTACACGTTTATCGTAACCGCCGGCTACGGTTTCGGCAGCGGCGTCGGCTGGCTGTTGGCGATCATGGCGATGGCAGGCATTCGCCAGCGTCTGGCGCATTCAAGAATACCGCGAGGGCTGGACGGGCCCGGCATTACGCTCATTATCGCCGGACTCATGGCTCTGGCTTTTATTGGGTTTACCGGGGTATTGGAGTAGCCCATGTTTTCGGTAGCTGTTGCTGTCTTTATTATAAGTTCGGTTGCTGCGAGTCTGGCTTTGCTTCTGGTCGTTGCCGACCGCTTCATTGCCAACTACGGCCAGTGCACCATCACCGTCAACGACGATCGAAAGCTCAGCGTCCAGGGCGGCAAGAACGTCCTGGCGGCACTTACCGAAGAGAAGCTCTTCATCCCAAGCGCCTGCGGCGGCCGCGGCACATGCGGCTACTGCAAGGTAAAGGCCACCGATGGCGCCGGCCCCTTATTGCCTACTGAAACGCCTTTTCTGACCCCGGATGAAGTCAAGGACAACGTTCGGCTGTCCTGCCAGATCAAGATACGCAACGATCTCAAGATAGAAATCCCCGAAGAACTGCTTGCGGTTCGTGAATTCCAAGGCGTTTGCGCGGCCATTACTGACATGACCTACGATACGAAGCTGTTTCACTTTGAGCTTCGAGACCCGCCGACGATCGATTTCGTGCCCGGCCAGTACATCCAGTTGTTCTGCCCGCGATACAAGGGCAATCGCGAAGAGGTATACCGTGCCTACTCCATCGCCTCCGACCCGGCTGACAACTCCGTTGTCGACCTTATCATCCGACGCGTGCCTGATGGGATATGCACTACTTGGTGCTTCGACTTCCTGAAGGCCGGGGATGTCGTGAAGTTCAACGGGCCCTACGGCGAGTTCCGACTCTCCGACACTGATACGCCCATGATTTGGGTGGCGGGCGGCTCCGGAATGGCTCCCTTTGTCTCCCTCCTCCATCAGATGAAAAACGACGGCATTACCCGATCAACCACCTATTACTTTGGCGGCAACAAGGTCAAAGACCTGTTTTTCGTCGATCGCATGAGAGAATTCGAGCGGCAGCTCGATAATTTCGAGTTCGTTCCCGTTGTCGCCGCCCCGGATGAAGGCGAACAGTGGGATGGCGAACAGGGCCTTGTAACACAGGCGCTTGAACGCCGCGGCGAAGATCTCAGCGGCCATGAAGGCTACCTCTGCGGAAGCCCCGGGATGATCGATGCCTCGATCAAGGTCATGAATCGGCTCGGAATACCCGAAGAACGAATATTCTACGACAAGTTTGCATAGGGGGATAAAATGGAACCACTGCCGCAAGAGAAAAAACTGGAATATCTGCTCCGATCGTCGAAAATCGTCGCCGACGGTTTCCTTGGGAACGATCCTCGCTCACCAGAGCAGATAATCGAGACTGACCTGTCCGCACTCATGCACCTGGGCTACACGCCCGAGCAGGTTGCCGAACGCATGCAGGAGCTGACGGCAATCGCTATTCCGCAGATGGGAAACGCAATCCGGGCAAGCGATAAGCTTGAGGTGTCCTGCGAGGACTACAAGGGCGATATCATCTGCCCCTGGCCGCATCCTGTGCGACTGGCCAAACGGGTCACCGTCGCAAAACGCCTGGATACCGCCGAATCGGTACGCTGGAGCGACCTGAACATCCATATGATCGCCGAACATGGCTTTTTTGAGGGGCATGGCTCGGCTTTTCGGGTTGAGCCGGCTCTGCTGGTCAGGGTGATCTTCGAAGATTTTGCTGGCCCTGTGTGATCGGGCCTGCTATAAGATCGGCACCGCCTCGGCGGGTGTGCCGGTATAGAACAATCCGGCAACCAACCGGTACGCAAGGAGTTAGAGATGGCAAGATACAGATGTTTGTTGTGTGGCTACGTATATGACCCCAAAGTGGGAGACCCGTCCGCCGGAATCGCGCCCGGAACGGCATTCGACGACCTGCCGGACGATTGGGTATGCCCGGAATGCGGTGCGGGCAAAGACGATTTTGAACCCGCCTAAACGCTGCAGCACGGCGGAGACAGGGTGCCTAAAAGGCTTTCTGGAAGGCATTTACAGCCGGTATACCCGCCGTGAGCTGATCTCGCCGGACCCGCTGCAGTTTGTTTATCGCTTTTCTGATCCCGCGGACATGGAGATTGCGGGGTTTTTGGCTGCTGCGCTGGCTTATGGGCGTGTTGGGCAGATTGAAAAGAGCCTGGAGCGGCTTTTTGGGCTTATTGGGGCTCGGCCGGCGGCATTTGTGCGGGATTTTGACCGGCGAAAGAGGGGGCTTCTGAGGGATTTCAGGCACCGGTTCACGTCGGGGGATGACATTTCAGACCTGCTGGTTTTGCTGAAGAAGGTGGTTTTCGACTGCGGGGGGATTGAGGCGTATTTTGTTCGGGGGCTTGATTTTTCGCATGAAAACGTGGTTTTTGCCCTGTCTGAGTTCTGTGATTCGCTGATTTTGGAGCATTCCAGGGGTAATGGCGGTGAGGTCAAAAGCGGGTTGAAGTATCTGCTTTGTAGTCCGGAGCGGAAGAGTGCCTGCAAGCGGCTGAACCTGTTTTTGCGGTGGATGGTTCGGGATGATGCGGTGGATGCGGGGCTTTGGAAATCGGTGCCGGCGTCGAAGCTGCTGGTGCCTCTGGATGTTCATATGTCCCGTATTTCACGTGATTTAGGGCTGTGGGGAGGGCGGAAAAATGTGTCGATTCGGACGGCGGTGGAGGTTACGACGGGATTCGGAAGGGTGTGCCCGGAGGATCCGGTAAGGTATGATTTTGCGCTTTGCCGGGCGGGGATGGTGAAGGATGTGTCGGTTGGGGAGGAGCTCAAGCTGGTGCGGGATGGGGGTTTTTTGAGCTTAAAATGAGGGTGAAAGGGGGTTGGGGGGCGGCGGAAGATGCGTGTTTTTTGGTTTTTGCCCTGCAAAACGGGCTCTGGAGGGGGGTTTTAGCCCGCATTTCTCACCGTTGTTCTCTTTGAGATGATCTGCGGGGACTTCCGGGGTGGGCAGGTTTGGCGAGGGGTTGGTGTGGTCTGCTTTTTGCTTACCGAGCGGGCGATTTGCCTTTGTGTT